>QMCE01003669.1_pt1 | contig 10713 bp, 7 predicted proteins | sample 1821851 | NCBI WGS metagenome assembly QMCE01 (sample SAMN09453174, study PRJNA476694) | Termite gut metagenome, whole genome shotgun sequencing project. | isolation source: worker | host: Odontotermes sp. | place: South Africa:Pretoria | collected 2016-01-28
GATGGGCGCCGACTTCGTCGCCGTCCAGGTCGAAGAGCAGCAGGTGTCGAGTGACGGTTACGCCAAGGAGGCCTCGGCGGCGTACGCCCAGGCCGCCGAGCAGATGTACGCCGAACAGGCCAAGGTCTCGGACATCATCATCACCACCGCCCTGATCCCCGGCAAGCCGGCCCCCCGGCTGGTGACCGAGGAGATGGTGGCCTCGATGAAGCCGGGTTCGGTCATCGTCGACATGGCCGCCGGGGCCGGTGGCAACGTCGCCGGATCGGTGGCCGACAAGATGGTGGTGACCTCCAACGGCGTCAAGATCCTCGGCTACACCGACCTGCCGGCCCGCCTGCCGACGCAGGCCTCCCAGTTGTACGGCACCAACGTCGTCAACCTGATGAAGCTGGTCACCCCGGCTAAGGACGGCGTCATGGTGCTGGACATGAACGACGTCGTCCAGCGCGGCATGACCGTGGTCTCCCAAGGCGAGGTCACCTGGCCGCCGCCGCCGATCCAAGTCTCGGTCGCCCCCAAGACCGCCGCCGCCCCGGCGGTGGTCGAACCGAAGGAAAAGAAGGTCCGCAACCCGATGGTCAACCTGGTGTTGATGGGGGTCTGCGCCCTGGTGCTCCTGCTGCTGTTCTGGGTCTCCCCGTCCGGCCTGCTGAGCCACTTCCTGGTCTTCATGCTGGCGGTGGTGATCGGCTACTACGTCATCGGCAACGTCAACCACGCCTTGCACACTCCCTTGATGAGTGTGACCAACGCCATCTCGGGCATTATCATCGTCGGGGCCCTGGTCGGCCTCGGCGCCGCCGAGGTCCCGGCTCTGATCGCGGTGCTGTCGATCATCGGCATCCTGCTGGCCAGTATCAACGTCTTCGGTGGTTTCACCGTCACCCAGCGCATGCTGGCAATGTTCAGAAGGGGCTGAGATGTCTTATTCACTCGTCACTGGTTCGTATATTCTGGCGGGTCTGTGCTTCATCTTGGCCCTGGCCGGTTTGAGCAAGCATGAGACCGCCAAGCGGGGCAACCTGTTCGGCATGATCGGCATGGGCTTGGCCCTGGTCTTCGTCGTCTTGGCGACGGTGCTGGGCCAGACCTCCGAGATCGAGGGGATCAACTTCGCGGTCACCGAGCCCGGTCCCTCCTGGGTGGTGGTCGCCATCCTGGTGGCCATGGGCGTCGGCGCCGTCGTCGGCATCTTCATGGCCGTGCGCGTCGAGATGACGGGCATGCCCGAACTGATCGCCCTGTTGCACTCCTTCGTCGGCCTGACCGCCGTCCTGGTGGGCTGGAACGCCTACCTGGCCGAGATCGAGAACGGCGTCTACCACGGCGACGGCCTGCACTCCGGCGAGCTGTTCATCGGCATCTTCATCGGCGCCGTCACCTTCACCGGCTCGATCATCGCCTACCTGAAGTTGTCGGCCAAGATGAGCTCCAAGCCGCTGATGCTGCCCCACCACAACATCATCAACCTGGCCGCTCTGGTGATCATCATCGGCCTGACCGTCTGGTTCGTCTTCGATCCGCAACTGTGGATGCTGATCGTCATGACCCTGGTCTCGCTGGCCCTCGGCGTCCACCTGGTGGCCTCGATCGGCGGCGGCGACATGCCGGTGGTCGTGTCGATGCTGAACTCCTACTCCGGCTGGGCGGCGGCCGCGGCCGGCTTCACCTTGGGCAACGACCTGCTGATCATCACCGGCGCCCTGGTCGGCTCCTCCGGCGCCTACCTGTCGTACATCATGTGCAAGGCCATGAACCGCTCCTTCATCTCGGTCATCGCCGGCGGCTTCGGCTCCGACGGCGCCGTCACCGGCGAGGAGAAGGATTACGGCGAACACCGTGAGACCAACGCCGCCGACGTGGCCGCCATGCTGAAGAACGCCGACCAGGTGGTCATCACCCCGGGGTACGGCATGGCCGTGGCCCAGGCGCAGGCGGCCGTGGCCGACCTGACGGCCAAGCTGCGGGCGACCGGGGTCCATGTCCGCTTCGGCATCCACCCGGTGGCCGGGCGTCTGCCGGGCCACATGAACGTGCTGCTGGCCGAGGCCAAGGTGCCCTACGACATCGTCTTGGAGATGGACGAGATCAACGACGACTTCGCCAGCACCGACGTCGTCCTGGTCATCGGGGCCAACGACACCGTCAACCCGGCCGCCATGGAGGATCCGGGCAGCCCGATCGCCGGGATGCCGGTGCTCGAGGTCTGGAACGCCGGCACGGTCGTGGTCTTCAAGCGCTCGATGAACACCGGCTACGCCGGGGTGCAGAACCCGTTGTTCTTCAAGGAGAACACGGTCATGCTCTTCGGTGACGCCAAGGAACGGGTCGAGGACATCATCCGGGCCCTGTGATACCTGATCGAAGGGGGCGGTCCTGCTGTGGGACCGCCCCCTTCGTCTTGCCCGGGGTGGTGGCTGAACCCGGATCCACCGATTTCCCGCTACTGCGCGTCCCTTCAGGGGCGTGTTGGCCGCGTCGTCCACGCTCAAGTACTCGCCACCTTCGTGGCCGAGCCACCACCAGTCTGCCTTCGCATGGCCGCCGCCGGGCTGAACGGCGCCGGTCTCAGAGATAGGGTTCGACCAGGTGGGCGTAGCGGGCGGTCATCTGGGCGATGGTGGTGGAGGCCGGCTGGGCCCAGATGGTCTCATTGAAGATCTCGACCTCGACGTCGCCGCTGTAGCCGGCCGCGGCCACCCAAGCGGTGATGGTGGGGAAGTCGATGTAGCCGTCACCCATCATCCCGCGCGAGTTGAGACTGTTCGGGGCCAGCGGCAGGACCCAGTCGCAGACCTGGTAGGAGCTGATGCGGCCCTCGGCTCCAGCCCGTCTGATCGAGTCGCGTAAGCCCGGATCCCACCAGACATGGTAGGTGTCGACCACGACGCCGACCTCGCTGGGGCGATGGTCGCGGGCCAGGTCGAGGCTCTGGGCCAGGGTGGTCAGCACCCCCCGGTCGGCGGTGAAGAGCGGGTGCATCGGTTCCAGCGCCAGGCGTACCCCCCGGTCGCGGGCGTAGGGGACCAATTGGCCGAGGCGGTCGGCCACCCGTTGGCGGGCGGCCACCAGATCCTTGTCCAGGTCGTCGCCGGGGCGCCGGGCCAGGCCCATGGCCGCGAAACTGGCCGGCAGGCCGCCCACCACCATGACCAACTCGGTCGCGCCGACCGCGGCAGCCTCGTCGATGGCCAGCCGGTTGTCGGCCAACCCCGCTTCGGCCCCGGCCGCGTCACGGGCGGTCAGGAAACCGCCCCGGCACAGCGAGGAGACCCGCACCCCAGCGGCCTTGACCAGACTGGCGGCCCGCTCCGGGCCGACCTCCTGGATCTGGTGGCGCCACAGACCGATCGACTCCAGGCCGCCGCCGACCACTGAGTCGAGGCAGTCGGCCAGGTTGAGGTGTTTGCAGGTGGCGGTGTTGAGGCTGAGGCGGCTCATGCGGGCGTGTCCTGGAAGTCGATCGGGTCGAGCACGACCCGGCGGTTCTCGGCTGAACTTAGCAGGCCGGCCTCGGCCAATTGGACGCCCCGGGCGGCCGAGGCCAGGTCGTAACGGTGCTGGCGTCCGGCGGCGACGTCGAGCAGGAACTCCTCCCACTGGGCGCGGAAGCCGTTGATGAACTCCTGGCGTGCGGGCACGTCGAACCACTGGTCGCGGTAACGCTCGGTCGTCTCCAGGTCGGGGTTCCAGACCGGCATCGGGGTGCCGGAGCGTGACTGGGCGACGCACTTGAACAGCCCGGCCACGGCCGAACCGTGGGCGCCGTCGATTTGGAACTCGACCAACTCGTCGCGGTGGACGCGGGTGGCCCAGGAGGAGTTGATCTGGGCGATCACCGGATCGCCCTGGGGGGTTGTCAGTTCGAAGATGGCGTAGATGGCGTCGTCGGCCGTGGCCTGGTAGGGCTGGCCCTGCTCGTCCCAGCGGGCCGGGATGTGGGTGGCGGTCTTGGCCATGACGGCGTCGACCGAGCCGACGATGCCCTCCAGGACGTAGTTCCAGTGGCAGAGCATGTCGGTGGTGATGCCGCCGCCGCGCTCCAGCTGGTAGTTCCACGACGGGCGCTGGCCGGGTTGGACGTCGCCTTCGAAGACCCAGTAGCCGAAGTCACCCTTGAGGGACAGGATGCGGCCGAAGAAGCCCTCGTCGACCAGACGGCGCAGCTTGCGCAGCCCCGGCAGGTAGAGCTTGTCGTGGACCACACCGGCCGTGACGCCCCGCCGGGCGCGCAGGCGGGCCAACTCGATGGCGTCGGCCAGGCTCTCGGCGGTCGGCTTCTCGGTGAAGATGGCCTTGCCGGCTTCCATGGCGGCGCTCAGGGCGGCGTAGCGGCGCGAGGTCACCTGGGCGTCGAAGTAGATGTCGACGCCGGGGTCGGCGATGACGGCGTCCTGGTCGGTCGTCCAGTCATCGATCTGGTAGGTCCGGGCGATGTCGCGCAGCTTGTCGGCGTTGCGGCCCACCAGCACCGGTTCGATCTGGACCTTGGATCCGTCGGCCAACTGGACGCCGCCGGCCTGGCGCAAGGGGAGGATGGAGTGGAGGAAGTGCTGGCGGAAACCCATCCGGCCGGTGATGCCGTTCATGGCGATGCGAAGCGTGGTGGACATCGGAATGCTCCTTCAGACGGTGACGCGATCGACTCTGGAAAGCGCATTCCAAGCATAGCAAGGATGCCTGCCCGCGACAAGGATGCCGGGTGGGGAGCGGATCGGCCGCCGGTCAATCCGGGACGACGGCGGTGGACTCGCGCAGGAGGGGGGTGGCGGACAGCTTGACCGTGGTCGGCTCGGTCTCGTCCGGCTGGAGGACCAGGTTGACCGCCGTCGTCCCCAAGAGCTCCATCGGCACCTGGACCGTGGTGAGGGCCGGACTGACGTCCAGCAGGGTGGGGATGTCGTCGAAGCCGGCGATGGCGACGTCCTGGGGCACCCTCAGACCCGCCTGCCGGGCCGCCGCCAGGGCGCCGACCGCCATGACGTCGTTGGCGGCGAAGACCAACTGGGGCAGCTTCTCCAGGCTGAGCAGGGTCCTCATGGCCTCGTAGCCGCCGTCGCGGGTGAAGTCGCTCGGGACCGAGGCCAGGATCTCGCCCTCGCCGCCGAAGCCGTTGGCGAAGCCCTGGGACCGTTGGGAGGCCGCCAGATGGAGCTCCGGGCCCGCCAGGACGGCGGCGGTGTGGAAACCTTGTTTGGCCAGGGCCGCCCCCAGCTTCTGGGCCCCGGCCCGGTTGCGGACCACCACGGTGTGGAAGCCCAGGGCGTCCTGGCCGATCGAGCAGATCTGGGCGTTGGTCGAGGTCTGGAAGTCGGTCAGGGCCCGCGTGACCTGGTCGAGGTAGGCCGGGTCGTTGCGCAGGCCGCCGGCCAGGATCAGGGCCTCGGGGCGTTGTTGGCGCAGGGCGTTGATCAGGGGGACCAGGGCCTCGTGGTCGTAGAGGGTGGTCGACAGGGTGACCACGTAGCCGGCGGCGTCGGCGGCCCGCATGACGCCGGCCGCGATCGAGGAGAAGTAGGGGTCGCGGATGTCGTTGACGATCAGGGCGATGGTGGTGGACCGGCCCCGGGCCATGGTCTGGGCGGCCGCGTTGGGCACGTAGTTGAGGGTGCGGGCGGCCTCCAGGGCCCTGGCCGCCAGGTCCGGGCGCACCACCCGGTCACGGCTGCCGTTGAGGGCGCGGGAGGCGGTCGAGAGGGAGACCCCGGCCAGCCGGGCGACATCGGAGAGTGTGGCCATGTCAAGAAATATACCGGGGATCGCTGTCCGGCGGTCGTCGACGGCGGTGGCTCCCCGGGGACGGAGGCCCTGGACCGGAGCCCGACCGGTGGTCCGCCATCGTCTAGACTGTGCTGAATCGAGACCTAGGAGGTTGCCATGGATCTTTTCGCCTACCGACTCATTCCCGTGGTCGTCATTCAGGACCCGGCGGACGCCGAACCCTTGGGGCAGGCCTTGGTGGCCGGCGGCCTGCCCATCGCCGAGGTGACCTTCCGGACCGAGGCGGCGGCCGAGGCCATCGCCATCATGAATGAGATCGAGGGCCTGACCGTCGGAGCTGGCACCGTCGTCAACCCCGAGCAGGTCGAACTGGCGGTCGAGGCCGGCGCCCAGTTCATCGTCAGCCCCGGTCTGCGGGCCGACATCGTCCGGGAGGCCAAGATGGACGGCCGCCCGGTCCTGCCCGGCGCGGTGACCTCGACGGAGATCATGGAGGCCCAGGCCCTGGGCGTCGACACGGTCAAATTCTTCCCGGCCAACCTCCACGGCGGCGCCGCCGCCATCCGGGCCCTCAACGGCCCCTTCACCACCATGAAGTTCGTCCCCACCGGCGGGGTCTCCGCCTCGAACCTGGCCGACTATCTGGCCCTGCCCTGCGTGCCGGCGGTCGGCGGCTCCTGGATGGTGCCGACCGGTCTGATCGAGTCGAAGGACTTCTCGGCCATCTCCACCCTCTGCCGCACGGCGGTGGACCTGGTGGCCTCCCTGGCCTGACAACTCCCGGCGACATTCTCGGAGCCTCCCAGAGGGTGCGGTATCCTGCCGCTGAAGGCCGAACCCCTCCGGAGAGGAATCCGATGTTGACATTGCGCCCTGGTGAGGAATGCCGGTACGACGCCGTCTGTCTGGGCGAGGTGATGCTGAGGCTCGATCCTGGTGAGGCCCGGATCCGGACCGCCCGTCGTTTCGAGGTCTGGGAGGGCGGCGGGGAGTACAACGTCATCCGGGGCCTGAGCCGGGTCTTCGGACTGAGGACCGCCGTGGTGACTGCCCTGGTGGACGACGAGGTCGGACACCTGGTCGAGGGTCTGATGATGGCCGGCGGCGTCGACCTCTCGGCGCTCAGGTGGGTGCCCTCCGACGGGGTCGGGCGCGGCGTCCGCAACGGGCTGAACTTCACCGAGCGCGGCTTCGGCGTCCGGGGCGCCGTCGGGGTGTCCGACCGGGGCAACACCGCCGTCGCCCAGCTGCGACCCGGCCAGATCGACTGGTCGGAGATCTTCGGCCGCCGTGGCGCCCGCTGGTTCCACACCGGCGGGATCTTCGCGGCCTTGTCCGAGTCGACCGCCGAGGTCGTCCTGGAGGCCGTCGAGGCGGCCCACCGGTACGGCACCGTGGTCTCCTACGACCTGAACTACCGGCCGAGCCTCTGGCAGGCCATCGGCGGGCAGGCCAAGGCCCAGGCGGTCAACCGGGAGCTGGCCCGGTCGGTCGACGTCATGATCGGCAACGAGGAGGATTTCACGGCCGCCTTGGGCTTCACGGTCGAGGGCACGGACGCCAACCTCACCCGGCTGCCGGTCGAGGCCTTCGCCGCCATGATCGAGCGGGTCCGTCAGGCCTACCCCAACTTCGCCGTCATCGCCACCACCCTGCGGGCCGTCAGGTCGGCCACGGTCAACGATTGGGGGGCGATCGCCTGGAGTCCGGAGTCCGGTCTGGTCGAGTCGATCAGCCGGCCCGGGCTGGAGATCCTCGACCGGGTCGGCGGCGGCGACTCCTTCGCCTCCGGCCTGATCTACGGCCTCCTGACCGGCCAATCGGTGGAGCGGGCGGTCAACCTCGGCGCCGCCCACGGCGCCCTGGCCATGACCACCCCGGGAGACACCTCGATGGCGACGGCCCAGGAGGTCATGAAGCTGGCCGGCGGCGGGTCGGCCCGGGTGGTGCGCTGATCAGCTCACCGCTTGACCCGCAGGGTGTCGTACCACTCGGTCCGGACCACCCGTCCGGCGGTGTCGAGATGGGCGATGACGCAGGCGGCGGTGGCCAGGGGCCGGTTGGGGACGCCCAGGGCCGCCAGCATGGTCGGGATGACCGGCCGGTGGCCGCAGACGACGGTCGGGGTGCCTGAGGCGCCGACCGCCCGGGCCAGACGGGTGACGTATTCGCCGGTGCGGGGGCCGTCGGCGCCCTCCTCGCTCAGGAGGGAACTGGTCGTGATGGTGGTCCTGATCTGGGCGGCGTAGCCCTCCAGGGTCTGGACACAACGGGTCGAGGTCGAGGACACCAGATGGGCGATGCCGAAGGGGCTCAGAAGATCGGAGACGAAGGGCAGCTGGTCCTGGCCGTGGGCGCTGAGGGGACGGATCTGGTCGGGCTTCTTCCAGCTCTCGCGGCGCCGGGCCTTGGCGTGGCGCAGGACGACCAGGGGGGTGGTGTCGGGCAGGGCGACGGCTTCGGTCAGGACCCCCCGTTCGTCGGCGTAGGTCATGGTGGCCAGGGCCTGGTCGACGCCCAGCCAGGCCGTTTGGTCGACCTCGTCGTCGGGGGCGCGGTCGGCGCAGCTCTGCGGCACCCCGATCCACCAGGAGACGATCTTCAGGGCCTGGGGCAGGGGGTAGCGGATCGGGGTGAGGGGGGCGGCCAGCCGGATCCGGGTCGAGGTCTCCTCGGCGACCTCGCGCACGGCGGTGGCGGGCATCAGTTCCCGGCGCCGGGCCTTGCCCTTGGGCAGGGTCCAGTCGTCATAGGCCGGACGGTGGACCAACTGGACCTCCCGGGCCCGGCTCGAACCCCGCAGGGGGACCGCGCCGGCGGCCCAGACCGGAACGTCTGACACAAGACTCACCCGTCCACCCTACCTAGCCGGTCGTCTCCTCGCCACCACGCTCGGTCCGCGTCGCCGCCCGCCGGGTGGTGAGGATCAGGTGTTCCTGGAGATCGGTCAGCGGCCGGCCGGACTCGTCCAGGGTCTTTTGGACCCAGCCCTCCTCGGTCTGCCACCAGGAGGCGGTCCGGTCGTCGAAGGCCAGGTCGAACAGGCCGCCGATCTGGGCGATGTGGGCCGGATTGGTCAGCTTGACCAGGACCTCCACCCGGCGGTCCAGGTTGCGGTGCATCAGGTCGGCCGAGCCGATGCCGACCATGGGCGAGCCGGCGTTGTCGAACCAGAAGAGACGGGAGTGTTCCAGGAAGCGGCCCAGGATGGACCGGACCCGGATGTTGTCGCTGAGCCCCGGCACGCCGCCCCGCAGGGCGCAGATGCCCCTGACCCAGAGGTCGACCTTCACTCCGGCCGCGCTGGCCCGGTAGAGGGCGTCCATGATGGTCTCGTCCACGATCGAGTTGACCTTGATTCGGATCCGGCCCGGGGTGCCCGACTCCTGGAGGTCGATCTCGTGCTGGATCAGGTCCATCAGGCCCTGGCGGATGCCGACCGGGGAGATCAGGAGGCGGCGGTAATTCGACTCGGCGGTCATGCCCGACAGGTGGTTGAAGAGGCGGGCCACGTCGTCGGTGATGATGGGGTTGGAGGTCAGCAGGCCCATGTCCTCGTACATCCGGGCGGTCTTCGGGTTGTAGTTGCCGGTGCCGATGTGGCAGTAGCGGCGCAGCCCGTCGCCCTCGTCGCGGATCACCAGGGAGAGCTTGCAGTGGGTCTTGAGGCCGACCAGCCCGTAGACGACGTGGACCCCGGACTTCTCCAGCTTGCGGGCCCAGCGGATGTTGGCCTGCTCGTCGAACCGGGCCTTGATCTCGACCAGGGCCAGGACCTGTTTGCCGGCCTGGGCGGCCTCGGCCAGGGCGTCGACGATCGGTGAGTCGCCGCTGGTGCGGTAGAGGGTCTGCTTGATGGCCAGGACCTGGGGGTCGGCCGCCGCCTGCTCGATGAAGCGCTGGACCGAGGTGGCGAAGGAGTCGTAGGGGTGGTGGAGCAGGACGTCGTGCTTCTTCAGGGCCGAGAAGAGGTCGGCGGGCCGGGAGGTCTCGACCTCGGCCAGCTGGGGGTTGGTCCGGGGCAGGAAGGCCGGGTACTTCAGCTCCTCGCGGTCGAGGTCGGCGATCGGGAAGAGCCCGGTCAGGTCCAGCGGGCCCCGGATGAAGAAGATCTCCGGGGTGGTGACGTCGAGTTCCGAGGTCAGGACGTCCAACAGCTCGGTGTCGATGTCGGCGTCGACCTCCAGCCTGACCGGCGCCCGTCCGACCTTGCGGCGGAGCAGCTCCTTCTCCAGGGCGAAGAGGATGTTCTCGGCGTCGTCTTCCTCGACCTCGACGTCCTCGTTGCGGGTGACGCGGAAGACGGCCGACTTGACGACCTCCATCCCGGTGAAGATGGAGTCGAGGTGGTGGGTGATGATGTCCTCCAGGGGGACGAAGCGTCCCTCGGTCACCTGGAGGAAACGGGGCAGGACGTTGGGCACCTTGATCCGGGCGAAGAGGCGGCCCCCGGTCTGGGGGTTGCGCAGTTGGACGGCCAGGTTGAGGCTGAGCCCGGAGATGTAGGGGAAGGGATGGGAGGGGTCGACTGCCAGTGGGGTCAGGATGGGGAAGACCCGTTCCTGGAAGAGGTCGGTCAGGCGTTGTCGCTCCGAAGCCATCAGGTCGGGCCAGCGCAGGAGCAGGATGCCCTTGTCGGCCAGCTCGGGGATGATCTCTTCCAGGAGGACCCGGCTCTGCTCCTCGGCCAGGTCCCGGGCGGTCGAGAGGATGGCCTCGTGGAGCTCCCGCGGCAGCAGGCCGGAGATGCCGCGCTGGGCCAGGCCGGCGTCGATCCGTCGCTTGAGACCGGCCACCCGGACCATGAAGAACTCGTCCAGGTTGGAGGAGAAGATCGCCAGGAACCTGGCCCTTTCCAGCAGGGGCACCCGGACCCGGTCCTTGGCCAGGTCGAGGACGCGGTTGTTGAAGGCCAGCCAGCTCAGCTCCCGATCGCTGTAGCGGCTCTCGGGCAGGGGCGGCTCGTCGTCGGCGTCGGGCACCGGGTCG
>QMCE01002847.1_pt1 | contig 10712 bp, 11 predicted proteins | sample 1821851 | NCBI WGS metagenome assembly QMCE01 (sample SAMN09453174, study PRJNA476694) | Termite gut metagenome, whole genome shotgun sequencing project. | isolation source: worker | host: Odontotermes sp. | place: South Africa:Pretoria | collected 2016-01-28
GGTGACCGTCTTGTCGTCCTCATCGAGCATCAAAGCACCATCAATCCCAATATGGCGCTCCGGCTTCTCCTCTACGTCAACGCCGTCTACAAGAAGATCACAGACAGCGACAACATGTACAGCTCCAAGCAGATTGCGATACCGCATCCCGAGTTCTTCGTCCTGTACAATGGCGAGGCGGAACAGCCTGACAAGCGTGTCTACAGACTGTCCGACTCGTTTCGAGGGCTGACCAGTGAGCCGCAGCTAGAGCTGCTGGTGACGGCGTACAATGTGAACGAGGGGAGGAACGCGGCGTTGATGGAGCGATGTGAGACGTTGAAGGAGTACGCGGCGTTTGTGGCGACGGCGCGGGAGTTTGCGAAGAGGGAGCGGGACATCAACAAGGCGATGAAGGGAGCGGTGGAGAGCTGTGTGAAGGCGGGGATATTAGCGGAGCGATGAAGGGAGCGGTGGAGAGCTGCGTGAAGGCGGGGATATTGGCGGAGTTTCTGAAGGAACACGGATGGGAGGTGGAGAACATGTTGACAAGTGGGTGGGACTGGGATCGAGCCAAGGCGGTATGGCAGAGAGAAGCTTACGAGGAAGGAGAACAGGAAGGAGAACGCAAAGGAGAGCGCAAAGGAGAACGGAAAGGCACACAAAATGCTGTGATCAAACTTTGTCGGTATGGGCTTTCTCCAGCTGAGATAGCCAAGGCTCTGGAAATCCCTGAATCAAGGCTCTGGAAATCCCTGAATCTACAGTTATGCAGTATCTGAAACAGAGTTGAGGTGGAGAACATGTTGACGAGCGGGTGGGACTGGGATCGAGCCAAGGCGGTCTGGCAGCGGGAAGCTTACGAGGAAGGAGAGTGGAAAACTAGACAAGAGGACGTGATAAACCTCCGACGGTATGGGCTTTCTCCGACTGAGATAGCCAAGGCTCTGAAAATTCCTGAATCTACGGTTATGCAGTATCTGAAGCAGGGTTAGGGTGGAGAACATGTTGACAAGTGGCTGGGACTGGGATCGAGCCAAGGCGGTATGGCAGCGGGAAGCCAGAAAGGATGGGCTGCTGGAGGGGGAGCAGAAAACCACACAAAAGGATGTGATAAATCTCTGACAGTATGGGCTTTCTCCAGCAGAGATAGCCAAGGCTCTGAAAATTCCTGAGGCTGCGGTTATGCAATATCTGAAGCAGCGTTAAGGTGGAGAACATGTTGACAAGTGGTTGGGACTGGGATCGAGCCAAGGCGGTATGGCAGCGGGAAGCTTACGAGGAAGGAGAACAGGAAGGAGAGCGGAAAGGAGAACGGAAAGGCACACAAAATGCTGTGATCAAACTTTGTCGGTATGGGCTTTCTCCAGCTGAGATAGCCAAGGCTCTGGAAATCCCTGAATCACGTACTATCGGCATCCGTGCGGCTTTCACCTCATCCGGTCTGCCTATCACGGTCGTTACGGGCGATTTCTTGAGAGTTTCAGGCGATGTTTCGGCGAGTGCAGCGAGTTCAAGCAGGGCGTCAACCGCCTTGTCAAGAGTTTCCTTTGACTCGGTTTCGGTGGGTTCTATCATAAGCGCCTCGTGGACGATGAGTGGGAAGTACATCGTGGGCGGGTGCATCCCCTTATCTTGCAGAGACTTCGCTATATCAAGCGCGGATACGCCTTTTTCGGCTTTTAATTTTTCAAGCGACACGACAAACTCATGCATACAGGGCGTATTGTTCGTATATGCGGCTTTCGGCTCTATGTCGAATTTTCCCCTGAGCCGCGCCATCATATAATTTGCGTTCAGCACGGCGTTTTCAGCCACTGCCGGAAATCCCTCTTTGCCAAGCGTCAGAAGATAGGCAAGAGCGCGGACAACCACAAGGAAGTTGCCGTGAAAGGCGCGTACGCGCCCGATGGAATGCGGCGTGGTGCAGAACAAGAGACAACCGTTCTGCGCGTCACATACAACCCTGTAATTTGGCAAAAAATCCGCCAACAACGCCTTACAGCCGACCGCGCCCGAACCGGGACCGCCGCCGCCGTGGGGTGTGGAGAACGTTTTGTGCAGGTTCAGATGAACCACGTCGAAGCCCATATCGCCCGGGCGGGCTACGCCGACTATGGCGTTGAGATTCGCGCCATCGTAGTAATTCAAACCGCCCGCTTCGTGGACGATGCGAGTGATTTCGAGTATGTTCGGGTCGAAAAGTCCCAGCGTATTTGGGTTAGTGAGCATAAGGGCGGCGGTGTCCGCCCCGCAGGCGGCTTTGAGCGCGGCAAGATCGACGTAGCCTTCAGGTGTGGAAGCTATGTTCACAATGGAAAATCCCGCCATTGCCGCGCTTGCCGGATTGGTGCCGTGCGCGGAATCCGGCACGATGATCTTTGTCCGCGCCGTGTCGGAGCGTGCCGCGTGGTACGCCTTGATAAGCAAAAGCCCGGCAAGCTCGCCGTGAGCGCCAGCCGCAGGCTGAAAAGTCATTGCGTCCATGCCGGTCAGTTCGTTCAGGTATTGTTCCGCGAGAGACAGAGCTTTGAGCGCGCCCTGTACGGTTTCCACCTCCTGTAAGGGGTGTATGTCCATAAAACCAGCGAGCGACGCGGCTTCCTCGTTGATTTTTGGGTTGTACTTCATGGTACACGAGCCAAGCGGATAGAACCCGTCGTTCACGCCGAAAGCGCGGTGGGCGAGCGCACTGTAGTGCCGTGAAATTTCATTTTCGTCAAGCGCAGGGAGGCGCGGAGGCTGTTTCCGCAGGTTTTTTTCAGAAAATTCCGCCTGAAAAGGCGCGGGCGGCACATCCAGCGGAGGAAGTATGGCGCAGCCCCGTCCGGCACGGCTTTTTTCAAAGATGAGTTCCACTCTGTTTTTCTCCTGTCATATTTTATAGAATCGCAGTGCATAAAACACGCCTATCACCGCAAGAATACGTACAACCTTAGGATCAGGCGTATAATCCCTCTAAAACCGCGACCAGATCGTCAATTTCTTCTTTACTGTTCATCTCGGTAACACACCACAGGACGCCATCTTCGTCCGGCAGAAGCGCGGCAAGTGGCAAACCGCCCAGAATTCCCCGTTCCGCAAGCGTGGCGAGCGTTTTATGCGGATCAGGACAGCTCGTTACGAACTCGTGGAAGAATTCGCCCGAATATTTAGGCGAAAAGCCGGGAATTGCCGAGATGCGTTCCTTCGCATAGACCGCCTTAGCATGACATTGGCGAGCAGCTTCGGCAAGCCCGTCCGCGCCCATCACGGATAGGTAGACTGCCGCAGTAAGGGCGCAGTGCGCCTCATTGGAGCAGAGGTTGCTTGATGCCTTTTCCCGCCTGATATGCTGTTCTCGCGCCTGCAAAGTCAGCACAAAAGCGCGGCGTCCTTGGGCGTCCGTGGTTTCGCCGACTATACGCCCGGGGAGCTTTCGCATAAGCGCCGCTTTGCACGCCATAAAGCCAAGATAAGGACCACCAAATCCCATGGGCAAGCCCAGCGGCTGCCCTTCGCCGACAGCGATATCCGCGCCCAGCGCCCCCGGACTTTCCAGCAGTCCCAGCGAAATCGGGTTGCAGCCCGCGATGAGCAAGCCGCCCGCGCCGTGCATAATGTCCGCCGCCGCCGCGACGTCTTCTATTTGCCCAAAAAAGTTGGGGCTTTGCAGGTACAAACACGCCGCGTTCCCGGATTCTCCAGAAAGGGCGGTTCGCAGAAAATCAAGATCAAGACGCCCGTCAACGAGCGGCGCAGTTTCCACCGTATACCCGTACCCGAAACAGTAGGAGCGAATCGTCTCAAGAGTATGCGGATGCGTTCCGGTGGATACATACACCCGTGTCCTGCCCCGCCCTGCGCACATATTCACCGCCTCGGCTGCCGCGCTTGCCCCGTCATAGACGGAAGCGTTTGCCGCATCCATACCGACAAGTTCGCAGATCATCGTTTGATACTCGAAGATCGACTGCAAAATCCCCTGACTGATCTCCGCCTGATACGGCGTATAGGCGGTAAGAAAGGTCTCATTAGCCGTGATTCGCTTTACTGCCGCCGGAATATAGTGCCGATACGCGCCCGCACCCCGAAACACACTGCGGAACACGGTGTTTTCCCCTGCCAATTCCCGCATTCGGCGCAACACTTCCATTTCGGAAAGCCCGCTTGGAAGCGCGAGCACTTTATATAGAGCCTCGTCTGGAATTCCCGCGAACAAATCCCGCGCCCGCGCCGCGCCAATCGTGTTGAGCATAGCCGCGCGGTCATCCGCAGTATGCGGTATATATGATCCCATACTTACACCAATTTTCCGTATTCCACCGCTGAGAGCAGTTCGCCTGCCAGAAACACGCCCTTTGCCCGAATGAGCCATGTCTCGTACGGCATCTTGTTAATAGCTTCAGGCGAATCAAGCGGCGTTTGATTGACTTCGACCACCTCGCCGTCCAAGGGGCTGTAAATGTCTGACACCGCCTTCACGGACTCCACGTCGGCAAAAGACTCGCCTGTATGAAGCGCATCTCCTGCATCCGGTAAATTGACGAACACAATGTCGCCAAGTTCTTTTTGCGCGTAATCAGTCAAACCAATTTCATATAAACCGCCTTCACGGGCGCGAACCCATTCGTGAGATTTCGTGTACTGAAGTTCTTCTGGTATTAGCATTTTTCCTCCGTTATCGCATACGGTATCACAACAAAGGCTTTTTGACAATAGCGATTATCTTGGTAAGGCTCTTAAAAAAAACGCATAAGACGGCGTATCTTGCCGGGCTGCGCCCAGTTCATCGTGCCGTCCATCCGTGATGCGCGTAGATACTCTTCAACGGAGGGATCGGACAAACTGGCGAGGAGATTTTCGGCTAACACTTTGTCACAGCAGGGGATGAACGCCTGCAATGATTGGTTTGCCTGACAGTTTCCGGCAAAAATACGGGGAATGAACGCTTTTTTGCCGTACGCCTCCCACACGATTTTGTATGGTGTGAAATTGTACGCCCCGACGCCTAGCAATGCCCACCACACGCCGCGCCTTATATGCGACTGAATCAGCGTTCCTTTACGGTTCTTCAGCGTGTGTTCATGTTTTTTCAGATAATTGAACATGTCCCTTTCCTGTTCCAATTCGGCAAAAGAAAGCGGTCTGCCGGTTTTTGCGTTATATGGAAGCAGCGCCCACTTGCGCGGCGTATCGTCCCCGCTAAAATTGGGCGATGTAATGAGCGGATAGAGGTATTTTTGAGGAAGCTGGTGTATTCCGCCATCCGCGCCGCGCGTTTCGCACCTTGTTTCATCAAGAACGCGGCATTCGTCAAACATAAAAACCCGCGCCGCGCCGCACGGGTTTATTCCCTGACGGGGTTTCGCCGACAGGGGCGCGGCTATTTCCGGTATAGCGGGGGTGCGCGAAAAGACCAGATACGGCGCGCCTGCATCGAAGCCGTTACTGCCAGCGACGGCTTCGTAACGCCGCCATTCGCCGTTCTCAAGACGGAAATAGGGAATGGCGGGGCTGTTTCCGGCAGCACTTGAAACGGCGGGTGGTTTTTTCTCAAACAGCGCAAGCCCATAGCGCGTGGAAACTGGAAAAACCGGTATACGCTCAAAATCATACACGGAACACAACGAATACCGTGATTCCGGTGTGGTAAAACGCTTTCTGAACGCCGTGTGCGCCCCGTCATTCAGCAGGAGCGAAAGCGGCAGGAAAAAGACGGCTTTTCCCCCGTCTATAAGCGTATCAGTTATACTTTTTTGGACAAAAAGCGCCGCAATATCGATGCGTGAACCGCCGAGCAGGAGGTTTTTCGCGTTTTCGACAAGATCGTATTCAAAAAAGAGAGGTTTTATTGATTCTTTGTACTCTTCGGGCAAATCGACAAAATTGCGCCATGGGGGATTTCCAAAAAGAATGTCAAATTTGTGAGGGAACGTGGCTTCCGTAAAGGATTTTGGATACTCGTCTTGTTCGTTTAGAAGAAAATCAACGCACAGAAAATTATGCCGCATATCCACGTTGTAACGCGCCTTAAACAAGGCGAGGGCGTTTTGGTGAGCCGCTTCGGAGAGTTCCGCGCCGAAAAGCTTATGTAACGGGAGTGTTTCACGCGGAATCCCCTGCTTTAAGGCGCGTTCCACAAGGGCGGAAAGCAGATTTCCCTCACCCATAGAAGGATCGAACACTGTTTTTCCCGCAAGCCAATCCGAAAGTAGACCGTATTTTTCCACGGCGAATTCCGCCCATTCCAGCGGGGTGTATACCGCGCCGAGCGGAAACCCGTCCGACGACTTTTTCATTGCTAGTCCCGCCCCGCAGCCCAGCCGCGTGAATGCTTCACCGCCTCGCGCCAGCCGTCCACGAGCCGCGAACGTTTGTCTTCAGCCATATCAGGCAAAAACTCACGGTCAACCGCGATGTTCTTCACAATATCCGCCTTATCTTCGTAAAAGCCCGCCGCAAGCCCCGCCAGATACGCCGCGCCCAGCGCGGTACTTTCTATCACCTTGGGACGTATCACAGGCGCGTTCAGAATGTCCGCCTGAAACTGCATAAGAAAGTTATTCGCGGTCGCGCCGCCGTCAACGCGGATCGCCTTAATGGGTACGCGCGCGTCCGCTTCCATCGCCTTGATCACGTCAAAGCTCTGATAGGCGAGCGATTCAAGCGCCGCACGCACGAAATGTTCCTTTGTCGTGCCGCGCGTTATGCCTATGACCATTCCGCGCGCGTATTGATCCCAGTACGGCGCGCCGAGTCCCACAAAAGCCGGTACCATGTAGACGCCGTCCGAGTCCGGCACCTTCAAGGCATAATGCTCGGTAAACGCGGCGTTGTCAATAAGCCGCAGTCCGTCCCGCAGCCACTGTATTGCCGCGCCCGCCACGAACACGCCGCCCTCAAGCGCGTACTCAACCCGTCCGTCAACGCCCCATGCAATGGTAGTCAGCAGCCCGTTCTCAGATTCCACCGCCTCACTGCCGGTATTCATTAGGATAAAGCAACCTGTTCCGTAGGTGTTCTTCACCAAGCCCGGCTCAAAGCAGCACTGCCCAAAGAGCGCCGCCTGCTGGTCTCCGGCTATACCCGCTATGGGCGTCTCGCCGCCCAGATATTCAGCCGCCGCATTCCCGTATATGCAGCTTGAAGGCTTCACATCGGGGAGCATAACTCGTGGTATGCCCAGCTCCCGCAGAATGTCGTCGTCCCATTGCAGGGTGTGTATGTTAAACAGCATGGTCCGCGATGCGTTAGTATAATCCGTAACGTGAACCTTGCCCCGCGTCAAGTTCCACACGAGCCATGTATCGATATTTCCAAAGAGCAGCTCGCCCTTTTCCGCTTTCTCTCGCGCGCCGGAAACGTTTTCCAGAATCCAGCGGATTTTGGTTGCGGAAAAATAGGCGTCCACGATAAGCCCAGTCTTTTCTTTGATTGCCTTGCCAAAACCTCCCGCCTTGAGGCTGTCGCAGTACTCGGCGGTGCGGCGGCACTGCCACACAATAGCGTTGTACACAGGGTGTCCAGTCTTCCGCTCCCACACAACGGTCGTTTCCCGCTGGTTGGTGATGCCTATAGCCGCGATATCCTTCGCTTCTATACCGGAACGTGTCCGCGCCTCACTCAATACGCCCGCCTGGGTTGACCATATTTCCATAGGATCATGCTCCACCCATCCGGGCTTGGGAAATATCTGCGCGAACTCCTTTTGTGCCGACTGAATGATGTTTCCCTGCTTATCAAACACGATAGCCCGCGAGCTTGTCGTCCCCTGATCCAAAGCCACCACAAACTTCGCCATATATTTCCCCCTCTTTAAAAAAACTATGTGAGATTATAATAGGACATTCAACAAATTTCTACAATACAAAAAGCACTCCTATCAGAAATCTTTGTTGTCCATACCTTGATTTGTGTATATACTGATAGCGAGGAAATAGGAATTCAGATGAATAAAATACCGCAATTATACAAAGAATGGCAGTCCTTACAGCCGCTCAGCGAAAAAAAAGAGCGGGATATACGCCAACAATTTTTAGTTGATTTTAACTACAATTCCAACCATCTCGAAGGTAATACGCTTACATACAGTCAAACCAAGTTGCTGCTACTTTTTGGCAATACTATGGGCAATACAAAAATGCGGGATTATGAGGAAATGAAAGCTCATAACATCGGTTTGGAATGGATGAAATCGATAGCTCAAGATAAGACCAAAATGTTGTCTGAAATGTTTATCCGTGAATTAAATAAACTAATTCTTGTTCGTGATTTTTATAAAACCAGTCATGACGGTGATTACCGCTATCAAATAAGAGTAGGCGTGTATAAAACACGTCCCAATTCAGTCATCACCCCCACCGGTGAACTGTTTGACTATGCATCTCCCGAAGAAACGCCGCAGCTTATGAATGATTTGGTTCAGTGGTATCGCAATGAAGAACAATCGGGAAAGATGAAAGTGGAAGAGCTTGCCGCATTGTTTCATTACCGCTATATTCGTATTCACCCATTTGAAGACGGCAACGGCAGGATTGCCCGGCTTTTGGTCAATTACATTCTTTTGCGGCATAACTACCCTATGATTGTCATCCGTACCGACGACCGTGATAATTATTTGGATGCGTTGCTTCAGTGTGATTTGCTGACGGGCAGAATTCCTTATGATGGAGCAAATGCAACATTAGAACAGATAAAGCCGCTTACTGATTATATTTCTAGAATTCTTGAGAACAAACTGGCAACACTTATCAAATTTGTAAAGGGCGAAATACCGGACTTTATCGAGGCAAAAGAAGATGCTATTTCAACCAATACGAATGTCAGTGTAAATGTCAGGCAAAATGTCAGTGTAAAAACTAAAATCATTGAACTGATAGCGCAGCAGCCAAACATCACTGTTAAAGAAATGTCCCATCTGTTGTCCATTACAGAAAGAACAATATACAGGCAGCTTGATGTTCTTAAAACTGAAAACCGAATTGAACGTATCGGTTCGGACAAAACAGGACAGTGGAAAATTAAGTGAAATCATTGACTTTCCGCTACCTTACAAACCTTCCTGTAGCACAAAGCAGTTATATTGAGAGACAGAAAAGTGTAATGGCAGATAATAAGTAAATTTAAATCTTTTCTCCTAAATATGTTTAGCAGGTTGGTTAAAGGACAAATTTAAGATAGATTCTTTTATTGATTCCTGCGTATGGGGCGGTGCAGATCGTTTGTTAAAAATGATCGACGATAAGTATTGTTATAATAAAGGGAGCAAAACTTATAATTATCAATTGAGAAATGAATCAACCAGTCACGTTCATATGATGTTATTTAATGCAATCGCTAAAATGATTTATAACTGTGAAGCATTGTTTTTTTATAATTCTTCCAATTCCGTTTGCCCAACAGATGTAATAAGTAAAACATTATCTCCTTGGATTTATTCAGAGATTGCAATGACAAATCTAGTTAAAAAGAGGGATCCAAAAGAACATCGAACAATGAGTAAATCTTTAAGTGAGGGACGTGAAAACTTTAGTGCACAACCATTAAAAATTGAATATAACCTGAATTTATCACAGTTTGAATCTATTGATGCCGATAAGTTAAATCAATGGGCAGAGGAATCATTCAAGAGTAAACATGATGCTTTAGATTACTTGTATGAAAGTAGGATTATTTGATACTGTTTTATGATTTTGACAAAAATAAAATTTATTAAGGAGAAGCTTTATGACACGGCACAAAGTTTTTATAAGTTATCACCACGCAAATGATCAATCCTACAAAGACAAATTTGTGAAATTATTTGATGATCGTTACGATATTTTTATTGATGGCTCTGTTGGCGATGGAGATATTGGGGATAATCTACAAACCGAAACAATTCGGCAAAAAATCAGAGATGAATATTTAAGAGATACTTCTGTTACGCTTGTCTTAATCGGAATTGAAACATGGAAAAGAAAACATATTGATTGGGAAATAAGTTCAAGTTTAAGAGATACAGCATATAATCCTAGATCAGGATTATTAGGTATTTTACTTCCTAGTCATCCAGATTATAACAAAAAAGAGTATCATTATAATATTATCCCACCGAGACTTGCTGATAATTGTAAAATGAAGTATGCGACAGTTTATGACTGGTGTGAAGACGCCAATGCTATAAGAAATTGGATTGATGATGCGTTTAATAAAAGAAATACAATAAATCCCGATAATTCTCGCCCATTGTTTGTCAACAATAGGAGTGGTAACTCTTGGACTGATTAGAGGTTAATTATGGTAGACTCTTACATCATAATCTTCATTGATTTAGTTGATTATTCAAAATCAAATGACCCAATTCAAATGGCTTTCTTTAGAAAATTTCAAAAGGAAGTTTATCACATTTTATATGACGAAATATGTGAGGAATGTTGTGTTTTAATCCCTACAGGTGATGGAATGATTATTGGGTTGAAAAATGGTGGACAGGAAACATTTTTAAATTCATTAAGAATTCTTGTTGATTTATTTGATTGGTCTGAGAAAAACAAATATTCTTTTAGAACTGCTCTGCATGTTGGCTCTGTTAATGTTGTAAGAGATGTAAATAAGAACAAGAATCTTGTAGGGAATTTAGTCAACGATGCTAGCCGAATGTTGTCGGGTGGAGATGCGGATTCTATCATAATAAGCAAAGATTATCATAATATTTTTTTAAGAGATAAAAATTCTAAAATCGGTATTTTAAACAAAATCAATAACGAATT
>QMCE01002825.1_pt1 | contig 10710 bp, 9 predicted proteins | sample 1821851 | NCBI WGS metagenome assembly QMCE01 (sample SAMN09453174, study PRJNA476694) | Termite gut metagenome, whole genome shotgun sequencing project. | isolation source: worker | host: Odontotermes sp. | place: South Africa:Pretoria | collected 2016-01-28
TTCAGTCGCAGGGCTTGTTCGAGCGCATTGAGGTCTTCGGGGTTAAAGATCGCCGGCAGGGCGGCCCGGTTCACCGTTCCGTCCTCTTTCATGGCGTCCTTGCCCACATTCCGCGTGTCCGGCACCTGCTTGGCCAGCACGACGATGTTCAACGGTTTTTTCATTATATGGTTCTGTTTACGATTGTTCGGATCAATAACAGAGTGCAAAATTAACACATTTTTCAAAAATACCTAAAATAAGAAAAGGACGGAATCAGGTTCCGTCCTTTTGCATTTTCCGAACCGCGGCCGGCGATCAATCCGTCCGTCCGATATACACATTTTTTCGCCCGACGTAATAATCCTTATCTGTTTGGGAATCGTGTACCCGCGCAATCACATCGACAGTCACTTCCGGCCCCCATTTCGGGCCGTTTCGCGATACCTTTTCCAGTTTATACGCAGGCAACGAGGGAGCGGGTGGTTCGTCTGTATAATCGGCTATCCAAACCGAATCTTCGTAAATCATATATTGCTTTACCAGCGTAATGTTTCCCGGAATTTCTACGGAATCGGCTTCGATCAGCCAGTTGATGGCGATCATCCGCTTCCCGTTCGGAGGACTGACCGGCATAAAATCACGCCACAAGTAAGCATCCAGCGTATACGAATGAACGCCGATCGTCAGGGTATCGACCGCTTCGTTTTTCAGCTGTGTGATGAATTTCGTGTCCGTTACGACAGTGCCGGCAATGGGATCGTCTTCCACAATGACCGGGTTGTTGTCGTTACCCTCTTTATTACACTCCTCAAACACCGCCTTTTTCTCTGTCGTTTCACGGTCGTTTCCTTCTTTGTTACACCCCCCGAACATCATGAGGATTCCGATCAGGAACAACTGTTTTTTCATAGCACAACGATTTGATTTACAGGGCCAAGATACAAAATCCTTTAATTATGCGCAATTTTGCTGCCTCGAATTCGATTTTTTATTTACCTTTGCCCCACGTTTGAAAACGCGCTGTTAACTCAGTCGGTTCAGAGTGCCACCTTGACAGGGTGGAAGTCAGTGGTTCGAGTCCACTACAGCGCACAACTCCGCCACCACCCGCTCCGCCGAGTCCGGAATCCCCAGCGTACGTATTTTTTCACGCATCACAGCCAAACGCGCTGCGTCCGCGGCCAGCTCGACTGCCGCCGGGATCACACGTTCAACCGCCTCAGAATCAGGGATCAGCATCGCCGCACCGACCGACGAGAGCGCCTGCGCATTCTTCGTCTGATGATCTTCGGCCACGTTGGGCGACGGCACAAAGATCGTCGGCTTGCCGACCAGGCAGAGCTCCGACACCGTCGACGCCCCCGCCCGCGACACCACCACGTCCGCCGCTGCAAACGCCAGATCCATCCGGTCGATGAATGCCCCGCGCCAGATACCCGGCAACTCCCTGTCTTTCAGTGCCTTATCCAGCTCTGCCTCGTAATATTTCCCCGTCTGCCAGATCAGCTGTACATCGCCTTTGGCGACGATTTCATCCAGCCGACGCAACACGGCGTTGTTCAGCGTCCGCGTGCCGAGACTTCCACCAACAATTAAGATAATCGGCGTATCTGGCTGTAAATCAAAGTATTGCAGCGCTTCTCCCCTCTTGTCCGTCACATCGGGATTCTCGCACAGCCGCCCGCGCAACGGATTTCCCGTCTTGACGATCCGCTTTGCGGGAAAGAATCGCTCCATGCCGTCGTACGCCACGCAGACGCGGCGTGCCCGCTTGCCGACCAGCTTGTTGGTCAGCCCGGCGTAAGAGTTTTGCTCCTGTATAACTGTCGGAATACCAGCACGTTGCGCCACCATTAGGATCGGAGCGCTGGCGTATCCGCCGAACCCGACGACGATGTCCGGCCGGAATTCCTTGATCACTTTTTTCGCCCGCCGGCTGCTCCTCCAAAGTTTCAAGGGCAGGCTCAGGTTTTTCAGCGAGAGTTTCCGCTGTAATCCCGCAACCGGCAGACCCTCGATGCGATAGCCCAGCGCCGGAATGCGCTCCATCTCCATTTTTCCCTCGGCGCCGACGAACAAAATATCCACATTTTCGCCATATTTCCGCCCCAGCGCCTCGGCCACCGCCACCGCCGGATAGATGTGCCCGCCCGTCCCTCCTCCGCTCAAAATAATTCGCAACTTAGTCATTATCAATGATTTATCTCCCAACGCTCGATTTATCCGGGGTGCCCGGCGGCATTTCTTCCATTTGCCGGCTGACGCCGATAATAACCCCGATCGCCATGCTGACGAACATGATCGACGTCCCTCCCTTGCTGATCAGCGGCAGCGGTTGGCCGGTGGTCGGCGCGATGTCCACCGCCACGGCCATGTTGGTCATTGCCTGCGTGATGATCATCAGCCCGAGCCCAAGTACAAGAAAATTAGGGAACGCCGTTTCGCATTTGCGCGCGATGATCACCGTCCGCGCGAAGACCCACAGATAGAGAATCAGCACGATCCCCGCGCCGACCAGCCCGTATTCTTCCGTGATAAAAGCGTACGCAAAGTCGGAGTACGGCAGCGGCAGATGGGTGCGCTGGGTGCTGTTTCCGGGCCCTTTTCCGACGATTTCGCCCGATGCGATAGCGATTTTCGCCTGTTCGACCTGGTTGTATTCGCCGTCGTCGAGCCGGTTTCCGGTGGCGGTCTGTTCAGTTTGTCCGATGCCCAAACGGGCCATCCAGGTGTCTGCCCGGCCGATCCCGAGCGCCTTCATCCCGGCCACGAGCAGTGCCGCGACGAGTGCGGTCACCATCACCAACCGCCCCACTTCGCGCCATCGTACGCGTCCGATGACGAGCATCAGCAAACAGGTGACAAAAAGGAGTGCCGCGGTCGAAAAATTGAAAGCCAGGATCAGTCCGCACCCCAACGCCACCGGCCCAAGTACAGGTAATGTATTCTCCTTCAGCATATTAACCTGCTTCTGCCTCGGCGCTCCTTCGCGCCAGTCGGAGGGCCAAAACGACGGCAGGAGTTTCATTTTGTCGATCGTTTTTTGGCGTACGGCGAGCTCCTGCGCGAGAATGAACATCAGCGAAAACTTCAGAAAATCAGAGGGTTGGAACGTAATCCCCGTGAACGGGATCCGGATCCAGCGATAGGCGCCGTTGATTTTTTGCCCGATCCCGGGCACAAAAACGAGCAACATGGCGATGACGCTCAGCACGAAGAGCAGTCTGGCAAATCGGTTATAGTCCTCGATATCAATAAGATGCACGAGCCATACGATGCACAGTCCGGCGAATATGAAGCCGAATTGAGACCGCAATTCACTCCACGTGTCGACCTCCGCACGGGCATAAACCAACGCCGCCGTCGACGAATAGACGACCAACAGCGAGATGATCCCGAGCGCCACAAAGAGAATCCACATCGCCTTGTCTCCTCCGAACAATCTGGATATGTGAAGTTTACGGGCCATTATTTAAAGTGATTCTTTATTTGATCGCTGTAATACCCAGTTTTTGAACCGTTTGCCTCTATCTTCATAGTTTTTAAAAAGATCGAAGCTCGCGCAGGCAGGCGACAGCAGTACCACATCGCCCGGCTCAGCGATCGCCGCGGCGGTCTTCATCGCTTCGTCCATCGAGTGCGTATCTTTGATTTTTGATACGGAATTTTCGAACGCCCGGATCAATTTTTCGTTATCCACCCCCATCGCCACCAGCGCCTTCACTTTTTGCCGGACAAGATCGACCAACGGTACGTAGTCGTTGCCCTTGTCCGTACCCCCGGCGATCCACACCACAGGGCGCGTCATGCTCTCGAGTGCATACCACACCGAGTCAACGTTGGTCGCCTTGGAGTCGTTGATATAAAGTACGTTATCAATCTCGGTCACAGGTTCCAGGCGGTGTTCCACACCTCGAAAATCTTGCAGCGTTTGCCGGATCGACGCCGGATCGACCTCCGCAATCAGCCCCGCTGTTGCGGCCGCCATGGCGTTATAGAGGTTGTGAATGCCTTTGATTTTCAACTCTTCCGCCTCCATCTCGAACGTTTTTCCACCCGGCAGTGCGATCTCGATTTTTCCTGCGTTCAGTCCGGCTCCCGGACGATCCAATTGCCTGACACTGAATGGCATTCGATGCATTGACAACGCATGCTTCTCCAGATTTTCGCGCGTGATCGGATCGTCGGCGCAATAGAGGAAAAAATCGCCGAACCTTTGATTTTTGATCACGCGAAACTTGCTGTCCGCGTAATTTTGCAGGCAGTTCGAGTAACGGTCGAGGTGATCGGGCGTAATGTTCATCAACACAGCGACATCCGCCCGAAAATCGAACATTCCGTCGAGCTGAAAGCTGCTCAGTTCGAGCACGTACCAATCGTGGTTTTCCGTCGCCACCTGGTACGCGAAACTCCGGCCGATATTGCCTCCGAGCCCGACGTTCAGCCCTCCCTGCCGCAGGATTTCGTACGCCAGCGTGGTGGTGGTGGTTTTTCCGTTACTGCCTGTGACACAGATCGTTCGGGCTTTGTTGTACCATCCGGCGAACTCGATTTCCGAGACGATTTTGATCCCTTTTTCGCGCGCCGCCCGCACCATAGGTGCCGCGTCGGGGATCCCCGGACTCTTGACGATCAGGTCGGCGTTCAGAATGAGTTCGGCAGTGTGCCCGCCCTCTTCATAGGGCACTTCCCATTCCTCGAGTTTTGCTTTATATAAATCCTGCAACTGTCCTGAATCAGAGAGAAATACATCGAATCCTTTCACTCGCGCCAGCACCGCCGACCCGTATCCGCTCTCCCCGCCCCCCAGAACGACAATCCGTTGAATCCGATCCATATCTACCTGATTTTCAGCGTGATCAATGTGATTGCGGCGAGCAGAAGCTGCAAAATCCAGAACCGCAGGACGATTTTCGACTCGAAATAGCCCTTTTTCTGGTAGTGGTGGTGCAGCGGCGCCATGAGGAAGATTCGCCGTCCTTCTCCGTATTTTTTCTTGGAATATTTAAAATAGGATACCTGCAGAATGACCGATACGGACTCGGCGAAGAAGATCCCACAGAGAATCGGAAGCAATAATTCCTTGCGTATCAGCAGGGCAAAGACGGCGATGATGCCGCCGATCGACAGGCTCCCCGTGTCGCCCATAAAAACCTGCGCCGGATAGCCGTTGTACCACAAAAAACCGAGCAACGCCCCGATCATGGCAGCGGCATAAACCACCAGTTCACCGCTCGTCGGAATGTACATAATATCCAGATAACCAGCATATATGATATTCCCGGAGAGATAAGCCAGCACGCCGAGCACAACGATGACGATGGCCGAGAGTCCTGCCGCCAACCCGTCCAATCCGTCGGTCAGATTGGCTCCGTTCGAGACGGCGGTGATGATGACGATCGCCGCGAGCACGTAGACGATCCAACTTAATATTTGATCTTTATCTTCCCAACTGTCGGGCACGAGCATCGCGTAATCGAACTCGTTGTCTTTAAAAAATGGTATTGTAGTCTTGGTCGTTTTTTCGGGGGACGAAAGGTAAATTTCTTCCGAATTTCCATTGAAATCATCGAACACGGCGACCTGTGCGGCGGGCGATTTCGGCGCTTCGGTGCGCACGGTGACATGGCTGTTCGCCCACATCGTCGCCCCGACGATCACCCCCAGTCCGACCTGGCCGACAATCTTGAACCGACCGCTCAGTCCGTCCTTTTTTTTGCGGAAAACCTTGATGTAATCGTCGATAAACCCGATGATTCCCAGCCAGATAGTGGATACGATCATCAGGATCACGTACACGTTCCGCAGGTCGCCGAAGAGCAGGATCGGCACCAGAATGGCGAGCAGGATGAGCAGTCCGCCCATCGTCGGCGTCCCTTTTTTATGCAGCTGTCCCTCGAGCCCGAGGTCGCGGATATCTTCGCCGATCTGCTTTTTTTGGAGCAGGCGGATGATGCGTTTGCCGAAAATGATCCCGATGATCAGCGCGAAGATGATCGCCATCCCCGCCCGGAAAGTAAGGTACTGAAACATCCCAATTCCCGGAATGTCAACGTGTTGCGCCAGATATTTGGCCAAAGAGTAGATCATGATTCAAACGCTTTTTTTAATTCTTCGCGGTCGTCGAAGTGGATTTTCACCCCGGCCGCGTCCTGGTATGTTTCGTGTCCTTTGCCGGCGACGAGGATGATGTCGCCGGACTGTGCGAGTGCGGCGGCGGCCTTGATGGCTTCCCGTCGATCTGTGATTATCAATGACTTACCCCCTGCCGGCAGACCTGCCTTCATCTCGTCCAAAATGTCTTCCGGTCGTTCGAGGCGCGGATTGTCCGAGGTCAGGATGGCCATCGTGCTGTTCTCGGCGGCGATTTTCGCCATGACAGGCCGTTTGGCGCGGTCGCGGTTTCCGCCGCATCCGACCACGGTATAGAGTTTTTGCTCCGGGCGCCGGATTTCGCGAATCGCGGCGAGCACGTTGGCCAGCGCGTCGGGCGTGTGGGCGTAGTCGACGATCCCCGTCACGCCCGCGGACGAGCGCACAAACTCGAACCGTCCGCTCACCGGCACCAATTCGCTGATAATACGCAGAGTATCAGCACGATCCATTCCCAACAGAATCGCCGCGGCATAGACCGCCAACAGGTTGGAGGCGTTGAAATTCCCGATAAATTTCACCCACACCTCGCTCCCGTCGATCTCGAGCAGCATCCCGTCGAAATGATGCTCGAGGATCTTGCAGCGGAAGTCCGAAAAACTTCGCAACGAGTAGGTTTTAACAGTTGCCGATGTGTTCTGTACCAACACCTTACCATTTCTGTCATCGACATTAACCAGTGCGAATGCGCCCTTGGGCAGGGCATCGAAAAAGGCTTTTTTGGCCTTCAGGTATTCGGCGAACGTGCCGTGGTAATCGAGGTGGTCGTGGGTTAGGTTGGTAAAAATCCCCCCCGTAAAGTGCAGACAATCAACGCGATGCTGCGCAACGCTATGGGAGCTGACCTCCATGAAGCAATATTCGCATCCCGTCTCGACCATCTGTGCCAACAGGGCGTTCAGCGTAAGCGAATCCGGCGTCGTATGGGTAGCTGTAAGTTCCTGATCGTCAATCTTATAGACAACCGTCGAGATCAATCCGACCCGATAGCCCGACTTGCGGAACAGCTCGTAGAGCAGGCTGGCGATGGTGGTTTTTCCATTGGTTCCGGTGACGCCGACCAGGCGCAGTTTTTCGCTCGGATGACCGTAAAAAGCCGCTGCCACGGCCGCCAGCGCACGGTGGGTGTCCGATACCTTTATATATATAGGTGCGGATGTGCCGCCATCGGGGGCCTCGGGCATCGTTTCGCACAGGATCGCTGCGGCACCTTTCGCCGCAGCGTCGGCGATGTAGGCGTGCCCATCTGTCAGCGTACCGCGCAATGCCACAAAGAGTTGCCCCCCGGTCACCGCGCGCGAGTCGAAGCCGATCGAGCGGATCTCCGCCGACAGGTCGCCGATGCTTTCCAGCACCTCCACTCCGTTCAGTAACTCACTGAGTTTCATGGCTTTCATCTTGATTCATTTTCTTTTCCTCCTCTTTTTTATGTAGAGCAAGGGTCAGTTCGACGGTTTGTCCGTCGGGCGGCGTTCCGGGCGCAACAGACTGATACACAACGCTTCCCATGCCTGAAAAGCGCACACTCATTCCCAGGCCTTCCAGCAGCCGCACGGCGTCCTGCAATCCGAGCCCCTTCACATCGGGCACTGTCCCTTCGGGCGGAACGAAGGCGTAGACGTGTGTCCCCATGCTGTCTTTTTCGATCGCAATCCACTCGTTATCAGCCGTTTTTTCCCTGAATCGCACTTCCAGTCCGTCCAACGCTTCCCGCACCCGACGCGCCTCTCCGCCCTTGACCACCGGCAGTTCCGTGCTTCGCGGAAACTGCTCGGCCACAGACGGATTCCACTCGGGACTGTTCGCATAGACCCGCTCGGCGATGGCGCGAAAAACGGGCCCGGCGAGCGATCCGCCGTAATAAACCGTGTTGCTGCCCGCTTCCGCGCGGGTTTGGATCGCCACGATCAGCGAGTATTGGGGATCTTTGGCCGGGAAATAGCCGGCCAGCGAGGCGAGGTAATCCATCCCGCTTCCGCTTCTGTATCCGCGGTTCCGGTTCGGGATTTGGGCGGTTCCGGTCTTCACGGCGATGTCCAGTCCGTCGATTTTCAGCGTTCGGGCCGTTCCTTCGGTTGCCACGCCTCGCAGGCTTTCCTGCGCAAGAGCGATCGCCTTCGGCGAGGCGATCTGCCTCCGCAGCACCTGCGGTTCGTAGCGTTCGATGGTTTGCCCGTATTGTCGTAACTCACTGACTATCAGCGGTGTCATCATCCGTCCTCCGTTGGCCACCGTGTTGTAGAGCACCAGCGTCTGGAGCGGCGTCATCTCGAGTTCATAGCCGTACGCCATCGAGGGCAGCGACCAGTCTGACCACGTGGATGCCCGCGTATCGTGCACCAGCGGCCCCCGCAGCCCCGCGATGGGAAACGGCAGGGTGTCTCTCACGCCGAGTTTGGTGAGTTGGTCGACATAGCGTTGTTGGTTCTTTTTCACACCGCGCGCCGGGTCGCGGTAGTGGTCGTAAATGGCCTGTGCGAAGCCCACGTTGGACGATTCGAGGAACGTTCGGCGCAGAGAAATGCGTTGCGGGCTTTCGTGAGTGTCCTCGACCATCCGCGGGCCGACTTGTTTTCTGCCGTGATTGACGTCGATCATTTCGTCGAGCGACATGCCGGCGTCATCGAGCAGCACGATCAGGTTGGCCAGTTTGAAGGTAGACCCGGGGTTAATTCGCTGAGCCAGAGCATGATTCAGGTCTTCGACGCAGGTTCCGTCGGCACGCCGGGTGAGGTTGGCCATGGCCCGTATCTCGCCCGTGGCGACCTCCATCAGCACAGCCGTTCCCCAAAAGGCGCGTGTGGCCTGCAGCTGCTCCCTCAGGGCGCGTTCGGCGACGTCCTGCCACTCGATGTCGATTGTCGAGACAACGTCGTATCCGTTCTCTGGTTCCCGGTTTCCTTCGTCGTCGACCGGCATCCAGAACGATCCCGAGATGCGTTGCATGCGTGTAACTCCGTCATTTCCACGTAGTTGACTGTCGAATGCCCCTTCGAGGCCCCACATGATCGAGTCGTCAACGCGCCGCCCGATCGTCCGTCGGGCAATCGACCCGTAGGGCAGCACGCGCCGGGTCACCTTCTCGGGCAAGAACCCGCTCATGTTGGCGCTTTCCGCGTTCAGGAGCGGGAATGTTCGAATCGTATGCAACTCATAATGAGATACTTGTCTTGGTGCGATGCGATGTACCCGCTGACCGTCGGAGAGGGCCTGCCGTCGGTAGGAGACGAAGAGATTTTTGTACTGCGCCACGCTTTTGTCACCGAAAAAGTCGGCCATGGCGCGCGCGAGCCCGTCGACGTTTGCCTCGAACAGTTCGTCAGTCAGCCCAGTGGCCCGGAAGTCCATCCGCAGCTCGTAATAGGGTGACCGTCGCGGGCCAGGATGTCGCCGCGTTCGGCGGTGAGCACCGACGTGCGGAAGGTTCGCGAATCGACCGCCGCCGCGCGTAATTCTTCTCCTTCGGGGCCGTACTGGATGTAGACAATGCGCCCCAAGATCGCCATCCCAAAGAGGACAAACAACCCGTAAACCACCCATGCTCGTCGGGTAATTCCTTGTTTGACAGGCGATTGCGATTTTTCCATCCGACTTTCTTCTATTCGACGACGGGGGGAGGCGTGAGCGATTCCTGCAGCGTGACGCCGTGCTCGCGAAGGGCACTGATGATCTCGCTGCGGCGCGTGGCGGTCATTCTCATTTCACTGAGACTCAGCGATTTGGTGTGTAATTCCTGTACTTCGTCGGCCAGCGCGGCGTAGCGGCGATTCAGTTGTTGGGCGTGATACCCCAAGGCAATGTACGCGAGCATGAAAACGGCGACGATCAGCGCGTACTTCAATTGCCGCTGCACCTCGGGCATCCGCAGCAGGCTTCCCGAGAGCATCCCCCGCGCATAACGTTTTCTATTTTCTTTTTGTTCGCTCATTTGTCACACCAAGGCAAAGGTACGAATTTTTAGGTATCGGAGCGCATCCATGCTTCCCGGTATGGGAAATATTCGGCATTCCCGTTGCCGCGTATCGGAATTATCGCTTACTTTGTACCATGCAGGCCGCGCTTCGGCCATTTCGGACAACCGACGAACGGATGTGAGGCGAACCGCACGTGTGGGCAATAAAAAAACAACTATGAAACCATTAACACTCGGAAATAAAGCATTCACCTCGCGCCTCTTTTTGGGGACGGGAAAATTCGCCTCGAATGCGCTGATGCGCGACGCGGTGAAAGCATCCGGCAGTCAGTTGGTGACGGTGGCGCTGAAACGTGTCGACCTCGACGCGGCGGACGACGATCTGCTGCATAATCTCAGCGAAACAGGGGTCGACCTGCTGCCCAACACCTCCGGCGTGCGCAATGCCAAAGAGGCCGTCTTTGCGGCCCGGTTGGCGCGGGAAGCGCTGGAAACCAACTATTTAAAACTGGAGATCCACCCCGATCCGCGTTACCTCCTCCCCGACCCCGTCGAGACGCTGAAGGCGTGCGAGGAGTTGGCGAAACTGGGCTTCGTGGTGATGCCCTACATCAACGCCGATCCCGTGCTGTGCAAGCGGCTCGAAGAGGCAGGGACGGCGT
>QMCE01003272.1_pt1 | contig 10709 bp, 10 predicted proteins | sample 1821851 | NCBI WGS metagenome assembly QMCE01 (sample SAMN09453174, study PRJNA476694) | Termite gut metagenome, whole genome shotgun sequencing project. | isolation source: worker | host: Odontotermes sp. | place: South Africa:Pretoria | collected 2016-01-28
TCCCTAGTTTGACAGAACGTACGTTCCCTCAAATTTGTTAGCCCTGCATATGCGGGGCTTTTTCAATGTAAAAAATTAATTTTATTGATATTTTGTTGTAGCGTTATATCGAGTTTTATGATATAATGAGATATACCACTGCGTTTTTCAAGGAGGAACCTATGTATTTAAAACAAGCAAGAAACCGCAAAACCGGACGCACCTATCTTAGCATGGTCCAGAGCTACCGGGACAAACAGATGGGTTATTCCAGAACAAGGACGATTGAATCCTTCGGATACTTGGACGAGCTGGAAAAGCTTTATGACGATCCCATCAAACACTTCCATGAGATCGTGGAGGAACGCAACAAGGCCGAAGCCCTTGAACTGGCCGAGTACTCCATTGCGGCCAGAAAAAACCAGACCCTCCCAAAAAACTCCTCAAACCGTAAGAACTACGGCTACATCGTCATTTTAAAGGTGTACTACTGGCTCGGCCTTGACCGTTTCCTGACCAACAAGCAGCGGAGGGAAACCAAGATCAAGTACAACAGCAGCACCATCTTGAAATTTCTTCTCGTCACAAGAATACTGGCTCCAAGCTCTAAAAAGAAGGCGTACGAGAACAAGGGGCGGTACTTCGATTTTGAACGAGACGACATCTTTCAGTTGGCGGACGTGTACCGCTGCCTTTCTTATCTTTCGAGGCTCGAGGAAGAAATCCAGCTTTTGGTTTACAGGAACATCTCAAAGAGATACCTGCGGGACATGAAATACATGTATTACGACATCACCAATTACTATTTTGAGATAGACGAGGAGGATGGTCTGAGGAAAAAAGGATACAGCAAGGAAAACAAAAGGTCCCCCATCGTTCAGATGGGGCTTGCCATGGATTCCGACGGGGTTCCGATCTCCTATGAACTGTTCCCGGGGAACGAGTCCGAAAAACTGCATCTGCGCCCCATGGTCTCCAGGCTGACGCGCAAGTATGGAACCGACAAGGTGATCGCGGTGGCCGATTCCGCCCAAAACACCGGCAACAACGTTTACTACCTTGACCAAGGCAGGCAGGGTTACGTGTTCAGCCAAAGCATCGCCGGCAGTGACGCCGCATTTAAAAAATACGTGACGGACCCAAGCGGTTACCAATGGCAGGGGGACGCGTTCAAGAAAAAGTCCAGGAACGAACGCAGGAACATCCAGGTGGACTTCGAGCACGCCGACGGAACCACTTACAGGAAGAAGGTCATGGTGGACCAAAGGCAAATTGTGTTTTACAGCGAGAAATACGCGGCGCGTGCCAAGTCCAAACGGGAAAAACTGATCAAAAAGGCGCAGGCAATCATAGACAACCCCTCCGCCTATACCGCCGCAACCTCGCACGGAGCCCTGAAATACATTAAAAACATGGAGGTTGACAAATCGACCGGCGAATTCAAAGAGACGAAGGAAGCGCTTTACTTTGACGTTGACAAGCTCCGCGAGGAGGAAAAATACGACGGGTACTACGCCATCGTTACAAACGTCTTTGACGAGGGGGAGGACGAGGGGAGGTTCAGTGACGAAAAAATCATTGAGATCTATCGGGGGCTTTGGAAGATTGAGGATTCTTTTCGGGTGACGAAGGAAGAGTTGGAATCGCGGCCGGTGCATGTTTCAAGGGAGGAGCGCATCAGGGGGCATTTCCTCACATGCTATTTGTCCCTTGTAATCATAAGGTTGGTCCAGAGGGAAATGAACCACAAATACTCTTCTGCAAAGATGGTCGAGGCACTGAATAAAATTTCATGCTCAAATGAATCTGACAACTTGTTCCTCTTTGATTATAGAAGTGATGTCACGGATGATTTGGGCGAAGCCTTTGGAGTAGACTTCACAAAACTCCGGCTGACGCGAAAAGAAATCAAAAAAACTTTGGGGGAATCAAAAAAGCCCTAAATACACTACAACTATATATCAAAACGTATGGCCCGCAAACCTAGTTGGCACAAACCTAGTTGGCAAGCTTGTTGCGAGCCTGTTTTGAACATATGTTCTGTCAAACTCGAGTTAATGCAAGGGGAAATATCACAAAGACGCAATCCTTGGTGCCTAGAATGCATATGCTTTTTAACGAGGGGGTATGTATAGCATGGAAGAACCTTGCGTTTCCGTCATTATTCCGATATACAACGGCGAGCCTTACTTGCGGCAATGCCTGGACGGCGTAGTGGGGCAGACGTTGGGGCGCATGGAGGTCATCTGCATCAATGACGGTTCGTCGGACAATTCCCTGGACATATTGAGGGAATATGCGAAACGTGACGGCAGGATTTTGTTGATTTCCAGGGAGCACAAGGGCGTCGCCACATCTAGGAACGAGGGAATCCGTATGGCGAAGGGTGAATTCGTCACGTTCATGGACTCCGACGACTTCTACCCCTCCCACGACGTCCTAAATGACTTGTACGAACGCGCAAAAAGGAATGGGGCTTTGGTTTGTGGCGGCTCGTTGCTGTCGGCGCCGCATGGCGGCGGGATGGCGTACGCCGGTAAAAAACTGAGGTTTGACGGTGAGGGATTCATGGAGTACAAGGATTACCAGTACCCTTTCTTCTATCAGAGGTTTCTGTTCCATCGAGAAACGCTCATGGAAAATGGAATCTTCTTCCCCAACTATATTCGTTTCCAAGACGTACCCTTCATGATAAAGGCCATGGTTACTGCCGGACGTTTTTATGCGGTCCCCCCCGCCGTATACTGCTACCGGTATGGCCACAAGTCACTGCACTATACGGACGGAATGGTATCGGACATCCTCAAGGCTATTGAAGAGTGCTTGGCATTGGCAGAGAACCACGACTTGTTGGAGTTGCACGGTTTACTCACGAAAAGCTCCCACGAGTTTAAATCAAGGACGGGGCCACATATGGATTGGGGCAAGTTCACAAGGCTAGGTTAAAATGCTCAAAAAACCAATCGTCATCGTACTTGCGCCCTGCGAATCTTGGGATTCGGACTTGTTCCACGTTCTCTGGAGTAAACACCTCGTCATACGCCATCTGGGCCAACGGATGATGGGCCAACTCACGAAAAAGCTTCCCCGCTCGGACGTCATTATAGTGGCACAACGCAGTATACAGCTTATTATGCAAAAAATCAGAAGTCTCTATGCGGTATGGTGGCAATCTACGGAACTGGTGTCTGATGCAGGTATGGGGCGTCGCATAGAGAGTATAGCCATTCAGCCACAGCTTTAGGGACATTTCCTCCTCCTCGCCACCATACCCGCGAAACGCCTTTTCATAACCCCCCACCTTCTGAAAGGCTTCGGCGCGCACGGCAAAACAGGCGCCGGGAAGCACCGGCGTCTCAAACGGCGACTCCAGCACCGACATCCACGCCGTTTCGCCCAGTTGGCGGAACGTTCTGCCGCATTTGGCCCGGTCCCATACCTCGGAGCGTACGGCATCCATCAAATGGGTGTGGCGATGGTGCGGATTGTCTTGAATCATGTCACGAAACACGGGAGTTACCGCATCCGCATGAAATTCCCCCATGACCCGAACAAACTCATCCAACCAAAATGATTCCACTTCTATATGGGCGTCGCAAAACACCAGCATATCTCCGGTCGCCAACTCAACGCCCTTGCTGCGCGCGGGTACCAATCCCATGCCCGACGTGTAGGTTTGGCGGACGTCGTCATCCTCCTCGCCAATCCAATCAAAACTCCCATCATCGGAGCCATCGTCCACCACAATGACTTCATAAGGAATGCGCGTCTGTGCGCAGCGAATGGACTCCACGGTCTGTTTGAGCATCTTGCCTTCATTGCGACTGGCTATAACAATGGACGCCTTTTCTATCATTAGAACGCACCCCCTCTTTAGTATATGAGGAGGACTGGCTTCAATTTCCCAATTCAATCACAAAATGTAAATAAACGAATATCGTGTAATATCAAGTTACCACTAAAACAAACGTGAGGAGCCTTAATTATGGGAGATTCCGATTTACAGGCGCAAAGCCTTATGGACTACTATTCGTGCAACCAAAGATGCCAGTCGTCATGCCCACCGACATGTGACCCATGTTGCCCACCCGCGCCGTGCCACAACCATTGCCCCCCTCCTTGTCCTACGGGACCTGCGCATCCATGCCCCACCGGACCCACGGAACCCGTTTGCCCCGACCTTCCCAACATAAAGTGTACGCACGGACTCACAGTATATTTGAATACGACGGAGGTCGCCACCAACGTCCCCATTACCATTCCAAATGGCTTTAACCCAAACGACGGGACGGCGCCGTGGACGATAACGCAGGCAGAATTCACGGGCACCCAGCAAACAATTTACAACTTGCAGGACAATACCACTGCGCAAGGCAGGGAAATGACCGCCACGGTAAAGCCAACGGTTCTCGTCTCCTACCTCGACGGTTCGGGAGCCAACCGCACCAAGCTCGTCAACTTCCCCGTTGCGGTAAGCCAACAATTCGCCATGCAAAATCCTGCGGACCAGGTGGCGTACCATGTCGAACTGCTGCCGGGCGGAACCATCACGAACCCCACCAATACGGACGGCGCCATCAGTTTTACGGCCAGCTACACATTGAGGATATTGGCTTATTCGGATTCGCCCGCCAACTTCCCCATCGTACAGGGTTATACCTGTGAGGCCCCGCCTCCATGCGTTCCCATCGAATGTGTCAACATCGCAATAATAGACTACTATTGTGAGCCACTCATCTACAGTTCGTTGTATGGAAACATTCCATACACACAGGTTGGAACGCCACCGAACCAACCCGTAAGCATTACCCCCATAGGCTCCGTTCCCAATGTAATCTCCACATCCGGGGATAGCGCACAACTAAGTATGGCGCTGTCCTTTCCTGCCACGCTTGTGCTTCGCGACAGCACCAACGCAAATTTCACACAGGACGTGCTTGTGTACTCCTACCTTGACTTATCCGGCGTCCCCACCACCTCCAACAATACTTTAATCGTCGACCTGAAGGCGGCCTACATGTCTACGCCTAGCAACCGCGGCAGTTCATTCTCCACGTATGTAGCGCAAATCACGGGAAGGGTCATGGTCTTGGAACCGCCGGCGCAAGTACCGGTGACCTCCATCGTGGACTGCGGGGAATGCTTGACCGCCGACAACTGCTACGTTGGGATTGAACCCACTACCGCACCATAAACGCCCCCGTTGGGCGAGCGAAATAATACAGAACGGGGGGACTGTTCAGACGCACGTCTGAACAGTAATAGGATGAGAGTGCGAACATAGGGTTGCCTTGGTTTATTCCTTGTTAACACATGAGGAGCGTGTTATACTTGGGTAAGCCAAGGCAATTGCCATGCGCATATCAATGTATAGACAGGGGGATTATATTATGAGTTTTCTCGGCAACCTTATTTGGTTTATTTTTGGCGGAGCCATACTGGCCCTTTCATGGTTCTTCGTTGGTCTCCTATGGTGCATCACCATTCTCGGAATCCCCGTCGGCATTCAATGCTTCAAGATTGCGGGACTCACTTTCTTTCCCTTTGGCAAGGACGTCCACTATGGCAATGGCGCGGGCAGTTTCCTACTGAACATCCTATGGATTGTCTTTGGGGGGCTCGAACTCGCCCTCGGCCACTTGTTGAACGGCGTAATCTTCTGCATCACCATTATCGGGATTCCGTTCGGCCTACAACATTTTAAACTGGCGAAGCTTTCACTCATGCCGTTTGGCGCGGAGATTACCTCGAAATGAAGCAGATGACGTATGAAGAAGCCCGATTGTTCATTCAAGGGGCGGCGCGCCAAGCGACGCCCGATACCGAGGACCCCGACAAGTTCGGCATTGCCTTGGGTTTGGATACGATGCGCGAGTTGACGTCACGCCTCGACAATCCGCAGGACAAGCTCCGCGTCATCCACGTGGCCGGAACCAATGGAAAGGGTTCGGTTACCGCCTTTGTCAGTAATATCTTGGCATGTTCCGGTTACTTGACGGGACGTTACGTCTCTCCCTCCCTTGACGCATACGAGGAAAAGGTCCAGAGGATTCAGGGCGACGCCGTCAACCATATTACCAAGGACGAGGTGGCCTCTTTTATCACGCGTATCGCCAGAGTGGCGAAGGATATGGTCCGAGAGGGATTGCCCCACCCGTCGCCGTTTGAACTGGAAACCGCCATGGCTTTTCTGGCGTTTGAACGGTGGGGCTGTGACTTCGTGGTACTGGAAGTCGGCATGGGTGGACGACTGGACGCCACGAATATTGTAAGAAAACCAATTTGTTGCGTCCTCACCCCCATTTCCATAGACCACGCACATTTTTTGGGAAGTGATTTGGCCTCCATTGCGGCAGAAAAGGCCGGCATCATTAAGACCAACGTACCGGTCGTGTCTTCCCCGCAGGAACGGGACGCCTTGACGGTCATCCGTAGCGCGTGCAACCAGCAAGCAGCCTCCTTGACCGTTGTTCGGCGGGAGGACGCGGGCAATGCGTCCGGCAATCTAGAACGAACGGATTTCACTTATGATGGCGTCAAATACACGATAAGCCTTATCGGCCTTCATCAGATAGAGAACGCCTGCGTGGCGTTGGAAGTGGTACGCGCGTTATGTCGGCTTGGCTATGAATGGAAGGAAGACGCCATACACGGCGGGTTGGCGCGGACGCACTGGCGCGGACGTATGGAAGTCCTCTCCCGCAACCCCTTAACCCTTTTGGACGCCGCCCACAACCCGGCTGCCGCACGTACTCTTAGGGAGAACGTCTTGTACTATTGTGGCGGGCGCTACCGCATTGGCGTCGTGGGACTCCTTGCCGACAAGGACTACCAAGGGGTGGTCAGGGAAATGGTCGGCACATTTGACCTTATTTACACGATAACCCCCGACTCCGAGCGCGCACTGGAGGGAAGGTTGTTGGCTCAGGAATTCCAGTCTTCATCGGCTTCTTTGCCCGTCGTCTTCATTGAGTCGTTGGACGAGGCGATACGGGAGGCGGAGAAGGCGGCAACCTTGTATGAGTCGTCAGGCGCATGCAACATACGCGGGAACGAACGTACCGCGCCAAGGGAAGCCGTCATCGTCATATTTGGCTCCTTCCACGTGGTTGGAAAAGTCGCGCGCCGCCCTTCGAAGTAAACGCATATCCCCCATCCTCTTTGAATAGTATTAATGAGAGAATATGTGATTGGAAGAGAATCCGCATGGAACGCAACCTTTATCGCAGCCCGAACCCTTATCCCCCCATCCGCGTCTCAAGGCCAAGCAACGTGTACGCCGAGATGATGTTAAGCAACATGGGTGGTTCCAATTCTGAAATGTCGGCCGTGAGCCTGTACCTCTACAACCACTTTGTCACCATAGATTCCGGAAGCCTGTCGGAAACGTTTGAAAAAATCGCCGTTACGGAAATGCACCATCTCGATATTTTCGGCCAAACGGCGTATCTCCTGGGTGGCGACCCCAGGTTGTGGTCCAAGTCCCTATTCACCTTGCGGTATTGGACGCCCTCTTACAATAAGTATTACGAGAGCCTTGACGCCCTATTGGAAAACGCACTGGAAAGCGAGCTGGCCGCCATCGAAAAATACCGTTCCCAAATGAGCGCCATTAGCGATTCGTTTATTCTCGACAACTTGGCCCGCATCATAGAGGACGAGGAATTGCACGTGGAGCTGTTCAAGCAGTTACAGCGGGCCTACTGATTATCTTCACCTTGTTCCGCAACCACTTCAAACCCCCGAAAGTCCACGCTTTCGGGGGCATTTCAACCTTATAAGAAAGTTCTCAATTGCGGAGCAAGTTCCACGAAGTGGAACTGTAGCGCGTTGAGCTTCTCAGTCAACGCTTTTCAATCATCCTCCACTGACCGGGCGTCCTCATACCTGCTGATAAAACGTGGCGGAATGAGGCGCCATCTCCAATTTGCCGGAACAGGAAAGACGTTGTCCCGTGTGCAAATTGACAAGCGTCGATTGCATGGGGACGTTCGCCACGTGGGGCGCCCCATCCGCATTGACGGCTGCCACCACGCGGTTCCCGCCACATTCCCGCAGGAAGGCGAATTGCAAATTGGTTAGGTAGAGCTGTTGGTATCCTCCGTAGTTAAGGGCGGGGTTTTCCCTTTTGATTCTTGCAAGCGACGCAATCAGGCGCGTGACCTCATTCTCGACGGGCGATGGAAAGCAAGGCCGCAGTGTCGCGTCATTGCCGGACGCCTTCTCCCCCTTGGCCCCCCACTCACTCCCATAGTAGATGCAGGGAATTCCCGGCATGGCAAACAGCAGACCGAGTGCGGCGGACAAGTTCCTAGGTTCCTTTAGATTACTTGCAATGCGGGTTACGTCATGGTTATCCACGAAGTTGAAAAGCGGAAGCCCCTTGTAAAGCGTCCATTGTTCCGAACCAAATTGGCGGTTGAGGCTGTAGGCGATTTCAAACATGTTACGGTCGTTGAAACTGGAAAAAATACCTTTGAAGCATTCATAGTTGGTACAGGAATCCAGCATGTTGGGGTTGACGATGCGCGTGTAATCCCCATGAATCATCTCGCCGAGTAAGAAAAAATCCTCTTTTAACGCCGCCGTAAAGCTGCGTAATTGCCGCAGGAAATCCTCCTGTAACAGATAGGCCACGTCCAACCGCAAGCCGTCAACGTCAAACTCCTCCACCCATCCGCGAATACAGTCAAATAGGTGCCGCACCACGTCGGGATTGTGTAAGTTGAGTTCGACAAGCTCATAATGCCCTTCCCATCCCTCATACCACAGGCCGTCGTTATACTGGTCGTCACGGCCAAAGTCCAGATGGAACCAGTCTTTGTAAGCGGACGACCCCCTGTTGGCCAACACGTCCTGAAAGGCCCAGAAGCCCCTGCCGACGTGGTTGAACACGCCGTCCAGCACCACCTTGACGCCTGCGTCGTGAAGGCTTTTGCACACCTCGGCAAAATCGGAATTGCTGCCAAGCCTACAATCAATCTTCGTGTAATCCCTCGTGTCGTAGCCGTGGCAATCACTTTCAAAAACCGGACAAAAGTAAACGGCGTTAACCCCCATCTCCTTTATGTGGGAAACCCATTCGACCACTTTCTTGATTCGATTGTGGAGAACCCCGTCGTTCTCAGCCGGAGCACCACAAAACCCAAATGGGTAAATCTGATAAAAAACGCTTTCATTATACCACATGACGTCCTCACCCTTTCCGTTGTATACCTCTTGGTATATAATCATTATATACCTTCGGGTACATAATTGCAAGCGTTTTTTGTATTTTTATTGCCCGTTTACACTTTTCAACAAATTGGTGGGTTGATTTATTGACAGGCTCCACTTTGCGGTATATAATCTCATTATGAAGAAAGAAAACAGCAAAGAAGCCATATTGGCATGCGCTCTGGAATTATTTGCAGAAAAGGGATATGAAGCGGTGAGCCCCAACGAGATTGTGGAACGAGTGGGCGTCAAGAAACCCACCCTCTATTATTTCTTCGGAAGCAAGGAGGGGTTGTTTGACGAACTCCTTCGTGTTAACTATGGCAAGTTGGACGCCCTGCTGGCCGAAGCCTGTACGTACCACCCCCATATTGGGGATTACGACCGGGACGTCCGTCCCACTCTTTTGGGCGTCGTGAACGCCCTCTTTGGTTTTGCCAAAGACAATGCCGCATTTTACTTGATGACTTTGTCCATAAGCCTCGCACCCCCCTCGTCCAAATCAGCGACGTTATCGGAAAAATACCACGCAAACCATTATGTCGCATTGGAACGGACGTTTTGCGACATATCGGCGGCACACACTAACTTGAAAGGCAAGGAGCGAATTCACTCCCGCTACTTTCTTGCCATGGTTAACGCACAGATTGGGTTTTGGTATCGAGGTCTTGGCGACTTGGACGAAAATGCGGCGCAATTGATTGTAAATGGATTCATGCATGGAATTTTCTCTTAATCCGTCTGATTGCCAACGACCCAAAAAGGCTTGCGTTGGTTGAAAACCATAACGCTCTACGTTTGGCTTCGCCAAACTGGCTCCGCACCAGCGAACTTTCCTATAAGGCAAAAAGCGGCCGCCTCGTCACAATGAGGCGCGCCGCTTTTGGATTCTTACCTTTACTCTTCCGACTCTCCCTTTTTATCAACGACCCTGTATTGAAACACGTCCAACAATGACCAATCCAAAGCAATTGACAATCGGTACGCCGCCTCAATCCCCGGCAGCCCCTTCCCCTTTTCAATGTTGCTAATCATCGACTTTGATACGCCTGACGCCTTGGATAGTTGATCCAAGGTCATTCTCTCCCACTGCCTGAACTTACGCAAGTTATTCGTTACTTCAATTTCCATCGATCTCACCCCACATATAGTATTAAGTTTAGTATCTGCAATCCCCCAAAAATCATCATGTAATTTTATAAAGGAGTTGTCATACATGTAAACTCCGCACAGGAACCATCGTCAAATCCCTCTGCCTGTCTATGTTCTTCACCTAAGTCACCCCAACAAAAAAAACCAACGCCACAATTATATCACACAAATTGTGGTCTTGCAAGCACTAACCGACATCTTTCCCCACGCTTTCCCCACGCCGGTTACTGTTCAGACGTGCGTCTGAACGTAACGACATGCACACGCAACAACAAGAACGGTTGTTGCGGCGCACCCTCGTACCCCGCATGTTTGTGAAACAACTCACAAACATGCTTGCGGGAGGTATCGACTGAACAGTA
>QMCE01002220.1_pt1 | contig 10708 bp, 8 predicted proteins | sample 1821851 | NCBI WGS metagenome assembly QMCE01 (sample SAMN09453174, study PRJNA476694) | Termite gut metagenome, whole genome shotgun sequencing project. | isolation source: worker | host: Odontotermes sp. | place: South Africa:Pretoria | collected 2016-01-28
ATTGCGAGCCCCACCCGTCATTGCGAGCGAAGCAGGGCAATCCAGCCACTGACAAGATTGCTTCGTCGCTAACGCTCCTCGCAATGACGAATGCCCGCGCGGCAATCAACATATGAAGCGCCACGCGCCGATTACATACAAATTCCCCACTCCCCCCCAAAAAATTCAAACGCCGAGGCAGGTTCCGACTGCCATTGCGGTGTCGAGCATGTAGTGATCGGGGGGGACGGTTTTGGTTTTTCCTTCGGGGACGCTTAAATCGACGGAAGTTATGGTGTTGCCGGTGAGGGAGACCATGCGGCCGTATTCGCCTTTGGCAAGGAGGTCGGCGGCGGCGGTTCCGAGGCTTGTCGCAAGTACGCGATCGGACGCGCTGGGGACGCCTCCACGCTGCACATAGCCGAGGACTGTTGCCCGCGTTTCCATTCCGGTTTCTTTTTCGATTTCACGGGCAACGCGGTAGGCAACTGAGGGGCCGTTTTCGGCGCGGTATTTTTTCCGTTCTTTTTTTTCCATTTTTGATTCGGCAATCGACATCGCGCCCTCGGCAACAACCACAATCGAAAACATTTTTCCCGATTCGATTCTCTGGAAAAGATGCCGTCCTATGCTTTTTATATCGTAGGGAATTTCGGGAATCAAAATTATATCCCCGCCGCCCGCGACTCCCGCGTACAAAGTAAGCCAGCCGGCTTTGTGTCCCATGAGCTCAATCACCATCACCCGGTTGTGGCTTTGGGCGGTGGAGTGCAGGCGGTCAATTGCCTCTGTCCCGATAGCCAGCGCGGAATGAAACCCAAACGAGCGATCCGTTCCCGCTATGTCGTTGTCGATGGTTTTGGGAAGCCCGATTATATTGAGGCCTTCGCGGGCAAGGCGGTATCCGGTAGTGTGTGTGCCGTTTCCTCCCAGCACGACCAGGCAGTCAAGACCGAGCGCGCGGTAATTGTCCTTGATCGCCCGCACTTTATCTTCGGCGATTTCGCTGTCCATTTCCCCGCCCGAAGATGTCCGAAAGGGTTTCTCTCTGCTCGCTCCGAGGATTGTCCCCCCCCGCGTCAAAATCCCCCACACGTCCTCCGTCCGCAGCAGCCGCGATTCGTTTTCAATCAATCCGCGATAACCATTGGCAATCCCGATAATTTCCATGCCGTACCGTTCATGCGCCGCCCGGCACACACCACGTATAGCCGCGTTCAACCCCGGACAATCCCCGCCCGCAGTGAGGATTCCAAAAGTTTTTGTTTTGCTGTTTCGATGTCCCATAGTAATCCTCCGAACTTCAGAATATCAAAATAAAACGCCGTCCGGCAAGCGGAGTAATGGGGATTGGGGAGTAGGGAATGGGGAATTTGTTGTTTGTAATCTAATCGTGGAAACGCGAAAATGACGCTCCAGACAGCGAACAGCAAATTCCCCAGTCCCCATTCCCTATTCCCACTGTCCGGCGAAAGCCAGTGTGTCATTGCGAGGAGCGTTAGCGACGAAGCAATCTTGTCAATGCAGGATTGCCACGCTTCGCTCGCAATGACATGAGATTCCGGGTCAAGCCCGGAATGACAAAGTTCGCTGGGGAGTGGGGATAGCGCAAGACCGCGATAGCGGGCTGGAGCGTAAGGGGGGCGGACAGGGAATGTGACGGTATGCGGGTGGCCGTTTGGAAACAGCCCCCCTTTATTCTTCGACAAACACGGCTTCGCTTCGGGGAATGTTCACTGACTTCAGGACAAGTTTTACTTCGTCGTTGGGGGCGATATTGCCGCGCAGGGGGACTTGTGTTTCAAGGGCAAGGGCGGGAATTACCAGAGCCCAGCGGTTGCCTTTTTTTTCAAGAGCGGTGGCGTTCCATATCGAATCTTTTTTGTTGGATAGATAGACGGCTGTCCAGTGAGCGCGGGAGGCTCGTTCTGCTTGAACAGACGCGGATGCCGCTGCTTCTCCCGCTCCAAGTCTGGCTGAAACTTCTTCGGCGGTGAGTGGTGTTTCTCCCCGCAGAAAAGCGCGAATCTGCAAATGCGCTAGTAAATCGGTGTAACGTCGCAGGGGGCTTGTAACTTGTGTATACACATTCAGCCCTAAACCCCAGTGAGGCGCGGGCTTGAGTGACAATGTCCGGGGACGCATACAACGCCTGAGCTGGTAAGAACCGGCAAATCCCGGCAGGACATTTCCGGGGATGTCTCCTGCTTCCTGGCTGACAAAGGGAAACGCCAGGCCGCCTGAGTTGTCCGCGCCAAGCCGCCGTTCTATCGCCCAGCGAGCCGCGCCTTCTCCGGCAAGCAGCATACATTCGCGGATCATGTCCGCTGATTTGTACGGCAAAACCGGGTCTATTGTCAGCCGGTCTGCCGCCAAACTGATGTGTGTTTCGGGAAGATCGATGTTGACCGCGCCTGAGTTGACGCGGCGGCGTGTATTTTGTTCGGCTAGTTCCCAGAGGCCGCGCAGGATTCCGGCGGCACTGCCGGGCGCGGTGTTCGTTTGTCCGTGTTCGCCGTTCAATAGATTATCCGCTTCGGGATAGCTTAAACGGCTGACTTTCACAAGCGATGGATAAATTCCGGTGTCCGCTATTTCGCCGTTTTCGTCAAGGGTAATTTCAAAAGTCAAAGCCGGGGATGTTTCCTCAAGTCCGAGGGCAAAACGGGAAATTGACTGTTCGCCGAGCATCCACACAGTCGCTTCGGGAAGGTACAGAGTCGCTCCCCGGTCACGGGCTTCACGTTCGCTTAAATCTTCCGCCGTGATTGATGAAGCGGGATCGGCGATATGCGCGTACAGCACACGTCTGCCGTTTACTTCCGCGAGAGAAACCGCGTCATCGGGGTCTCGGCTCCAGGAATTGTCAATGGCAAAGGCCGGAAGATGGGTCAAGTCGCGGCGTTGTTCCGGGGGTGGCGGCTCGAATGTTATTTGCGGGCAAGTCAGGGAAAGGCCGAAACGCGCAGGGTGCGGATTATTGCGGACAGTCCAGAAACCCGCGCTTAAAAGCAGGGTATGCGCGTCTTGCGGGCTTTCGCTTAAACCCAAGTCTTTCATGGTTTTGCTTTTTGAGGATTTTCCCAGAGCCAATGATTCAACATCTTGAATAAAACGGCTGCCGGCGGCAAGTTCGGCGGGCAGTGTATCTTCCGGCAAAATGTCTCCCGCCGAAATCGTGTTTCCGCCGGGGCTGCTTGTTTGAGATGTTTTTATCCGGCGGCGCATATCTTCGAGAAACCGCTCCCGGTCTTCGGCTTCCTTCTGTTTTTCCTGCCGCTTTTGCTCGTCTGCTTCCACAGCTTCACGTTTTCGCGGGGCAATAGTTTCAGGCGTTCCGGTAAAATACAGGCCGTCCGCAAGCAATTGAAAAGCGGCCCACGCGGACGCGGGAGTATACGCGCCGAACGCCAAATCCGCCAGCTCCCGAAGCGAGACAGCGCCTCCTTCGCTTTCGAGCAGTTCCCATGTGTCTCTGACCGCGTCTGTCTGCCCTGCGCCGGATAAACCGGCTTCGTTTTCCGCAAATCGCAAGTCTTTTGCCGGGCCGGGATGAATCATCTCAAAATCCTTTTCCCGCGCTTTTACAATTTGTCCGTCCGGCAGTTCGATATGTATTTTATCGCCTTGAATTTCCTTGACCAGGGCTGGCCGGTTTTTATACACAACCAAAGAATATACTGTTATCATATCCGGTGAATTATTGCATACATGCGCGTTTTTTGATACCTTGAAAACATGATTGTACTGAAATTCGGCGGAAGTTCTGTTGCCAGCGCGGACAGAATTCGCCATGTCGCAAACATCGTAAAATCTCAAATTGACCGCGGCCAGGTTCTGGTACTTTCCGCGATGGGAGATACCACAGATTATCTGCTTGAGGCCGGAGACGCGGCATACCGCTCAGGCGTTGTTTCTTTTGATAATATCGAGAAGATCCATCTTGAAACGATAAAAAAATTAAAGCTGACAGCGAAGGCGCGCGGTGAAATAAAACCGCTGCTGGACGAGTTGAAAAGTCTGCTTTCCGGTATTTCGCTGCTCAGAGAGCTTACCCCCCGGACACGGGATTATCTTGTGTCCTTCGGAGAGCGGCTTTCGGTTCGTATTACTGCCGCATATTTCAACTCGATAGGTATCAAGGCGCGCGCGTTTGATTCGTGGGACGCGGGTTTTGTGTCGGATTCGAATTTTACTTCGGCGGAACTGCTCGCGGAAAGCTGGGGGCTTATTCCTCAAAAACTGATTCACGTTGTCAAGTCCGGCATTATACCTGTTGTGACCGGATTTATAGCGCGTAACTTGGACGGCAATATCACCACTCTGGGCAGAGGCGGCTCCGATCTTTCGGCCACGATGATCGCCGCGTCCTGCGGGGCAGAGGAAGTTCAGGTCTGGAAAGATGTCGACGGTATTTTGACCGCTGATCCGCGCATTGTGCCTAAAGCAAAACCGGTTGAAATCGCCACATACGATGAGGCCGCCGAGCTCGCGTATTTCGGAGCGCAGGTATTGCACCCGCGCGCCATGCAGCCCTGCATGAAAACAGGCACGCCGGTACTGGTGAAAAATTCGTATAACCCGGAAGCGCCGGGAACGCGCATCGTTTCTTCGATTGAGGGACTTGGCGGCAAGAAAAGCCGGACGACAGATGCCAAATCTGCCGCGCCAAAAAAAACTCCTGTCCGCGCAATTACCACGAAAAGAAATGTAACTCTTGTAGACATCGTTTCGACTCGTATGCTCGGACAATACGGTTTTCTCGCGGAAGTTTTTTCAACATTTGCGCGGCACAGTCTTTCGGTTGATATGGTAGCGACCAGCGAAGTCTCGCTCTCGCTTACGCTGGACGCGGCGCACGATTTGTCTTCGTTGAAAAAAGATTTAAGCCGCATTGCCAGCATTGATATAAAAACCGGAAAAGCAATCATCACCATAATCGGCGATGTGCGCCGTTCTTCGGAAATACTTGCCCGCTCTTTTAAAACATGCGAAATTATCGGCGTAAAAACGCAGATGGTTTCACAGGGAGCAAGCAAAGTAAATATCAGTTTTATAGTTGACGATTCCGAAGCCGCCGAAGTTGTCAAAGCTATTCACATGGATTTTTTTGAATCCTTTGAACCGGCAGGCGGAAAGCGGGCGGACACCGGGAAAAAAACCACAGGGGGCAAAGCATGAATTTAGCAATTATCGGTTACGGCAAAATGGGAAAAATGATCGAAAAAGCCGCCCTCGAAAAAGGGCACAAAATTACCGCTATAATTGACCCTTTGCTGACTGATCCGGCAACATTATTGGGAACTGAAATTTACAATTCTGTCGAGAAAGCGGGAAACCTCAACAACGCCGACGCAGCCATTGAATTTACAACGCCCGGCACGGCGGTTGAAAACATTAAAGCTCTCGCAAAAATAAAAATGCCTATGGTCATCGGCACAACGGGCTGGCACGATCAACTCGATGAAGTGACAAAAGCCGTGGACGCGGCGGGAACATCGCTTATTTGGTCTTCTAATTTTTCGATGGGAGTCAATGTGTTTTACCGTGTCGCGTGGTATGCCACAAAGCTGCTTGATTCTTTTCCTGAATTTGACATTGGAGGATTTGAGACTCACCATAACAGCAAACTGGACAGTCCTTCGGGGACAGCCAAAACGCTGGTTAATGGCGTGCTCGCCCGGTCAAAACGCAAGAAAAAAGCGGTCTGGGAAAAACTGGATCGCAAGCCCGAACCGGACGAGCTGCATTTTTCAAGCCTTCGCGTAGGATCAGTTCCGGGAACGCACAGCCTGTTTTTTGATTCGCCTGCGGACACTATCGAAATCACCCACACCGCGCGTAACAGGGAAAGCCTTGTGGCGGGCGCGATACGGGCGGCTGTCTGGCTCGCGGATTCTTCGGGCGGAAAGCGGCAGGGCGTTTTTACTATTGATGATATGTTGAAAGACATACTGGACATTTGACGTAAACGGATGTTGTTGTGAAACTAAAGTTTCCAAACAACTCTATTTCATTTAATTTGCCGTGAGCGGCATAAATAGGGGTTGATTATGACAGCGCAATTTCGCGGAGCGTATACCGCGCTTATTACGCCCATGAATGAATCGGGCGAAGTTGATTATGAAGGTTTCCGCAGACTTGTTGATTTTCAAATAACGGAAGGCATTGACGGAATCGTTCCGCTGGGGACAACAGGCGAAACGCCTACTCTGGACGAGGACGAAGAAGAAAAACTTATAAAAGTCGCCGTGGAGGAAACACGGGGCCGCGTGCCGATAATAGTCGGCGCGGGTTCTAATGACACGCGGCACATGGTGATGTATGTCGAGCGGGCAAAAAAAATGGGAGCGGACGCGGCGTTAGTCGTCACTCCGTATTACAACAAACCCAACGACGACGGGCTTATCCGGCATTTTCAGGCGGCGGCGCAAACCGGCCTTCCCATTGTCGTGTACAACATCGCGTCCCGCACCGGACGGAATATTCCCGCTTCCCTCATGGAAAAAATTTCCCGTATTCCGGGCATTGCCGCCGTCAAGGAATCATCGGGCGATTTGAATCAAATGGGCGACATCATACGCGATACCGCTTTGCCCCGCAGAGCCGAAGGAAAATATTTCAGCGTGCTTTCCGGGGACGATTCGTTTAATCTGGCGTTGACCGCAATGGGCGGAGACGGCGTTATTTCGGTGATTTCCAATCTGCTTCCGGCAAAAGTGAAAGCCTTGACCCGCGCCGGTCTCGAAGGCAGATTCGATGAAGCCCGCGCCATTCATTACGAGTTGCTTCCTTTTATGAAAGCGGCCTTTGTCGAGACAAATCCCGTTCCCATCAAGCTGGCAATGACATGGGCGGGACTTCCCGCCGGCCCCGCGCGGCTGCCCCTGGGGAAATTATCCGAGGCAAGCGAAGCTACGCTCAAAAAAGCAATGGCCGAATTACAGATTAAAATCGCGTAACGGAAAAATCAGGGACGCTGTTTTGCCACAAAAACGCAAGACAGCGGCGTAGACAAAAATTAGTGTCATCGCTGTACGATGACGTTCGATTAACATCGCCGTTTACACGGCGTAGACAGGAGTACAATATGCAAAAGATTTCCGTCGGTGTTTTAGGAGCGACCGGCATGGTGGGGCAGAATTATATCACCCTTCTCAATGATCACCCGTGGTTTGAGGTTCGCTATGTGGCGGCTTCCCCCCGGAGCGCCGGAAAAAAATATAAAGACGCGGTAAAAGGCAGATGGCAGCTGACGGCCTCTTACGCTCCCCATGTGGGCGAGCTGATTGTTCAGGACGCCAACGACATAAGCCGGGCGGCGGACGCTTGCAAACAAGGAGAATGTTCGTTTGTTTTTTCCGCGCTGGAAATGGGAAAAGACGAAACCCGCGCGCTTGAAGAAGCTTATGCCGCCGCCGGAATACCGGTTATTTCCAACGCCTCCGCTCACCGCTGGACACCCGATGTGCCGGTTCTGATTCCTGAAGTCAATCACGAACACACAGATATTATTCCCGCTCAACGCAAAGCGCGCGGCTGGGACAAAGGTTTTATTGCGGTAAAGCCGAACTGCTCGATTCAAAGCTACATGATGCCGGTACACGCTCTTGTCCGGGCGGGTTATCCCGTTCAGCGTCTCATCGTTACCACCATGCAGGCCGTGTCCGGCGCGGGCTATCCCGGCGTTCCCAGCCTCGACATGATCGACAACATCGTCCCCTACATCGGCGGCGAGGAAGAAAAATCCGAAAAAGAACCGCTTAAAATATTCGGCGCTATCGAAGACGGCGTTATCCAAAACGCGGCCTTCCCAAAAATTTCCGCGCACTGCAACCGCGTTCCGGTAACTGACGGACACACAGCCTGCGTCAGCCTTGAATTCGGCGAACAAAAACCGCCGTCAATAGAGGCGATAAAAAAAATATGGACTGATTTCAGAGGAATTCCTCAGAAGCTTGATTTTCCGATGGCTCCGAAACAGCCGATTATCGTTTCCGAAGAAGACAACCGCCCCCAGCCACGCAAAGACCGCGACCTTGACAAAGCAATGGCGGTGGCAGTCGGCAGAGTACGTCCGTGCAATGTTTTCGACATTCGTTTTACCGCGCTTTCACATAACACCGTGCGCGGAGCGGCGGGCGGAGGAATTCTCAATGCCGAACTTTTACGGCACAAAGGATATTTGGGTTAAAGATGGAAGCGAAAAATTTTTCCCAGTCAACAATACAATTAAACGCCGAAGTCAGCGGCGCGGTGAATTTTTTTCAGGGCAATGATCCGGTTGAGCTTGCGCGAAAATACGGCAGCCCGCTCTATGTGTACAACGAAAGAATTCTCAGGGAAAAATGCCGCGAATTAAAAGCCCTTGTTGATTACCCGAATTTTTTCGTGAACTATTCGGTCAAGGCGAACACCTCCCTCGCAATTCTCAAAATTGTCAGGGAGGAGGGACTCCTTGCGGACGCGCTCAGCGCCGGAGAAATTTTCCTGAACCTCAGCGCGGGATTCAAACCGTCCGAAATATTCTTTGTCAGCAACAATGTCGATGACGAGGAAATGCGTTACGCGATTGAAAAGGGAATTCTTGTCAGCGTGGATTCTCTTTCACAGCTTGAGCGTTATGGAAAACTCAACCCGGACAGCCGTGTGGCAGTACGATTCAATCCCGGTGTCGGCGCGGGACATCACAAAAAAGTCGTCACCGGCGGAAGTGAAACGAAATTCGGCATAAATACAGAATACGTGCCGGAGGTCAAAGCGCTGCTTGAAAAATACAATCTCCGCCTTGCCGGAATCAATCAGCACATCGGCTCGCTCTTTATGACAGGCGAACCATATATCGAAGGTGTCAAAAGTCTTCTGGAAATTGCCCGGCAATTCAAGGGGCTGGAATTTATCGACATAGGCGGCGGACTCGGCATTCCGTACCGCAAGCAGGCAGGAGAAAGCCGCCTCAATCTCAACGCGCTGCGCGAAGCGCTGTCGCCGCTTCTCAATAATTTTGCGAATGAATACGGCGGCAATGTCGCGTTCAAAATCGAGCCGGGCAGATATGTCACCGCGGAAAGCGCGATTCTTCTGGGCAGAGTAAATTCCGTGAAGCGCAACGGACAAAAAAAATTCATCGGAACAGACATCGGTTTCAATGTGCTGATGCGCCCGGTATTGTATGACGCTCATCACGACATCGAAATTTACCGCGCTTCGGGAACGCCTTCCGAAAAAAACGAAAAAGTAACAATCACCGGAAATATATGCGAATCAGGCGACATTGTGGCGGCGGATAGAATCCTGCCCGAAATATTTGAAGACGATGTAATCGGCGTGCTGGACGCGGGTGCTTACGGTTACGCGATGAGTTCAAATTACAACTCCAGACTCCGTCCGGCGGAAATAATGATAATGTCAGATAACACGGTTTCTGTTATCCGCAAACGGGAAACAATGGAGCAGCTGCTCCTAAACCAGAACATCTGACAAGGCCGGAAAAAACGATTGATGATGAACGATTGATGATTGATGATTACAGATTTAAAACAAAGCGAGGGCAAAAAATGAAAACTACCATAGCGATAAGCAGTTGGGGCAATATCGGAAAAGCGGCCGCCGCGATTCACGCAAAAGAATCGCAAGCGGCGGATCACGACATAGAACTTGCAGGCATAATCCGGCGAAACGCAAACAGCGGCACAGAATATCTGGCAGGCGTTCCGGTAGTTGATGACGTCAGCCGCCTTGCCGTAAAACCCGATGTAATTATCTGCGCCGCGCCAAGCCATTGCGTTATGGAAGACGTTCAAAAATATATCAAGCTCGGCATATCAACCGTTGACTGTTTCGACAATCACAAAGAAATAGCCGAATGGCGCGAACGGCTGGATACGCTGGCAAAAAATCACCAGGCAGTTTCCGTCATCGCCTCCGGCTGGGACCCCGGCTTTGATTCGGTTGTCCGCGCTCTGACCGGACTTGTCGTGACAGAGCACGATCCGGTTACAACATTCGGCCCAGGACGCAGCATGGGACACACCACTACGGTAAAATCGATTCACCCCGGCATAAAAGACGCGGTATCGATTACCCTTCCCGGCAATAAACCCGGACTGCAAAAACGCGAAGTTTTTATCGCGCTCAACGATATGCTTGCCGACGAATCCGTACAAAATAAAATACGCGGCGAAATCCTTGAACACCCATACTTCAAAAATGACGATACAAAAATTTTCTTCGTTGAATCAATCACGGCGCATGATACGAATATGCACGGCGGAATTATTACCCGTGACGGCAGCGCCGCAAAAGTTGAAATCAAACTGCACGGCGACAACGCGCTTATGACGGCCGCCGCAATGTATGGAGCCGCCCGCGCCGCAGCCCGCGCTCAAACAGCAGGAAATTATGGCTGCCTGACACTTGCCGAAATCCCCCCGCTTGATTTTGTCAAAGGCCAAACAGCCACGGAACGCCTAGCGAAAATCAAGTATTAATTTTTAAGAAAGGGGGGACACTTTCCGCGCATTTTCTCGCATACCGAAACATCTATCGTGTCCCCCCTTACGCTCCAGCCGCAAGCGGCTTGCGCTATCCCCGTGTTTGGGGAATAGGGATTGGGGACTGGGGAATTCGTTGTTCGCTGTCTGCGCGTCATTTTCGCGTTTCGCTTGCTGTGTGGAAAATCTTGTAAGCAATTGCGGTTTTGCGTTTCCACGATTAGATTACAAACAAC
>QMCE01002221.1_pt1 | contig 10708 bp, 7 predicted proteins | sample 1821851 | NCBI WGS metagenome assembly QMCE01 (sample SAMN09453174, study PRJNA476694) | Termite gut metagenome, whole genome shotgun sequencing project. | isolation source: worker | host: Odontotermes sp. | place: South Africa:Pretoria | collected 2016-01-28
GTCGGAGAGCCGACGATGCGAGCGAGAGCAGAGTCGCTTGCGAACTATGCCGAGCCGCGAGGAGGAGGACGAGCGAAGCGAAGTCAACCGACCGGAATGCAGTTGGCCATCGCGGAAAAAGGTCTGATGGTGTTGGACTGCGTTGCGCACGGCCGGTCGGGACACGCGGCAAGGGACGAGGGCGACAACGCCATATATCACGCACTCAAAGACATAGAGTGGTTTCGCAGTTATCGTTTCCCGCGCAAAAGTCCCCTTTTCGGCGAGGTCAAAATGAGCGTCACGATGATCTCGGCAGGGACGCAGCACAACGTCGTACCGGCCGAATGCCGCTTCACGGTCGATTGCCGCGTGACCGAACAATACACAAACGAGGAGGTGCTCGATGTCGTCCGCGCCCACGTCGCGAGCGACGTCTCGCCTCGCTCGTTGCATCTGCGCTCGTCGTCCATTTCACCCGAACATCCTGTCGTTCAGGCGGGTATAGCGCTTGGTATGACTACTTTCGGCTCGCCGACTACCTCCGACCAGGTGGCACTTGTGTCCATCCCTTCGGTGAAGGTAGGCCCCGGACAGAGCGCCCGCTCCCACTCTGCCGACGAGTACATCGAACTCGCCGAGATCGAAGAGGGTATAGATATGTATATCAAACTTTTAGAAAAAGTGATTAATTGATAATCGAACATGAAATTTCTCGTCATTGCGAGGGTGTAAACCCGAAGCAATCCAGAATAAAACGACTGGATTGCTTCGCCTTTCAGGCTCACAATGACGTAAATATCAGCATAACTCGTAATTAGTGATTGAAAATGAAATTGTGGCAGAAGAATAGCGAGGTCGATAAAGCCGTGGATGCCTTCACGGTGGGTCGTGACCGCGAGATGGATATGTTGCTGGCCGAGGCCGATGTGCTTGGTTCTCTGGCTCATACGCGAATGTTGGAGAGCATCGGCCTGCTGACCGCCGACGAACTCGAAAGCGTTCAACGCGAGCTGAAAAACATCCTCGCAACGATCCGTAACGGCGATTTCACCATCGCGCCCGACACCGAGGACATCCACTCGCAGGTCGAAAATATGCTGACCGAACGCCTCGGCGAAACGGGCAAGAAAATCCACAGCGGCCGCTCGCGCAACGATCAGGTACTCGTGGACTTACGTATCTTTCTGAGGCGCGAGATCGCAGAGATCGTGCGCGCCGCCAAAACCCTTTTCGACCGTCTGCAAGCCCTCTCCGAAGAGCATAAAAATGTGCTGATGCCCGGCTACACCCACCTGCAAATCGCTATGCCGTCGTCATTTGGCCTCTGGTTCGGAGCCTATGCCGAGAGCCTCGTCGACGATATGCAGATGATGTTGGCGGCGTGGCGCGTCACCAACCGCAACCCGTTGGGGTCGGCGGCGGGATACGGTTCGTCGTTCCCGCTCGACCGCGAAATGACCACGCGCCTGATGGGTTTCGACTCGCCGGACTACAACGCGGTATACGCCCAGATGGGTCGCGGAAAGACAGAACGAATTGTGGCACAGGCCGTTTCGTCGCTTGCCGCAACCCTCGGCAAGTTCGCGATGGACAACACGCTGTTCCTCAACCAGAACTTCGGGTTCATATCGTATCCCGACAATCTGACCACCGGTTCGAGTATCATGCCGCACAAGAAAAATCCCGACGTGTGGGAAATCACGCGCGGAAAATGCAACCTTTTGCAGGCGTTACCCAATACCGTGGCGATGCTCACCACCAATCTTCCGTTGGGCTATCATCGTGATCTGCAACTGCTTAAAGAGGTGTTGTTCCCTGCTCTGCAAGATATGAAAGAGGTGCTGGCCATGGCCGACATGATGCTGTCCCATGTGGAGGTCAATCGCAATATTCTCGACGATCCGAAGTATTCGTATCTGTTTAGTGTAGAGAGTGTTAATGCACTCGTTCTGGAAGGGGTGCCTTTCCGCGATGCCTACCGACGGGTGGGCGCGCAGATCGAAGCAGGCGAATACAAGCCCGATAAAGAGGTGAACCACAGCCACTTGGGGAGTATAGACAATCCCGCCACCGGGCAGATCGCCGCACTGATGGACGATGTTATCGCGCAGTTCGATTTCGGGAAGGTCGAAAAGGCCGAGGCAGAGTTGGGCTAAAGCCCCGGATCGAGTTGAGCGGCTCGTATCCGTCGGTTAAAACCGACGGCAATGAAATTGCCGAAAAGTTCAAAAATTGAACACGTTTTAAGGCAATAAAAGTTAAAAAATTGAACTTTTAGCAAACACTTGTGATTAAGCACATTACTCATCCGGACGTCGGTGAGGTGACACTGTCGAAAACTCGTCGCGCAACGCGCATAGCATTGAGCATCAGACCTGATGGCTCGGTGAGGCTCTCGTTCCCGATGTGGGTGACGCAACGGCGCGCAGTTCAATTTTTGAACGAGAAAATCGACTGGATCGGCGAAATTAAGCGTAAAATGGCCGAAAAATATCCTGCCGCCTCGCAAAAAACACCCGCGACCGAGGCCGAAAAAGCAGCCCTAAAAAAACAGATTGAAGCCCTCCGCGCCGAGGCGAAAAAACAGCTCCCCGAAATGGTCGCCCGGCTCGCCGCGCAACATGGTTTCCGGTACGGTGCCGTGCGCATAAAGGCCATGCGAAGCAAATGGGGCAGCTGCACGGCGCGAAACGATATTAATCTGTCGCTTTTTCTCGTGACGCTTCCCGAGCGGCTCGCCGAATATATCGTGCTTCACGAGTTGTGCCACACCGTACACCACGACCACTCGCCGAAATTCCACGCCCTGCTCGACAGTGTGACGGGGGGACGGCACCGCGCACTCAACAAAGAACTTCGCGCCTGCCGACCTGACGTAAATTGAATTAAGAATTAAAAAATAAAAAATGATTCCTATATTTGCATATTGCCCCGCTAAACTTAATAAAACAGTATTATGAAAAAGATTTTGTTATTCTCCCTGTTTTGTCTGATTTCGGCGACGCTATCGGCACAAAAAATCCGCGTTACACAAGGCAGTCTTGCCGCCATTGCCGATGTAAAAGAGGTCGGCGCAGTTTTCACTTACGACAATATGCAGGTAGGGAAACTGCGCGAGGCGGATTACATCGAAAGAAAAGTCGCCGACTACAACAAGAAAGAGGCCGGACGCGGCGACACCTGGCGCGAAAACTGGACTAACGACCGTAAAACGCGTTTTGAACCCAAATTCCACGAATTGTTTGCCAAATATATGATGGACGAGAGCCAGGGGGGCGGATTTACTCTCGTCGACGGCGCTGAGGCTAAGTATGTGTTCAATATCAATACCGATTTTACGGAGCCCGGGTTCAATGTCGGTGTCATGCGGCAGAATGCGGCCATCTCGTTGAGCATAGATGTCGTGGATAGTGAAACCGGCGAAAAGATCGCGCGAATTCTTGTGGAAAATTCGTCTGCCAACAGTTTTACGGGGATGGATTTCGATACGGGCTACCGTATTCAGGAGTGCTATGCCAAAGCGGGGCGCGAGTTGGCGAAATTCCTGATCAAGAATCTGAAACTCTAAAGGGGTTTCGAGCCTCCGGAATATAACGGCACGGGATTTTATGTCCTGTGCCGTTTTTTTGTTTGGGCTGAAGCCCTCTTTTATAACCACCCCGTCAGCCTTCGGCTACCACAGCGGGTGCATACCTACGGCATGCGGGTGGTTGTTGCGTTGTTTTTTCTACCGATAGAGATTCCCTGACGGGAATCATTAACTGCTAACCACTAACCACTAACCATTAGGGTTTACTCCATCAAATTACCTCCGTCGGCTTTATCCGCCCCGCGCTACGCGCGACTCGCGGGCCTCCGTCGATGAATTAATGGAGTAAACTCTGTTTACTCCATTAAATTGTCGAAGCGGCTGCTTTGTTTGTCGTATTTGATGTCGGCCAGCATCCCCGATTTGATACCGATGTGGAACATATAACTCTTCAACTGGCCGATTGGAACCCACTGGAAAGTCATGCTCCAACAGTGCAGGTCGCGCGTGAGATTGACCGACATGGGGGTCATGCGCATCTTCGCGATGTCGAAACCGCCGTTGAACGTCAACCCCCACTTCTCGGTGAGGATGACACTGCCGTTAAAACCGAACGTCTGGGTGATGGTCGATTTAAGTCCGTTGTTGTTGTAACTCACCGAATAGTTGAACCCGAAATTCCACGGGATCGTGAAGTCGTAGTAGCTCGACACCATGTATTGCCGCCTGGTCGAGGGATCGAGATTGAGGTCGGGATCCCACGGATTGGCATACGCCGCCACGAAAGCGCCGCTGTTGATGTCGTTCATCGCCGGTTGGGACGAGTTGGACGAGTTGAACGTGTAGCCGAACGACCACCCCGTGCTGACGATCCGTCCGAACTTGCCGCCTCCGACGTTGAATTTGCGAGTGCGTACCGGCCGGCCGTTCACATCGACCACCTCGTAGGGATCCCACTGGGCATTGAGCTGGATGGCAAAATTCTTGAATATCTGTCCTGTACGCAGCGTAAGGCTGATGTTGGAGAGGTTGTTGGAGTCTCTAAGGAAGTCGTAACTGCCACTCAGCGAGAATTGTTCGATAATGGGTATCTTCTTCATGCCGGTCGAGTCGCGCTTGCTGTTGACCTTCATTTCGATCTGGTTCGACAGCGAGAAGTTTATCGCGGCCTGGGCGCCGGCAGGGGTCATCCTGGGATTACCCATATAGTAATTGCTGTTCGTCTGGACCCTCCCCGTCGAGTCGCTCTGGTAGTAATCTATGAAGCCGTATCGCGGATGGGTGAAGTCGGGAGCGTAGGAGACGCCCACGGTTGGGGTCACGACGTGACGTAGGGCCTGGAACCAGCGCTTCTTTCCCTTCTTGTTGGTCTCCTTGACCTGGAACATCCCGTATAGCTTGGTGGAGAACGAGCCGCTGGCGTTCCATCCGTACATCCGGAAGAACCCGAACTCGGGGTCGAGTAGTTCCACCCTACTCATCTCGGGGTTCCACACCCGACGCTGGCGCTTGAAGTTCCACACCTCGTTGTAGTTGAACGAGGGCGAGAACGAGACGACCCCGAAGAAGTTGAACGAGGTTTTGATAGGAATGCTGTGGCGCACGCCGTTGGTCATCTCGCGCAGGGTCTTGGCCGTGAACAGCTCGTGCTCTTTGGTTCTGGGGTCGGTCGAATTCTGCGCCTGCATCGAGTAGCTGAGAGTGATCTTCTCATACCAACGCTGTTTGCCGACGGCGTTCTTGCGCTTGAACGGTGCGAACGAGCCGACGCTGAAAGAGATGTTGGGCAGGGTGAACGATATGGTGGAGTCCTGCGCGTTCGACGAGTGGGTGAACGAGGCGGTAAGGTTGATGGGGGTCGCGCCGACCGTCCAACTCTTGGAGTAGGAGATGGACGAGTTGGTCTGGGTGTTCAGGTGGTCGTTGAGGGTGGTGGTGGCCTGCTTGGTGTAGCCGGCTGTGGCAAATTTCACGCTGGCCGAGAACTGCGAACTCGGATGGAATTTGGGATCCTGGCGGTGATTCCAATTCAGGCTGAACTGCCCTGAATTTCGATAGCTGGAGCTGTTCTTCTCGCCCATCACCTGACGGGTGTAGTCCAGGCCGAGGTTACCGCTGAACTTGTAACGCAGGATGTAGTTGGTCTTGGCCTTGACGGCCCACGATCCCAATGTGTAGATGTCGGCCGTGAGCGCGAGGTCGGCATAGTCGCCGAAACGGAAGTAATATCCGCCCTCCCTGAGGTAGAATCCGCGTGCCGACTCTTCGCCGTAGGTGGGCATTATGAAACCAGCCGTAGGCCCCGTGCTGATGGGAAAAAAGCCGCCGGGAATACCCAGAAAATAGATGGGCACATCCTCCATCACGAAATAGGCCGGCCCCGTGATGATCTTCTTGCCGGGGATCACCTTGGCCTTGGTCATCTGGATATAGAAATGAGGATGGTCTATGCGGTCGCAGGTGGTGTACTTGGCGGAGGCTATGTCGATGGTGTTGTCGGGTTTCTTTTTCATTCGACGCCCCAACAGAAGTCCTTCACCGTCCCTGGTGGCAACACCCTGCACCAGCGCCTTTTTCGATTCGAGGTTGTAGGTGAGGGTGTCCATTGTGTAGTTGGCGTTCCCCTGTATGAATTCGGGACGGGTCGGAAGGCCGGTCGTCGTATCGAGCAACCCCACACCGAATATCTCCTTGGTGACGGTGTTGAGGATCATGTGGTCGGCTTTCAGATTGTTGTCCTCGTAGTTGAGGTCGCCCTCGCCGTAGACGAATATCAGACGGTTGCGCACGTCGTAGACCAACGAGTCGCGGTTCTTGCCCAAAACGGGAGCTTCAAGGAAGGGCTTGTCACGCTTTTTGCGTGTGACGGTGTCGGTCGCTCCGGCAAGAGAGTCGAACCGTCTTCCGATCTCCGTTCGTCCCGAAGAGTCGCGTCCCGAATGCCCGAATGCCAGGAGCGAATCGGGTAGAAGATTCCGAAGAGAGTCGGGCATGATCTGCCGGAGCGAATCGGGCACGATGGCCGCAAGGGTTTCGGAAAGCGAATCGGGCGGAGATATCCGGCGCAGTGAGTCGGGCAGAACGGCTAAAAGTTCCTCCGGCATGGGCGGCAACTGCGGAATTTCGATCCCCAGGATCGAATCTATCGGCGACGAGGCGGCAGGACGGGGGGTGACGGCCGGAGCGACAGGCATGGTGTCGGACGCCGATCTGCCTGTATTATCGAAGATCGGAGTGTGCGCCTTCCTTTCGCGCAAAGGCATTTTCCGCGAAACTCCACGCCCCGCAGGCGAACACGCAACCATCACTCCTGCCGCCATAAGTAGCGACAGGAAGAGTGCGAGGATAATATATTTTTTATTCGTGCTTCCCAAATTCGGAAGATTTGTCGATAAATTCAGTTAAAATAGTTATCTCTAACTATCGTTTTAGATAGGATGCGCCTCGGATAATCGCAAGCAAGGCTTGCATTATCGCTCAGATTTCACTATCTTTGCCGACAAAGTCGGCAAAAAAACAAAAAACGCTCCCACAACAACGCACGGGGCGCATATTTCGCAGACAAAAGTAGGTATTTTTTCGTAAGTTACCTAAAAATTATGAATGTTCACGTAAGAGTCCTCTGCTTGATGCTAACGGCGATTTTCGCATTTTCGCATATCGAAAACGTCCCGGCACAGAATAAAATTTTCACGATCGTCATCGACCCCGGCCACGGAGGCAACCACCCGGGAGCGGTGTGGGGTAAACTTCTCGAAAAAGACCTCAACCTCGTCGTCGCAAAAAAGCTCGGTGAACTCATCTCCGACGGTATGCCCGACGTCAAAGTTATCTACACCCGCACGGGAGACACCAACCCGTCGGTGGCCGAGCGCGGCGCAATGGCCAACAAGGCAAATGCCGACCTCTTCTTCTCGATACACACCAATGCAAACGAAAAGAGCTCGGCGAACGGCACTTCGACATATATAATGGGTATGACGAAGATCAAAGAACACCTCGACGAAGCGATGAAGGAGAACGAGGTGATAAAATACGAGGACGACTATACCGAGACCTACGACGGGTTCGACCCCATGTCGGACGAGAGCTACATCGTATTCAACCTGATGCAGGATGCCCACTTCGACCGCAGCCTGCAACTCGCCAAGATAATCCAGAAACACTATAAAAAAAATACGCCGATGCGCGACCGAGGTGCCGCACAGGGGCCATACCTCGTGTTGTGGAAAGCGACAATGCCCAGGGTGCTCACCGAAATAGGGTTCATCAGTAACGAGGCCGACCGGAAGTATATCTTCTCGTCGAAGGGGCAGGGGGCCATTGCCCGCTCGCTCTACGATGCGATAAAAGAGTATAAGGAGATCGTGACGGCAAAGGCTGCCCCGATGGCTCCGGCGGCGGCAACGGTTCCCGCGACAACATCAACCACCCCGTCAGTTACGCCCGCACCCACCGCCGCGCCTGCGACCCCGACAAGTACTGTACCAACCACCCCGTCAGTCGCATCGGAAAAACCGGCGACTATCCCGACCACCGTGCCGGCCGTCACTCCTCCGCAGGAGGAGAATAATTCTCAACTTTCAATTCTCAATTCTCAATTCTACGTCCAGTTGGCCGCCTCGCACACGAAAATTGCGACTAACGACGCGCGATGGGGCGAATATCGCGGAAAGGTCGTCGAACGGGTCATAGACGGATGGTACAAGTATGCACTGGGGCCTTTCGCGACCGAGGCCGAAGCCGCCGCTAAACGCGCCGAAGTGAGAAAAACAAAATTCAAGGACGCATTCATAACGAAATAATGCCATGAAGATAAGACGTGAAGTTAAAATAGGGATATTCGCACTCGCAATGCTGGTGTGCCTCTATCTGGGTATCAACTACCTGAAAGGGAAAGACGTTTTCAGCGGGGACAGACCGTATTACGCACTCGTAGATCACACCAATGGACTGCAAACATCGGCACCCGTGATGGTGCGCGGGGTCAAAGTCGGAGCCGTGACCGGTATCGAACTCGACACGAAAAACCCCGACAAGGTGGTCGTGAATATCGGTGTGAAAAAAAATATGAAAATTCCCGTCGACTCCTATCTGAAAGTCGTGTCGAACGGCATCATGGGCGGCAAGTCGGTCGAACTCGTGATGGGCGTGACCAATGTCTACTTCGTGCGCAACGACCTCATCCCCTCCGAGATAGAGAGCGGCCTTTTAGAGAGCGCATCCCTCAGTATGGAAGACCTCGTGGCCGATGCCAAGAAGATGATGGCCTCGCTGACTACCTCATCTAACAGTCTAAACGAAATACTCGTACAGAATACCGACGCCCTGCGCGGCACGATGTCGAACTTCGAATCGGTCTCGCGCCAACTCTCCGATGCGAAAATCGGGGCGATGATAGCCGACCTGGGCGCGTTCAGCGCAATGCTGCGCGACAACTCCGGCAAGTTCGAGGGGATAATCGACAATCTGGACGAAGTGACGGGAGCTATCGCCGAGGCCGACCTGCGCGCAACGCTCGATACACTCGGAATGGGCATCTCGCATCTGAACACGGCATTGGCAAAACTTTCGGACGTTGAAGAAGGGGGCACGGCCTCACGTCTGTTGAACGACCCGGCGCTGTACGACTCGCTGACCGTTGCGGTGGGCGACCTCTCCGCACTGCTCGAAGACCTCAAAGCCAATCCGAAACGATATGTCCACTTCTCGCTGTTCGGAAGAAAGAATAAATAATGAGAAAGAGTGGGGTTAATGAAATTCAGACTGAAAGTCTGAAAGCTAACAGCGTAGGGCAACGCCCTACGTCAAAAGCGCCATCCTTCTCTACAAGCCCTGTAAGGGCGTAAGCACACCAATTATTGCTTGCGCCCTTACAGGGCTTGTAAAAGAGGGACGGATAGATAACATAGGGCGTTGCCCTATGCTAATGCTTATAGGCTTTCAGCCTTTTTATTTTGACTGAAAATAATAATGATATATCCTGTTATTTTTGAACAAAAGGTCGGTTTCGACCGCGTGAGACGTCAGGTGGCGGAACTGTGTACCACATCTGCCGCACGCGAAAGAGTTGCGGACGAGGGATTTACGTCGTCGGCAGGCGAGGTCGGGCGGAGGCTCGGATTGGCCGATGAACTGCGTCTGCTGCTTATAACAGGGGGAGCGGGTTTTCCGGGCGGCGAGTTCGTCGACATAGGCGCCGTGGTGGCCAAAGCGCGCATCGAAGGGGCGTTCCTCGAAACGGAGGAGATTCGCACCCTGCACCGCGCTCTATCATCTGTCGGCGAGGTATTGACCTACCTACGGAGTGGGAAATTCCCCTCCCGTGGAGGGGTGGCAGCCGCGAACGCGGCTGACGGGGTGGTTGATAAATCGAACCCATATCCGCTCCTGTTCGCAATGAGCGAAGGCATCGAAAGTTTCCCGGCCATAGTCGGACACATCGACACGCTCATCGACCGTTTCGGCAAGGTGAGGGACAGCGCATCGCCCGAACTGTACGACATCCGCCGCACAATCCGCTCGAAAGAGGGCGACGTGGCGAAACGTATGCAACGCATTCTGTCGCAGGCTCAAAGCGCGGGCATAGTCGACGCCGACGCCTCGCTGTCGATTCGCGACGGACGGACGGTGATACCCGTGGCGGCGGGCAACAAAAAGAAGCTCCCCGGATTTATTCACGACGAGAGCGGGAGCGGCAAAACGTTCTACATAGAGCCGGTCGAAATTGTCGAGATAAACAACGAACTCAAAGAGTTGGAGTACGCCGAGCGGCGGGAAGTGGTGCGCGTTCTGACGGAATTTACGGAGCGTCTGCGTCCCGACCTCGACGGCATCGCCGCGTCGGGCGATTACCTGTGCGAGATGGATTTTATCCGCGCAAAGGCTCGTTGGGCGGTGGCCAACGGTGCGGTGAAGCCCATAATCTCGGATGACGGGCGGCTTGTGCTGCGTCAGGCGCGGCATCCTTTACTTGCACAGACGTTGGCGCGGGAGAAAAAGGAGCTTGTGCCCCTCGATATTTCGCTGTCGCCGACAGAGCGTATCATAGTGATTTCGGGCCCCAACGCGGGCGGTAAGTCGGTGTGTCTCAAAACGGTGGCACTGTTGCAATATATGTTCCAGTGCGGATTTTTGGTGCCCGTGTTGGAAAATTCCGAGATGCCGCTGTTCGAATCGCTGTTCATCGACATCGGC
>QMCE01002222.1_pt1 | contig 10707 bp, 9 predicted proteins | sample 1821851 | NCBI WGS metagenome assembly QMCE01 (sample SAMN09453174, study PRJNA476694) | Termite gut metagenome, whole genome shotgun sequencing project. | isolation source: worker | host: Odontotermes sp. | place: South Africa:Pretoria | collected 2016-01-28
CGTGTTGTGCCGTCCCACCCGGCGGTGATGCCGAACAGTTCCGCCATCTTGCCGATCGGGAGGTAGTTTGTGCCGTTGTAGCCGATGCTGTAGGGCACCTGGGTACCGTTGGTGAGGGTGAGCATTTCACCTTGCTTTGCGACGTCGTTTCCGTTGACGCGGATGTTGATTCCGTTTTGCGTGATGTCCAGCATGTCCGCAAGCGCGGGTGAGATGATGGAAAACACGACCGCTACGATGACCATGCCGAGGAGGACGCCTTTGAGTTGCAGTTTTTTCATGCTTATGACCCCTTCATTATGTGTTGCGGCCTTCCGACCGCTTGGGTGACTGTGGTGTGTCACCACCCGGCTACGCCGCCGACGCGGCCGACCGTGCGAAAGTCCATACCTTCCCGCAGGGGGTTGTCTTACATCATTAAGTTCCGGGCGTAAACTGCCTATTGTTGCCTCTGCGCGAACCAAATATCGCAATTTGGAAGAGCTTCCATAAGCTCATCCATCTGCTCTCTGGTAAGGCCGCTTTCGGTCCATTCTAGACTTGTCAAACCGGTCATTTCCTTAAGCATGGAAAGCCCGTCGCTGTACGTCCCGCTCATTTTCAATTCAACTAAATTGGGGAGTTCTTTCAAGACGCTGACGTCTGTTATTTTATTATCTCCAATATATAGCTGCGTCAGGTTGACCAGAGCCTTTAGGTCTTGGATACTTTCGATTTCGTTGCCGCTGATGTCAAGGAATGTTAAGGTTGTTAAGTCTTTGAGCGGGCTTATGTCGGTGATGCTGTTATCCGCAAGGCTCAGGTGCAGAACATTTTTCGCGTGGCGCAGGTTCTTTATATCACCGTTTTCCAGTCCTTTATTATGCAAGTAGAGCTTTGTTTCGTTAAGCGAATGTGTTTCTCCGTTGATCTTCAGCTCGGTTGGCGTGCAGCTGCCAAGGAAAGCGAGCAGAAAGATAAAAGCCAGCGCGGCAGTCAGTTTTTTCATGGCGGAAATCCCCTCTTTAATGGTTTTTGTGTAGACCTTGTTAAAGGCGCGGTAAAAACCGCGCCTTCATTATACCATACACGTCCCGAAAAGGTAAAGAGTTTTTTAGGGGGCAAAATCCTCCAAAAAACTCATTGCGTCCAAGTAATTGCTGAAAAATACGCCGTTGTTCAGCAACTCTTGATCGGCTGCGCGTAATGTGTGAACGGCGGTTGTCGTCGTTTTCACCGGATCTTCCCGGTCGGAATTGTGGTAGACTGTGATTACGCCATCAGCCGCGCACACCCAAAAACCCTCTTCAGGTTTTTCGGATGGGAATACCTCAGACAGCGGTTCCGCTTCCACGGGCGGCTCCGGCGCCTCCGGAAGAGGCCCGGAATCCGAGAAGGCCAGTGCCGTAAGGAATATTCCGGCCAGCGCGATAGCCGTGACGGATGTGATGATTTTTGCCTTCATGCGGGGCAGCCTCCTTTTTTACATCCTGCTGGAAGGATACCCATATAATGGATACCTTATACAAATAACAGTATCGCGGTTTCCCCACGGGCTATAACACAGGTATAATTTACAAAGATTTTACCGTTGAATAACGTCTTCTATAAAAAATCTTGCAAAAATTAATTTATCTGATAAACTGTTATTACAAAAGAAGAAAGGTGCGTACATATGAAAAAAAGAATCCTACCGTTGTTTTTAGCCGTCTTGCTTTCCCTCGGACTGTTCACCGCCGGTTCGGCGGTGGCTGACGTACCCGAAGTCGCGGAAGGCGACATCGTCATCCTCTATACCAATGATGTCCACTGCGGAGCTTTTCAAGTGACCGATGACGAAGGCGTTGTGACCAACATCGGCTACGCCGGCGTGGCCGCGCTGAAAAAAGAGATGGAAGCTCTCGCCGGAGAAGGGTTCGTCACCCTTGTGGACGCGGGCGACGCTTCACAGGGCGACGCGATGGGAACCCTCTCCCGCGGGCAGTATCTCGTGGACATTATGAATCAGGTTGGCTACGATGTCTTTGTGCCCGGCAACCATGAGTTCGACTACGGCATGGCTCGCATGCAAGAGTTGATGGCGGGGTTGGACGCCACCGTTGTCTCCTCCAATTTCACCGACCTGACCGCGGGAAAAACCGTCTATGACCCGTACACAATCATCGACTACGGCGCGACCCAAATTGCGTATGTTGGTGTCACCACGCCGGAGTCTATCTCCAAATCCACTCCGGCATACTTCCAAGACGCTTCCGGTAAATACATATACGGCTTCCGTGAGGGCAGAAACGGTCAGGAACTGTACAAAACAGTCCAGCAAGCTGCCGATTCCGCCCGCGCGGAGGGAGCCGATATCGTCATTGCCGTCGGCCACCTTGGGGTTGACGGGCAATCCGTGCCGTGGCGCTCCGCCGACGTTATCGCAGCGACCGACGGCATCGACGCTTTTATCGACGGGCACTCGCACACAGTCAATCCGGGTCAAACGGTCAAAAATAAGAACGGCGAAGACGTTCTGCTGACACAAACGGGTTCAAAACTTGAGAACATCGGGGTTATGACCGTATCCGCGGACGAGACGATTTCAACCGAACTGATTTCCGGCTACGATAAAAAAGACGCCGACGCCGACGCGTTCATTTCCGGGATTGAGCAATTGTTCGCAGCCGATCTTGCCGAGGTTGTTGCAAAGTCTGATGTTGCTTTGACGGTTAACGATCCCGCGACCGGTGAACGCAGAGTTCGCAGCGGAGAAACCAATCTCGGCGATCTGTGCGCCAACGCCTACCGTTTTGTCCTCGGCGACGGTAAAGGCGGCCCGGCTGACATCGCCTTTGTCAACGGCGGCGGCATACGCGCCGACATCCCTTCCGGAGACATCACGTTCGGGCAGGTCATTGCCGTTCACCCGTTCAACAACGTCGGTTGCGTCGTTGAGGCGACCGGGCAACAAATCATTGACGCTCTGGAAATGGCCTCGCGTACCGCGCCGGAGGAAAACGGCGGTTTTCTGCAAGTGTCCGGCATTGCCTATACCATTGACCTGAATATACCGTCCAGCGTTGTCGCGGACGACAAGGGCGTGTTCGTTTCGGTATCCGGCGAACGCCGCGTAAAAAACGTCACGGTCGGCGGCGCGCCGATTGACAAAGACAAAACCTATACGCTAGCCTCCCATAACTATATGCTGCTGGACGGCGGCGACGGCATCAATATGTTCCAGAACAACAACGTCGTCGTTCAGCCGGTGATTCTCGATAACCAAGTGTTGATCAGCTACATAGAAGACCATCTGGGCGGTGTGGTCGGCGAAGAGTACGCCAACCCTTACGGGCAGGGTCGAATCAATATCGTGGCTTTGGGGGAATCCGCGCCGGATATGGCCGCAAACAACCCCAAAACCGGCGATAACGACCTGATCGTTTGGGCGGGGTTCGCAGCTCTTCTGACATTGGCCGCGGTACCGGCGCTGGTATTTTGGCGAGGCGGCAAACTGAAGCATTAATGCCGAAAAAGAAAAGGTGACCTTACGCACAAGCCTTGAGATGTTTTGGCCTCTTGTTTTTGTTTGCGGTGACCCCGGCTTTAGTATGGCAGGGCAATCCGCATTTCAACAAATTCAAGAGGTCATTGTATATTTCTATTTTGCGGAACGGGCATGATACATTGATGCGATTCTATATGCTGGCACAAATTTGTGCATGAAATGTGAAGCCAAGTTCCATACTCGTGTGATATACTGTCTCAAAAGGAGGAGATCGGATGTGGATTGGCTTGACAGAATGAACCGCGCCATGGATTACATTGAAGAGAATCTCGACGCCGAAATATCCTACGATACGATCGCGCGAATCGCAATCTGCTCGACTTTCTGCTTTCAGCGTATGTTTTCTTTTATAACAGGCGTGCCGCTGTCGGAGTATATCAGGCGCAGACGTCTTACATTAGCTGCCTTTGAACTGCAGACAAGCGACGTAAAAATTATCGACGTGGCGCTTAAATACGGATATGAATCGGCGGGGGCGTTCGGCAGAGCGTTTAAGAACCTTTACGGTATGCTGCCGTCTACTTTGCGCGCAGTCGGAGCCGCCCTGACAGCCTATCCGAAGATGACTTTCACATTATCTATCAAGGGGGGGACCGGTATGGATTACCGCATTGAGCAAAAAGAAGCGTTCGAGATATTCGGCGTTTATAAAGAAGTCGGTATGGATATGGAGCAGACATTCTTAGACGTGTCGGAGTTTGAGAAAAACGGGGTTGCCGACGGGACGTGGGATAGGATTAATGCCATATTGGGAAGACCGGAAGGGTCATGGCTGCTTGCCGCCATATATGATAATGGGGAGACGACGCATAAATACCTTATCGGCTACTATCTGCCGAGAGGACTGGAAATACCCAAGACATATACGCGCTTGAGTGTCCCGGCGAGGACATGGGCGGTCTTTCCGACACTCGAGGAGAGCACCCATTCCATATGGCGGCGCGTATACTCGGAATGGTTTCCAACGTCAAAATACGAACAGGACGAAGGTGCGGTCATCGAGGTATTCTACGGATCGGGATGGGAAAATGTCACGTATGACCACGGAGAGGTGTGGATACCGGTTAAACTCAGATAATCGATAGGAGAGATATTACATGCTTAGATCAAAAATCGTGCTTACTCTAGCGCTGATACTGCTTTTAGCTTCCTGCGGCCAGCGCGGTGCGGACTCACTGAGCATAGATGAGCAATTAACCGAAAATGAGAACAATTTGCCGGAAACATCCGAGCAAACACAAGGACTTATAACAATAAAGGGAAAGGAGTATTCTTTGAGTCTAACGGAACTTAACTTAGATTACCAGAATCTAGGGAATGATGATATTGAACCTTTAAAGCACATGACCAGCTTGACAAAATTGGAATTGAATAACAACAACATAAGCGATATCAACGTTCTTTCAAGCCTGACCAATCTTACATGGCTGGATATGAAAAACAATCGAATAAGCGATATAAGCCCGCTTGCCGGATTGACGGAATTAGGGTTTCTTGAAATGACCAGAAATCAAATTAGCGATATAAGTCCGCTCGCCGGGCTGACTAATTTGTACAATCTGTGCCTGTGCTGGAATCGAATAAGCGATATCAGTCCTTTGGCTAATTTAACCAATATGCTGACCATGGGGTTTAAATACAACCGTGTAACCGACATAAGCCCACTCGGCAATATGTTAAAAATAAAAGAACTCGAACTAAAAGGCAATGGAATCAGCGACGTCAGCGTTCTTGCAGGTTTTACCGAATTAACATTGCTATGGATCGACGAAAATGAGGTAAGCGACCTGAGTCCTCTTTTCGGCTTGACGAAATTAAGTAATTTTACCTGCTCGAGCAATCCTGTCAACAAGGAGCAACTGGCTGAGCTTAAAGCCCTTCTGTCAAATGCGGAATAAAGCCGCCTAAGGCATAACGATATGCGGGGGGATACATATGGCGGATATAAAAATCGAATACAACGAATGCTTTGGTATCGGAACATTTAAACGCGAAATAATCGCTTGGCTCGGAGAACAAACTTGGGAAAAGATTACTTGCGGCGGTATTGTTCCTGATATAGAGACTGAGGCTCGGTGTAAATGCGCGAATATGGTGGTATTCATGGCGCGTCTTGAGTCTGTTACCGACAGGCAAACTGTGAAAAAGATTTTGATCGGGGTACGTCACGGACTAAAACCAGCGCAGAGCGAATGGGCAAGAGAAGAATTTTTGCATGCCGCAAACTTGGATGCTTTCATTGAACAGCAAAAACAACAGGGTATACTTGACTTTGAGATGATGTTGAAAGAAAAGAAAGACTTTTATGGGCAACCGGTCACGGATGAGATTGTTGAATTTATCAAGGGCAATCCATCAATGCTGTCCGGGATCAGAAGCGGAAACAAATTGTATTTGACCGCTTTTGCCGCGCAAATGCATAACTACCTTAATGCTTCCGATTCCAAAATGAAGCGATATTATGCCTGCCACTGTCCGTTTGCCAAAGAATCCATATTGACTGACGCGGTGGTGACTCCCGCTTTGTGCAATTGCAGTCTGGGGCATATAATGAACTTTTTGGAAGCTGCTTTCGATACGAAACTTGACGGCGAAGTTCTTAATTCGGCCTTGCGCGGAGATGAATTTTGTTCTTTTGCTGTAAACATTCCGGATAGCGTCTTAAATCATGAAGCAGATAGGAGAGATATTACATGCGTAGATCAAAAATCGTGCTTACTCTAGCGCTGATACTGCTTTTAGCTTCCTGCGACACAAACAGCGCGGAAGACAATCCTGTCGATGACGTTATGGTATCACCCGATCAAAGCGTATCACCGCTACCGGCCGAAAACAATCCGAAACCTTTCAATACAATTGTATACAAGAATTTTACGCTCATTGACGGTAACGGCGGCGAACCCATTGAAAACGCATTCATAATCGTAGAGGGCAGCAGAATCACGGAGGTTTCGGCTGATTATACGGAAAGCGGTGAAAATGTCGTTGATTTGCAGGGGTTAACTGTTCTGCCCGGACTGATTAATGTTCATGTTCATAACGCCTATAACGAGGCGCAGTTGCAGAACTGGCTGAACGGGGGCGTCACGACAGTCAGGGAAATGTCGGTTTGGACGAACGACGCGCTCGGAAAGAGGGATCGGATGAACCAAGATCCCAAGAACGCGTTCATCGTCTCCGCCTCGCCGATGATGGCGCCCCAAAACGGATACGGCTCGTTTTTCTACGATACGCCTGAGGATGCCGCCGAGAGCGCGAAACTATTTGCGGAACAGGGCTACAATTTCATAAAGCTCAGCATTGAGGACAATCAGGGGGGAACATTTCCGCTGCCGACGTATGAGCATATCAAGAGTATTGTGGACGCCGCGCATGAGAGCGGTCTCAAGGCGTCCGTGCACGTTATACATGAAAAGCATATGCAATGGGCCATAGACTCCGGTGCCGACGACATAGCCCACTCCGTTTGCGACGGGAGATATACAGAAGAAGACATAGCGCGTATGGTTGAAAACAACACCTATATAAACTCCACCCTTGAACTATATACCAATTACGGCGACCATACTGTGAACACGGCTAAAGCGAACCTTGGGGCATTTTACGCGGCGGGCGGTAAAGTAGCTATGGGTACGGATTTTGACGGCGCGGGTCCGAACGGCGTATTTGAAAAAGGGAGTCCCGTCAAAGAACTGAAGCTGATGGGAGAGGCGGGCATGTCCAATATGGACATCATCATAGCCGCCACAAAGAACGCCGCGTATGTGTGTGATCTCGCGGACGAGATCGGCACAATTGAAGTCGGCAAAAAAGCGGACTTCATAGTTGTTGCCGGCGATCCGCTGACCGACATTAGCGCGGTACAAAATATAAAAACCGTTGTACACGCGGGAATCGAAGTCTACAACATCCCAGATAAGGGAACAGTGGAAACGCTAAATATATCTGCGCCATCTTTGGCGAATAACATAATCGGCGAACCATTGGAACAGGGCGTGTCTGTCTATCTGCCTCCGAGCTATCCGGTAAGTAACAAATCTTACCCTGTACTTTACTGGTTGCCTGGGTTTGGAGACAATTTTAACCAGCAACTAAGAAGCATGGCTACAGGAATGGACAACTTACTGAAAAATGGTTCCGTCAACGAAATGATTATTGTGTCAGTCAACGGGAACAACATACTCGGAGGCAGTTTCTATCACAATTCCCCTGTTACGGGCAATTGGGAGGATTTTGTGGTGAAGGACGTTGTTTCGTATATCGACTCCAACTACCGTACTATCCAGAAATTCGAGTCACGCGGCATAGCAGGTCACTCCATGGGCGGCTACGGGGTTATCGGTATCGCAATGCACAGGGACATATTCGGTTCAGTTTACAGTATGAGTCCGGGTGTCTTTAATGAGGAAGGGTTCGAGGAGTCCCCGATGAATTTCAATGCCGTTGCCTTTGAAATCGAGGATTTAGCCTCCCTTGACGATGCAGAGGCGCATGACAGTTATATAATCTACGCAAAAAGCCTCTCATGGCCGAGAGATTTCCCATTCGCTTACGGGTCTGCCTTCGCACCGGATACCAATGGCCGCGCACCATATATACTGCTTCCGGAAAAGACCGAAGAGGGGTTTAATAACGATGAAGTATACGCCATGTACGAGGCTGGCTACGGCGGCATCCCGGAAGAACTTGACCAATACGGCGACAACTTGCGGATGTTGAACGGGTTTGTTTTCGAGGCGGGGACAAATGACGAATTTTCGTGGATACCCGATGGATGCGCTTATTTATCCGATCAATTAACTCAAAGGGGAATACCGCACGAATACCGCGAATTCCTCGGCGAACACCAGAACTTGCTGTTTAACCGTATAAATCATCAGGTAATCCCTTTCTTCTCTGAGATGTTCGGCATATTGTAATGTAGCGGCCCTTCCCCCTATACCGTATAGACAACGCCTGACGGAGTGTCTTACCCACTCCATAACCAGAAGGGAGAAATATGAATTTATCAGAACGTATTCAGAAAATGGATAATCCGTTGTATCCCTTATCATCAAAGTATGATTCGCAATGGATAATCCGATACCAGATGGGTTCCCATTGTTTATGGCTGAATGAGGCGCTGATAAAAAATATGAACCTTAAGCCGGGAATGCGAATCCTTGACATAGGCTGCGGAAAGGCACTCAGTTCAATTTTTCTGGCAAAAGAGTTTGGCGTACAGGTTTATGCTTTCGACTTGAAAATCAGTGCAACCGATAATTGGAAACGTATTAATGAGGCTAACGCGCAGGATCTGGTGTTCCCCATTCAAGGCAATGCTTTGGAAATGCCTTTTGCCGATGAGTTTTTTGATGGTGTTATCAGTATCAATTCGATATGGTCTTACGGTACAGGCGATAACTTTGCAGATTCGCAATTAGCGCGCGTCGTGAAGCCGGGCGGGGAAATCCGTGTTATAGTTCCGGGTTTTTTCAACGAGCTGAATAGAGCTCCGGAGTATCTTGAACCATTCTGGCACCCGGATTTTGATATGTACCATTCGCCCTCATGGTGGCATAATCTGTGGAACAAAGCAAAAACAATAGATGTGAATATGATTGATGCTTTTGATGATAATGAAGGCGTCAAAATATGGCGTGATTTTATGTGGATACTTGATCCGGATGAAAGCGAGATAATGGACGTCGATAACGGAAGAAATATAACATTTCTTCGATTGATGGCAACGAGAAGATAAGAAATAATATTTCAATCACATATATGGGACTTCAATAAAAAATTCCTCTTGACAAAATCCTGCATCTGCCGTATACTGGCTGTATCAAGAATCTATTTAGGCGAAAGGAGTTGTTTTCATGTCGGTATTTAAGGTGATTGTCGTCTAAAACCGCATAACGGGTGCGTTGGCGGCGGGGGTTAACCCTGTTTTTGCTGCGTACCGCAAAACACAACCTTTCGGAACCCCAAAATTTGAACGGGGCACGGCTTAGGTCGTGCTCCGTTTTCGTGTGACTAAAACAGACAGAAAGGAAAGATATATGACAGAAACAAGAATCTCCGCCGTGCATAAGGAGCGCTACGAGCTGCTCCTTGACGGCGAAAGGCTATATGGGAAGCTCAAAACAAGCGTCTATATCAACGGCGAGGAACCGTACCCCACTGTCGGCGACAATGTGATAATCCAGCGCAATCCCTCGGGCGACAGCGTCATCGTCAAGACCCTCCCACGCAAAAGCTACTTCGCGCGGATGGATCCCAACCCCGGAATCCGGCACGAGCAAGCCGTCGCCGCGAATTTCGACACCGTGTTTATCCTGCAATCGTTCAATCAGAATTTCAATGTCCGGCGTTTGGAGCGTTACCTGACGCTCGCGTGGCAGAGCGGCGGCATCCCGGTGGTCGTGCTGACCAAAGCGGATTTGACGGATGATCCGTCGCCGTATGTACGGGAGGCGGAAAGCGTCTCGCTCGGCGTGGACATCGCCGTCATCAGCGCGAAAACAGGAGCCGGTCTCGCCGCGCTGGAGAAATATACGCAACCCGAATCGGTCAGCGTTTTCCTCGGTTCGTCCGGCGTGGGGAAGTCGAGTTTACTGAACGCTCTGGCCGGAGAGACGGTGATGGAGGTCAGCGCGATTCGTGAGGACGACGCGCGGGGACGCCACACTACCACCCACAGGCAAATGGTACGGCTGCCGGGCGGCGCGTATATCATCGACACGCCGGGGATGCGGGAGCTTGGGATCTCTGTTATCCAAACTCCTGCCGCGTCGCCTGAAAGCGACGCAAGCCCTTTCGAGGCGATTTCCGAAGTGTTCGCCGACGTGGAGGGTTTAAGTTGCCGCTTTTCCGACTGCAAACACCAAAACGAACCCGGCTGCGCCGTCCGCGCCGCGATCGAACGCGGCGACTTAACGCGGGAACGCTGGGACGCGTATGTCAAGCTGAAGCGCGAAGCGCGGTTCGCCGAGGACAAAGCCGCGGCGATTCGCGAGAAGTCAGCGCGGAACAAAGCCATCGCCATGTGGAGCAAGCAATCAAAGAAGAGAGGGGAGATCAGGAAATAAAATATGTAACCTTAAAATCTATGAAATGGGGAATGTAAATGTTTGAAGCGCTCTTTCAGTCAATTCAAAAACCCACCCTTTGGCAGCGCGGTACGGAGCCGTTTTGGGATG
>QMCE01007207.1_pt1 | contig 10707 bp, 7 predicted proteins | sample 1821851 | NCBI WGS metagenome assembly QMCE01 (sample SAMN09453174, study PRJNA476694) | Termite gut metagenome, whole genome shotgun sequencing project. | isolation source: worker | host: Odontotermes sp. | place: South Africa:Pretoria | collected 2016-01-28
GAAGGCAATGTGTCAACATTGTCGAGAAAAGCGGGCGAAGCACAGCGCAAAACGGGCGGAAAAGCGGCCCGAATGGAATTCAGCAACAGGCTCTCAGACAGAACCCGGCGCGCGGGAAATGTAGCCGGGCGGGTGAAACGGATCAGACGACGATGTTGATGCAGCGCATGCGGGCGCGGGGGCCTTCGTCGATTTCCTCTTCTTCGTCGTCATTCCGCTGTATGCGCTCGTCCTGCTTCTTCTTCTTCTTGCCGTCCTTCTGCTTTTCCTCGTCCCGGATGCCGTTCTGCTCGGCCTCCCGGCTGCGGATGACGACCTGATCCTCCTGCCGCTCCATCTCCTTGAGCTGCGCGGCCATGGCGCTTTCCTGCCCGCGGCCGATGTTGTCGTTGTGGGTTTGGGTGTGCTGCACCAGGCTGGTCTTGACCAGGCTGTCCTGTATCGCTGCAAGGCTCATCGTTCTCCCTCCTGGAGGCTGCCCCGTACGCAATCCTTTGTTCGGGCGCATGTGCCGATCCCTCTCATTATAATGAGCGGCTGTCTGGTTTGCAATCTTAAACCACGTTTCAGGATGTTTCCGGATGGAGTTGCGCGTTTTTTTGCGTTTTTCGCCAACGGCCGCTAAAGTCCGCGAATGCGCAGCCGCTAATACCCATGTCAGGAATGCGGGGCGTTTGTCGGGATTGGAACGAAGACGCGCTCCGGGCAGACATTCCGGACAAAACAATAATGTAACGGCAGGCGCTTGCATGTCTTTCATGGGAGGAGAGACGCATGGGATTTTCCGTCATTCAAAGCCAAAATTTGAATCTCGTCATCTCATCCCTCTTCCCCCAGGAGAAGACGGAGCCGAACCGATCCGTCGTCACCATCAGCAGCATAGCCAAAACAATGAGCGACTCCTTCAATCGCGCGGTTCAGACGTCCTCCCTCCAAAAGATGGGCGCGATACAGCGCAATTCCCTCCCGCGCGGGACGCAACTCCAGCCCATGCCGGACAATGCCCTCAATGTCGTGGAGTGGAATGATCAGAAATTCTCCAACGTCATGATCCAGCAAGGCAATGCCAGCCTTTCCGTCGACATGAGCGTCACGACAGGGACCGCAGCCGGGAACGGCGCGGCCGGATCGACAGGCGACAGCGGCCTCGACGCCCAAACCGCCGCCAACATGAAGCAGGCGCAGCAGATCAAGAATCAACTCCGCCTCGACAACCGCGTGGACTGGGGGGTGGATTCGGTCGCGCAAGACCTCGCCGTCTTCGGACTGGATTTCACCAGCATGGACGGAGACGTCGCCGGCCTCTCGCAGACCCTTCAGGAAAAGGCGGAGGAGATGCTCGCGGCCCTGGCCAGCCCGGAAAACGCCGGCAACGACAACGCCGCCGCGCGGAACCGCATCACCGGCGCCCTCTCCCGCCTCACGACCGGACTCGCGGGCGCAGGCATGGGCGCGGCCGCCTCCTGGTCGGTGCGCTCGGATGTTTCGACCGATGTGGTCGTGGACGGCAAAAGCATTGACGCGGGCTTTGTCATCGACGTCGGGAACGTGATAGTCGATCCCCTGGTTCTCGATCTGAACGGCGACGGCCTGAATCTCAAAAGCGCGGACGAGGGCGTGGATTTCGACATGGACGGCGACGGCGCGGCCTCCCGCATGGGATTCATACGCGGGGACGACGCGCTGCTCTTCGTGGACACGCACGGCGACGGCGTCGTGCACGACGGACGCCAGCTGTTCGGCAACACGGACGGCCACGCGAACGGCTTTGAAAAACTGCGCGCATACGACGACAACGCGGACGGCGTCATCGACAAAAACGACGCGATCTACGACCAGCTCCGCCTGTGGGTGGAAAAGACCGGAGACGGCGTGTCCGGGACGGACGAGACGATGAGCCTTGCCGAGGCGGGCGTCGCCTCCATCAACGTCGGCTACGAAAATGTGCGCGAAGACGACGGCACAGGCAACCTGATCGGCCAGAAGGGCGGATTCACCCGCGACGACGGGAGCTCCGGCCTCGCCGCCGACGTCTGGTTCCGGGAATTGCGCTGAATGCGGCAACGCTTTGTACGAAAGGCCCCCCATGCCCGCTGATGACGGGCATATCCCCAGCCGGCGGGAAAGCCGTTTGTATCGGTTTTCCCGCTTTTTCGTTTCCCGCGCCGCTCTGTTCATTCCCGTACGGGACGGGATTGCCTTGAACTTTCTTTTTCCTCTCCATATACTTGAACCCATGCATGAGAGCGATTTAATCAGTCATTTAGAATCGCGCGTACTCTGCGTTGCTTCTCCCTTTCGGCACATTTTCTGCGAAAATGAGCCTGCCGGTCGGCGCGCCCTGCCGGTCGGCGCGCCTTGATTACGCACGATTCTAAACGACTGCTTAAACCGCTGGAAAGGCGCGGATCGACAGGGGACGCATGAAAAGCGGCAATTCGGCCATGGTCAGGCGGATCAACCGCGAGGTCGTCCGCGAGGCGCTGCGGGCGCGGGGCGAAGCCGGCATAGCCGAACTGTCCCGCCGCACAGGACTCAGTCCCGCAACCTGCTCCAACATCATCCCCGAACTCGTCTCCTCCGGCGAAGTCTTCGAACTGGACGAACGCCGCTCCGAAGGCGGCAGGCCCGCCCGCGTCTACGCCTACAATCCCGATCACACGCTGGTCGCCGCGATCCTGCCCCTGTACGCCGGCGGCGGAACCGTCATCCGGCATTCGATCCGGAACGGCGCTGGCCTGGTTGTGCACGAAGGCGCCGCCGCGTCCGAACCGTTCAGCCTGGAACGGCTTGACGGCCTTCTCGCCGATCTGCTCCGCGCGTTCCCCGCCATACGGGCTGTTGCCGTGTCTGTTCCCGGCGTCGTCGACGACGGCGCCGTGGGGATATGCGACATACCGGAATTGTCCGGCGCGCCCCTGGAACAGCATGTCCGCTCCCGCCACGGGCTGGCGACGGTGGTGGAGAACGACATGAATTTCGCCGCTGTCGGGTATCAGAGCCGGCATCCGGAAACAACCGGATCGGGATTGGCGTTCCTGGCGCTTCCCGAGGGCAAATGCCCCGGCTGCGGCATCGTTCTGGGCGGGACGCTGGTGAAGGGCAAAAGCAATTTCGCGGGGGAGGTGTCCTTCATCCCCTTCGGCTGCGCCTCCGGCTCGGTGGAGGAGACGGCTGCGCGGCTGTGCTGCGCGGTGACGGCGGTGGTGAATCCGGGGGCGGTGGTGCTGTCCGGGAGCGCGGTGCGGGAGGATATGCTGGACAGGATTCGGGAATTGTGCCTCGCCCGCATTCCGGAGCGGCATCTGCCGGAATTGTCGATCCGGCCGGAATACGGGGAAGACTGCCTCGACGGCATGGCCGCGATGGCGAGGGCGTGCCTGGCCTGCGACGTGCGGCTGGTGGAAAACCCGCGCGGCTCCTTCACGCCGCGGGCGTAGCCCCGGTTCCGACCATCCTGTACCGCCGCATCGCCTTGCGCTGCTTCAATCCGGGAATGATGGAACGGACGAACTCCGCCTCCCGGAGAAGCAGCTCGTCGTCGGGGAAAAACCCCGCCGTCGATTCCGCCATCACCAGCGCGTGATCGTAATGCTCCTTGTCGAGCCCTGTAGACGACCTTGAAATAATGCTGGCTCCCGGGGAAGAACTCGTGGAACGCATCCGTCCACTCCCGGAAATCCGCCAGGGGAACAAGCCCGCAATGCAGTCCGAACGTCATCGCCGCGTCGTCGTACAGGCTTGAATAATCCTTTTCCTTCACCGTCCGCATCGCGGCGCGGAACGCGGCCAGATCGTTGTTCAGAAACGCCAGCGTCAGTTCCGACTTGATCAGATCGTCGCCGCCCGCCACATCCGACCCGAGGCCCGTGCCCTTCGACACGGCCCGCGCTACATCCTCAAGCAGGGGCTTGGCCGTGACCGGATCGTAGAGCTCCGGATATTCGTCCTGATCCAGCATCTCCATCCCCATGGCCAGATACAGCTGCGGCGCGATGCGGAACCATTCCCAGTCCTCGTCGTCAAGCCCCTTCGTCCGTTTGGTGTGATCCTTCGAGGACGCCGGATACGGCCCGTCGGCCCGGAGGCGCTCCAGCCCGCGCGCGCGGCCCATGTCCGACACGGCGTACCGCCCGAGGACGAAATACCTGTTGATGATCTGGTTGTACGAATCGTCGGATTTGAAATACCCCCTGCCGAACGCGTCGTCCAGTTCCTTGCGCACGTCCGCCATCGCCTTGCCCGCGTCGCCCGGCAGATCGCCGCCGAGGCTGTCGCGCATCATGCACATCCGGTCGTACAGGACCGCCATCGTCTGCAGCACAGGCTCCGCGATGCGGCCGAGCTGCCTCTTCGTCATGGCCGCGTCGTAGCGGACAAGCTGCCACGCCCTGTCGGGCTGCTCCAGGCGGGCCATGTACATCGCCCAGTAGGAGCGGAAGGTCATGGCGCGGAAAAACTCCGGCGCGTTATCCTGGCGGATCATGCGCCGCATGATGTCCTCCATCTCGCCCAGGGCCTTCAGCGATTCCTCGCGGTTCTTGTCCTGGAAATGCAGTTGCGCGATTTCCAGAAGCGTCGACAGGGACGCCTGGGGATTGTCCCTGACCATCTCCAGCTCCTGACGCCGCAATTCCGCCGACTTGTCGTAAAAGCCGACCCGCTCGTACAGGCTGCCCAGCTCCTTGATGTTGCCGATCTCCTTGTCCTCCTCGACCATCTCCTCCATCGCCCTGAGGGCGGCGGAATAGACGTGCTCGTGCCAGTAGGACTGGACCTCGATCATGGCGTCCGCGTACTCGGCGTCGCCGTAGATGCGCGCGGACAGCACGAACGGCGTGCGCGTCTCCTCGTCCGCGAAACGGAGAAGAAGCGGCACCGCGTCGGTCGTCATGTGCGACATGCCGTCGCCCCGATCAAAGGATCGGTAGGCCATCTCCACCGCGTCGTTCAGCGTGGGAGCGACGAACTGGAGGACAGGGCCTGTTTGCAGGACGACGAAACGGCATCCGTCGTCCAGCTTGTCGACATACCCTGCGGCCGCATGGCCGGGAAGCTGCATGACGTGGCTCAGCTTTCCCTGCCGGCGGGTGAGAACCTGGAAGAACTCCGCCAGATCGTCGCAGTCGCCGATGAGGCGGCCGACCCAGCGGCGTTCGAGTGACTCGTACACTGTCTGGTGCGTGTCGGACAGGCCGAAATGGCTGCCGATGAGGTTCGGCAGCTCCGGAAGCGGCGAATCGGAGCAGTAGCGGAAGAACTGATGGAATATCAGCCCCAATTCGCCCGGAGCGGAGAGGACGCCGGCTGTGTGATCCAGCCACTCGTCCTCGGCGCGGCGGCGCTCTTCGGGAGCGTCCGGGCCGGAGAAGTCCGGGCTCTCGACAACGCCGTTCAGGGTCGCGAGGCGAACCGGGTCGCCCTGATCGTCCCGTTGCAGCACATGGAGCGGATAGTTCCAGCCCGGAGGGCCGATCGTCGGATCGAACCGCCCGCTCGAATCGCCCGCTATCGCCTCGTTCCACATGTCGGCGTCGCCGTCCGCGTTCGCCCCGCCGTCGCGGTACGACGCGATGCGGCCCCGCGCGATGTGCCAGACCTCGGTCAGGCGCGGCACGCCGGCGGGACGGCTTTTGTGCAGGCCGTCGAAATATTCGGCAAGGACGAAGGCGTAGACGAACCGCGCGGGCTGCGGCGAAAAGAAGACTGTCTCGTTTTCCCGATCCCTCTCGACGCGCCAGGTGAAACGCGGCATGGTCTCGCCCGTCTCCGGGTCCTGATCGCTTGTCCTGGCCGCCGTCGAATCCGAATCGGACAGGCCGGCGTCGGGGCGGGACACGGCGAAGAGCGTGGCTCCGTCGTCAAGGCGCAGGGAAAATTCGTCGTATCCGGCTTCGAGCCGCTTCAGGGCTTCGCGGTATTCCGCGAGGGCCGCCCGCACGGCTTCGGGCATCGGCGCGATGTATGTTTCAAGATAATCCGCCTCGACAAGCCTGCGGCAGAACGCGCTGTCGAAATAATCCCTGCTGTCCGGCTGCTGGTGCGTCCCCATGAGAATGGGCTTGAGCGCCTGGCGAAGAGGCTGCGAAATGCCTTCGTCCGCCATCACCGCCTCTTCAAGGCGTCTTGCCGTCCCGAGAAAGACCTCGACCATCTCCCGCGTGCCCGCCGGCTGCGGGAGTTCCCGGACAGGATGGAGCCCTCCGCTGAAAAACACGCTTCGCCCCGGCGCGGACGGGTTCGCGCTGCCCAGGGCCGACGCGGACGCCGTTCCCGGAATGGAGAGCGCGAGAGGTGCGCCGGGCCCTTCGAGGAGTTCCCAGCGGGGGTGATCCGCCGCGTCCACGCCCGCCTTGCGCATGGCGCCGGCCAGCTCGGCCATCCAGCCGAGGGGCTTGTGGAAGAGGAGCGCCCAGCCGCTCTCGAACGTGTATCCGGCGAATTCCGCGCGGACGCGCTTTTCATAATCGTCGCCGCCCATCTCCATCCGCGCGGGAATGCCGTTCATCGAAAAGATCATCGACGCGCCGGTCGAATCGTATTTGAAGCCGGACGGATCGACCTCCATCCCCGGATCGTCGAAGGCGGATCGCAGCATGGCCCAGGCCATGCGCGTGCCGGGATTGTTCCTGTCGCGGCGCATCTCCGACTGCAGCCGCTCGAAAAGCTCGATGCGCTGGCCGAGCAGATCGTCGGCCTCGGCGCGGGTCGCCTCGATCAGCTTGACCGCCGTGTCCGCCATCGCGGCGTTGGGTCCGGAGAGTTTTTTGGCCTGTTCGACAAACCCCCCGATCAGGCTGCCGTCGCCGCCGTCGCCCTCGTCGCCGTCCGGGCGGCTGAGCACGGTTCGCGCGGACGAAACCGCTTTGGAGACGATGTCGGCCAATGCCGAAAGCTGCCGCAGGTTTTCCCTGTCTCCGCTCTCCGCGACTTCGGCGAGGGAGCCGGAAAGCTCGGGGATGTCCGCGTCCCGCGCGCGCCGGGAAAGGGCGCGGTATCTGTCCAGCGCGCTTTCATCGCCTGCGGACGCCGCCAGGGCGATGTCGGCGATTTCCTCCCGCACTTCGCCGGCGAGACGCCTTCTCTGGGCGTCGGCGAAGGAGGAGATGCGGTTTTCCAGATCGCGCGCGCCGGCGGGCGACAGCGCGGGAAGCAGGGCTGTTTTGTCCGCATGGGCTTTCGCGCGGGCAGCCTCGGGCGTGAGCGCGGCGGCGGCGCGTTCAAGCCCGTCCACCGCGGAATCCACGACCATCCTTTCCATCGCGGCCGCCAGGGGGGAATCAGCCCCGGACGCGGGCGAACGCTCCCGCAGCAGCGCGGCCATTCCGGACGCGCCGGCCGGATCGAGCGACTGCCTGAACGACTCAAGGGACTCTTCCCGATCCAGATGGGTCCGGATTTTCCGCATCGCGTCTTCGACCGGGGACGGCAGCGGATCGAAGAGGCCGGTTTGCTCGGCCGCCCTGTTCCACACTGTCCGGGGCGTGATGAAGCGTTCGCCCTGCCGGAGCGTTTCCTCCGCTTCGCGGGCGTGTTGCGCGGCTGTCTGGATTTCTCCCTTGTTCCAGGCGTTGTCTGCCCAGGAGAGGAGGTTCTCCGCGTTCTTCCTGTTGGCGTCGAACTGGTATTGCTGCCAGCCCAGATACCCGCCTCCGGCGAGCGCGGCCAGCAGGATTAGGAAAAAAACCGCGCGTCCCGCGCCGCCGCGCCGCCGCGGCTGCGCATAGGCCCCTTCCCCGTCCCCTTCCCCGTCCCCGGCGAAATACATTTCCGGTTCCGGCCGGGAAGACGAAGCGGGCTGCGGAGGAGGCGTCGGCTCGGCGGTCTCGTCCGCGCCGGCGTCGTCATGCCCGTCCCGGGCCGGAGCGGCGGGTTCGTCTTCATCGGGCGGCGCAGGCGGTTCGGCCGGCGGCGGAGGAGGAGGGGGGGGCGGGGGCGGCGGGGGCGGCGCGGTGGGCCCGGCGTCGTCTCGGCGATCATGAACCTCTGTCGCGCGCGTGGAGAAATCGTCGGCGAAACGCGGCTGCGGTTCGGCCGCCTGGCCGAGATCGATGCCTTTGTGAAACGACCGCGTGTTTTCGTCGAGAAGGATGAAATTGGCGTCTATGGGAATGTCCACCACGGGCGCGTAGGCTCCGGTGGCGTATTTCTTCGGCATGGGAGGCTGGTTCCGGGCCATGGCCCGGGCGTTGGCCTGCGGCGGGGGCGGCTCCTCGCTCGGCGTCGTGATGGAGACGGTGACGCGATGCACTTTATGGCAGGCGGGACAGGTGAATTTCATGTCTGTCTTGTCGCCCGGCAACTCAAGGACAACATCCGAGTTGGGACATTTGATGCGCATGATGGGCGTCCTCACGTGGCGGTTTTGGCAATTCCGGACAATTCTCTCCATCCGGGGCGGGCGAATCAAGCGTTATCGGACCTGCTGCATGGCTTCCGGAATCCATTGCAGCGCGGAACTCATCTGCCCGCCCCTGTAGACGATCGCGTTGCGGAAACGTTTCGACTGGGCGATCGTGGCTGTCGGGGCGATGAGGAACGTGTAGGGCTGGTCGCGGGCGATGACTTCGTGCAGCCTCCTGTAGATCGCGTAGCGCCGCTCCTTGTCGATGGTGCGGCGGCCCTCCTCTATGAGGCTGTCGGCCTCGGGGGAGCTGTACCCGACGTGGTTGGAGCTGGCGGTGCGGGTCGCGCCGGAGCTGTGCCATATCTGGTAGGGATCGCCTTCGACGCCGCCCGCCCAGCCGAGGAGGCAAACGTCGAATTCGTGGTTTTCAAGGAGCTGCGTGTAGACCGACCACTCGATGGGCTTGATGTCCATCTTGATCTTCGCCTTGAGCATGTCCTGTTCGATGATGGCCGCGATTTTCCTGGTCGACGCCGCCGACGAGGGAATGATCAGGGTGAAGCGGAACGGCTTTCGCTCGCCTGTTCCGTCGTAATCCCTGTCGATGAGGCCGTCGCCGTCGGTGTCTTCCCAGCCGGCTTCGGCCAGCGTTTTCGTCGCCGCTTCGATGTCGAAGGGAAGCGGCTGCACGTCGTGATTGTAATAGGGGCTTTTCGGAATGAAGGGGCCGCTGATGATCGTGCCCAGTCCCAGAAGCACCTCGTCCAGGATGCGCCTCCGGTCGATCAGGCGCGTCAGGGCGGCGCGGGTCTCCCTGTCCCGGAACAGCGGCTTTCTGAGGTTGTATCCCACATACGACCAGCTCTGGGATTCGTACTGATATTTTTCGAATGCGTAGTTTTCGGGAAGCTCTCCCGCTTTTTTGCGGCGATCCCATTCGATGGAATCCGCGTTTCCTCGACCCACTGTTCGGGCAGGAGGCCGTAGGCGTCGAGCTGGCCGCGCTTGAATTCGAGAAAGGAAACGCTGTTGTCGGGGATGAGCCTGATGCGGCGGCTCTGGATGAAGGGCGCGGGGCCGAAATAGTTTTCGTCCCGCTCCATCAGCGCCTCCTGGTTCTTGTCCCATTTGACAAGCTTGTAGGGGCCTGTCCCGACAATCCACTGGTTCCTGGGGGAGGACGAGAATTCCTCGGCGAACCGCTCGTCGCTCCACGACGGGTCGGGGCGGTAATAGTGCTCCGGCAGCGGCTGCATGCCGAGGGTGAACGTTTCCGCCATGCTGTAGGGCCGCTTCCATTTCACCCTGAAGGTGTGGTCGTCCACCGCCTCGATGCCTTCCAGGTCCTCGTAATAGACGCGGATCGGCTCGCAGGGAATGTTTTTGTTCTGGATGGTGTTCCAGAAAAAGAGGAAATCCCCCGACGTGACAGGCTTCGCCGCGACCTCTTTTTTCGTGACGGGATCGGTGTAGGGCTGCCACATGGCGTTTTTCCGCAGGTGAACGGTGTACTCAAGCCCGTCCTCCGACACCTCCCAGCGTTCCGCCATGACAGGTTCGAATTTCGTCAAATCGTCCAGGTTGCGCTCCGCGAGCGAATCCACGAGGTATCCCCAGATGGTGGAGACAGTGGACTCGTTGTTGACGAGATAGTTGAGATTTCCGGGGAGGGCCTGCGTCCGGGAAACGACGTCGCCGCCGTATTCCGCATCCGGATCGCGGAGGTTGCTGTTGGCGAATTCCAGAGGCGCGCCGCCGGTTGTCCGGGGGGCCGCCCCGGCGCGCCCGGAGGATGCCGTCCGGGCCGCCTGCGGCGCGTCCAGCCTGTCGCCCAGCCTGTCCAGCGCATCGGAGAGCCGGTTCAGGGACTGCTCGGTGCGCGCGCTCTGGAGGCGGCTTTGATCCAGGGCGTCGATGGCGAGATAGGCTGCGAGAAGGACGACGGCGAGATTGACGATGACGAGAAAGGCGCCGAGTACCGGGTTATGACGCATGTGATGCCTTTATGAAAGAGTTCCCCGTGTCGAAACAGCGAATGTCGAAATAACTTGCTAATCATATAGTAAAGTATATGATCATCAACTCAAGGCGAAAATTGCAGCGTCCTACAATGCTTGACAGGAGCATCCCATGACCCAAACCATTCCTCTGGCCTTTTTTTCCATGCCCGGCGGCTATGAATGGCTGATCATCGGCCTTGTGGCGCTGCTGCTTTTCGGCAAGCGGCTGCCGGGTGTGGCGAAATCCCTCGGCCAGGCCATGCACGAATTCAAGTCCGGACTCGCCGGCCGCGTCGACGCCGACGGGGACAGGAAGGAGCCCGGAGACAAAAAGGACGATCCGGACGCGCCTGCGTGACG
>QMCE01002225.1_pt1 | contig 10700 bp, 6 predicted proteins | sample 1821851 | NCBI WGS metagenome assembly QMCE01 (sample SAMN09453174, study PRJNA476694) | Termite gut metagenome, whole genome shotgun sequencing project. | isolation source: worker | host: Odontotermes sp. | place: South Africa:Pretoria | collected 2016-01-28
ACCGGGCGGGCATGGAAACCCGCCCCTACATGTTTATCCCTTATAAAGCATGATCTCGCGCATGAGCAGCACCCGCGCGTTCCCGGCGCGGTACGCCCCGTCGAAGTACAGCAGCTTTTCGGCCTTGGAGTCGGTCAGGCGCTTGGCCGCGTCATCGAATTCGATGTTCCAGCGCTCTATATCCGCCGTCAGCCTGTGCACCTCGCCGAAGACCCCCGCCAGCACCATCATGAAATTGTTGACGATGCACTCGGCGTTATAGCGGTCGATAAACGCGGCGTCATAGCCGCTGGGATTGACTACCTTCTGATTGTACAGCCATCCCGTGCGGAACGACCCGCGTATCAGCTCCTCCTCGAGCCATCTCACCGCCCGCTCGGCAAGTTTAATGAAGAACCCAAGTGCGTAGTCGAATTGCAGCATCGTTCCGAAATATTCGTTGCAGCTTTCGCCGAATTCTCCGCGCAGGATAGCTTTGACGGAGGGGATTATGGCTTCGCCGTCCAAGTACTTGATCACTTCGCCTTTTACGCCTGACGGGAACGATTTTCTCCGCTCCAGGACGTCGCCCAGGGTTTGCCGCGCAAGGCGCTGGAACCGGCAGGCGGCGCGCTTTACGGCCAGCGCCTTGGCAACCGCGTACGAGTCGTCCGCGCCGGCGATTTGCAGCGCGAACGCCAGATCCTCGAGCAGATACGCGCCCTTGTATGAGTTCAAAAGCTTTTCGATGAAGCCGTCCATATTCCCGGGCGCGGTCCCTTGCCAATCCTGCGCGTCCCATTTTGATTCCCCCGGAATAAAGTCGTTAATCGAGACGATTATATCCGCGACGTTTAGCAGCCACAGGTCGAACACTGCGGTTTTCACTTTGACCTTATCGCCGTTATAAAGGCTCTTAAACCGCTCAATGACGCCGCACATGCTCAGGATTCCGTTTTCGCCGGTGCTGATGGTGCCAATCAAGTCGTGCGCGCCGATGTTTAGCGCGTAGTCCGCAAGCGTGCGCGAGTCGGCATCCCCAACGTCGTATTGGGCGAAAATCCCCTCGAAGCGGAAGCGAACGGAGGCCTTCGGCTCGGCAAACAGCGCGCTGCCCTCTACCGCGTGCCGCCGCGAAATGATCGTCTTGCCGACGTCGTGGTAGTACGCCTTGAACATATTGTCCAGCTTGCGCCTGTTTGAGAAAGCCCGCTCGACGCCTTTTTCGCCCTTGGGCAAAAGCGCGTCCATGTGCTTTTCGGCGTATACGAGCATATGCGCCATCGTCGCGTTTACGTTGCAAAAGTGGTTGTAATGCCCCACGACGCTCTTGTCCAGAATCACCGCCGCCGCCTCCGGGCTCGCCTTTGCGGCTTGGCCAAACATCTCTTCGTAATTCTTTTCGAAGGGCAGCGCGAAGGCCTTGCCGTTCGCCGTGTACTCGCCCGAAAGATAAGATCGCTTGACAGGCTCCATGGCCAGCGCGAACAGCGCGTCGTCCGCGCAGTTAAAGAGATCGAGCAGCATATCCTTAACCTCCTATTTCTTTCTATTATCGCATATCGCCTGTACTTCTTGGATGTACTTAAATATGATTTCTCGTTAATCATTTATACAGCTTTCCGGCTTCATTGAGCGCCGCCGCGAGCTCTTCGCGCAGCTCTTCCGGCTCCAAAACCTCCGCAAAAGCGCCAAAGCCCAAAACCCATCGAACAAACTTTTTGTTGAGCAGAGCCTTGTCGTCCAGCACAAAGCCGTCGCCGTCGGCCCTAACGCGCACGTCCTTGCCAAGGCTGTCGAACACCTCGTTCAGGCAGGAGCTTTGGAAGCGTATGACGACCCGCGTCCGCTCGCCCCGGGAAAGCCCTACGGACTGTCTAAGGTATTCGGCCTCGTCAAACTGATGCCCCACGCCGACGATATCGTCTACCGGCTTGCGCTTTTCCTTCGTTACGCGCAGGTTGCATATGCGCTCGATGCGATAGTGGGCAAAGGTATTGCCCTCGAAGTTGCCGACAAGGTAGAGCATGTCGTTTTGCCAAAGCAGCTTATACGGGCTGACGAGGCAGCCCTCTCGGACGACTTCGAACCTCTTGTTCAGCGTATATTTGCGGTAATCGAACATTATTTTGCGGTGTTTCTCGATGGCTTTCTGGATCAGAGCCAGCTTATCCATGGTATCCGCGCCCGCGCCGAGCTTTACCCTGCCGGCCGCGCCGCGCGCCCTGCCCGGCGCTTTGGCTGGGCCGCCCAGCGCGTATAGTTTACTTACCATGGCCTCGGATTCGCTTGCGGAGTCGAAGCGGGCCGCGAGGATGGCGTTTACGACTATTTGCAGCTCCTGCTCTGTGAGCCTCTCCTTTACGTCCACCCTATACGCCCTTAGCTTCTTGTCGTATTTGGCGCTCAGGTTGGTTATGTTGTTTAGCAGGAAGATATCCCGGTAGATCGTCCTGCGGTCGTATTCGCCGCGGTCGGGTTCGTCGAAGCCGGGTATTGCTCCCAGGTGCTTTTTTATGGCGCGCATGCTGATATGCCCCGGCGCGGCCGAGACATATTGCAGCAGCTCGTATAGCTCCAGGATGCGGGCTCTTGAGGCGTCTAGGTCGGATTTGTGCATAGGGGTTGCTCCTCGCGCTAATTATTTAAGTTTGCGCAAACGGCCAAAGAAGCCTTTGTCTTTGGTTCCTTTCAAATGTCTCGAGAGCCATTTAGGAAATTTCTTTCTACTATTCGTGTGAGTAAAAATCCTATATAAAATTTGATACGTCTGCTGCACTTGAGGGTTATTCTCTCCTTTGTAGTACTTATTGGCTGCCAAATAAGCCTGCAAGGCATAATCTAATGCAGCTTTCTCATCCTCACGCATTTGAGCTAGTTCATTTGGGCTGCGCGCCATATATCCTGGCGCTATGACGGTTCCGCTATTCATGACACGGCCCCAGTAATACCCCGCCAGATTGTATAGCAAACCAAAAACCTCGGGGTGGGCATCCCCGTTAATTTTCGTTAACCCGTTTAATGCTTTTTTACATAATTCTATGGCCTTAGTATAATTCCCAGTTTCATAATAAAGCGCAGATAAACTGTTATACAAAATCAAAGTTTCCGGATGTTCGCTCCCATAGTTTTTTTCATCAATTTCGAGGGCTTTGCTATAAAACAAGGAAGCCTCATCAAACTTACTCAGGTCTTCATAAATCATTGCAATATTATGATGGTTCTGCGAAATCAAAGGATCGTCTTCTTCCAACAACTCTTGTCTTATCTGCAAGGAGTCGAGATTGTATTGCAATGCTTTGCCGTATACCCTCTGTGCATAATAGACATTCGCCATGCCGGAATATATTCCGGCTACATTCAAACTGCGTCTTCCCGAAGGCGCTTCGAATTGATGCAATGCGCTTTCATACAACTCCAACGCCTTGTCAAACTCTCTATTCCTGCAGAATATCGCACCCAAAGTTAACATTGATGTTATATCTTTATCCTTCGCATCGCGTGACAGCGAATGAAAGAATTCACCAACAGCGCTAACGTTTCCCCACTGTGCCGCTTTGTCAAGATCGATTTTCGCATCTATCCCTTGTGTATAAATGCCGCTCAACTGTGTGGCTGCATTAATTTTCCATAAACTGGCTGCATTGGGCTCATCTCCCGCTGCCTTTTCAAGCAGCTTCACTGCCCGCTGAACATCCCTCTCCACACCGAAGCCATTCAAATACGCCATACCCAGCAGACATGCTTGCTCGCTGCTCATCGCAACCTGGCGGGCGGATTCTCCAAGCCTTTCCCGAAGCGCCGCCCGCAGTGCGTCGCGGTCATCCACGCTAATTACCCGCCCAACCCCCGGCAGCAACTCCGCCAACCGCTCTTCATCAGCCTCCTCGGCCTCCACAGGAAGAATAGCCTTCCCCATCCTCCGCGCGTACGGATACTCCGTCGAAACGACGTAGTTGTCCTTCCCCGCATCGTTCTTCTCCAAAAGATTCGGCGTAACCAGCAGCACAAACGCGTCGCTCTTATCGATGGACGCTCGAATCTCCTCGTCAAAAATGCGTCCCGCCGTCAGGAAATTGTCGTACCAAACCGATACCGCCTCGAACTCCTCCAGGTCGTGGAGCGTCTTCATGAAGCGGCGCGCTTCGTCAATATCCTTTTTCCGGTAGCTCAAGAATATCGTCGCGGAAAAAGCCTTCTCCTGAATCTGCCGCATGACTTCATCCGTAACAAGGAACGTCTCAAGCTGCTTTTTCAGCTTGGCTGGGTATTCGAAGTCCGACCTGGAGATGCCGTGAACGGCGCCCGCGAGCTCCATAAAGCGCGGGAACAGCCCGTCGTCGCTGGCTATGGGGAGTATGGGCAGCCGCAGCTCCCGCGCGATGTTGAACTCCTCGGGCCAGCGATTGGCCGTCATGCTTTGCAATAGCTCCGCCGTCACGTACAGGACAAGCAGCTGCGTGCCCTCGCGCAATTCGTTCCGCAATATTTCGGCGTCGATATCCTGCCCGGGCGATTCTATATAGGACGCCACGCAGTCCATCCCCGCGTCCATCGATAGCAAATCGGCTATAAGCGCGTCCCGCTTATCGACGTTTTTGGCGTCGCAGCTAAAAAACACCCTTTGGGCATGCAGCGGGATTTTGGTTCCGCGCGCTTTGCGAAGGATATTCATATTCTCACATCCTATTACTTGATATACGGTTATTAACTCGTTATCCTGTAGGGGCGAACTGTGTTCGCCCGCTGTAATTACTCATCGCCCGCTGTAATTACTCATCGCCCGCCGTAATTACTCGTCAGTTGCCTTATGTAAATACAGCCCCGCCTCCGCAAAATTGCCTATGACGCTCGTATCAAAGTACCTCTCGCCCTGTGTTAGCTCATCCCACGCGATGATGAGGTTTTGCAGGCGCTTTTCGTTGATGCGCTCGGTATAATAGCTCCAGCCGGACATAACCCGCTCGGCGTTCCATCTGCCGTGCTCGATCTTCGCGAGCTTTTCCTGCTCTGCGGCCGATAAATCGTTCCAGCCGATCGCTCCGGCGGGGTCGGCGGTGAAACGGTATCCAAGCTTGGCAAACATAACAGGCGTAAACGCGGCCTGATCGATGTTCGACGATTTATACGTTTCGTCGAGCTTCTCCCAATGCGCGGTGCGTTCGCCTAAATCCGGAAGGGTCACGCGGGTTTTGCGCATTTTTTCGATTTGCTGCGCGGCATATTTTTCGTGCGCGAGCTTCGCGACCGCGTCGATCTGCTCCTGTGTCAGATACGACTTGCGCCCGGTAAAAAGCCCTACCAGGCTCTCCTCTTCGCAGGGCAGCGTATAGAAGCGCTTCGTTCCGCGCACCATGTCGTTAAACGCCATGCGTGTATTCATCGCCCTAGACGCGCTTATGACCTTAAGCCCCAGTATCAGCGCCGCCTTCACCAGCGGTTCGTCGTCGGCTTCTATGAATAGATATCCCGGCTCTTTTAGCATCTCATCGACGCGCCCCGCAAAGCCGTCGGCGGTAAATGTGCAAACCTTATACCCCTGTGCAGACGCTTCCAAAACGGGGTTATCATCGATTGCCCAAATGGTTTTGATGTCCGGAACAGCTTCATCCTCGTAGACGCGCCCGAAAGCCGCATTCGCGAGGCTTGCTAGCGTATTCTTCGCGATAGCCCGCTTTCTGCCGTCCAGGTATTGGATTTCTCTTTCTAAAATCTGGCGAACGCGTATATTGGCTTTTTCCGCTCGGAAAAGATAGAACAGCAGCCCGCTAAGGTAATACCCTATGGCGCGCATGTCGCCGTCCGCGTCTTCGCTCAGCGCAAGCCAAAGCCTTCCCAAAACGAAATAGACCTCCGGCTCGTTGATGCCGCCGCGCAGATGATCCTCCGCCGCCGATATGGCGCTTTGGATCCGGCTTTGATCCAAGCCGCCATGGGGCAGGAGCTCCGCCAAGGCGTAGGGATTGGCATAATCCATGCGCAGAGCGCGGTCGAGCCAGTCCTTTCTGCCCGCGAGCGTCCCCGCGATAAGCGCCATGAATACGTAGAACCGCCGGGCCTCGTGCCATTTCGCGCTCATGTCGGTTTCCAGCCATTCGTATTTTTCCAGCGCCTTGCCGATATAGTTGTGTGCCTTGGGAAGCTGTTGGCCGGAGCCTTGCAGCGCGAGCCCGTATTCGAACCAAAGGCGCGTTTGGTGCTGCATATCGAGCTCCTGGCTCTCCAAAACAAACGGTTCGAGCAATGCGGCTATGTCGGCGTAGCGTCCGAGATTTCTTAGATGCTGCGCCATTTTCAGCGAATTTTTCAGCTTTGTAAACTGAAAGGCTTCGCCGAAATTCATAGCTTCGAGGATCAGCAGCTCGTCTTCATTTTGTTTCACGCTCATATACGATTGCTGATGCTGGCTGAACTTGTCGTACGCTTCGACGAACGCGTTTAGATTGCTGTCGAGGATTTCGGACATCGCCGCGACCTTGGAGCCCTCGCGAAAATGCTCTTTCAAGGGCGTCACGTTGGTTTTATACAGCCGGTCGTGCAGGGTATCGGCGTTTATGTGCTGCGCCAGCGTGCGCACCTGGATTTCCGCCTTCATCTTTTTAAAGCGCTGAACGTCTATCTTCACGCCGAGGATATTTGTCAGCTCCGGCTTAAAGGATACGATGAAGTGCTGCGAAATATAGCCGAACTGGTCGTTGCCCAGGCGCGAGCCCGCGTCCTCGCTGTGCGCCCAGTCGATTTCGAAATACTGCTTAAGCAGCTCGCAAAATTCGTCAACCTGCCCGGTGGTTTGCAAAATGACCCGCGTCCCGCACAGGTCGGTCATCTCCGCGAAATGGCGTTTGCCGTATTTTTTCGCTTTGCGGGCGCATTTCTCCGTAAAGCTGTCCAGGTTCTTCGCGCGCCCCTGAATGAGCGCCGATGGGCAGACCGATTTTGAAATGTTTTCCAACGCATCCTTAAGCGCAGCGCACATCGCCGCATAGTCCTCGCGCAACACGGCGTACAGCTTGCGATGCAGGATGTATTTAAAAGGCGCAGCGCTCAGATCGATATCCGGATTGCTCTCTTTAAACGCCTTAATTTCGCGCAGGTACGCTCTTGCCTTGCGGTATTTCCTCCGGCGGGCGATATCCTTTGGCGTCGGCATGGGGATCCTCCCCGGCATAGAATTGTGCGCAAGGTCCGTCATCTTGACCCTTATCGCCAAGTCGTTGTCGGCGACGCGCCGCATGTAGTCCCAGTAGTTTTCGCCCTCGCCCTTGGTAATGGCTTCGAGCGCCGCTATGACAGGCTCGGAAAAGCCCTCGCTGCGCAGGCGCTCAAAGCCGCATTTATCCGGCTCGTCCTCGACGACGTCGTGCAGCATTGCGATGATCTTCAGCTCCTCGGTCGGCATTTTGTACGCGACAGCCAGCGGGTGGCAAATAAACGGAGCGCCGCCCTTATCCTCGCGCCCCTCGTGCGCCTCGCGGGCAATTTCCTGGGCCTTTGACAATGTTGACATGAGCGTCGTATCCTCCCTATTCGGTTTTCTTTATAAATTTATAATAGCATGCTTGGTGTGCATTCTGGTGTACAGCGAACGTAGTATACTTATAATAATCCATAGATGGGATAAATACAATATTTTCATTATCATTCTATAAAATAGCTGTTTTCAGCAATTATTCCGGCGTTTACGCGCCGTTATTATAAAAGTGCACTACAAACCTATTCTTCCTATACTCGATCAGGCCGTCCCGCTTCATCCGCATGAGCTCGTGGGACAGCGCGCTGCGCTCCACGCAAAGATACTCCGCCATTTCATCGCGGTTGAATGGGATGGTGATATGTTTGCCTTGCTTCGAAGCGAACGATTCCAAAAAGCGCAGCGCCTTCGCCCGCACCGATTTTAAACAGACGAGCTCCATCCGGCTTTGCAGAAGCAGGTTTTTATTCGCGATAATGCCCAGCATGTTTTCGATTAGCTTGGCGTGGTGTGAGCAGGCGCTCGGGCAGGTACGCAGTATGCGCGAAAAGCCCATAAGCATAACGCGGGAATCGGTATCCGCCATAACGCTTACGGGGCTTTCGGCTATGCCCGCGCAGCACAGCGCCTCGGCAAAAAGCCCGCCGGGCGTGACGGCGGCAAGCAGCGAACGGTTCCCGTCGCAGTCCTCCCGATAGATATGGAGACGGCCGGAAAGCGCCATGCCTATTTGCGTGGGAGCATCGCCCGCAAGCAGGATAAAAGCGTCTTTCTTTACATCCTTAATTTCAGCGCCAAGGCAGCTCAGCATGGTTTCAAGCTCCGCGGCGCTGATAGCTTTAAACAGCCCGCTCGATTGCAGCAGCGGTAAATATTCTCTCATCATCATTCTCCAATCTTAGTATACGCAGTTTAAATCGTCTATAGGGGCGATTCCTAATCGCCCGCAGGCTGTAGATTAACTCCGTACACGGCGCGTCAAGGATGCCGCGCCCTACACGGTAACCCGACATAACGTTCGTTGTAGGGCGCGGATTCCTATACGCGCCGTCACCACCACGTCTTTGTCATCTATCTGGGTGCGATTATTAATCGCCCGATATGCAGAGCCGCGATAATTCGCAGGCGATTGATAATCGCGCCTACAATTAGTCAGCGTTAACTAAATTTTTCATTCCGTGGTTATAACCACGTATATTTCGCTTTAACTATAGTACGCTTAGCGCACAAGAGCAAGGGAGACATAAATCATGCTGAGAAAAATTATAAAGATCGACGAGGAAAAATGCGACGGCTGCGGCCTGTGCGTGTCGGCGTGCCACGAAGGGGCGATCGGCCTTGTGGGTGGAAAGGCTAAATTGCTGCGCGACGATTACTGCGACGGGCTGGGGAATTGCCTGCCGGTATGCCCGACGGGGGCGATTGCCTTCGAGGAGCGCGAGGCGCTGGCCTTTGACGAAACCGCCGTCAGCGAAAGCATGGCAAGTAAAGCGAGCCCGCCCTTGGCCTGCGGCTGCCCGGGCACAAATGCGAGGGCGATAAATCGCGAGCCTTCGCAATCGGTTGAAAGCGCGCCAACGCGCTCCGCTCCGTCACAGCTCGCGCAATGGCCGGTACAGATCAAGCTCGTACCCGTAAACGCGCCGTACTTCAAGAACGCCAGGCTGCTCATATCCGCCGACTGCGCCGCGTATGCCTACGGGAACTTTCACAGCGACTTCATGCGCAACAAGGTCACGCTCATAGGCTGCCCGAAGCTGGACGAGGGCGACTACGGCGAGAAGCTTACGGCTATCCTCCAGTCGAACGATATCAAGTCGGTTACGGTCGTGCGCATGGAGGTGCCCTGCTGCGGCGGTATCGAGAACGCCGTTAAGGCCGCGCTGAAGGATTGCGGAAAGCTGATACCCTGGCAGGTCGTAACGATATCGACCGACGGCAGCGTTTTGGAATAAATACGAACAATCGGGGAGGAATTATTATGGAATCCATGTTTTGCTTTCAATGCGAACAGACGGCGAAAGGCTCCGGCTGTACTTTGTCCGGGGTTTGCGGCAAGAAGCCGGACACCGCGCGGGCGCAGGACGTCTTGACCTGCGAAATGATCGGCTTGGCTAAGGCCATGCAAGGCGCGAACGGCGGCGCTCCGGAGATCGACATGATCGTGGACGGCCTGTTTGCCACGATCACCAACGTAAGTTTCGATTCCGCAAAGATATCCGCGCTCGCGGGGGCGATACGGGCAAAGCGCGAAGCTCTGAGCGGCGCAGCGTGCATGGCGCCCGACGAGCTGTTTCACGGCGACGAGAACCTCGTATCGCTGCGCTCGACGCTGCTGTTCGGGCTGCGCGGCATGGCGGCCTACGCGCATCACGCGCGTGTTTTGGGCAAGCGGAGCGCGGATGTGGTGGACGCGTGGTTTATCAAGGGCATGGCGGCGCTGGCACACGAGCATACCGTGGACGAATGGCTTGCCCTGCTGATGGAATTCGGCGGCGTGAATTTAAAATGCATGGCGCTGCTGGAAGAGGCGAATATCTCGGCCTACGGCAATCCTACGCCTATTGAAGTGCCTTTGATGATTGAGAAGGGGCCGTTTATCGTCGTAACCGGCCACGATTTGCGCGACCTGAGCATGCTTTTAGAGCAGACGGACGGCAAAAATGTAAACGTCTACACCCACAGCGAAATGCTGCCCGCGCACGGCTACCCCGGGCTGAAAAAGCATTCGCAGCTAAAGGGCAACTTCGGCACGGCCTGGCAGAATCAACAGAAGGAGTTCGACAATATTCCCGCGCCTGTACTCTTTACCACGAACTGCCTCATGCCGCCGAAGCAAAGCTACGCGGACCGCGTGTATGCGACGTCGGCCGTGGCTTACCCCGAAATGAAGCATATTGAAGCGGACGAAACCGGCTATAAAGACTTTTCGGAGCTGATCGAGCGCGCCATAGAGCTCGGCGGATATAAGGCAGCAAAGCAGCTTGCGGGCATAAACGGCGGCGCCGCCGTTACCACGGGGTTTGGAAAGCAAACGGTGCTTGACAGCGCCCCCGCGATTATAGACGCGGTCAAGGCCGGCGCTATCAAGCACTTTTTCCTCGTCGGCGGCTGCGACGGCGCGAAGCCTGGCCGCAACTATTACACGGAGTTCGTCAAACAAGCGCCGAAGGACACGGTCGTTTTGACGCTGGCCTGCGGCAAATACCGCTTCAACGACCTCGAAATTGGCTCGATCGGCCCATTCCCT
>QMCE01002226.1_pt1 | contig 10697 bp, 9 predicted proteins | sample 1821851 | NCBI WGS metagenome assembly QMCE01 (sample SAMN09453174, study PRJNA476694) | Termite gut metagenome, whole genome shotgun sequencing project. | isolation source: worker | host: Odontotermes sp. | place: South Africa:Pretoria | collected 2016-01-28
GTGGGATATTATCTTTTTGCGATCCTGTACCTGATCTTCGATGTGGAGACGGTGCTGCTGTTCCCGTGGGCGGTGGTAATGAAGGATATGGGGCCGGGAGGGCTGTTCGGAGTATGTTTCTTCATGGTGGTGCTGACCCTGGGGCTGGCCTATGCATGGAAAAAGGGGGCGCTGAAATGGAAATAAGAGAGGTATTAAAGGCCGGTGGTGGCGGGCACCGATATTGTGGTCGCAGCGTTGGGGAAACCCGGGTTAGTGACGGAGGATATGATCAGGGAGTGTCCGGTCTCTGTGGAGTTATTGAACCGAATGTGTGATGAAACTGAGTCGAAAAGCGAAGATCAAGAATATCCCTTATTCCGAGTTCAGGAATAACGACTACCTCGAAGCCTATGCCGAGTTGCAGGCCGCGGGGGTGAATGTGGTCGTGGCGGCGATCGACGATATTATCAACTGGGGGCGATCGAACTCAGTGTGGCCGCTGACCTTTGCGACGAGCTGCTGCGGAATCGAATTTATGTCGATGAGCGCCGCGCGGTACGACTTTTCGCGTTTCGGATGGGAGGTGTACCGCAACTCGCCGCGTCAGGCCGATGTGGTGATGGTGTTCGGAACGGTGGTACACAAGATGGCGCCGGTGCTGCGCAGGCTGTACGACCAGATGGCGGAGCCTAAATATGTGATGGCCATAGGTGGATGTGCGATAGGCGGTGGTCCGTTCAAGAGGTCTTACCATGTCGTGCAGGGTGTCGAGGAGATTATTCCGGTCGATGTCTACGTGCCCGGATGCCCGCCGCGTCCCGAGGCTATTTTGTATGGCATGATGCAGTTGGAGCGCAAGATCAAGGTGCAGAATTTCTTTAAATTGCCCGATAATGAACGATGATATAACGCCGCAATCGACCGCCGGGCAAGAGCAAAACGAACATCGCGGAGATGCAGATCGCCCGGCGACAGTCGATTGCCAGGACGACCTTAGAAATAAAGCCCTCTCTCTTCGTGCGGCGGGGTACGACTTTCTGGTCGACATGGTAGGGATGGATTGGGGGCCGGACGAGGGGCTGGGAATTATATATTACGTCGCCCGGAGCGAGGCGCCGCACGATGTGGTGTCGTTCAGGGTGGTGGGCGAGCGTGTGGCGAGCGTGTGTGATGTGTGGGAAGTGGCGCAGGTCTACGAGCGCGAGGTGCACGATTTCTTCGGCATTACGTTCGAGGGCAATGATGATTTGCGCCGACTATTCCTGCGTGCCGACTGGAAGGGCTATCCGCTGAGGAAAGATTACGACGAACAGAACTCCATCCCCATGCGCGACGAGCGAAATACGGAGATGGACGGCGTGCCGATACTCGATCTCGACGGCGTTCAAACAGGGCGGCGAATGCTGTTCGAAAAGGGTGAATATATAGTCAACTTCGGCCCCCAACACCCGGCGATGCATGGTGTGTTGCACCTGCGCGTGTCGTTGGACGGCGAGGTGGTGCGTACTGTCGATCCCCATTTCGGGTATATCCACCGCGGCATCGAGAAGATGTGCGAAAGCTACACCTATCCCCAGATACTGCACCTCGTCGACAGATTGGACTACCTCTCGGGCGCTATTAACCGCCATGGAGTGTGCCTCTGTGTAGAGAGTGCAATGGAGGTCGAGGTGCCGGCGAGAGCTGTGGTGGTGCGCACCATTATCGACGAGTTGACGCGTATTGCGAGCCATCTGTTGGGGTGGGGGTCGATGGCGATGGACATGGGCGCCGTAACGGCATTCATATACGGAATGCGCGACCGCGAGAAGATCATGGACATCTTCGAGGAGACGGCCGGCGGACGACTGATGGTCAATTACCACACCATAGGCGGCGTGGCGGCCGACGTGCATCGCAATTTCCAGCGCCGCGTGAGCGAATTCGTGCCATATATGCGCAAGATGCTGCGCGAGCACCATCTGTTGTTCACAGGCAATCCCATCGCGCGCGGCAGGATGAAGGGAGTGGGCCATTTGATGAAGGAGAAGGCTGTCGCATTGGGGGTTACGGGCCCGGCGGCGAGGGCGTCGGGGTGGGCCAATGATCTGCGTAAGTGCGACCCGTATGCCGCTTACGGACAGGTAGATTTCGACCAGATCACTCGTGAGAGGGGCGGCACTTTCGATCGTTATATCGTGCGTCTCGACGAGATCGAGCAGTCGTTGCGCATAATCGAACAGCTGATTGACAATATCCCCGAAGGATCCTATATCGAGAAGGTCAGGAACATCGTGCTGCCCGAGGGCGATTATTACCAAAGGGTCGAGAACGCACGCGGGCAATTCGGAGTGCACATAACCTCGCGCGGAGGCAAGACACCTTACAGAATGAAGTTCCGCTCGCCGTCGATGACGCTCGTGGGGGCACTCAAGGCGATCGCGCCCGGCAATAAAGTCGCCGACCTGATCATGCTCGGAGGCTCGCTCGATTACGTAATACCATGCATCGACAGGTAGCCGGGAGTGTGAATAATGCGGTTGAAAATTGAACATCGAGAGTTGAAAAAGATATGAGTTTCGTACAACTGTTGGAGTGGATCGACGCGACATTGCGGGGCTGGTTGCCCGCGGGATGGGCATTGGCGGTCGAGTTCGTGCTCATAGGGGTGGCGATCCTGGTCGCCTATGCAGTGCTGGCGCTGTTCCTTATATGGATGGAGCGGAAGGTGTGCGGATTCTTCCAGTGTCGCCTGGGGCCCAACAGGGTGGGGAAGTGGGGCATGTTCCAGTCGGTGGCCGATATGATCAAGATCCTGCTCAAGGAGCTGGTGCGGGTCGACAGGGCCGATCATCTGCTGTTCCGCGCAGCGTCGTTTTTTGTGATCATAGGGTCGGTGTGTACTTTTGCCGCACTGCCGTTCGGGCGGGGTTTGCAAGCGTTGGACTTTAATGTGGGAGTGTTCTATGTGCTGGCGGTCTCGTCGCTGGGGGTGGTGGGTATTTTGTTGGCGGGGTGGTCGAGCAACAGCAAATATTCGATGATCGGAGCTATGCGCAGCGGAGCGCAGTTGATCAGCTACGAGATCTCGTCGGGACTGGCTCTGATGGCCGTGGTTGTGCTGAGCGGATCGATGCAGTTGAGCGAGATCGTCGAACAGCAGGCCGATGGATGGTTTATATTCAAAGGCCATGTGCCGGCGGTGATCGCTTTTCTGATCTACCTGATAGCAGGCCATGCCGAGACCAACCGCGGGCCGTTCGACATGCCCGAAGCCGAGAGCGAGCTCACCTCGGGCTTCCATACCGAGTATTCGGGGATACAATTCGGGTTTTTCTACCTGGCCGAGTACCTGAATATGTTTATCGTGGCGGCTATGGCGGCGACTATGTTCCTCGGGGGATGGCAGCCGCTCTATGTGCCCGGATGGGAGGGTTTCAACGAGGCTATGGCGTGGATCCCGGGCGTGGTGTGGATGTTGGGTAAGACGCTGGTGTGTGTCTTCATGGCGCTGTGGGTGCGGTGGACGTTCCCGCGGTTGAGGATCGACCAACTGCTCAATCTGGAGTGGAAGGTGCTGATGCCTGTGGCGATAGCGAATATTCTTCTGATGGCTTTGGTGGTGATATTATGAGCGTGTTTATAGCGATATGGCGCCTGGCGCAAGGATTGGGGATCACAATGCTCAACTTCGTGCGGCCGAAAGTGACCGAACAGTACCCCGAGAACCGAGGCAAGAAGGTCTATTTCGAGCGCTTCAGAGGCGAATTGACAATGCCGCACGATGCACAGGGGTATCATAAATGTACCGCCTGCGGATTATGCGAAAAGGCGTGCCCTAATGCCACGATAACGGTGCTGGCCAAGACCTCGGACGAGGGTAAACGCGTGTTGGACAGGCATTTGTACGACGTGGGGAGTTGCACATTCTGCGCTCTGTGTGTCGACGCATGTCCGTTCGGTGCGATCGAGTTCGACAACAGATTCGAGCACTCGGTGTTCGAGCGCGACAAATTGGTGAAGCAGTTGAACGGGCCGGGATCATCGCTTAAGCCGAAAGAATAGGGTGTCAGAATACACTCGCATGCGGTTGCCGTGGGCGGCAGGAGCAGAAGTTCTCCTGCGCATAACTTTGGGTCATCCTTGCGGGCTATGCCAAACCACGAGGATAATTTTCATAATGGCAGGTGGGGCGGTGTCAGTTTGCGGCATCGGTTTCCGTGGATCAGACTGATCGCCGTGCTGCCGCTTCACGACCATAACCGGGGGTGGTGCCGATGTAAAAAGATGTTACTATGCGTTGCCGAAGTTTGCCGCCGAGACATACATGGAGGATAGTATTACTCGCCTGCGAGGTCTGTAAGCATGAGATGCCGAGCCGGAGTTTGCCGATGAGACGACACATGAAGGATAGTATTATACTAGTCAGCAGCGTCGGTCCGCATGATGCTGAGATTTACTTGCTTAACCGTGACAGATTTAGGGCTTGAGGGGGGGCTGAATATGTCATTAGTAATGGTATCTAAATATAAAATCAGGGATAACGCACAGATACTGATATCGGACTTCGGCATCTGACTGCCAGGCATGTAAGCCCGAAAACTTACTCCGAACAAGAGAACAGTTCATGCGCGCAATATCTCTCACCAGAACACTTCTTCGCATAGGGAGAACAAAAGAAATATTATGGGGTCGAAGATAATTTTTTACATTTTAGCGGTGGTTATTGCCGTGAGTTCGGTGCTGGCCATCACGTCGCGGCGCATGCTGCGAGCAGCTACATATTTGCTGCTGGTGCTGCTCTCGACCGCGGGCCTGTACTTGTTGTTGGATTACCATTTTCTGGCCGTGGTGCAGTTGTCGGTCTATGCAGGGGGTATCCTGATACTGTTCATATTCGCGATCCTGCTGACCAGTTCGCGAGGCGATAAAACCGAGCCCCACGACACGAGGCGCGTTGTAGCAGGTGTGGTTACGGCTGTGGCAGGTGTGGCGATCACGTCGCTGGCTACGCTCAAGCATCGCATACTGTACTCCCGCCCGGTGTCGGAGGATATCGAGATTCCGATGAAAGAGATAGGTACGGCGATGATGGGTGCCGGGAAATACCAATATTTGTTGCCCTTCGAAGTGCTGAGCGTGTTACTGCTCACATGTGCCATAGGGGCGATACTAATAGCGAGAAAACGATGACTGAGGCGATACCTATGGAGCACTATCTGATAGTGAGCTCCGTGATGTTTTTCGTTGGGGTGTGCGGCTTTGTTGCGCGCAAGAACCTGCTGGCAGTGTTGATCTCTATCGAGCTGATACTCAATTCGGTGGAGATCAACTTCAGCGTTTTTAACCGATACCTGTGGCCCGAACAGATGGAGGGAATGTTCTTCAGCCTGTTCGGTATCGCGATCTCGGCAGCCGAAACTGCAGTGGCTATCGCGATCATCATAAATGTATACCGTGTGGCAGGTAATATCGACACGCGCCATATCGACAAACTGAAATATTGAGAGTATGTCGACTGTTGTGTCATATTGTAATGTTGTCAACGTCCTACACGGAAGACGTGAGGGTGGTGCGCCTGCTGTTAATTTAAATCGAAGAACCTTATGAAGTGGCTGGATTTCGGGCGGTTCAGTGCAGAGATCGGGGTGCTGATCGACCCTCTGTCGACGATGATGCTCATCGTTGTGGGCGTCGTGGCGCTGATGGTGGCAGTGTATAGTTGGGGCTACATGAAGGGCGAGCGGGGATTCGGGCGATACTATGCGCTGTTGGGGCTGTTTGTGTTCTCGATGCTGGGGCTGGTGGTGGCTACAAATGTGTTCCAGATGTATGTGTTCTGGGAGCTCGTGGGGGCGTCGTCGTACCTGCTCATCGGGTTCTATTACACTAAGCCGGCAGCCGTGGCGGCGAGCAAAAAGGCGTTTATAGTTACGCGATTCGCCGATCTGGCCTTCCTTGTGGGGATATTGCTGCTGTCGTTCTCGGTGGGGACTTTCGACTTCGGGGAGCTGACTGCCGATCACGCCTCGTTGGTCACAGGATCGATGAGCGGACGCACTGCTACATGGGCCATGGCGTTGATCTTCATAGGTGCGGCGGGCAAGTCGGCGATGTTCCCGCTGCATATCTGGCTGCCCGATGCTATGGAGGGCCCTACGCCGGTGTCGGCATTGATCCATGCGGCTACGATGGTCGTTGCGGGGGTTTATCTGGTGGCGAGGATGTTCCCGGTGTACCTGTTCGCCGCGCCCGATGTACTGACGATGATCACATATTTAGGAGCGTTCACGGCGCTGTTCGCCGCACTTATCGCCACCCAACAGACCGATATCAAACGTGTGCTCGCCTTCTCGACCATCTCGCAGATCGCCTATATGATGGTCGCTCTGGGCTGCTCGGGTATGGGAGGCGCGGCGGGCGAGGGCTACACGGCGAGTATGTTCCACCTCTTTACACACGCCTTCTTCAAGGCACTGTTGTTCCTCGGGGCGGGCGCTGTGATCCATGCCGTGCACAGCAACGAGATGAGCCAGATGGGGGGACTGCGGAAGTTTATGCCTATCACTCATATCGCCTTCCTTGTGGCGTGCTTGTCGATTGCGGGCATCCCTCCGTTCTCGGGATTTTTCAGCAAAGACGGCATTCTGGCCGCGGTGTGGGAGCACGATAAGTTGATATTCGTTATAATGCTAATGGTCGCCGGACTGACTGCCTACTACATGTTCCGCCTCTACTTCCGCATTTTCTGGGGGCCGCCAAAGGCGTATCGACATGTGCCGCACGAGGCTCCGGCGGTGATGTGGGTGCCGCTGGTGGTGCTTGCGTTGTTGACGTGTGTGACCGGTTTCATTCCATTCGGGCGCTATATCTCGGCAGATGGAGCGCCGTTCAATATGCACATTAACTGGGCGATAGCGGCGGGAGGCGTGGCGGTCGCATTGGTCGGAATAGCGGTCGCCGCACGCAGGTATGCCCGCGCCGTAGCCCCGCGAGTACCCGAAAAAGGCTTTTGGATGGCGGCGAGGAACAGGTTCTATGTCGACGCGGTGTGGCAGTTTTTTGCGCACAAAGTGATATTCAATTGTATCAGTAGGCCGATCGCATGGTTCGACCGCAACGTGGTCGACGACGCCATGAATGCCCTCGGCACTGGAACCCAGAAGGCAGCCGAGGCGATAAAGACCGCCGAATCGGGCCGTGTGCAGAGCTATGCCGTGGTTTTTGTGGCCGCCGTATTGGTCATCACCTTGTTAACGTTGGTGTTATGATGCTCACGATCTTAGTTATTATACCACTTCTGACGCTATTGCTGCTCTTCGCAAGCCGTCGTCAGGGCTATGTGCGTGCTGTTGCGACGGCAGGGTTCGGTGTGGAGTTGTTGACCGTCGCAGTCGTTGCGGCGATGTATATTAAGGGTGTGCCGCTCGCATTCGATGTGGAGTGGTATGGGCCTCTGAATATACATTACAGTGTGGCTGTGGACGGTATTTCGGTGCTGATGCTGATGCTGTCGGCAGTGGTGGGGCTGTGCGGTGTGTTCAGCTCTTGGCAGATGGAGAGGGATTTCTTCGCGTGGTATGCACTGCTGGCCGTGGGGGTGTTCGGATTTTTCATCTCGCAGGATCTGTTCACGATGTTCCTGTTCTACGAGGTCGCGCTGATCCCGATGTTCCTGCTGATCGGGGTGTGGGGCAACGGCCGTAAGGAGTACGCCGCGATGAAGCTCACGCTGATGCTTATGGCCGGCTCGGCGCTACTGCTGACAGGTATTCTGGCGCTATATTTCCTTGGAGGCGAGACGTTCGATATGCGCGAGATCGTGGTTACAGGCGGGGCACAAATGTGGATTTTCCCGATGGTGTTCGTCGGATTCGGGATACTGGGGGCGCTGTTCCCGTTCCACACGTGGTCGCCCGACGGTCACGCCGCGGCGCCGACCAGCGTGTCAATGCTTCATGCGGGTGTGCTGATGAAATTGGGAGGGTACGGATGCCTGCGCGTGGCGATATCATTGATGCCCGAGGCTGCGCACGAATTGAGTTGGATATTCCTGATACTCACCGGATTAAGCGTCGTCTACGGGGCTTATGGCGCGGTTGTGCAGACCGATCTGAAGTATATCAACGCCTATTCGTCGGTGAGCCATTGCGGATTGGTACTGTTTGCCGTGCTGATGTTCAACAATGTTGCGACTACGGGCGCGGTGATGCAGATGCTGTCGCACGGACTGATGACGGCGCTATTCTTCTCGCTGATAGGGGTCTTCTACTCGCGCACCCACACGCGCGATATTCGCGAAATGGGGGGACTGATGCGTGTGATGCCATTCGCGTCGGTGTGCTATGTAATCGCCGGTTTTGCATCGTTGGGACTGCCGGGGCTTAGCGGGTTTGCCGCCGAGATGACCATTTTCTTCGGCGCATTCGAACATGCCGATACCTTCCATAGGGTGCTCACGATTCTCGCCGTCTCGAGCATCGTGGTGACCGCCGTCTATATTTTGCGCACCGTGGGTAAGATCTTGTACGGCGAGCCGATGCACACCGGCCTGAAAGATGCCGTGTGGTGGGAGAGGGTGCCGGCGGTGGCGTTGATAGCTTGTATCGTGGTGCTGGGAGTTTGGCCCTCGGCCGTGCAACATTTAATAGGATTACTATGATGGCGGATTTTTTAATGATGCGCCAGGAGCTGGGTCTGCTGGCTATTTTTATCATACTGCTCACGTTCGACATTTTTGCCGGCAGCACGCGGACCATGCGGTGGTTCAGACCCGTGGCCGTTGGGCTTATGGCAGTGCAGACAGCCATGGGATTCATGCCCATGCCACTGGGCGAGGCGTTCGGAGGGATGTATGTGTCGACAGAACAGGGTGTGCTGATGAAGAATATCCTCAATGTGGCGACTCTGGTGGTGTTTATGCAGGCGGGGGCGTGGTTGCGGCATGGCGAGCAGGAGGTCAGAGAGGGGGAGTTCTATGTTGTCACTGTGGCGACGCTGCTGGGCATGTATCTGATGGTGTCGGCGGGCAATTTCATGCTGCTTTATATCGGTCTCGAAACGGCGTCGCTGCCCATGGCGTGCCTCGCGGCGTGGAACAAGAGCCGTGAGGAGTCGGCCGAGGCGGGTGCCAAGTTGATCATGATGGCGGCGTTGAGCTCGGGAGTGATGATGTTCGGGATCTCGTACCTCTATGGCGCGATGGGTACGCTCTATTTCGAGCAGGCGGCGATTAGTCCTATGGCGGTGCTGGGGTTTGTGTTTTTCTTTGCGGGCCTGGCATTCAAGATCGCGCTGGTGCCGATGCACATGTGGGCGCCGGATGTCTACGAGGGTAGTCCTACGGCCACGACGGCCTATCTTTCGGTGGTGTCGAAGGCGGCGGCGGTGTTCGCATTGTCTTTAGCGCTACACAAGGTTTTCGGAGAGATGGAGCGCGTGTGGTACCCCATGTTGTGGGTGCTGTCGGTGGTGACGATCGTGGTGGGCAACCTGTTCGCCGTGCGGCAGAGTAACATCAAGCGCTTTTTTGCCTACTCGTCGATCTCGCAGGCGGGATATATACTTCTGGGATTGTTGCATGGTACCGATGTGGGGCTGACGGCTGTGGTATACTATATTTTTGTCTACGCACTGTCGAATCTGGCGGCTTTCGGAGTCGTCGCGGCGGTCGAGAATGGGAGCGGGAGTACGGATATCGCAGCGTATGACGGGCTTTATAAAACCAATCCGCGACTGGCATTGGTGATGATGCTCGCCGTGTTTTCATTGGCCGGGATACCTCCGTTGGGTGGATTCTTCAGTAAATTTTTCATCTTTGCGGCAGCTGCCGAGCGTGGCGAATGGGTGCTTGTCTTTATCGCAACGATAAACACTGTCGTGTCGTTATATTACTATCTGCGCATAGTCAGGGCGATGTTCATCGAGGCTCCGAGGCCCAATGCAGTACGGTTCCGCACCGATCCTTGGAATAGTGTGAGTCTTGTGATGTGTAGTGTCGGGGTGATTGTAGTGGGATTGGTGAGCGGTGTGTATGCCCATATTGCGGGGATCGGCGGGTGGTAGGAACGGTGATGCTTAGTTGAAAAATATCTGGTTTTATGAATATCTATTACCGTGGTGGTGATGATATTTTTTAGTTGAAAATTGACACAGGTAAAGTTGATTAGATAAGTGTTATCCGCCGCACAATCGGATTGTGCGGCGGATAACTTGTTTTTGCCAAGGTGTGTTTTTGCGAAACAGACTATACCTGCTATTTACGGACAACACGATCTGTTTGAAATGCGATTTGGATAGATATATTGCTCTTGCCTCGCTTAATAAACATGCCTAACTGAGTAGTCGTCGGCAGACTACAGACTCAATATTAGGACGGCATGTCTTGCGATCAGGACTCTAAAACAGACATATGTCATTAGGGATAACCCCAACTACTCTTGCTCCATGCCGAGCGCGGCGACGTAAAATACACCTCTTATAACTTTTTTCGGGTAGGTCATTCATGCTATGTGCACCTGGGAACGGCATGGAGATACCTTATGAACAAGCATAAAGCGTCAACGCATGTTCTCTGAGAGGAACAACCCTCGCGTAGACCTCAATTGAACGAATACGATCAGCCTTTACGGACACTTGTTATTTAATGCATCTTATTGGCAAAGCGATAGCTTTTCCCATATTTGTTTGTTCCCATTGGTAATGATTTGTGATTTTTGAGTATTTATAATATGTTT
>QMCE01002227.1_pt1 | contig 10693 bp, 8 predicted proteins | sample 1821851 | NCBI WGS metagenome assembly QMCE01 (sample SAMN09453174, study PRJNA476694) | Termite gut metagenome, whole genome shotgun sequencing project. | isolation source: worker | host: Odontotermes sp. | place: South Africa:Pretoria | collected 2016-01-28
CCTTGAATCCTCTTCCGGGGTTATTAAAGAAGAGCATCATACACAATCCTACTGCTATTACAATCTTGTGCGCTGTGAGAGCAAAAGCAGCATCAAAAACCTCTTTTTTGCCCATTAGCCAAACAGCAGCATTGCCCCAAATAGTTAGCAGCCAACCGAACGTATCAATCGAATAGAGAAATCCGAAACGCATCCAAGAGGTAATTGCTTTGATGATCAGCGCGTATGTAATTTGTAAACCTCCCATGATCAGCGCAAATTTGAAGAGTTTATCGGAATTCATAATGATTCCTTTAAAAGAAGTTGTCCAAGCCCAATTTGTTTCAAGGAGAGGTATTCCGAAAAATGTACCGCTCAAAAAGCCAAAGATCATTGTTCCGATCCCAAGATACATAGCTAACGGAGCTGCCGATTTCATAAAATCGGCTTTCGCTCTTCTGAGTATGAAAGAGGCTAAGAAAAGCAGGAGTCCGTAACCGCAATCGCCCAAACAGAGCCCGAAAAAAGCGATATAGAACGGCGCGAAAAATGGCGTTAGGTCAAAAGCGTTATAATTCGGTCGATCGTAGAGATTAGCAATCAACTCAAAAGATTTGGCAAAACGACTGTTTTTGAGCTTAATAGGAGGATTGTCTTCCGGAGTAGGAGTCTCTGTGGTAAAATAGGCAGCCTCTTTCTCTAAAATTGAAGTCGTTTTGTCAGCTTCTCCAAAGGGTACATAACCTTCCAAAAGCATCAACTTTTCACCGGCAGTAGCATCTCCGCTCAACTCTATTTTCTCAAAATTGAGCTGATCCTTCACTTGTAGTTGTTGATAACGAAGCGTTTCAATCTTCTCTTGAGCAATCTTTTGTAACAACTCCTCAATTTTCGTAATCTTGATGTTGATCTCGTCCAACTCTTTTTGAAGTTCGGGCAACGACACTTCAGGCATTTTAATATGCTCGGCTTCGATAGAAGGTGCGGCTTCTTCTCGTGTAAATGTCACAAAATAGAGCATAGATCCGATGTGATGGAAAACGATAGCGTTATACTCATCCGCCCATTGTTGATCAAATTTTGATGCCGTCGCAGCGTGAAAATGGATATACCAATTTTTTTTATTAAAGCGTGTTATCTCTTCTATTGAGAAATTACCCAACGGTTTAATTCTGTCTATCTCTTTCTGTTTTCCTTGCACCTCAAGAATGAGGTTGTCTTTCTCTTTAAAAAGAGTCTCTATCTCTTGCAGAAGTTCAATACTCTCCTGCTTTTTATCAGCAGGGGTTAACGCTTTAATATCCTTATCCATATTGATCTTGTGAAGATCTTTAATCACAGCGGCATACCTCTTCTCTATCTCTATCATAGGGGCAATGGAGCTCTCTTCCGACAGAGTGCCAACCTGTTTCTGCACAATATGAACAACGCCTGTTTCTCTTAACTTGAGTAAAAAAGGTTGATAATCTTTATGATAGATCAGGAATTGGTATTTTTTCATTTTATCAATCATGACAGTTCCTCCTCTTTTTCTATTTTTTCAAGATTTGCTCTCATAATTTTTTGGGAAGATTTCGAGAGGCTCTCTTCATCTTCGAGATATCTCTTAATTTTTCTAATCGCATCGGAGTAGCCCGGTATCTGTACTTTTTCAAAAAGATTCACTTTCTGAGTTGTCTTTTTGCGGGCATGTTCCAATCGCTCCAGTTTGATCTGCTCTAATTCGGCTTGGATGCCGGTTTTTGCCAACTCTTTCAGTAAAGCGATACCATCGGCAAACCAGATCGGGGAGTTGAATCGACTATACTGTTTTTCCTCAAAAATGATATTTTTAAAAATGGGAAGTAACACGCCGGCAATTTTGCGGGTATCAATCTCTACATCTTTAACCTCAATCAATACAGGATCAAATTCATTCCAAAGTCCGGATACATGTTGATATTGTTTTATCTGTTTCTCAAGATTTTCCTCAATACTGTTGAATTGATCTTTGGTTCTCTTCACCTCCATTCGCAAAGCGCTCTCCTTGCTTTTGATGGTCGGCAAGGCTCGCACTCGCACTTTCAGCTGTTTTTCAAGCGATTGGAGTGATGTTTTGTTATACTGAAATTTAATAGCCATAATTTTTTAATTTTCTTTCGGCCAATATTTCGATACTAACTCTTGTTTAATATTTACCTCTTCCGGTGTAAAATACTTAGCAAACAGATCCCAAGCCACATCCAACATTTCGGTGGTGTTCAGATTCACATCAATAGCTAAGAGGTCGTTGGAATAGTCTTTTGCAAAAGCCAAAGTCCGGTTATCATAATCCGTCAAATCGAAACCGTTTTCCATTTTTGTTTTTGCATTAGCGGCATCAGCATATAGACGTACAGCGGCATTCATCACTTGCGGATGATCTTCGCGGGTTTTCTTTCCGATTACCAGCTGTTTCAGACGCGACAAAGAACGGAACGGGTCAATGATCACCTTTCCGATGTCGGAATCGCGACGAAGATAGAGCTGTCCTTCGGTAATATAGCCGGTGTTATCGGGCACAGAGTGGGTGATGTCGCCTCCGGACAGTGTAGTTACGGCAATAATTGTGATAGACCCGCCACTCGGAAATTGTACGGCTTTCTCATAAATTTTCGACAAGTCGGAGTAGAGAGAACCCGGCATAGAGTCTTTGGACGGGATTTGGTCCATACGATTAGAAACGATTGCTAAGGCATCGGCATAGTTAGTCATATCCGAAAGGAGTACTAATACCTTCTCATTCTTTTCTACCGCAAAGTATTCGGCAGCAGTGAGCGCCATATCCGGAATAAGCAACCGTTCTACGGACGGATTTTCCGTAGTGTTGATGAAAGAGACGATACGATCTAATGCTCCGGCATTACTAAAAGTATTTTTGTAAAAAAGGTAGTCGTCATTGGTCATTCCCATACCGCCCAAAATGATTTTATCGGACTGTGCATGAAGGGCTACCAATGCCATTACCTCATTGAAAGGCTGGTCGGGATCGGCAAAGAAAGGGATCTTTTGACCGGTCACTAAGGTGTTGTTCAAGTCAATGCCGGCAATACCGGTCGCGATCAACTCCGACGGTTGTTCACGTCTAACGGGATTTACGGACGGTCCCCCGATTTCAACCTCTTTCCCTTCCGGAACAGGACCTCCGTCAATCGGATTGCCGTAGGCGTCAAAGAATCGACCTGCCAACTGCTCCCCAACTTTTAAACCGGGAGCTTTTCCCATAAAGATCACCTCCGCATTGGTAGGAATTCCTTCCGTACCCGCAAACACCTGAAGGATAACCTCATCTTTATCGATTTTTACTACCTGTGCCAACCTGCCGTTTACCGAAGCCAACTCGTCGTTAGAGACTCCCGTAGCTTTTAAAGAACAGGTAGCTTTTGTGATTTTACTGATCTTAGTATATATTTTTTGGAATGCATTTGTCATCATACTCCTCTTTTAGTGTTATTATTCGGTTTCTATTTTAGGCTGTTCCTCAAGCGCCTTTTCCAATTGCGTTCTATAATTGATAAAATCTTCGCTTTCAAAAACAGAATAGTTCATCTGTTTACAGATATTAATAATTTTCCTGAAAAAAGCAGGTACATCATTAAAATGTTCGAAAATAAAATTAACATGGCAGATCTCAATAATCAGATCTAACATATATTTTTGACGTTCTATCGGCGTAACGGCGTCAATATCATCAAAAGCATCTTGCTGAAGAATAACAAAATCTATCAATTCCGATTTCCAGAAAGTTTGGTGATAATCGATAGGCACTCCGTCATCACCCAAGATTCCGATCTGCTCGGCAATCTCTTTCCCTCTCTGCATCCGTGACTTCATATCATTCACCTTGTTAATCCAATCGGGGCTGATTTTGTCGGAGATATAGGCTTTAAATTCGGGATATTCCAGATATTTGGAATAAGAATCTATCACATTGATAGCGGGATAACGTTTTTTGTCGGCACGTTCTTGTTCCAACGCATAGAAACAACGGGCAACTTTCTTTGTATTTTCCGTTACCGGCTCTTTCAGATTACCACCGGCAGGCGAAACCGTTCCGATGAAAGTGATAGATCCCGTTTGACCGTTATTCAGCTCCACATATCCGGCACGAGCGTAGAAATTAGCAATGATTGCCGAGAGATCCATCGGAAAAGCGTCCGGACCGGGGAGCTCTTCCAAACGGTTTGACATCTCGCGCAATGCCTGTGCCCAGCGTGAAGTGGAGTCTGCCATCAGCAACACTTTCAAACCCATAGAACGGTAATACTCCGCAAGTGCCATCGCAGTATAAACCGACGCTTCGCGAGCTGCAACCGGCATGTTGGAAGTGTTGGCAATGATGATGGTTCTCTCCGATAATTTTCTTCCGGTATGCGGATCTATCAGATGCGGATACTCGGCAAAGATCTCCACTACCTCGTTTGCACGTTCTCCGCAAGCAGCCATAATCACAATATCCGCTTCCGCCTGTTTCGCGATAGCATGTTGCAAGACTGTTTTTCCCGTGCCGAACGGTCCCGGAATAAATCCCGTTCCTCCTTCTACAATCGGGTTTGCCGTGTCGATAGGACGAACGCCCGTTTCCAATAATTTGAACGGACGAGGTTTATTTTTATAAGCAGTAACAGCTCTCTTTACGGGCCATTTCTGGATCATGTTTACTTCATGATCTTTACCTTCTTCATCCGTTAAGACCGCTATTGTATGAAAGATGTCATAATCGCCTTTTGCAACGATCTCTTTCACGGTAAAAATACCTTGAAAAACAAAAGGAACCATAATTTTGAGTTTCTGATGATTTTCGATCACCTCGCCGAGCCAATCGCCTGACCGTACCGTGTATCCTGTCTCCACAATCGGCGTAAAATTCCATAGTCTTTCCTTGTCCAACGGATAGGTATAGTCTCCTCTTTTCAAAAAGACGCCTTTCATCTTGTCGAGATCGTTTTGCAGACCGTCATAGTTCTTAGAGAGCATTCCCGGACCGAGCATCACTTCAAGCATGTGTCCTTCAAACTCGACCTCCATGCCTGTTTTCAGACCGCGAGTACTTTCAAACACCTGTACGTATGCGTTTTTCCCGATCACTTTAATGACCTCCGACATCAAACGGATTCCATCCAAGTTGATGTAACAAATTTCGTTTTGGGAAACCGGTCCGTCAACCTCTACAGTAACAAGGTTTGATACAATACCGGTTACAATTCCTTTCGTTGCCATATATCAATTTTTTATTATTTCAAAATTTCTCCTACCCTATCGACACTCTTTTTCATGCGATTCACAATCTCTCTGAAAATCTTCTCACCTTGCTCTTTATCGAGCAGTCTCCATCTTTCAAGAATTTGAAGTTTAAAGAGATAGCTCATAATTTTCTCAATATCGAAATAGTGAAAAAAGGTGTTCTCTTCGAGCCACTCCCAAAGAAGAAGATCTACACGCTGTTCTTTCTCCATCAAATCTTTTTCTTCCTCTATTTCACGAATAGATTCCAAATAGTCAATCTGTTCCATGATGGCATGTTCCGGATTTTGTGTAGCGCGAATGGTGCCGGCTACTGCATTTTCGCCGACAATCAAAGATTTGTACTCCAAATTGGCACGCCTACAAGAGAACATCGTTAAAATATTCCGAATATTCATATTCAACTCAGACCATTCACGAAGAAAACTGTTTTGAGTTTTACAAAGGAACCGGTAGTAGAGACCCGATAAACGATCTTCCCAAAAAATTTTAGGCTCTCCTTCTGTCTCAAGATATTCGGAAATAAACACTTCCAAGTAACGAGGGTATTTTCTGTTCCACTTTAAATCTTCATCTTTTAACACCTCTACCATAGCATGAATCTCCTCTTGAGAATAGTTGCCCATCTCATTAAAAACAGCGTTTTCGCCATATTTTAAGTAAGAGAGAAGGTTTTGATTATCGTGAACAAGAAAAAGTTTTTTGATTACTCTTTTATCGCCCCAAGAGAGCAGTTTCATCAACTCTTCTTTAAATTCCTTAATCGTATAAACCTTCCGGTGCTCTTCAAAAATCAGGTCGGGCAATCCTGCAATAAATGCGTAATATTTCATCAGAACAAAAGATTAACCAATTGCGGACGTAAAAACTCTTTAAAATAGGCTACAAACTCCTCTTTGCCAAAATTGACCTTATAAGTTCCGTCAGTAGGAGCAATGGTAAAAGAGTGTTTTTTTCCATTCACTTGTTCAAAAGTTATACCTTTGTCTAATAATTCTTTAGCTTTTATGTTAAAATAATTTTTCAAAGCTTCGGCATCTTCCACAGAGATGGTCAGGTTCTCTTTTTTCGACCATTCGGAAACTAATTTAACAATAAGCTCTTCCATAAAATCTTTTTTGTCAAACACAGATTTCACAGCCTCTTCCGCCAATTTTCCCGTAATCTTATTCGCCACTTCCGATTGAAGCGCCGATACGGCTTGAGAAGCATAGAGCTTTAGTTCGGATTCCGTATTTTTCTTCAAATCTTCGGATTGTTTAATGGCTTTATTCACAATCTCTTTAGCTTCATTTTGAGCTTCTTCCATAATGCTTTTTCTGCGATTTTGAGCATCTTCTATTAAACGGGTTGCTTCAGCCTCTCCCTTTTCAACACCTTCCTGATACAACTTATCGGTTAATTCTTTGATTTTAGTTTCCATATATTGTATTTTTTACCATTTTAAAAAAATTCACGCAAAGATAAATATAATTTTCATTGTAGAAGCCAAAATGAGACATTAATAAAGAAAAAAATCTTTATTAACATTGTTAAATAAAATAATTGTTTGATTCATAAGATTTTAAACAAGCGTCCTATGATATCTTTAATACTTGTTGCCTCTATTTTTAAACGCCTCTTCCAACTCTTTTTTGATAATTTGCGGATTAGTTAAGGGCATATCTCTCGTATATAGTTCATAACTAAGAAGTTCTGATTTCCTGCTCTTTTCAAAGGAGGGAAGACTTGTGCGATTTGTTGTTGCAATTCTATCTCCTTCTTTATCGATAATGATAATTTTCGGAAGGAAGAAACCTTTCATTCCGATAAATTCATCCATCACTTTCATCGCCTCTTCATACTCTTTGCGGGTAGCTCTGCCCAAGGCTTCATAATGATAAATCTTTTTATGATCCCAAGTATAGACATTAGCATAACTTTCCGCGATTTTCGCATCAATATTTGCATCTAAATTCATCGTATCATGCCCGGAAGGCATCAGTAGTACTTTGCCGCCGCCACCTTCTATATTGACCGCATAACGAGGAACGGTAATACCTGATAACCAGCCTTGTAGATGCTTCATATAAATTTTCCCGACCTGAATTGGGACTATAAAATGAACCAATCCTCTCTCTTTGTGACACTGTAACAAATAGTACGGATGTACTCCCACCCAGAACATTCTGCGGAAAGTTTCAGCTAAAGTTCGATAACTGTCATTAACATGATTTAGAAAAACCGTCTGATTTCTGACAGTAAAACCATGATCATTGATTTTGCGAATCGCTTGGGCTAAATCTTTTGTAATTTCCTGAAAATGATTTATATGCGTCATAAAATAGAGATACTTCGGGATGCCTTTGCTATAACGATTCACTGAGGTTTTGATCAGTTGAAGGAGCTCATCCGTAATAGCCATCGGTAAAACGACAGGCACTCTTGAGGCAATCCGTATCACTCTCAAATGTGGAATTTTACTCAACTCTTCCAATATATACTTCAGCCTTTTCTCACTGATCATCAGCGCATCTCCACCGGTTACCAATACTTCGTTGATATTCTCATTATAGTTGACATAAAAAAGTCCTTTATCAATCTCCTCTTTATTAATTTCCGTATTACAATCCAAAGATTTAGCTCTTTGACAGTGTACGCAATACGAAGCGCAGCTGGTGTTTTCGGCAATCAGAAGCGCTACCCGATTAGGATAACGTTGATAAGCCGCTCCAAAGCTACGATTTCCTTCTTTCATAGCCGCTTCCTTCCCCGCATTAGGAAACAGTAAGTTTGCCGGAGTCGGGACACTTTGCCAAAAGACAGAATCTATTCGCTTTGTATTTTGATTTTCAAAATATCTCACATCAAACGGATTTTCGTGCATCAAGGAGGCGTAATAGGGGGTAATCCTCAACGGATCCTTTCCTTCGCTACGCATAATGTTGATTGTATTGCGAATTGCCTCCGCCTGATGAGGTTTCAAACGGATAACTTCCTGTAACATCTCCACACTTCTAATTACATTTTTCTTTTGCCATGCAGGGTCGTTCCACTCCCTTTCCGTAACTCCTCTCCAAAGAGGAATTGTATGATACGCTCGAGGTTGATATAAAAAATCGCTATCTTTCTCTCTTTCCATAATTGCTATTTTTTAACAGATAATATTCCTTTAAAAACGACATGATAAAGGAATAAAAACAGATGAGGAATATTGCATTATATCCTCATGCGCAAAGATACAAAAAATCATTAATTCGCTGATGCGATGTTAGCTGTCTTAAATACTCTTTTTGGCAGAAGCTAATGCCGCATCGAAATTGTCGAAAATATGATCATTGCCGATCATTGAGGTTATACCGCTTTTATCTAATGCTTTCTTAACTTCGGGTTGTACGCCGGAGAGCATAATCTGTTTGTGATTAGAATCTAATGATTTAATAGCTTCCTTAAAGTTTCGCGTTCCCGTGGCATCAATAAACGGAACGTGTCTCATTCTAATAATCAGAATCTTGGTCGAGGATGCGTATCCTTTTAAAACTTCGCTATAGTGTTTGGCGGCTCCAAAAAAGAAAGGTCCGCTAATTTCATAAATCTCGATCTCTTTCGGCACATCTTTGTAATTTTCTATCACATCGCTCTCTTTATCACGAAGAATGGCTTGTCCGTTGTCTGCCATTCGTTTCATAAATAAGATGGCGGAGAGCACTATTCCAATTTCGATAGCTACGGTCAAATCGACCAAAACCGTAAGAAAGAATGTGCTAAGGAGAATGATAATGTCAAACGCCGAGCCTTTCAAAATAGAGGTGAACGAGCGCCATTCGCTCATGTTGTAAGAGACTAAAATTAAGATTCCGGCAAGGCATGACATAGGGATGAGTTTCGCCCATTTTCCGAAAAAGAGCATGATGAGCAATAATGTAACGGCGTGAATCATTCCGGCAATAGGCGTTCTTCCTCCGTTTTTGATATTGGTGGCAGTTCTTGCAATTGCTCCGGTGGCAGGAATCCCGCCGAAAAACGGCGTTACTATATTGGCAATTCCTTGTGCAATTAACTCCGTGTTACTACGGTGCGTACTTCCAATCATACCGTCGGCTACCACCGCCGAGAGCAACGACTCAATGGCGCAAAGCAGCGCAATTGTTAAAGCAGGTTGAAAATATAGTTTAATATTGCTGAGATCGATTGCCGGCACGGAAAGTGAAATCTTATTAGGAATTTCTCCGTACAAAGTCTCTATCGTTGTGACATTCAGATTGAAAATAGCAACAATAGCCGTCATCAAAATAATGGCGACGAAAGATCCGGGTATTTTATTGGTAATGCGATTAAAACCGATACTGATGATGATGGTGATAACCGTAATCATAACCGCAATCCAATTGGTACTTTTAAGAGAGTGAAAATAGACAGCCCATTTATCAACAAATTCGGCAGGTACGTCAGCGACATCCAACCCTAAAGCATCTTTAATTTGCGTAGAAAAGATGACCAACGCAATGCCGCTGGTAAAACCTACGATTAAAGGATGAGGGATGAATTTAAGCAAGGATCCCAATCGTAAAAGTCCGAAAATGACCAACATAATACCGGCAAGAACCGTAGAAATGAGAAGTCCTTCAAAACCAAACTGCGACAAAACGCCAAAAACGATCACAATGAAGGCGCCCGTCGGTCCGCCGATTTGAACACGACTTCCGCCCAAAAATGAGATGATAAAGCCCGCAATAATAGCGGTAATCAACCCTTTTTCCGGAGAGACTCCGGAGGCAACTGCAAAAGCGATCGCTAACGGAAGCGCTACAATGCCCACAATGATACCGGCGAAAAGATCTTGTCTAAATTGCTCTTTACTATAGCCTCGTTTGAGAACGGTAAAAAATTCCGGTTTAAAAATCTCTTTCATGAATTTTTTGGATATAGTTATTTTATCCGTTTTTTTGTTGAAATGCTAACGCATACATTTTCATCTGTTTAATCATGGAAAGTAGCCCATTAGAACGGGTTGGGGAGAGATGCTCTTTTAATCCGATTTGGTCAAGATAACTGAGATCGGCATCTAAAATATCTTGCGGTGTTTGATAAGAAAGAACTCTAACAAGCAGATTAGCAATACCTTTTGTGATAATCGCATCGCTATCGGCGGTAAACACCACTTTTCCGTCCGCATAATCGGCATGTAACCACACCTGCGACTGACAACCCGAAATTAGATATTGCGGAGTTTTATATTTAGCCTCAATCAACGGCAAATCCCTTCCCATTTCGATGATGTAATTGTATTTGTCCATCCAGTCATCAAAGATATTAAACTCTTCAATAATTTGATTTTCAACTTCTTTTATTGTCATAAAATGATGATTTTACACAAATAATACTCTAAAAATTAGTTCGGCAAAAGTACAAAAATCAGTTCAATGTTTATAAGGTGATAATAAATATGTAAGCAATTCATTTTCACATTGTT
>QMCE01004327.1_pt1 | contig 10693 bp, 9 predicted proteins | sample 1821851 | NCBI WGS metagenome assembly QMCE01 (sample SAMN09453174, study PRJNA476694) | Termite gut metagenome, whole genome shotgun sequencing project. | isolation source: worker | host: Odontotermes sp. | place: South Africa:Pretoria | collected 2016-01-28
GAAGCAAACTCTCACCATTCTTCCGAATTATCCATTGGTCTTTTTTCGCGCAAAGCGCGAAAAAAAAGGGCCGCCCGTGGGAAATAACCACGTTAATTGATAAGAAGTGCGAAAGGTTGACAAACCTTGCCGGGCAGCCCCTATAGATTTATGATTTATTATTTATCATTTTAAGCAAGGCAAACAACTGTAAATCAACCACAAATAATAAATCATAAATAACAAATTTACAATATAATCCCGTACCGCAAAAAAAATTGCGGAATATTAAGTTAAAAGGAGGTATTCTTGAGGCGTAGGCAAAGAAGTAGACCTATCTCCCTACAGAGGTCCTCGGAGACCTAAAAGCGAAAATAAGCCAGGCCTACACCATCTTTTTCCTGTCTAGAGCTTGGGGCCAAGTAGATAGTATATAAAATGATATAGGCGCTGACTTTATTTCCCCGCTCTTATTAGAAATTTCCGAGGTTTCTGTAGGGAGATAAAATAAAGTTAGCGCCAAAGAATTTGGTTACGGGAAGCAAAGAACGAAACAATTTGCAGTACATAAACCACAAACTTCGAGACAAAAATACAAACAAAATTTACATTACGCTATTTTCTCCTGTTAATTTTTGTTTTTTATGGCGTTAACTCACCGTCGCTCCGTTGGCCAAGGCCTCGTCCGGCCTGATGAACCGCATATTTCCGCCGGGCTCTTTGGCCATCAGGATCATGCCCTGCGATTCTATACCTTTGATCTTGCGAGGCTCGAGGTTGGCGAGAATGCAAATTTGCCGGCCCAGCATCTGTTCCGGCGTGTAGTATTCGGCAATGCCGCTCACAATGGTGCGGGTGTCGATGCCCGTGTCTATTTTCAGTTTGAGCAGCTTGTCGGTTTTGGGCACACGCTCGGCCTCCAGCACGGTGGCGGTGCGGATGTCCATTTGCATGAAATCGTCGAAGGTGCAGGCCGGTTTTTGCGGCTCGACAACCGGCTGTTGAGCCGCCTGGTTCGCCGCTTTGGTAGCATTCAGTTTATTTATCTGTGCCTGTATGGCGTCGTCTTCGATCTTGTCGAAGAGCAATTGCGCCTCGTTGAGGGCGTGGCCTTCGGGCAGGATGTGGCTTTTGCCCAACTGTTCCCATTCGGCCGTGCTTTCGCCCAGCATATAGCGTAATTTTTGCGCCGTGAAAGGCAGGAAAGGCTCGAAAGCAATAGCGCAGTTGGCGCAGATCTGCAACGCTACGTTCAGGATGGTCGACACGCGATCCATGTCGGTTTTGGCCAATTTCCACGGCTCGGTATCCGCCAGGTATTTATTGCCTAAACGGGCAATGTTCATCGCTTCTTTCAGCGCCTCGCGGAACCTGTAGTGCTCAATGTTTTCTTCTATGGCCAACCGCAACTTCGGCAGTTCGTCGAGCACCTCTTCGTCGTAAGCGTTGATGCCCTTAATGGCCGGCACTTTCCCGTCGAAATATTTTTGGGTGAGCACCAGGGCGCGGTTCACAAAATTGCCGAATATAGCCACCAATTCACTGTTGTTGCGCGCCTGAAAATCTTTCCAGGTAAAATCATTGTCTTTGGTCTCGGGCGCGTTGGCGCAAAGCACGTAGCGCAGTACGTCTTCCTTGCCGGGAAATTCGTCGAGGTACTCATGCAACCACACCGCCCAGTTGCGCGAGGTGGAAATCTTGTCGCCCTCGAGGTTGAGAAATTCGTTGGCCGGCACGTTGTCCGGAAGAATATAGTCGCCGTGCGCTTTGAGCATAGCGGGAAACACGATGCAGTGAAATACGATATTATCTTTCCCTATGAAATGCACGAGCTTGGTGTCGTCCTGCTGCCACCATTTTTTCCAGTCGTCGGGACGCAATTCTATGGTGTTGGAAATATAGCCGATGGGTGCGTCGAACCACACGTAAAGCACTTTCCCTTCGGCGCCTTTCACCGGCACGGGAACACCCCAGTCGAGGTCGCGGCTCACAGCGCGCGCTTGCAATCCGCCGTCGAGCCATGATTTGCATTGTCCGTACACATTGGCTTTCCACTCTTTGTGATCTTCCAAAATCCATTGCCGCAGCCAGGCTTCATGCTGGTCGAGGGGCAGGTACCAGTGCGAGGTTTTGCGCAACACCGGTTGACTGCCGCTGATCGTGGAACGCGGGTTGATCAGCTCGTTCGGACTGAGCGTGCTGCCGCACTTTTCACATTGGTCGCCATAGGCGTTTTCATTGCCGCACTTGGGACAGGTGCCCACAATGTAACGGTCGGCCAGGAATTGCTGCGCCTCCGTATCATAATATTGTTCCGAAGTTTTTTCGATGAATTTTCCTTCGTCATATAACTTCTTGAAGAAATCCGACGCGGTCTTATGATGTATTTTCGAAGAGGTGCGGGAATAAATGTCGAAGCTGATACCGAAGCGTTCGAAAGAATCTTTAATGATAAGGTGGTATTTATCGACTACGTCCTGCGGGGTAACGCCCAACTGGCGCGCCTTAATGGTGATAGGCACCCCGTGTTCGTCGGAGCCGCACACGAACAGCACATCGCGACCGCGTAGCCGCTGGTAGCGGGCGTAGATGTCGGCGGGTACGTATACGCCGGCTAAGTGTCCGATATGCACCGGCCCGTTGGCGTAGGGCAAGGCGGAAGTAATAAGATGACGGTTATAATTTTTCATAAAAAAGCATTGAACTTACAAAGGTAGTAATATTTCTCGCAGAACTTACAGATTTTACGCAGATTTTGTTGTTTCAAAAATTCTTTCTATCTTTGTTCTGCCACTAAGCGCCAACCACTCGCTTATTGTTGAGATCACAATGTTGAATTTGAATTATTTACAGAAAGGCGACCGGGTCGCGGTTGTTTCTCCGGCAGGACAGATCGCCGGGGGCTCGCTTATTCCGATGCTACGGTGTATGGAACGTTGGGGACTGCAACCGGTGTTGGGCAGCCACGTGTATGCCCGCGACCACACGTTTGCCGGCACCGACGAACAACGCATAGCCGACTTGCAGCAGGCGATTAACGATCCCGGCATTAAAGCTGTTGTATGCGCCCGCGGCGGTTACGGCAGCAGTCGCATTGTCGACCGCATTGACGTTGCCCCCTTGTTAAAGCATCCGAAATTATTGGTGGGTTTTAGCGATATTACCGCCTTGCATGCCCGCTGGCACCGTTTAGGCTTGCCAAGCATACATGCCGTGATGTCGAGCCGTTTTCCGGCAGACGGCAGAGATAGCGAAAGTACGGAGAGTTTGCGGAAAGCTTTGTTCGGCGAACCCTTGCATTACACCGTTCCTTTTCACCCTTTGAATAAAACGGGTGCGTGCGAAGGCGTAGTGGTAGGCGGGAATTTATCTGTTATTGCCCATCTCACCGGTTCTGCAGATGAGTGGGACACCCACGGCAAAATTCTTTTTTTGGAAGATATCCATGAATATTTATATGCGCTCGACCGTTTGATGTTGCACTTGCAGCGCGCCGGAAAACTGTTGCACCTCCGGGGATTGCTGTTGGGTTATTTCACCGGCATGAAAGATGGGGAACCGTCTTTCGGTAAAACGGCGTATGAGATTATTGCCGGCTATGTAAAAGAATTGAACATCCCCGTAGCTTATAATTTCCCTGCCGGACACGAAGAACCTAATCTGGCCTTGCCTTTCGGCCGTTTTGTAAGAATTTCGATTAAAACAGATCATACCACCCTCGATTTTTAAACTATTTAAACCTTCGAATTTTTAAATTTTTAAACTATGTAATCCGCCACGGAACCCGCCACGAAAATCACCAAATTATTATTATTTCTTAGCAGGATGTATTAGTCATAGTACGTCTCTGCTCCACTTTTACAATTTGCAGTATGACAACCACCAAACGCGACACGGGTGCCCGTGCCGAACAAATAGCCGTGGACTATCTGCGCGCCCATGATTTTGCTATTCGTAACATCAACTGGCGCATAGGCCACAAAGAGATTGATATTGTTGCTGAAAAGAGCGGCCGCATTCACATTGTAGAGGTGCGTTCGCTCAACAGCTCATTCTTCGAACGCCGTCCCTGCGACACGATCAATCATGCCAAACAGCGCAACCTGATTGCCGCTGCGCATGCCTATATCCGCTACTATAAACTGGAAATGGAAGTACAATTGGATGTAGTGTCTATTATATTCTCCGGTAGTGAACATACACTGGAATATCTTCCTAATGCCATATACCCGAAAGCGTGATGAAATTACAACAATTTTTTAAATATTAAAAATATGACAACCACTTTTTTTACACCCGATGCCGATAATGTGGAATTTCACATGGCAGTTGATTTCATTGAAAACACCCAACGGCACATTTTTTTAACAGGGAAAGCCGGTAGCGGTAAAACCAGTTTTTTGAAATATATTCGCCGGAATACAAAAAAGCAGATGATCGTGGCGACGCCTACCAGTGTAGAGGCTGTTAATGTCGGCGGAATCACTTTGCATTCATTATTCCAGCTCCCCTTTGAGCCTTTTGTGCCCAACGAAGGCGGCGAGCGGCGTCTAACGTATTATCTCCGCATGAGCAACGAAAAGTTGGCCGTGTTGCGGATGTTGGAAGTGCTGGTGATCGACGATGTGAATATGTTACGCGCCGATATGCTGGATGCCATTGATTTAATATTGCGCCGGGTGCGCCATAACAGTGCGCCTTTCGGAGGCGTGCAGATGGTATATATCGGAGATCTGTTCCAGTTGCCGCCGGTAATTAAAGACGACGAACAATATTTATTGCGGCATTACTATAACAGTTTGTTTTTCTTTCATTCCCACGTTATAAAACGCTGTCCGCCGGTGTATATCGAATTGAAAAATGTTTACCGGCAACACGACGGGGCATTTGTCGATTTTTTGAATGAAATTCGCTGCGGCAACCTTTCGGCCGGTGATATGCGTTTGTTGAACAGTCGTTATATTCCCTCGTTTTCTCCTCTCGATGGAAGTAAATACATTATGCTGACGGCCCATAATTACCGCGCTAACCGTATTAATACGGAAGCTCTGGAAAGACTGCGGGGAGAGATGCGTTGTTATACGGGAATATTGAGCGGCGAATTTGCGGAACACGCTATGCCGGCCGATATGAATTTGGTACTGAAAGTAGGTGCGCAGGTAATGTTTGTGAAAAATGATGCTACGGATAAACGCCGTTATTGTAACGGTCAACTGGCTGTAGTCACTCGCCTGGCCGACGACGCGGTGTTCGTGTACCCGGAAGGGGCGGAAAGAGAGATCAGGGTGGAACGGGAAAGGTGGCGAAATCTGCGCTACGTGTATGATAAAAAACAATATATAATAGACGAAGAGGAAGTAGGTTCATTCATGCAGTTTCCTTTGCGTTTGGCATGGGCGGTCACCATTCGCAGAAGCCGGGGTTTAACGTTCGGCCGGGTAGTACTGGATGTGGCGAAAGCTTTTGTCCCCGGACAGATCTACGTAGCGCTGAGCCGTTGCCGTTCATTCGACGGACTGGTGTTGTCGTCGCCGGTAAAGATCGAGGCGCTGCAGACCGATCCTTATGTACAACAGTTCAGGCGTTGCGAATTGCCGCTTGGCGTAACCCGGGGATTACTGCAGGAAGAAAAAATGAAATTTTGCCGTTTCAAATTATTGCAAGCCTTCGATTGGTCGCCTTTGTTCCGGGGCTTGTGGGACTGGAGGAACTTAGTGCACCGGAAGAAGTTGTTGTCGGCGGTTGAGGTGATAATCTTAGTTGACTTATTGGAAAAAGCGCTGAAAGAACAGCAAAATATCGCCGCCCGCTTTGTGTCGCGGTTGGGCGCAACTATTGATTACAGTCAGCAAACCGGTGATTTTACGGCGACGAAAACGGCCGTGCAGCGGGCTGTGGAATATTTTCATGCGGCCTTATGCCGTGAAATATTAGTTCCGGTCGACAAGCGGATCAACGAAGTGCAGTTCGACAGGAGGAAGAAAACTTACCGGAAATTGCTGGAAAACTACAGGGCGGTGGTGGCAAGGTTTATGCACGGCTTGTGTAACCTGGAATATGGCGGGTTCCCGCTGGTAGAAGGCCTTTCCGTGCCGCCAATCCCGCCGGTGACATTAGAGGTGAAGGCGGAGAACACGAAATAATTTGGAAGATATGCTTTTTTGATATATATTTGTGATATCATATTTTAATGTTATAAAATGATATTATCATGAAAACAATATCTTTACGAGTAGACGATCAATTATTAAAAGAAACAGAACAGATGGTACGGCATATACAACTTACACGTAACCGTTACATTAACGATGCGGTGCAGTATTATAATAATATTAACCGCAAGAAGCTACTACAGCAGCAACTACGTAAAGAATCATTAATGTTGCGCAAAGAATCTTTGAGTGTTTTACATGAATTTGAAAAATTGGACGATGGCGATTAAACAGTATGATATATGGATAGCCGACCTGAACCCGCGGTGCGGTATGGAAAGCGGTAAAGTGAGGCCGGTAGTGGTAGTGCAAACCGATTTGCTGAATGACTTTCATCCGTCGACATTGGTTTGTCCCGTTACGACGAATGTGCATCCGGCAGCTTCTATTTTGAGGGTGCATCTTCGTTCGGGGAAGCGCCTGCACCAACAATGTGACATTATGGTTGACCAGCTACGGGCTATTGATAACCGGCGTTTACTGAAAAAAGTAGGAAGTCTGCAAACGGATGAGATCTTGTTGCTGAAAGAAAATATAGCGATATTGCTGGGGTTGAATTAGAAGCGTTTTGCCCACCGCTCGAGCTATTCAATCCACTGTATAACAGCGCATAATCGAGGCTATTAAGTTCCGATATTACTGCGTATGTGAACGTTAGGCCAACGGTAACTGCTTCAACATCTGCAAGTCGCTGCGGTGCGGGAACTGTGACCATCACCGCCACACCCTCCGCCGGTGCCACCATCGACTGGTATGCTGCTGCTACCGGCGGTAGTCCTTTGCAGAGTGGTTCTACGGTCTACACGCCATCGATCACTACGACTACTACTTATTACGCCCAGGCACGCAATACGACCACAAGCTGCGTATCAACCCCGCGCACTGCCGTGACAGCGACGGTCATCCCTACACCTAACGTTCCTACATTGAATGCTTCGGCCAACCAGTGTGCCGGCACGGGCGTGACCTTCACTGCTTCCGGTGGTTCTGCTTATGATTGGGCAGGCGCCTTCACCGGCTCCGGTAATCCCAAAGTCTCAGCTACAACGGCCGGTACTTACACTGCCCGCGTGCGTAACGTAGTAACAATTAACAGCGTTAACTGCTACAGCGCTTACACCGCCAATGTTACCAGATATGTGAATCCTACTCCCGCTACGCCTGTATTGGCGACTACGGGCAACCAATGCGCCGGCACAGGCGTGACGTTCAATGCTACCGGCGGTACTGCTTATGATTGGGCAGGCGCGTTCAATACTCAGACCGGTAATTCCAAGACATCGTCTACGGCTACAGGTACTTACACTACATCCGTACGCAACGCAGTAACAGCTAACGGCATCACCTGCTACAGCGCTTACACCGCCAATGTGAACGGTTATGTGAATCCTACGCCGGTTACGCCTTCATATGATTGGACAGGCGCCTTCACCGGCTCTGGCGTTACCAAAGTCTCTCCTACAATAGAGGGCACTTACACTGCCCGTGTACGCAATGTAGTTACTGCCAACAGTAAAACCTGTTACAGTGCATATACCGCTAATGTTACCGGATATGTTAATTGCGGAGGTGATCCGGGTGTAACCATAACCGTTGGTACTGTTACGTGGGCTGGCAGGAATGTCGATGAGCCTAATAAATTTGCTGACAGGGCTGATATGTACACACAGTTTTATCAGTTTAACCGTAAAGTAGGTTATGGTGCTACTAATCCCCCTGCCGGTACGGCAATTTCCGGTTGGACTAGTAGTATAAATGAAAATACAGATTGGACTACTGCTAATAACCCTTGTCCCGACGGTTGGCGTGTGCCGTCCAATACGGAATGGACAGCGTTAAATGCTACCGGTAGTTCTTGGGCGAATGCCAATACTCGTGGCAATAGTGTGGCCGGCCGGTTCTTCGGCCCTAATCGGACTACGTGTTCTTTACCTTCCGATATGATCGGATGTATCTTTTTGCCGGCTGTAGGCATCCGCTACTACACTAATGGTAGGCTCGCCGAACAGGCTACCGTCGGCTACTATTGGTCGTCTACGCAAAATAATAATACCATCAGCTACAACTGGCACATTAATAGTAGCAGTAGCAACCCGAATACCAACAATAAGGCCTGGGGCCGTTCGGTTCGCTGTGTTAAAGATAATTGAAAATGAAATAGTGAGTAAGTAAACTATTAACATGAATTGGCAAGATATCACAACGTATTTGTTCGTGCTGGGTTATGTATTTATTGTAGCATTCCTGTTCCGAAGAAGATTTAAAAAGAGTTGAGAGTTGAGAATGGAGAGCTGAGAGTGCCCCCCCCCTAATCTCCTAATCTCTTAGTCACTTAATCACTTAGTCACTTGTTAACCGTAAACTAAGAATATGAAAAAACTATTGATCCTTTTGCTGCCGATGTGCAGCGGTTTGTCGGCGCAGGATGTAGAAGTAATCCGTCCCGGCGCCAACGCTACCATGCAGGAGTTTGCTCCACACAGTTATACCACCAATTCTACCTGGGTGTTGACCGATGCACGCCCCGACGCCAACGGACAGACCTATACGGTGCGCTACTTGGCCGACGGCAGGTTCTGGATGGTTGATGACATGAAATACCCTGCGGCGTGTAACAAAACAAACTTTTCGGGTGCCGAATCGAAAGGAAGTATAGGAGCAAAAGTTCCCGGTTTTTACGGCGATTGTCGTAATAATATGCAACCCGGTGCCGGTTACCTGTATGACTGGATGTTTGTGATGCAACACGAGGAGGCTTATCATGGCAGTTCCTGGAACCCGGGTTGTACGGGTAATCCCGGCGCTAAGGCTGTGTGCCGGGGTATCTGTCCCGAAGGCTGGCATGTCCCCACAGCTAATCCCACTACCGGCGAGTTCACGCTCTTAAACAACGCCGTAAACAACGGTTCAACACGCAATCCTGCCGGTTTGGTGAATACCAGTACGTTCAATGCGGTCTACAGTGGCTACGCCTACTCCGGTTCGCTCTACGGTCAGGGTTCCATCGCCAACTATTGGAGCAGCAGTTACCACAGTGTCAACAGCGCGTACCACCTGTACTTCTACAGCTCGGTCGTGAATCCGGTGACCAACAGCAACAAAAGCTACGGATACACCTTACGTTGTGTTAGGAACTATTAGAAAGTTGAGAGTTAGCGGCGCGCGTGCCGCGCCGTCAGAGATAAGTGATGAACGATGAGTGATGAGTAGGGGGCAGACCTATGTGTCTGCTCCTATCGGTCGAACCGCATGCCGTCAGGTATGCATCGCTCGGTAGCCCAGGACAACGCCCCATCGGGGCGATATGTTGGTAGCCCTGTGCAAGGGAGCGTAGCGACCACAGCTCGGGGTGGCGATGTATGTATGTCCGCTCGCGCGGAGCAGGATGTGACAATGGAATGCAGGCCATGTTCCGCGCGGAAAGCACAGAGGGTGAAAAGGTGGAAAGATAAAGGGTTTAAAAATGAACAAAATAATAAAATAATACATTCAAAAAGCCGCAAAGGACATGATAAAACAAAAACAAGCTAATTAATTATTAATCATTTAAAGGGGCGGCGTGGTTGCTTCCGTCCGAACCCTTGTCCGGAGCGGCTTTTTTAAGATGTTGATTGTTTTGTTCCTTGCAATTATTTGTTTTTCTCGAAAAAATGTTGTATTTTTGCAGCGTATTAGAAATAATACAACACTCCCCTTAGTTGGGAAAGACTAAGGCTTACCCCTCAAAGGCAGAGGGGTTTTTTATGTGAAAGTATGGAAGAGAGAAAACAAAAAGTAATCGTTTATGTAGATGGATTTAATTTCTACTACGGATTAAAGTCTAAAAATTGGCGAAAATACTATTGGTTGGATATGGTAAAATTTGCTGAAAAACTTTTGCGTCCACATCAGCAACTTATCGAAGTGAATTATTTCTCGGCAAAACCTACTGATCTTCAAAAATCGAAACGTCAGGATGCTTTCTTTCAAGCCAATAAATTGAATCCAAAGTTTATGCTCCATTTGGGAAAATATTTGACAAAGAATATTGAATGCCGTTTTTGCAAAAACATTATTCACTCCTTTGAGGAAAAGGAAACTGATGTGCGTATTGCTACCGCCATGCTTGCTGATGTATTCCAAAATAGATGTGACATTACCATGCTTGTTTCAGCTGACAGTGACCTTGTTCCGCCTATTGAGCGCATTAAGGAAATAGCTCCTGGTCACAAAATTATTGTTTGTTTTCCGCCTAATCGACACTCTATAAACCTGCGTCAGTGGAGCAACGGTGTAAAAATGCTTACAGACCAGAAAACGTATGAAAGATGTTTACTTCCTGAAACAGTAACACTCTCTGATGGTTTTGTTCTCAAACGACCGGATAAGTGGAAATAATGTGCTAATGAAAAAATCCCTTAATCTCTTAATCACTTAGTCTCTTAGTTTCTCAGTCACTATTCTCAATAATTCCTAACACAACGTAACGTGTATCCGTTGGCTTTGCGGTTGACGATCGACGG
>QMCE01002230.1_pt1 | contig 10687 bp, 9 predicted proteins | sample 1821851 | NCBI WGS metagenome assembly QMCE01 (sample SAMN09453174, study PRJNA476694) | Termite gut metagenome, whole genome shotgun sequencing project. | isolation source: worker | host: Odontotermes sp. | place: South Africa:Pretoria | collected 2016-01-28
AAATAATCACCGCTCTGCACTTCAATAATAACCAGGTCAATAAGCCCCTGGTTGGCCACCCGGTGCTGGTGCCCGGCCTTGATGTATGTTGATTCGTTGGTGTCCACCAAAAAAACATCATCGTCGCGGGTCACTTCAGCCAAGCCGCTGACCACTATCCAATGCTCGCTTCGGTGATGATGACGCTGAAGGGAGATTGAGGCGCCGGGCTTTATTTCCAGGCGCTTGATCTTGAAACGCGGCCCCTGCCCCAAAAGGGTGTAGCTGCCCCAAGGGCGCTGGGCCGTGCGGTGCTGGCGGTGGATATCCCCGCCCTGGTCCTTGAGGAGGCTGTATATCTTTTTGACATCCTGAACCCGATCCTTGTGGGCCACCAAAAGAGCGTCCGGCGTATCCACCAGCAGGAGATTTTCCACCCCCAGGGCGCTTATCAAGCGCTCATGACCACATATATCGCAATTTTGAACATCTTCCAGAACAGTATCCTGAACGCCAAAAACATGATTGCCGTGCTCATCATCAGGGTGCAAGCCGGCAAAAACAGTCCAGGATCCAATGTCGCTCCAGCCCAGATCGCAGGGAACCATCGCCATTTTATCCGACTTTTCCATGACCGCGTAATCTATGGAGATGTCAGGCGCGGCGGCAAAGGCCTCGGCCGACAATTCCAGCGCCTGGCCGCGCTGCTCGAAAGTCGCGGCGGCAAGGGTCAAAGCGGCTTCCGCAGCGGCCAGCACTTCCGGGGCCCAGCGGTCCAGTTCAGCCAGCATCACCCCGGCCTTGAAACAGAACATGCCCGCGTTCCAATAATAACGGCCAGACGCCAAGTACGCTTTGACCTGTTCCTCATCTGGTTTTTCCACAAAACGGAGCACACGCTGGCCTTCGGCCTCGATATAACCGAACCCGGTATCGGGCCGGTCAGGCTTTAAGCCAAAAGTCGCCAGAGAGCCGCGCTCGGCCAGTTCCAAAGCCTGGGCCACGGCCTCGGTGAAAGCGGCCTGATCGGCGATGATGTGGTCAGCGGCCAAAATGAGCAGGGGAGTTTCCGGCCCATGAGCGCGAGCGACTTCCAGAGCTGCGGCGGCAATGGCCGGGGCCGTGTTGCGGCCAAAGGGTTCCAGAATATAAGCTGACGGCAAATAGAGGCCAGCGGCCCGATACGCCTCAGCGGCCTTGAAGCGAAGTTCACGGTTGGTGACAGTGAGAAGGCCCGCGGTCTGGGGCAGAGCGGCCGCCCGGATATAGGTTTCTTCCAGAAGACAGCGGCCCGATGGCAGAGTTATAAAAGGCTTGGGATGCAGATCGCGGGAAAGGGGCCAGAGACGTGACCCCGCCCCACCGCACAGGACGACGCTAATCATAAAGCCGCCCCCTGAGCCAAGGCGGGCAAACAGCCCCCGCTCCTTTGGTTGAAGCGCCGACAAAGGGAGCTAATGGCAATAAATATAACAAATAATTAAGAAGATAGAAATTATAGAAAGAGAGGGCCGAAGCAATGCCCGAAACACCGAACATTAATGCATTATGGTCACATTTCTCGAATCTGAACATTTTTGCAACTCCACTCAAAAAAACCTGTACCCGATTGAGCAACTAAGAACATTATGGTATGGCGGAAGGCGCAGACTGCCGCTTCGCTTTTATTTTTAAGGCTCCGGCTTTGCCGGGCCTTAAAAATAAACAAGCAACTTGCCGGCAAATCACAGATTTGACGGCGAATTGGCATAACTCATAAACTCGACGTTTCAGCAATTTTTTACTATAGCAAAAATATATGCTCCGTCAAGCAATTTTTCATTTTCAGGTTCGCCGAAAAGCTCGCTAGGAAGCCGCTTCTCTATATGCTTCCAAGGTTTCCAGCGCACACCGGTTCCAGGAAAAGGCGCTGGCCCGATGTACGGCGGCCTGGGAAAGTTTTTGCCTCAGATTCGTATCTTCCAATATTGCCGTGATTTTTTGCCGCCAAATATCCACATCAGCCGGGTCAAGACACAGGGACGCGTCACCGGCCACTTCCGGCAGTGAAGCCCGGTCGGACATGAGCGCAGGCACACCGCACTGCATGGCCTCAAGCGGCGGGAGACCAAAGCCCTCATAGAGCGACGGATACAGGAACAGCGCCGCCCCGGCTGTTAAAAGGGGCTGGACAGCCGATGAAACAAAGCCGATATATTTAAGCCACCTGCTTCTGGAAAGCTTTTCCAGCCTGGCGCGCAAGCCTTCGCTCTTCCAGCCTTCATGCCCCGCGATCACCAGGGGGAACCGTTTTTTTACGGCAGCGGGCAGCCCTTCATATACATCCAACATAAAATCTATATTCTTCCGTGGTTCAAGGGTGCCGGTAAACAGGCAATAGGAACGCGGCGTAAGGCCGTATTGTTTCAGGGCCGGGTGCATCGCGGCATCATCACGCGGGTGAAAATGAGCAGCCGCGGCCAATGGGGTAACTTTTATTTTATCAGCCGGATATCCCATTTTTGCCACAATTTCGCCTTTGGAAAATTCGGAATCGGTTATAATGAAATCAGCCTTTTTCCGGGCTGTCTCCAAAACTTTTTCCATAACTTTAACCCTGGCGGCCGGATGATGCTGCGGCACGGCCAGAATTGACAAATCATGAACCGTAACGACCTTTATGCCGCCAAAGGGCGGCAAATAAAAGTTTGGCCCATGATAAATATAGTCTTTGTATTTCAAAAGATTTAGGCTTGTTAATGAATTTTTTACACGAACGGCGACATCCATGGCGAAGGAGTTGTTCGCCACGAATTTTTTCAGCAACTCAACAATACTTTCACGCCCGTCATCCCCGGCAACTTGGCTGACCTCTTCAAGGGACGGCACATTGTCGCAGACCCGCGTCCACTTCCAAAACACAAGATTATGAATCAGTTCCAGGTCAAGAAAAATCCGCGCCAGTTCATAAGTATAACGGCCTATGCCGGTCAAAGGGTACATGATCGGCTCTATATTGAATATTACTTTCATGATGAACCTGAGCGGCCACCCGAAAGCGGCGCCAAATGTATGATATGGAACTGCGCCCAGGTTTAGGCCGTCATTGTCGCTTTTGAAACGCAATCTGTCTTTGCAGACAAATCAAATGACGCCAGACTGGCGGCCTGTAGACGAAAGAACTGTGAGGCACGGATTTTATTATACACCTGTCTCGATATTTCCGTCAACACCTGCGCTTTTGATTGTCAGGGCGACAGCATTTAGAGGTTAGCGTGCAAGAATGGAGACAGGAGCGCCGCTTTGTTTATTACTTGTCCGTCACCGCGTCCAAGTGGACTATCAGGCGCCCATAGCGTTGGCTTCGAGAAAAACCATAGGCTCCGCCGAAGTGGAAAGCGGCATGACCGCATTCGCCTCTTGGGTGCATATCACAACACTGGATATTTTATGCCAGTCTGTGTAAAGTATTTCCCCCCGCACTCCGCCTTAACGCCAAAAAATCCATAATTACAATGGCCGCAGCGGCCGCAGCCATTCAATGAAGCGCTGCAGACCTTCGGCCACGGAAGTGGCGGGCTTGTATCCCAATTCCCTGGCCGCGAGGCTGACGTCGGCATAAGTTCTGAGCACGTCGCCGGGTTTGGGGGGGACATGCTCAAGGCTGGGCGAAACTCCCAAAGCTTGCCCCATGAGCTCCACCAGCCGCAGAACGGAAACGGCCTGGCCCCGGCCCAGGTTATAGATATGATAGCCGCCCAGGCGGTCCATTGCGGCCGTGATTCCGGCCACGATGTCGTCTATGTAGGTGAAGTCGCGGCTCTGGCCGCCGTCGCCGTAAATGGTCAGGGGGCGGCCGGCGACCATTAGTTCGGCGAATTTCCTGATGGCCAGATCAGGACGCTGCCGGGGTCCGTACACGGTGAAAAAGCGCAAACAGCTTACGTCAAATCCGAAGAGATGGTGGTAGACATGGGCCAGAAGTTCGCCGGCTTTTTTGGTGGCCGCGTAGGGCGATATGGGATTATCCACCGGATCGCTTTCCCGGAAGGGAATATCGGGGTTGTCGCCATAGACGGAACTGGAGGAGGCGAAGATCAGCTTCCTCACCCCATGACGCCGCATGGCTTCCAGCGCCTGGCTCGTGCCGCCCAGGTTCACGTCCTGATATCTCACGGGATCGTCCAGGCTGGGTTGAACTCCGGCCAGGGCCGCCAGGTGGACGACAAGGTCCGGGCTTTCGCCTTCATCGGCGAGGCAGGCGTCCAGCATGTCGGCGTCCCTTATGTCGCCTTCGAAAAATTTCAGGTTCCCGGCTTCGCGGATGAAGGCCAGGTTGTCTTCCTTTTGGGCGCGGCCGTAGAAAGGGTCGAAATTGTCCAGTCCCAGCACGCGGTCGCCCCGCTTGAGGAGGGCGCGGCAGAGGTGGCTGCCTATGAATCCGGCCGCGCCGGTCACGAGTATTTTTTGTCCCTTGTTCTTAGCGTTCGTCTCCGTCATGTTCACCTTTTTGATTTTCTTGATTTTAAAGCTGAATGACTATATTATAAATCAGAAAATATCTGGAGACCACAGTGAAATTCCTGAAAAAAGCCAAAGAGCGCACAGCCCTTCAAAATCCCGACCTGAAACGCGCGGTGAGCGACATTATAGAGGACGTGCGGCAAAACGGCGACGCGAGCCTCATAAAATACAACAAGAAGTTTGACGGCTCTTCCCGCGAGCGCATGCGGGTGGACGCGGAGGAGATTCGCGCGGCCCGCGCCCAGGTCGCCCCCGCCGATTTGGAGGATATGAGGGAGGCCGCCCGAAACATCCGCGCCTTTGCGGAGGCCCAGCGGGAAACCCTGCGGGAGCTTCACGGTTTTTCGCCCAAACCCGGCCTCGCCCTGGGCCACCGCCACATCCCGGTTTCCGCCGCCTTATGCTACGTTCCAGGCGGCGGCTACCCCCTGTATTCCACGGCTTTGATGCTGGCCGTCACGGCCCGCGCGGCCGGGGTTCGGCGGGTGGCGGCCTGCTCGCCGGTCATGAAGGGGACGAACTCCATACATCCCAGGACTTTGGCGGCTATGGACGCGGCCGGGGCGGACGAAATATACGCGGTGGGCGGCGCCCAGGCCGTGGCCGCCTTCACCTGCGGCACGGAGCAGATTAAGCCCGTCGATATGATTGTCGGGCCGGGCAACGCTTTTGTGACCGAGGCCAAGCGTCAGTGCTACGGCGAGGTGGGCATTGATTTTTTGGCCGGTCCCAGCGAGGTGCTGATTCTGGCGGATGAGACCGCCGAGCCCGATTTCATTGCCGCCGATATTTTGGCCCAGTGCGAGCACGATCCAATGGCCCAGGGCATTTTGGTCTCCACCGACCGGGTTTTGGCCGAAAGGGCGACGGCGGCCGTTCAGGAGCGGTTGAAGAGCCTTGAGACCGCCGCGACGGCTGAAAAAAGCTGGGCCGATTACGGCGAGGTCGTCCTGGCCGATTCCCTGGATGAAGCCATAGACTACGTCAACGCCCGCGCCCCGGAGCATCTGGAAATTCAAACGGCGGAGGGCGAGGCCCTCATGGACCGCCTCCACAACTACGGCTCGCTTTTCATCGGTCCTTACGCGGCCGAAGTTTTCGGCGATTACGCCAGCGGCCCCAACCACACCCTGCCCACCATGCGCGCCGCCCGCTACACCGGCGGGGTTTGGGTGGGAACATTTTTAAAGACCTGCGCCCACCAGTCCATTGACGTCCGCGCCATGCCCCATCTGCTTCCCCTCTGTTCCCGCCTGGCCAGGGGCGAAGGTCTGGCCGCCCACGCCCGCGCGGCGGAAATTCGAGGGACCAGGCCCTGATGGAAGCGCCCATCCTGAAAATACCCTTTGACGAGGCGGACGCGGATTTCATTTGCGCGGAACTGCGGGACATGCTTTTGGGCGGCCAGTTGGCTATGGGGCGGCACGCGGCGGAATTTGAAAAGCAGTTCGCCCTTTTCTGCGGCGCGCCTTTCGCCCTGGGCTCTTCCAGCGGCACGGCGGCCCTGGAACTCGTCTGCCGCGCCCTGGAACTCGCCGGGGCTTCAGTCGCCGTTCCGGCCAACACCTTCATGGCCACGGCCCTGGCCCCCATTGCGGCCGGGGCGAGAATAATCCTGGTGGATTGCGATCCCCTGTATTTCCAAATGTGCCCCGACGATTTGGAGCGCAAAATGCGCCCGGACACCAAGGCCGTCATTTTAGTGCACGTCGGCGGCTTCATTTCCCCCCACTGGAAGCGGATAAGGGACATTTGCGAAGCGCGCGGAGCGGCCTTCATCGAGGACGCGGCCCATGCCCACGGGGCCGAAGCGGCCGGCGGCGCCCGCGCGGGAACTTTGGGCCGGGCCGCCGCCTTTTCTTTTTTCCCCACCAAGGTTCTGACCACCGCCGAGGGCGGCATGGTCACTACGGCCGATCCGGAACTGTATGCGGCCATGACCGCCATTCGCCAGCATGGGCAGGAGCGGCCCGGCTCCAACATTCATGAGCGTTTCGGACTCAATTACAGGCCCTCGGAAATTCACGCCCTCCTGGGCCTGGCCATGATGAAAAAGGCGGACTGGATATTGCGCCGCCGCCGCGAAGCCGCCGCCCTTTACGATGATTTGCTGAAAGGCTCGGCCCTTTCGCCCGTCCACGCTCCCGCCGGCCACCGCCCCGCCTATTACAAATATATGGCCCTCTTGCCCGAGGGCGTGGAACGCTCCCCCCTGAAAGAGCGGCTGAAAAGCGAATGCCGCATCAGCCTGGCCGGGGAGGTCTACGCCCGCTGTCTGGGCGATCAGCCCTTGTGGGCCGCCCACCCCGAATACCTGGCCGAACCCATAACGCCTCTGCCGGTCAGTCAAATGGCGGCCCGGCGGCAGATCTGCCTGCCCCTGTATCCAGACCTCACGACCGAAATGCAGGAATATGTGGTCGAAAACCTTTTACGCATACAAAAAACATGATATGTTATATTGTCTTAAAAGGAAGGACGTGTCGTGCCGCCAAAGACCATGTCCGGCAAAAAAGTCAAAAAAATCATGATGGACAATGGCTGGCTTGTTGATTCAATTGTCGGCAGTCACTTCCAGATGATTAATCCTGAACGGCCCGAGCTGGGTAAAGTTACCGTGCCGGTTCACGGGAACCAGGATTTGCCTCCCCGCACTTTCGCCGGCATCAAAAGGCGGAGCGGGCTGGATTTTTGAAACAGGAGGCGGCCATGAACGAGGTTTATTGGGCGCGGTTTTTCCGTGAAGAAGATGGCCGGTGGTCGGTTGACCTGCCGGATATGCCGGGTTGTTTGACCTGGGGCGCAACGATTGAAGAAGCCTACGTCCGCCTGGTTCAGGAAGCCGTTCCCGCTTGGCTGGGGAAAGACCACTGGCCGCCAGCCCGCAGCGCGGAGGATATCCTGGGGCTGGACCGCTTCGAAGATGAAGCCGAGCCTCTTTTGGTGAGGGTGTCGCTGGCCGGGCCTGACGAAACGCTTGTCGGCGAAGCCGGGCCGCTTCATCTCCATCCTTCGCCCGAGGTTCCAGAAACATGGCCAAGATAGACGCTTTTTTCAAATTGATGCAGGAAGTCGGCGCGTCCGACCTTCATCTGTCTTCCAACAACCAGCCCCTGATCCGCCTGCGCGGCAAATTGGAAAAAGTAAAATACAAAGTTCTGGAGCACGCGGAACTGAAACGGATGCTCTATGAAATAACCCCGGAAGAGAAGGTGAAAATTTTCGAAGAGACCGGCGACGTGGATTTCGGCTACGAACTGCCCGGCTTCTCCCGCTACCGGGCCAACTTCTTCAACCAGAAATGGGGGATAGGGGCGGCCTTTCGCGCCATTCCCACGGTCATCCCCACGGCGGAGGATTTAGGCCTGCCCCCGGTCATCACCAAACTGGCCTCCCTGCCCAAGGGCCTGGTTCTGGTCACCGGCCCCACGGGCAGCGGCAAAAGCAGCACGCTGGCCGCCATCATCGACGAGGCCAACCGCACCCGCCAGGATCACATCATCACCATCGAAGACCCCATCGAGTTCGTTCACCGTTCCAAAGAGTGCCTCGTGAACCACAGGGAACTGGGCACGCACACCAAAAGTTTCGCCGCGGCCCTGCGCGGCGCCCTGCGGGAAGACCCGGACATCATCATGGTGGGCGAACTGCGCGACCTGGAAACCATCGCGCTGGCCATCGAGGCTTCCAATACAGGCCACCTGGTTCTGGGGACGCTCCACACCACCAGCGCGGCCAAGACCATCGACCGCATAATTGAAATGTTTCCGGCGAGCGTTCAGGGGCAGATCCGGGCTTCCCTGGCCGACGGCCTCCGGGCCGTGGTTTCCCAGGCCCTCTTTCGGCGAATCGACGTGAAGGGACGCTGCGCGGCCCTGGAAATCATGCTGGCCACACCGGCCCTGCGCAACCTCATCCGCGAATCCAAGACCCATCAGGTCGCCACGGTTTTGCAGACCGGGCGCAAATTCGGCATGCAGTCGCTGGACGACGCGCTTTTGGAGCACATCGAGGCCGGGCGCATCGATCCGGGCGAGGCCTACAACCACGCCCAGGACAAGGCCAAATTCAGCCAGTATCTGACCCAGCCGCCCGACGATTTCACTGATTTCTAAAGCGTTACAGGAGCCGGTAAAAAGAATGCTGCAAACCGCACACCTGGACTATATTTTGCACAAACTCCTGGCCGCGTCCGAGGAGCTGTCCGACATCAACATCACGGTGGGCCGCCCCTTTCAGGTGGAAGTGGACGGCCGCCTGACCCCCGTCTATTTCGAACCGGAAATAGAAGCCTTAACGCCCTTCCAGACCGAGGCTCTGGCCATTTGCCTTCTGCGCTCCAACCGCCGCGCCATACGCGCCCTGCTCCAGACGGGCAGCTGCGACATATCCTTCTCCCTCCCCGGCCGGGCCAGGTTCCGGGTGAACATTTTTTCCCGGCAGGGGCAGTATTCCATCGTCATGCGCAAGCTGGAAAGCGATATCCGCACCATTTCGGACCTGGGCCTGCCCCCGCCTTTCTACCAGATGGCCGGGGAGAAAAACGGCCTGATCTTCGTGGCCGGGGCGACGGGCAGCGGCAAATCCACCACCCTGGCCGCCATTTTGGATGAAATAAACAACACGCTCCCCGTACACGTGGTGACCCTGGAAGACCCGGTGGAATTCATGCACCAGCCTAAAATGGCCACCTTCAACCAGCGCGAACTGGGCGCCGATTTTCAAAGCTTCGCCCAGGGGCTGCGAGCGGCCCTGAGGCAGTCGCCGCGCGTCATTCTGATAGGCGAGGCCCGCGACCGGGAGACCCTGGAAATAGCCCTTTCCGCCGCTGAAACCGGGCATCTGGTCATGGCCACCATCCACGCTTCCGACGCGGCCGGCGCCGTGGCCCGCGTCCTGGGCTTTTTCGAGCCTGAGGAGGAACGGCAGATACGGGCGCGTCTGGCCGCCTGCCTCAAGTGGGTGGTCTGCCAGCGCCTTCTGCCCAAGACGGGCGGCGGCCGGGCGGCGGCTATGGAGATAATGGGCTCGACCCTTTTGATCCGGGACATAATAATGAACGGCGAAGCGGAAGACAAAAATCTCTACAACGCCATCGCCTCCATGCGCCCCCTGGGCTTTCAGACTTTTGACCAGCACATTCTGGATTTGTGCGACGAAGGCGCGATTTCCGAAGAAACGGCCCTGGTTTTCGGCAGCCGCAAATCCATCATGACGCGCGGCCTGGACGCCCTGCGGGCCGGGGCCGGGCACATTGACGAACTGGAAGAGAAACTGACCCTGGAATCGCCGGAGGAGGCCTGAGCCGCCATGCAGATAGAATGCACCAATTGCCGTAAGCCGCTGAAGCTGCCGGACGCGAAAGTGCCGCCTGGCCGGGCCTTCAGTTTCACCTGTCCCTATTGCAAAACGAAAAATATGGCCGTCATGCCGGCGGATAACGGCCGCCCGGAGGCCTTCGCGGCGGCGGCTTCGCCTCCCCGGCCCCTCTATCCCGCCGACGCCGGCCCGGCCTATCCCAAGGCCGGACTGATGGAGGATTTCGACCTTGACGAAACGGCGGACGAGCGGCCCCAGGCCCTTATTTTGCACGACGATCCCGAATCCGCCGACATCCTGATCCGCAAGCTGGAGGAAATGGGCTACCAGGGGCACCTGGCCGCGAACATGCGCGACGCGGCGAGGCAGATCAAGCTGGGCAATTTCAGGATAATCCTGATTCAGGCTGAATACCAGGGCGCGACGGCCCGGAGCAATCAGGTCCTCAGGGCCATACAGGCCCTGGACGGCAAAGCCAGAAGGGCGGCCCTGATCGCGCTCTTAAGCTCCACCATGACCACCCTGGACGATCTCACCGCTTTTTCCCTCTCGGTGGACGCGGTCATAAACAGCGCGGACATGGAGCATATCGGTCAAAACCTCTTAAGCTCCATCGCCCGCGCCAAAAAGCTCTATTCCGCCTACAACGAGATTCTGGCCGAAGAAGGGCTGGCCTGAAAAAGATGAAAGGAACATATTTCCTGGCATGATAAGCGGCGAGCGGGATAATGTCGCCCCGCGGGGGCTTTGCTCTTCTTCAAGCCCGCAAAGTAATGACGCTCTGTTTTGGCATTTAAATTGCTTCACAGAAAGGCAAGAGCTTCCGGGGCGGGAAAATCTGTCCTGGTTTGCGAATTTAGCTGGAGGTGATTTATGCCCTATATCT
>QMCE01003237.1_pt1 | contig 10686 bp, 12 predicted proteins | sample 1821851 | NCBI WGS metagenome assembly QMCE01 (sample SAMN09453174, study PRJNA476694) | Termite gut metagenome, whole genome shotgun sequencing project. | isolation source: worker | host: Odontotermes sp. | place: South Africa:Pretoria | collected 2016-01-28
CAAGGTCTTCCGGCGTTCCGGCCACCGTGTTGGCCTGAATACGGCCATCCATTTATTACTGGATGCCTCCGGCTCCATGAACGGACACCCCATACACCTGGTCGGCCTGTCCGCCTATTCCCTTTACGAAGCCCTGGGCGCGGCGGAAGGGATCAGCATTGGGGCGACCGTCTTTCCGGTCCGCAAAGTGCCTTCACTAAACAAAAAGCATCTCCACAAAACCTTTAACGAAAACACAGTGGCCCCGCTTTTGGAGCACGGCCAAAAGCCGCATCGTAAATTCAACCTGTCAGCCGACGGCAACACGCCGATGGGCGAGGCGCTGTGGTGGGTCATGCAAAAGCTGTCAGCACGGAAAGAGAAACGCAAACTCATCCTGATCCTCACCGACGGCGAACCGAACAACATGCTCAACACTCAGGCCGCCATCAGGGAGGCCCATCGGCAGGGCATAGAACTGTACGGCCTCGGCCTGAGAAACGATTCCATCAAGCGCCTGTTGCCTGGCCGAAGCCTGGTCATCCACAACCTGCAAGAACTCCCCCAAACCATTTTCAAACTTCTGGGACAAGCAATATCCCTCAGCCTTGACGGAGGAATCAATGAAAACGCATAAATGCCCGCACTGAGGAACCAACGAATACATGACCCCCTGCGACACCGCCCCAAAAGTCGGCACCCCTCTGGGCATGGCTGTTGGCCTGGCCAGCCGTTTCCTGGGCGGGGCCATCCTCGGCGGCCCCGCCGGAGCCCTGGCCGCCCTCCTGGCCGGGGCCGTCGCCGGGCAGAAATTGGGCGAACTCATCGACGACTATGTCATCCGCACTTACCGCTGTTCAAAATGCGGCTACGAAATCTCCTTGTAGAACAAAGAGCATCCCGCCCCGGAGCCTGCAAGGGCCTCCGAGGCGGGAGAGGAGGATCAGTATTGTCTTGACTTTGAGCTAAGTCTTAGCTAAGTTTGTTAAAAAGGAATGAAAGGAGGCGGAATATGCCCACCGCCGTCGTACCCATTCATCAGGCTAAGAGTTCCCTGTCCCAACTTGTAAAACGCGCCGCCGATGGTGAAACCATTTTCATCGGCAGCTACGGCCGTGCGGAAGTGGTTCTTACCTCCGCTTCAAACGCCAAACCGAAAAAACGTCTTGGTCTTATGGAAGGCAAGCTTACTGTTCCTGATGATTTTGACGCCACCCTGCCGCCTGAAATCCTCGCCGCCTTCGATGGAGATACGGAATGAGACTGCTGTTGGATACCAATGCGCTCCTCTGGGCATTGACCAATGCTCCGCGCATAGAGGCCGTGAGGGATTTGCTGCTTGCCGACGAAAACGATGTATTCGTCAGTACGGTATCCTGGTGGGAAATCGCCATTAAAACACGCATTGGCAAGTTGGATGCCGATTTGCCGACGCTCCGGTCTGTTGCCCAAGAAAGTGGGTTCATGGAACTGCCGCTTCTTGGAGCGCACACGGAAATACTGGCGGCATTGGCCTGTCACCACAAAGACCCTTTTGACCACATGCTGGTCGCTCAGGCTATTGCCGAACCCATGCGATTGATTACCGGCGACGGGGTGCTCTCCCGGTATACCCCCTTGGTTGTACTTATTTAATCAAATCCGTTGCCTTGGAATTCCAACCACCATAATTCGGGCACTTGGAATTCATGAATCCGTGGACTGGCCATTTTCTGCAAGTTCTTTTATGTACCTGGATTCTTTAAGACATGAAAGATCAAGTTCGTAGTCTAAAACTGAAACTACCTCGTAGAGCTTCTCTGGCGTGAACTTGGAACCATATTGGCGGGCGGCCAGTTCGGGAATCTCATGTTGGAAAGAATATCGCGGTATTTCCGCATAACCTCACGGGTAATTTTCACAAGTTCCACGCCCCCCATGATTTCCAAAAAAACCTTCAACCTGCCTTCATTTTCACTCACCATGTGAGGCTGCCAACTTCCCTCGTTAATCTTGTCTTTAACAAATATCTCTGTGCCTTGCGGAGCGGCTTCAGCCGCCGCTCGTAGTGCTTGCTTTTCCTCTGTATGCTGGGTTTTATCACATCCTTCAGCAAGGGGGAGCGTCTTTGGCAATTCTCCAAAATCAGCCGCTACTATGGCATCTTCGGCCAGGTAATCACCTTGGCAACGTTTTTCCAGCAGTTGGTAGTAAGTTACTTGGCTTTCAAGAAAAATTCTTGTGACATTTAGACGGTCATAAGACGTAATCTCGCCGTGGAGCAAAAGGCCGCATTTCTTCAGCTCTTGAATGGCAAATTCAGACCACAGCTCTAATGACTCAGGGGCTTTGGCCGCCGCTTGAAGAATTTCAGCCCGATAGCGGCATAAATCGGCCTCAGAATAATCAGGATTTTTCGCAGCCGGATCAGTTGGAATCTTCGCGGCTATAGAATGCAGATAATCAGGATCATCCATACGCGGCGAAAAACAGTCGTGGATTGCTGGTCTGGGCAAGACAAAATTGTAACCGGCCTCCAACTGGTATTGAAGATAGAGGTTTAAGCGCCGCCGGAGTTCTTTATAGTGTATCATGGGCTCCTTATTGACTGTATCATAGAAATGTGCGTAAAGCCGCCGCGACATATCCAACGCCTGGCGACGGTAAGCGGTGCGCAGGCTGAGGCGTATTTCAACGCGCCCAAACCGCAGGCGGAGCTTTTCCGGCAAGACCAGTCTAAAATAAAAGATTCCGGCGCGATTGTAAAGATGGCTCGGTAAGGTGAGAGGGCGATGAGACCTATCGAGAGATTTTGAAATGGCGGCGCTTGACTGCATGGCTGTTTTTCCCGCTCAAGGGGGGCTTTTGGGATCAGCGGTTTGGATCACTTCTCCAAACCGCCGATTTTCAGCCTTTTCAGTAAGCTATTGATTTAAAAAAGCAAAAGCTTACAAGCGGTTAGCTGTAAGCTTTTAAATTTTGGTGCCGAAGGGGAGACTCGAACTCCCACGGGGGAACCCCCACTAGACCCTGAACACGTTTTTTGGCTGTTTCACGTTATTTCACTATGACGCATAATTTGCTTAAAAACGCTCAAATATCCTTATAAAATATGGGTATTTACCATAACAGAACATCAATGTCCGCTCTTGCATATAAATCAAAAAGGTTGTACTATAGTTGTACAAAAGCGGCTCAATAGATTTTGGGCTGGCTTAATTTAGTGATCCGGGGTGCAACATGGCGACTGAATGGGTGGCGGTGGGCAAAGGCATCAGATACAGGGAACACGAAAGCCGAAAACACGGCAAACGTCCTGATCGGTATTGGACTATCGTCTATAAACGTGACGGCAAAACCTATAACGAGGCTGTGGGCTGGTGGAGCCAGGGGGCCAGCCAGGCCCAGGCGGAGGAGTTGCTGGCCCAGCTTCGCCAGAATTGGCGCAACGGCCAGGGGCCGCAGAGCTTGAAGGAAATGCGGGAGGCTGGGCAGACGGCCCGCGAGGAACAAGCCAAAGAGCAAGTACGCGTTGAAAATGAATCCCTGACCCTGCAAGAGTTTTGGGACAAAACTTATTGGCCGAATGCCAGCGTCAGAAAATCCATTGACACCATGAAGATTGAAAACTGTCAATTCAGGGCCTGGGTCGCTCCGGCACTTGGTCATCTGCCGCTCAGGGATATCCGGGCCAGCCACGTTGAAAGTATGGTTGCCAAAATGCGCGAGGCTGGCAAAGCACCCCGGACGCAGGAACACGTCAAAACCCTTCTGAGCGGCATCATCACCACGGCCATCAACGAAGAGCTTCTCAGCGGCCCCAACCCCTGCCACAAGGTGAAACTGCCCAAAACCGACAATCAGCGAATCAGGTTCCTTTCGCCGGACGAGGCCACGACACTTTTGGAAACACTGGCCCCACGTTCACAACAGGTGTATGACGAAGCCCTGCTGGCCCTTTTCTGCGGTTTACGGGCCAAGGAGATTTTCTCCCTCACCTGGGCCGACATTGATTTTGAAAACAAAATGATTTTTGTCAAAGACTCCAAAAACAAAAAACTCAACCGTCATGCCTATATGACAGTTGAGGTGGAAGCCATGCTGAAAAGCCGAATGAGCGGCCAAACTCCCGGCACTTTGGTTTTCCCCAAAATGGATGGTGAAAAGCAAAAAGCCGTTTCCACCACCTTCAGGGACACCATCCACGATTTAGGCTGGAACAACGGTGTCAGCGACCGCCGCCTTAGAGTCGTCTTCCATTCCTTGCGGCACACCTTTGCCTCTTGGCTGGTCATGGACGGAGTGCCGCTTTTCACCGTCTCAAAACTCATGGGACATAGCGATATTAGCATGACTATGCGTTACTCGCACTTGGCCCCCGACCACTTGCGCCAAGGAGCCAGCCACATGGAAGGCAAGTTGGTGGCAAAACTGAAAGAGACAGACAAGTAACGAACTATTTCTTTATCAGCTTGCCTTCGCCCATACCGGCCGTAACGACTTTGCGGCCGGTTTTTTCTTCCAACTCCTGGCGGGCTTTTCTGGCGATTCCGCCGCCTTTTTTCCCGGCCACCTTGTTTTCAGCAAAGCCTTTCGCTTCCATACTTTCAGCAATCTGGCGGGTGGAAAGTTCAGCCAGAGCGGTGAAAATAAGTTCCGCTTCGCTCATATGGTCGCGCAGATTCTGGGTCTTGAGGCCCTTCAGGCTTTTGTGTTCCTTGACGCTAACCTCGGCCCACTCCTGATGAATGATGTTGGTCAGAATGGCATACTCCATGCCTTCCTTGACATCATGTTCCTTCCAGTAATCGGTAAGCTTGTTGCGCGTCTCCTGGCCCAGCATCCGCTGTTCTATCCATTTATCGGGGCGACCATGCTTTTTCCACAGTTCCCGTGAACGGTTCAGAGCGATTTCCGGGTCTGCCATTTCCTTGATACGCTCATAGCCGACCTTGGCCAGCCACAGCTTGATGGGTTCAGCCTTGGGTGACGGCACGGATTGCACCAGGCGCAGAAGTGTTTCAGCATCAGCCACGTCTGTCAGGCGTTGTTTGCCGTCTTCGGCAGTCATTTTCAAACGCTTACAATTTGTAAGTGTTTCACTTCCCTCTGCCTTCATGCGACTTTTCAAGACATTCCAATAATTTCTGGCCCCTTGGGTATTCGGCTGCTCGGTCAGCACCTTGATGATGTCAATCACCGAAAAAAGCCAAGTTTCAGTTTGCTCATCGTAAGCACGGCGTATTTCATGTTCTTCAAATATGGCGATTTGGTCTTCTTTCATATCTTGTGTCCCCTTGAATTTGTATGGAGATTAATTTTAACAAAAATAGCCAAATTCTGCCACCAAATAATCGCCTATATTGAGGCTACCCAGGCAGTAAAAATAACTCCAGATAATATCTTGATACATATAAGTGTCGTATAGATCGATAATAAATTTATATATTGACAATGGCGCAATTTCTGTTATACTGCTGGCAAGTGGAGGTATCGTTTGTGCTGACGATTGCGGAGATATTGAAAAAGACCGGCCTGACCCTGCACAACTTCCAGTCTTGGCGGCGTGGTGATTCAACGCTGTTGCCCAAGCCCGTGGCAGTGGACAAGAAGGTCATCTATTTTGATGATTCCATTCTGGAACGCATCAAGTTCATCCGCAAACAGCAAGTGGCGGGGAAAACGCTGGCCCAAATCGAAGAACTGCTTCAAGCCGAGTTGGCCGAGGAAGCCAAAGCCCTGCCCACCTTCGAGAGTCTGCAAGCCGACCATGAAGATTTTGTGGCCGAGTTGCGCGACTTCACCCGTAAATGGGAGAAAGCCGAGTGCAAGGATGAAGTCTGCACGGCATTGAAGCTTGACCCATCCTTTACCGGTCAATTGACCACCTTCGTTGTTCCGGCAATGGGCAAAACGGCTGGCAACTTAATAGTGTATGTTTCCGTCATATCCATTGACTTGGTTCACTTCTCTGAACTGTCTGTCGATATATATGGTGAAACCGTGGTCAACAAACGTGCTGAACTCTTGGTGGATGATTTTGCAATGCTCTTGTATATTATTGGCCGGGAGTTCGCCAAGCGCAAGCAACTGATGAAAACAGAGATGATTCCTTATCTGCTGTTTCACGGTTTTGAAGGCACCGGGGCAGACAGCGGCTTCTGGATGGAAGCTTTGGAGTTGGCCCCGCTCTTAAACCAAATAACCGAAACCAGCCGCCAGTATCTGTTGCGGCTGCGGGAAAGCAGAGGCGACTTTGCGATAAGCGCGTAACATGAAGTGTCGGCAATGGCCGCACTTGTAACACGACGATATAAAAAAACCTGACTGATGTTGACGCATCAGTCAGGGCGGCGTTGTCACAGAACTTTTACCTTGGCGGGTACGCTTTCATGCGACAGTTCCATTCTAAAACAACGCCCCATTATCGTCAACAACATAATGAATGACGCCGTGCGTGGGAATACCCGCCGCTGGTGTCTATCCGCGTTTTGTCAAGCAATGACAACGCAATGAGGCTATTATGATAAATGTACCTGAACATATCGAAGCCCTGGGCGACAGCTTTGTCAGCCTGTGGCATGACTTTAGTGTCTTCCCGACCCGTGAGGAAGTGTCTGCAAAAATCCGCATCTACAAACCCCGCACGCTGGCGAACCTCGATTGCCAAGGCCGAGGCCCCAGTGGCCGTCTGCACGTCGGCAACAAAGTCTGTTACCCACGCGATGAAGTTGTGATCTGGTTCGCAGACCAAATCAACAAGCAAAAACCATAAGGAGATTATATGGGATTCACCCTTGAACATATACACCGTTCGATCAACAGTCTTGGCCGCCTCATGCCCGCCAAGCCCAACAAAGACTCCACCCGCGAGTATTCGCTCAAAGAGTGCATCTTTCTGATGGCACCTCAGCTTTTGGAAAAGCGGGAAATGGGCTGCACCACCAACGAGTTGGTGAAAGCCCTGCTGGATGACGGAATCGAAATCAAAGCCCCAACCCTGAACCGCTATCTCTGTGACTATCAGAAAATTCACGGAGAAGAGCCGAAAGCCAATCCGCCGGAAAAGCAGAAGCCAGAGGCACAAGCGGCCCCACCGCCATTGCCCCCTGTCGCACCTGAATCCGCTGAAAAGCCAAAACCGCCCTTGGGCCAATCTGCCCCAGCGGCCAGCATGACTCAGGCGCAATCTGCTTTATCGACGCATCATGATTCAGCCCTTGCACAGACAGGGCAAAATAATCTGCCCGGTCTGCAAGCCTTGAATAGCAAGCGGTAGCCGAAGAGGACTTACTCCGCTTTTGCTACCGCAAAAGCTACGTTCGCCCCGGCCTACCGGCCGGGGTGTCCGCCTACCGGCGGATTCAAGCGATTACGCCATAAAGGAGAATGTTTGACAGCCTACAGCATAATTCGCATCAATAAGTTAAAGTCCTGGGGCGCGGTGGCCGGGGCGGTGGCGCATAACGCCCGCACCCGCGAGACGCTCAACGCCGACCCCGGCATTCCCTGCCGCTTCCTTATCGGCTCACCACACGATGACCCCGTGGCCGTCTGCAAGGCCCGTCTCGGCGACCAGCGGATACGCAAAAATGCCGTCTATGGCGTGGACGGTTTCCTCGGTGCCAGCCCCGAATATTTTCGGCCTGACGTACCCGGCCAATACGGCCTTGCTTACGCAGACCGCCTCAATGCCTGGGTGGAAACATCAGTCGCTTGGCTACAAGACAGATACGGCGACCGCGTCATCAATGCCGTGCTTCATCTCGATGAAGCCACGCCACACATTCAATACTTGCTCCTGCCGCTGGACGACAAGGGCAAGCTCAACTACAAATCCCTGTTCGGCGGCAGCAAGTATGTTTTGAGCCAGCTCCAATCGGACTACGCCAACGCCGTGGCCCACCTGGGCCTGACACGCGGGCGGGAAGGCTCCAAAGCCAAACACACCGAAGTTGCTGAATACTACTCCCGCACTCAAGCCGTTGAACACACGGCCATACCAGAACTGCCGTCAGCGGATGACATCCAGCCGCCGGAACCACCAAGCACTATGGCGCGGATGAAAACAGAAAACCTGCTCACCTACGCCAAAGAAGCCGCTGTCAAAGCCATCAAAGATCAGATGGCCAAGCTGGCACCGGCATTAGAGGCGCTCACCAAGCAAAACGATTTGCTGATCATCGAAAACGCCAGGCTCCGGCAAGAGCGCGAGCAACTCAAAGACGCCAACTCGCAACTCAGTCTTGAAATTGCGGATTTCAAAGCAGTCGCCAACCAGATGCGCGAACTGGCTTTAGATCAGGTCTTGGTCAAAATGTATGGCGCGACTGAAGAACCGAACTCCAAGCCGAAGAACAAAAGCAGAACCTTCACCCTGCCGGACGGCCTGACTGTTGAATACAGCGACAATCAATGGCAAAGCCCAAACTCTGGCCGAAAAGGAAAAGGCGCGATCAACCTGGTGATGTACTTGTCGGGTTACGGCCAAGATCAGTACCAGCAAGCTGTTCATGACATGACCGAGATATTTGAGAGCAAGGACATTACGGGCAGTTTTGCCAACTACATGATGGAAACCGCTCCGCGACAGACCAACGCTATCGCCCGCCAGAAATTCCAAATGCCAGCCCCATGCAAAAGCACTTGGCAGGATGTGCGCGACCACTTGGTGCATAAACTGAATTTGCCGCCAGCCTTCATTGATAAAGCCCATGAAGACGGCCTCATATTCAGTGACCAACGCTTCAACTGCGTTTTTACCCGCGACAACGCCAGTGGCATCTTCAAGCTAGGCACCGGCACCAAGCCATTCAGTCAATCCTTGGGCAAAGAGGGCGCACCATTCGTCATGCACGGTACAGACAACAAGCTTTACATCGTTGATTCACCGATGGAGGCATTGAGCCTCAAACTCATGCACCCGGACAGCACCATTCTGGCCACCAACGGTTTCATGCACGATGATAAGCTCAAGCCATACATCGACCAGAAAGAAGTCTTCATCACTCAAGGCCAAGACGGCATTTCAAAGGAAATATCCAAATTCCTTTGCAACCACATTCCCAACTCCAAACTCATTCAGCCCAAAATGGGCAAGAGTTGGAACGAATGCCGCTTACTCCAAATTGAGGAAGAAGCAAAAGAGCGACGCCAGCAAGCGCAAGCTGCCGCGCAAGCCCGCGTCCAAGCGCTGACGGCAACGCCAACCATCAACAGATCAAGCGGCATGGGGATGGGCCGATAAACTGGTTCACGCCAGACCGCAAGATAAGCAGAGGGCATGACGGTCTAATGATTACTTAGGCCGTCATTGCTTAAGAAAACACTTCGGTGGCTGAACAACTGGCCGAACAGCAGATTCAGCAAGAGCGCCCACTGGGTATGGGCGGGTTTGGTGGATGAAACCCTCTGCCCATGACTTATACAGATACATCAAGGGCTTTTAGCCGCTTGCACGAAGACGTTACATTTTAAAAACCCGCAACAAGCCTCTGAGAACGATATCCAGCATTACTATCAGTTCTTGCCGCAAACGCTGCATCGTGTTTTGTCCCACCCCTTCCTTATGGTCTTTTGCTGTGGAAATCTCTAAAGCCAGTTTCATCAATTGTTTTGAACTGGTTTCAAAAGAATCTAATGCCTTGCGTTTCATATGTTACCTCCAGCATAAAAAAATGGAATACGCCCATAGGCGTTAAGGTTGCATATAAATCTATGAGCAGAAGGCATAATAAAAGAGGGCCATCGCGTCGATCTGCGCGTGGCCCTCTCGTGTACCAAGATACAGGCGGAAAATTACAGCTGCTCATTCATAGGTCAATGTGTCTCGCAAGGGCGCTTTGGCTGCCCGTGTGGCCGGAAGGAAGGCGGAGGCAATAGCGGTGGTCAGAGAAAGCACAAGCCAGAAAACGGCGCCAGACAATGACATGGTGGTAATCAGGTCGCTGTGCAGAAAAATTCGCCCGAATTCATTTCCGGCAACTTTGGCCGCCGGGTATGAGAACAACAAGGCCGCCAGCCAACTGACAGCAGCCATTATCATAACTTCCACCATGACCAGCCCGGTGATGTCGCGGCGGCCCGCGCCTATGGCCCGCATGGCGCCCAGCTCTCTCCGGCGCTCGCCTATGCTCATACCGATGGCCGAGGCTATGCTCAAACCGCCGACAAAGACGGCCAGCAAAGCGATGATGGAAAGGAAATTCACCATAATTTTCAAATGGTCAACAAAGGCTTCCCGCAGTTTTTTGATATCGGTATTTTCGGCCAGCACAATCCTGGCGTCCGCAAAGGATTTTTCGATTTTCGCGCGTATATCGCCCTCTCCATATAAAACAAGGTGCTGTGTGCTTTGGCCATCCCCTATCATGTTTTCATAAACACTTTGACGCATATACGCGAAAGGCAGGGGCGGTACCTCGCCCACGATTCCCCCAACGGGGATGGATGCCGACAGGCCATCAGCCTTCATAGAGACGGCTTTGCCGGGTTGCATCCATTTTTCATCATCTTGCAAGCCCTGGCTGATGAGTATTGATTCAGTCTCAATACCTTTAGATAATAGCCGCCCCGTATCAGGCAATATTTTCAAGAGATATTGCGGTGAATATGTTCCGTCCGGTTTTGCGAATTGTACCCGTTTGCTGTGATACAATTCAAAATCGAGAGTATTAACTAAAGAATGTTAAAATATCCTCAATGCATCCGTTGACGTGAAATCTGGCG
>QMCE01004174.1_pt1 | contig 10682 bp, 9 predicted proteins | sample 1821851 | NCBI WGS metagenome assembly QMCE01 (sample SAMN09453174, study PRJNA476694) | Termite gut metagenome, whole genome shotgun sequencing project. | isolation source: worker | host: Odontotermes sp. | place: South Africa:Pretoria | collected 2016-01-28
GGAATTTCCTGGGTGGCTGGCACATGAGGAAGAACAACGCCTAATGCTGGCCGAGGAACGCGCCGCCGCCGAGGTCTTGCGCCGGGAACCGGCCCCCATGCGCCGGCGAAGCCGGCGCAGCAATCGATTCGGAAATAAATGCATGTCGCGGGCGATTCATGAATCGCCCCTACAATGTCGGGTCACGGGCGACCACACAGGGTCGCCCCTATAATATTCCATTTGACAAATCTGGTCTATCGCGATAGACTAAACGCAAGGTTTACACCAATAGACCCGAGGAGGCAACATGGAATCATTCAAGCTGCACGACGGCGAATATAAGTTTCTCAACGTAATCTGGGAGCTGGCGCCCATCAACTCTACGGCGCTGTGCAAGGCGTGCGAGGCGCGGCTGGGCTGGAAGAAGTCCACTACATATACCGTTTTGCGCAAACTCTGCGAGCGCGGCGTGCTTAAAAACGACAACGCGGTGGTCACGGCGCTGATCACGCGCGACCAGGCGCAAAGGCTCGAAAGCGGCGCGGTGGTGAACAAGGCGTTCGGCGGCTCGCTGCCCGCTTTTGTCGCCGCGTTCCTACAGGGCAACACGCTCTCCGAGCCGGAGGCCGACGCGATCCGCGCGATGATCGAGGAGGCGGCGAAATGACGGCGCTCTTTATCGACATCCTCAACATGAGCCTGACCGCGAGCTTCGCGGCGCTCGCCGTGATACTCGCGCGCTTTGCGCTTAAAAAAGCGCCCAGGATATTCTCCTACGCGCTGTGGGCGGTGGTGCTGTTCCGGCTCGTCTGCCCCGTCAGCTTCGAAAGCCCGCTCAGCGCGATGCCCGTGCGCCCCAACGCCGTTCCGCAGGATATCGTCTACGCGCAAACGCCGAGGATACAGAGTGCCGCCGCGCTCGTGGACGCTCCAGTCAACGCCGCGCTCGATTCGTCGCTGCCGGAGGTTCGCCCCGAATACAGCGTCAACCCCATACAGGTATGGCTGGAACTAGGCGCGTACGCCTGGCTGCTGGGCGTTTGCGCGATGATTCTTTACGCGCTAATCAGCTATTTCCGGCTAAAAACGCGCTTGCGCGACGCGACGCTCGTCTCCGATAATTTATTCGAGACGGACCGCATAGAATCGCCGTTCGTGCTCGGCTTCATCCGGCCGAGAATCTACGCCCCGGCTGGCGCGCCGCTGCCCGCGCACATACTCCTGCACGAGCGGGCGCACATCCGCCGCAGGGATTACCTCGTCAAGCCCGTCGCGTTCCTCGCGCTGGCCGTGCACTGGTTCAACCCGCTGGTCTGGCTGTGCTATTTTCTAATGGCGCGGGATATGGAGCTATTGGCGGACGAGGCGGCGCTGAAGGCTATGGGCGGCGAAATGAGCGCCAAGCGCGGCTACTGCGAATCGCTCGTCAGCATGGCGGCGAAGCGCGGGGCGGTCGTTCCGCTGGCCTTTGGCGAGAGCGGCGGCGGGGGCGTGAAGGCGCGCGTAAAGAACGCGCTGAGCTTTAAAAAGCCCGCCGCGTGGCTCGCCGCCGTTGCCGCTATCGTGGTCATCGCGCTGTGCGCCGTCTTGATCCCGAACAGGGCGAAGGAAGCCCCGGAAGCCACTGTCTCGTATGGGACGTTTTCGCTGGACATTATTCAACCGGGATACTATGAGCGCATGGCCTCCGTTACGCTCAACAGCGACGGAACAGCGGCCATCAATCCTTTCCGCACCAGCAGCTTTGCGCCGCCGCCGTGCACGTTTGCCGTTGAAAACGGCGAGCTGGTTTTGCGCGCGAACCTAAAGACACCTGTCGAACAGGGGCTATATGGCATCGAGGATAACAGCGTCGTCGCGCGGTTCTCCATCGAGGACGGCGGAAAGTCGCTCGGCTTCCTCTCCTCGCCGCTCCTGCTGTTCCCTGATTTAGATGAGCCGAGCTATCATGGTCTGGCCTATATGCTAAAGAACAGCGGCAGCGCGGTCGAAGCGGCGTCTGCCGATTCGGTTCCGCAGGAAGCGCAAGGCCTAAACCTCGTCGAGCTGCTTGAATATAAAACGCCCTACGTCGGCGACAACAGCACGGTCTCCGCGCTCGTTTCGCTCTTACCCTCGCCCGACCCGGAGCTTATACAGCAATTTTTCTCCATCGGCGACGATTACGGCACGAGCTATGGCGGCGTCGATCCAGACGGGAAGACGCTTACGATCTACTATGAGGTTAAAAACGCGGGCGTAGATACTGCGGCGCTGCGGCGGCGCATCGAAGATGGATCGGGCTATTACACGCTCACGGGGCGGACGAATGCGCTCATGCTGTTCAGCACGATTCAGAATCTCGAAGAAATCGCCTTCAGGGTGCGGCTAACGCCGTCAAGCGGCGCGCTGGACAAGAGCGCGTACAGCGATAGCTGGTATACCCACCGCGCCCTGTACGAAGAATATTGCGATATGGCCAGGGTATATGAAGCCTCTGATCCGCGAGAGCTCTCGAACGGCATGATCCGTATTTACCGGGAGTACGAAGAAGACAGCGTGATGTCTATCGCCCACTTGGAAATGCTCGCGCAAAAAGGCCCCGCGCTGACCGTCGGGGACTTCGAGGGCTTCGCGGGCGAAAATATCGGCTCCGGCTTCTTCATCATGCGCTACGACGTTGAAGGAGGAACGCTGGAAGTGCACGCGAGCACCGCCGAGCCGGACGCGGTTCTGAACTACGCCCGCTACACGAAGCCCGGATTCGACCCGCTCGACCAGGCGCTGTGCGTCGATATCATGCAGGGCGGAGAGGCGCTAAAAGCATATCTTGAGGAGGATACGGCCTCGCGCGTTGTAAACATGCTCCTTACAGCGCTGGAGCGGGCGTGTTTCGACAGGCTTGTCAGCTCGAAAGCGCCGCCGGCCGGAGACCCCGCCGGCGAGCTGGGCGAGTGTGAGGAATATCGAAGGATTAAACAGATGGATTATACCGCGCTGCCCGCGCTGAGCGAAACACTCGAAGCGGCGGAGGAACGTACGACAAGGGCGGATATCGCGGCGGCGCTGACGGCGGAAATCCTGGCTTGGCGTATGCTAAGCTCGCAGTATGTACCCGACTATACGGGCGAGGAAGCGCCGCTGCTGCCCGTATCGTAGGGCGCGGCGTGACCACATATTGTAGGGAACGGTTCTAAACCGTTCCGTGTTCTAAATCGCCGCCTAGACATCATTTTGGGTCGCGGGCGGGTTTAGAACCCGCCCCTACAGGATTGGAAAAATATTCAACCCTTTTGACATACCCCGCAATAATACACATTCCCGCCCATATACGCCTCGCGCGTTATGGGGCCGCCGCAGACGGGGCAGGGATTCTTGTACGTCTTCGCGGAGAGCAGCGTTTTATAGCCGCCCTCGTTGCCAAAAAGGTCACGTTCGGTATCGCGCCCGCCCTTTTCCGTCATGTCCGCGAGCGTATTTTTCACGCTCTTATACAGCGCCGAAAGCTCGGTATCCGAGAGCGCTTGCAGCTTCTTGCGCGGCGCGACGCGCGCGATGAACAGGATATCCTGCAAGACGCCGTTGCCGAGGCCGGGTATGCGCTGCTCGGCGGCCAAAAGCGCCTTCGCGCTCAGCGTCTTCTTCGCGTTTGCGACGATCGAATCGAAATACGCCTCGTCGAAATCGTCCGTCAGCGGCGAGGGCTTTTCGCGGGCGACCTTGTAGTACGCGTTGTCCCACTCGCCCTCCACCGCCCACATCCCGCCGTACATCGCGACGGTGCACACGAGCGCCGAACCGTCCGCGAAGCGCACGTCGAGCTGGTTCTTCGGCGGAACCGCCGCGCCCGGGGCGTAGTAGCGCACGTTTACGCCCTCGCCCAGTATGAGCGAAACGCTGCCCGAGCGCATGGTAACGTAGCCAGCCGAGGCCTCGGCGGAATCAAACGCGCGCCCCGCTAAAAGCGCGCCGTAGCCCGCCGGGTCGCCGTTGAACCAGGCGAATTTATGCGGAGAGCCGCCCGCTTTTACGCCCGCGACGGGCTTGTCCAGCAGGGTATCGGAGAGCTGCTTCGCCAGATTGTAGCTTTCGGGGATTTCTAGCATTGCAAATTTTCACCTTTTTTAATTCAATTTTTTACTTTTGCGTTGTGCACGACTCTAAACCCGTATTTCTTAATCGTGGCATCGGTATTTTGCCTATAGTATTCTGTAAGCTGTTCAGGGGTCATATCTTTCGTTTTTTCATATATCGTCAACCTAATCTGATTGACTTCCTGCTCAATCGTGCTTGTTGTCTTCATATTCCACAACCTCCATCGGCGAGTATATTTCTATATTGTGATAGCCGTTCATCGTATTAATATGCCCTGCCATTTTTATTGTCTTACGTTTGACGATATGTTGAAAATTCATGCTTATTATCATATCCAGATCGTTTATTGCGGCTATAGCAATATGCAGGCCGTCAGTGCGGTATTTGATCGGAATAATTCCTTCCGCAACATACATATCAGCTAGATGTGCCGCCTCTTCGCTCGGTTCGAGTATAGGAATATCGTACTCTAAAATAAGACGAAGCATCTGGTCGCGCTTAGGTTCGAACGCCTTATCTATCTCATCAATCACATATCGAGATGTAAATGCATTATACTTTCCCGCCGCTATCTCCTTAAACAGCTTTACTGTATCGGTATGCGCTTCACGCGTTTCATCGATATAGAAGTTGAACAAGGTCGTTTCCAGATAGATTTTTGGAGTTCGCATGGCTGACCCCCTTTTTACTTATTAAGTTTAGCATAATGCGGAAAATCGCACAAGCAGGCTCACTCCACGCTCTTCAGCGCCCCCAGCATATCTATCCTCTTCGTCTTACGGCCCAATAGCAGGTTAACGATGATCGCGTACACGAGCGTCAGCGCCGCCGACAGCGCGTAGGTTACGGGCAAAACGACCGGCTCGAACGACAGCTCGCCCATCGACGTATCCGTCAGGATGCTTTCTAGGAGCGGGAAGCCCAGGAGCGCGCCCAAGCCTATGCCCAAGACCGTAAACACCATGTTTTCGGATAATATCAGCCGCTTGATCTCCTTTGGATAGAAGCCCAAAACGCTCAGCGTCGCGAGGTCGCGGATGCGGTCGTAAAAGTTCATGACGCCCAGCGAATAGAGCACCACGAACGCCAGCACGCCGCCGAAGAGAATCAGTATGCCGACGACGGCGTTCATCGTCTCCATCTGCGCGTCGAAAGCCGATACGACCTCCTGCTTCAGCTTTACGGACTGCACGAAATCGTAGCTTTCCAGCGTGCGCATCGTTGACTCCGGGTTTTCCGCCAAGAGATACAGCATACTCGGGCGGAAGCCCTCGCCCAGCGAGCGCCAGAGCGAACGGCCTACATAGACGCCGTTGATATTCGGCGCGACGCCCATGACGGGCAGCGTGTGCGTCTTGCGCGCGCCTATGCGCCGGATCGTAAGCGAATCCCCCCGCGCAACGCCCAGATTATCCGCGAGCTGCTGCGCGATGAACACGCCGTCCGGCATCGTCATTGAGCTGCCGGCGGTTTGATCGACGACCATGAGCGTCACCACGTCCTCGGAGACGTGTACGGTCGTGTCGAGCTTTTTCCCGAAGGCGATAGCCTCGATGGGCAGCGCCATCTCCGCCTCGAGCCGCTCGATGCCCGCGAGCCGCGCGATATGCCGCTCCTCACGGTTCGACGCCGCCCCTTCGAGCGAAACCTGAAGATCGTAGCGGTACAGCTTCTCATATAAATCGTCCATGAGCTTATCGACCGTATCGTTCATGCCGATGGCGGTGACGATCAGCGCCATGCAGAGCGAAACGCCCACGACGCACATCAGCGCGCGCATACGGTTACGGAAGATATTGCGCACGACCGTCTTGACGGAAAAGCCCAGCACGCGCCAAAGCGGGCTGCGCTCGATTATATTGCGGCGGCTGCGCTTAGGCGGCTTCGGGCGCATACACTGCGCGGGGCCCGTGCGCACCTCGCGCACGGCCGTGAGCAGCACCGCGCCCACGCAGCATACCGCCGCGATGGAGACGGCGTTGATCAGCGACGCCCAATCCATCAAAAACTCGATGGGCGGCAGCTCGAAATACTGATAGACCATATCTACGAGGAATACGGTAATCGCCCGCCCCGGCACCGCGCCGAGCGCCGTCCCGAGCACGATGACGAGAAAGGCGTAGCTTAGAAAGTAGAATAGCAGGCGCGAATCGGAATAGCCGAGGGCCTTCAGCGTGCCGATCATCGTGCGGCTGTTTTCGACGACGCGCTGCATCGTCGTGAACATGATGAGCGCCGCAGTCAGGAAGAAGAGCGCCGGGAGCGTCGTCGTCATGGAAGCGAGTCCGTCCATCTCCGAATAGATCATGTACGCGCGCACGTTGTCCTCGAACTCCAATACCGCCAGGCAGCGCTCACCCAGCACCGACTTGACGGCGTTTATGAGCGCCTCCCGCGAAACGCCTCCGCGCCCCTTGACCAGTATCTCGTTATAGACGTGCGCGCCGTACGCCGTGGAAACGGCCTCCTCCCGTACGTACAAGAACCCGTTCTTCTCGGGATTGGGGATTAGGTCCATGCCGCTGACATTATAGATGTATTCCGGCGATATGACGAGCGCCGAGATCGTGAAGTTCAAGCGCCGGCCCTCGTATTCGAGCGTAAGCCGCTCGCCGACGGTCAGCCCCCGCGCCTTCGCGAACGAGGCCACTAGCATACATTCGCGCGGGCCTTCCGGCTCGCGCCCGCTTTCGATGTAGGGGACGCACTGCGTAAAATCGTCGTAGGTGTGCAGCGTCAGGTTGGTTTCGTCGTCCTCCGTCCATTTCGTCATAAGCGTCACGCGCGGCGTAACGAACGCCGCGGAATCCAGCGCGCGCAGGCCGCGCACGTCGCGCATATCGGCGTTGTCCGCCGTGATCCACAGGTCGCTCACGGCGGACGGCGTGATATACGTATCTATCGCGTATTGCAGGTTGGCGTTTATGCCGCTCATGCCGATATAGATCATCACGCCCAGCGCCGTCACGATCATGACGGATATAAGGCGCGGGAGCGTATGCCGTATGTCGCGGAAGAAGTTTAGCAGCAGCATTGAGTCTCACCACTATTCCTTGTAGGGGCAAACCTTGTGTTTGCCCTGCTTTTGGGCTAACCTTGTAGGGGCGAACTGTGTTCGCCCGTGGAATACCGAAACCTGTAGGGACGCCATATATGGCGTCCGTGACCCCAAAACATGGCTTTCATTTGTAGGGCAGGGGTTCTACTCCTGCCGCATCCTGCGCAATGAATAACACGGCGGGAGGCCGTATCCCGCGCCATGAATAACACGGCGGGAGCAGAGCCCCCGCCCTACAATATGGGGTCATATTCGGGATCACGGGCGAACACAGTTCGCCCCTACAGTTTGGGGTCGTTGTTATTTGGTAACGGGCGATTACGAATCGCCCCTACAGTTTGGGGTTGTTTTCTTACCACTCGACCTCGCTGACCGGCACGGGCGCTTCGTTTATCCTCGTCTCGACGAGCTTGCCGGAGCGCATCCTGAGCAGCAGATCGCCAATCGGCGCGAGCGCGCTGTTGTGCGTGACGATTATGACCGTGTTTTGCGCCTTGCGGCATACGTCGATGAGCGTTGAGAGCACGGCCTTGCCCGTCTGGTAGTCGAGCGCGCCCGTCGGCTCGTCGCAGAGCAGGAGCGACGGGTTCTTCGCCAGCGCCCGCGCGATCGCGACGCGCTGCTGTTCGCCGCCGGAAATTTGGGAGGGGAAGTTGTTCAGCCGCTCGGACAGCCCGACCATTTCCAGCGCGGCCCGCGCGTCCATCGGGTTCGGCGAAATCTGCCGCGCAAGCTCGACGTTTTCAACGACGGTCAGGTTGGGCATTAAATTGTAGAACTGGAACACGAAACCGACGCGCTCGCGCCGGTACCGCGTGAGCAGGCGCTTGGAATAGCGGGAGATGTCCTCCCCCTCGACGCAAACGCTGCCGGACGTCGGCAAGTCCATGCCGCCCAATATGTTCAGCACGGTCGATTTCCCCGCGCCGGACGCGCCCTGTAGGATACAGACGCTGCCGCGCGGTATCTCGAAGCTCACGCCGTCCACAGCGGAAATCAGCGTTTCCCCCATCTTATATTGCTTAAACAGATCGCGGATTTGGATGATCGGGCCGTCTGGATCGGACATGATGATGCCCCTTTCGCCAATGGCCTCATTGCCAATAAATTTAGCGATGCTCCGAAAGAATGGATCTATAGGTATTATATCATATATTTGCTCAGGGCGCATGAGTACGCTATAATGTACTTAAATTTCACCAATGGGAGGGCCGACACATGGCCGAACTGCGCTACAATCCCCTGACAAAGGACTACGTTATGATCGCGTCGCACCGCCAGAACCGCCCGCAGATGCCGAAGGACTGGTGTCCGTTCTGCCCCGGCTCGGGCAAGGTGCCGGACGATTACGACGTCTTCAAATACGACAACGACTTTCCCGCGCTTTCCGAGAATCCGCCGGAGCCCGATCCTGTGGCGACGGAGCTGTATCAAACCGCCCCCGCCTACGGGAAGTGCGAGGTAGTCCTCTACTCCCCCGACCATCACGCGCTGCTGCACCAGCTTTCGGACGAGCACATCCTCAAGCTCGTCGGGCTTTGGACGGAACGCTTTACGGCGCTCTCCGCCGACCCCAAGGTTAAATACGTCTTCATCTTCGAAAACCGGGGCGAGGAGGTCGGCGTGACGATGCCGCACCCGCACGGCCAGATCTACGCCTTCCCGTTTATCCCGAAAAAGCTCGCGCTGGAGCTCGAAGCGAGCAAGGAGCATTTCGATAAAAACGGCCGCTGCCTCATCTGTGATATGCTCGCCGAGGAGCGCAGGTTTAAAGCGCGCGTCATCATGGAGAACGAGGACTTCACCGCGTTTATCCCGTTCTTTTCGGAATATCCGTACGGCGTATACGTCGTTTCCAACGCGCACAAGGGCGCGCTGCCCGCGTTCAACGAGCGCGAAAGGCTGAACCTCGGGCGCATAATCAAGCGCGTCGCGGGCATGTACGACGCGCTGTTCGACCGTACGTTCCCCTATATGATGTGCCTGCATCAGGCGCCGGTGAACTCGGGCGATACCTCGGAGTATTATCACTTCCACATAGAGTTCTTCCCGCCGCTGCGCGCGCGCGACAAGCTCAAATTCAACGCCTCCAGCGAGACGGGCGCCTGGGCGCACTGCAACCCGACCGCGCCGGAGGAAAAGGCGGAGGAGCTGAGGGCGGCGTACCAACGATTTCTGGGACAAAAATAAAACGCTGTAGGGGCGGGCCTGTGCGGCCGCCCGCGACCCAAAAATGAACCCCAAATTGTAGGGGCGATTCACGAATCGCCCGTATCGCAAGACGCTATATTCTTATCGCGGTCGATTCATGAATCGACCCTACAAATAGGATAAGGAATATTAAATGGACGCGAAGGCATTTTTCAAGGAAATCAAAAATACGCCGCGCAACGCCTACTACATGCACGGCGAGGAGGAATTCCTCAAGGATCGCGCGTTGGAGGAGCTGAAGGCGCTTTGCGGCGACCCCGCCCTCGGCGTTGCCGAGCTTGCGAACCCGGGCGCGCAGGAGCTGATCGAGGCGTGTGAGACGCTGCCGTTTTTCTGCGAACGGCGGCTTGTCGTCGTCCGGGAGCAGAAGGCCGCCGAAAAGGACGCGAAGGCCATCGCGGCGTATCTGCCCAAAATCCCGCAGACGACGATTCTGGTATTCTTCGAGCGCGGCTCCGCCGATAAGCGCAAGGCGCTCTTCAAAGCTTTTTCAACCGCAGGCGCGGACGTGGATTTCGCCCCGCTAAGCGAGGAGGACGCCGCGCGGTTTGTCGTTAAAACCGCCGCGCGACGCGGCTGCTCCATCGAACCGCGCGAGACGCGCCTGCTCGTGGCGATGGCTGGCACCTCGCTTATGGAACTGAACAACGAGCTCTCCAAATGCTGCGATTATGTAGGCGGCGGCGCGATTACAGCGGACGTTATAAACGCGCTCGTGCGCAGAAACGCGGAGACAAACGTATTCCACATGCTGGACGCGATGCTCGCCGGGCGCGCGGGGGACGGCATAAAACAGCTCGATGACATGCTGCGCCAGGGCGAGGAGCCGCTGCGCCTTATCGCGTTCCTCGCGGGGCGCTTCCGCGCGATGCTCGCGGGCCGGCGCGCGCTGGACGCGGGGCTTTCGCGGCAAAAGGCCGTCGCCGCCGTCGGAGGCAGCCCCTTTGCCGCGGGCAAGGCGCTGGACGCCGCAAAGCACTTTACCGCGGAGCAGCTCCTTAGCGCGCTGAAACGCTTCGCCGCCGCCGACGCGGACATCAAGCTCTCGCGCCAAACGCCGCGCCTCGCGCTGGAATGCGCGCTGATAGAGAGCGTAGGGCCGGTTATTAACCGGCGGTAAAATCAACACAAATATATAACCCAATACTGTAGGGCGGGGGCTCTGCTCCCGCCGTGTTGTTCATTGCGCAGGATACGGCAGGAGTAGAACCCCTGCCCTACATATGGATGTCATATTGTAGGAACGCCATATATGGCGTCCGTGATAATAGAAAACGTATGTTGCGGGTCACGGGCGAACACAGTTCGCCCCTACAAGATTAGCACACCCTATACGCAAAGCTCGTCCGGCGCAGCC
>QMCE01002232.1_pt1 | contig 10681 bp, 12 predicted proteins | sample 1821851 | NCBI WGS metagenome assembly QMCE01 (sample SAMN09453174, study PRJNA476694) | Termite gut metagenome, whole genome shotgun sequencing project. | isolation source: worker | host: Odontotermes sp. | place: South Africa:Pretoria | collected 2016-01-28
CTGGGTGCCAGCCAGTGAGGACATCAGAATAATGCCGCCATGGCCGCGCTCGACCATCGGGGAGGACAGGAGTTTGGCCATCAACAGGGGTCCACGAACATTGACCGCCGCCGCCTGCGCCAGCCGGTCCTCGGTCTGCTCCATGAAGGGGCCGATCGGGGCGAAGGCGGCATTGTAGACCAACAATCCGATCGACCGGCTGGCGAATTGGGGCAGGGCGCCCAGCTTGGCCTCAACGTCCTCGAAGTCCGCCATGTCAGCCGTGATCGGCACCACGTCGACCCGGTGGGCCTGCCGCAAACGATCGGCCGCCGCCTGGAGGCGGTCCGGCCGACGGGCGATCAGGATCAGGCCGAGGCCCCGCCGCGCCAGGGCTTCGGCGTAGGCGAAACCCAGGCCGTCGGAACCGCCGGCGACCAGGGCATAGGGACCGTACTTTTCCAAGAAAGCGTTGGCATGCACTGAAGGCACGTTACCATACGGTCGGCCGGGGCCTCCAGGCACCCCTCGGCTCCAACCCCCGGAGCCGACTTGTCCCTGCCTACTCGATCCCCCAAACGCCGTGCCCCGATACCAAGACGAGAAGCGCATCTGACGAGGTCGCCGGTTCGCCGGCCCAGCCACCTCTCCAACCAGCACACACCGGCCCCTCACCCCAGCAGCAGTTCCACCAGGGGCCGTTGCGGCGTCAATCGCCCGATCTCACGGAAGCCGGCCTTGAGGAAGGTGGTCAGGGCCCCGACGTAGAGGTCGTTGCTCGAAGCCTTGCCCTTGACGGCGAGGTCGACCGGACGACCGATGACCCGCCGGGCGCCCCGCTCCCGTGCGACCTCGATCCCGCCCCGCAGCAGGGCCGAAGCCACCCCCTGACGCCGGTGGCCGACCCGGACGACGAAACAGGAGGCCAGCCAGGTGCCGGCCAGTTGGTCGGGCCCGGCGGCCAGTTTGGCCAGGCCGCGGGAGGCGAGGATCCGGGTGAAGTCCGCCAGCGGGCAGATCCTCAGCCAGCCGACTGCCAGGCCGTCGGCATAGGCCAGCACTCCCGGCGGCACCGGCCGGCCCATCTGGTCGCGCAGGTCCTCCCGGGCCTCCGGCGTGTTGTAGCTGTCGGCGCGGATGTCCCACTGGCACCAGCAGCGCGCCGCCACCCCGCGCTTCCCGAAGAGGTCCACCAGATCCGGCCAACGGTCCTTAGTCGCCGGCGCGATCTCAACCATGGAGTCGGCCATGGCATCATGCTACTGGAGCCGGGCCGGCCGCTCGACAGCCGGGCCGTCAGGACTCGGACGGTTCGTAGCCCTCAAAGATGACCAGGTGGTCCTCACCCTCGGCGACCGCCTGGTCCCGGGGGGAGTCGATGGTCCAGTAGACGCCCTGGACCCCCCAGACGCCGCAGCAGAGCCGGTGGGCCCAGTTGCGCCGGTCGCTGAACCGCTCGGCGATGAAGTCAGGCCGGGCGGCGACGTCGCCGAGCAGGGCCGTCAGGAAGAGGCGGAGGGGCCAGGGTTGGCCGCCGCCGTCGCCGCGCTTGAGGAAGTTCTGGGTCAGCTGGCCGCGCACCACCTCGGGACGGTGGGTCCGCAGCCAGAGCAGGACCCTCGGGTCGAAGCTCTCGACGCAGTAGGTCAGGTCGAACTGGTCGAGGCACCTCATCGTCGCCGCCGTCAGCTTGGCCTGGTTGCCTCCCACCGGTTTGATCTCCACGATCAGGGGGGTGCGGCCCTCGAAGAGGGGCAGGACCTCCTCCAGGAAGGGGATCCGCTCGTCGGTGCCCAGGAGGCGGCGCTGGCCGAGTTCGACCGCCGTCAACTCCTCGACCGTGCCCGCCCGCCCCGTCAGCCGACCGAGGTCCGAGTCATGCACCACCGCCAGACGGCCGTCCCGGGTCAGATGGACGTCCAGCTCCGCGCCATAGCCCCGCTCGACCGCCCGGTGGAAGGCCGGCAACGAGTTCTCGGGCACCGCCGGGTTGGTGTGGAGTCCGCGATGGGCGTACCGGTGGTTCTGCAAGCGCTTCAACTGGGGATGCCCGACCCTCCCGTGGGCCAGGAACCACCAGGCGCAGTAGGCTCCCGCCGTCACCACGCCCGCCCGGATCACACCATCGAGCTGCCGCTTCACCATCACCGCTCCGTTCTCAGATCATCGGTCGTACCGCCCAGCGTACGCCGTCCTGGCTCGCCCGGTGACCGCCTGGATGAAACTGGTCTTGCCCTCGGTGTAGGCGTCACGGTCGTGCTTGAACCGGGCCATCAGCCCCCGCTTCAAGGACTCGTACTCGGCGCAGGTCTCCGGATGGTCGCGCAGCCAGTCACGGAAGTACAACTCGTCGTTGTCGCCTGGCCTGACGACATGGAGGTGGAAGACCCGGTCGGCGAAGCCCTGAGGGGTGTAGCCCTTGTTCAGGTCGATCCTGAAGGCCGGGTCCTCCGAGCAGGCCATCAGGGTCCAGCCCAGACCGATCAGCTCGTCGACGATGGCGTCGGCCTGACGAGTGTCGTCGGTCTCCAGAAGGAGGTCCACCGTCGGCTTGGCCAGCAGGCCGGGCACGCTGGTGGAGCCGATGTGGCTGAGCCGGTGGATCGGACCGGCGAATCCGGCTCGCAGGCTGGCGGCCTCTTCCTGGTACCACCCCCGCCAGGCCGGATCGGGCGGGCTCAGGATGATCGGAAACAGTCGCCAGAGCTCCTCCAGGCTCATCCCTTCCAAGGAAGGGGCAGGTCCATCGGTGGTCATAGCTGTGCCTTTCTGGCTCGGTTGTGTGTGCCGAACCTACACTAGTGTTGTCGGTTTTGTGGGCAGCACCGGGGCGACCGAGGCGCCAGCTATCACCTCAGGCAGACAGAAAGCGGCGTAGAGCGGCAGGGAGACCAGGCCGTCTTCCCGGCCGATGTTCCTGGCGCTGAGCCGGATGGCCCGGTCCGGATGGTAGCGGGCCCGGTAACTCTCCAGACTGCGCGACCGGGTGTTGTCACCGGACTTGACCTCCACTGGCACGACCCCCATCGTCTCGTCCACCAGCAGGAAGCCGACCTCCGCCGCCGCGCCGCTGGTCCAGTACATGCTGTCGAGACCGGCGGCCACCAGAGCCTGCTTGACATAGTTCTCCGCGACGCCGCCTCGGAAGCCGCCGGCGATGCGGGCATACCCCTCCTCGGTGCCGAAAACGGCTGGCGGGACGCCGAGCCGGGCCGAAAGGAGGCCGGTGTCGAACAGGTAGGCCTTGAAGAAGGTCCCGTCCTCGCGGGGACGGAAGGGGGCGACCGGCTCCTCGACCTGGTAGTGACGGTGGATCAGGCCGGCTGCCTCAAGCCAAGCGAAGCTCGTCTCGTACTGGTGGAAACGGGCCCCCGAACGCATGTCGGACAACTTGAACTTGCGGCTGACGTCACGCGCCAGCTGACGGGGCACGGAGTCCCAGATGGCCCGGGTGCGCACGGCGTCACCCGTCTCGGCGTACATCGCCATGTCGGCGACATAGAGCAGGGCCAGGTCCTGCTGGAGCCGACGGATCTCCTCCCAGTCGCCCGACTCGACGAACCCGGCGACGACCCGTGGCAGGCCGCCCACCATCATGTAGTGCCTGACCTGACGCATCAGGTCGTCGTGGGCGACGAAGGCGGTTCCTCGGGCCACGCTGGCCCGGACGCCATCGGCTTGGGCCTCCAGACCTCTGGCCCAGAGGTACTCCTCGAAGTCCAACGGGTGCATCTGGACGACGTCGACCTTGCCGACCGGAAAGGTGTACTGGTCGTCTCGTCGGATCGAGACCCCGAAGAGACTGCCGGTGGCGATGATGGCATAGCCGGGCGCCTGTTCGGCGAAGTATTTCAGCGAGGTCAAGGCCGGCGGGCAGAGCTGGACCTCGTCGAAGATGATCAGAGTGTCCTGAGGGCTGATGACCGTGCCTGTCAGATACCCCAGATCCTCGACGATCCGGCTCGGTTCCAGGGTGCCCTCGAACAGGGGGCGCAGTCTCGCCAGATCGGTCTGGAAGTTGACCGTGACCACCTTCGCGAAGTTCTCCCCCCCGAAGTGTTCCGCCGTGAAGGTCTTGCCGACCTGACGGGCCCCGAGCAGGAGAAGAGGCTGGCGACCTGGACGGCTCTTCCACCGCAAGAGCTCGTCCTCCACTTTTCTCTTCATTTCCATGTACCCAACCTACACTTTTGTCTTCGGTTTTGTGCAGTTGACATACACAAAACCGAAGACGGGACCGGGAGCCGGGCCCGAAACCGGCCTCAGCGGTAGGATCGAACCATGACCATCTCCGACGTCCCCCAACCGAATCCCTCCCGTCTGACCCCCTTCGACGGCCACCCCGCCGTGGTGGCGATGACGCCCAGCCGGCACAAACTGGTCATCCTGACGGCCATCGCCTGGGCCCAGGCCTCCCACACCAGCCTCTACTTCGCCTACGTCGACCGCACCAGGGTCACCACCGAGGAACACCCCGACGGCTCCGTCACCCATGAGGAGGCCGTCATAGACATCAAACCGGACGAGTCCTGGAAGGACCGGCTGGCCGATTGCGAGGCCTTCCTGCACGAGGTGGTCGACCCGAGCGGGGTCGACTGGCAGTTCCGTTACCTGGCCGGCAACCGCCCCGACCGGGCCCTGACCCACCTGGCCCGGACGGTCGACGCCGCCACCATCATCGTCGGCACCCGCACGACCGAGCACCGCAAGCGCCTGCGCGACTACATGGAACGCTCCCTGGCCTTCCAACTGGCCCATCACCAGCACCGCCCGGTCTTGGCGGTGCCCCTGAGCATCGTCGATTGGGAGTCCCCGGTCGCCGACGACTGACTCTGGAAGCCGGTGACCCCCGTGAGACTGATCGAACCCTCGACGCCGCCGGTGCCCGCCCCCTGGAAGCCCCGCACCCTGGCCGGACTGATCGACCTGGGCATCGTCGCCGTCTACGTCGTCTTCATCACCTTGATCATCGGCCTGGTCTTCTCCTTGGTCATCGGGGCACCGCCCCTGTGGGCGGCGATCCTGCTGGGCCTGCTCTTCGTCGAGGCGCCGGTCGCCGTCTGGTGGTGGCGTCAGGAGTCCCTGGCCGCGACCACCATCGGCAAGCGGCGTCAGGGGCTGCGGCTGGTCCGGATGAACAGCGACCGCCCGCCCTCGTCCCCGCGGTGCGCCGTCCGCCAGGTGATGAAGATCCTGCCCTGGGCCCTGGTCCACCTGCTCATCCTGGTGGCCGCCGACCTCGACCTGATGGACCAATGGTGGTGGTCGGTGCCCGCCCTCGCCATCGTGGCGGCCATCGGGGCGATCTCGATCCTGGTCTCCTACTTCCGGATCGACCACCGGACCGGCTACGATCTGGTCGCCGGCACCCAGGTGGTGCTGGCCCGGGGCGCCGAGCACCTGCCGACGAACCCGCGTCTCGCCGAGCGCCCGCCCGTGAGACCACGTCGCGCCGACCGCCTGAAGAGAGGACAAGGATGATCCGACGGCTCGACGAGACCGACCTGGTCCGGTTGCGCGCGCTCGACAAGACAACGGTCAGCGGCATCGAGGTCTGGGCCCACCATGGGGTCTTCGACCAGGAGCGGCGGGACGGCCAGCTCTTCCGGATCGACGTCGCCTGGTGGCAGGACCTGACAGCGGCCGCCCGCCAAGACGACCTGGCCCTGACGATCGACTATGGGGCGGTGGCCGCCTGCGTGGTGGAACTGGTCCGAACCGAGCCGGTCGACCTGATCGAGACGGTGGTCCGCCGTCTCCAGGAGGGACTGCTGGCCCGCTTCCCCATGGACTTCCTCCAGGTGACGATCCACAAGCCCGACGCTCCCCTGGGCCTCACCTTCGCCGATGTGAGCCTGTCCTCGGTGGCGGCGCCCGACCGAGCGTCCCGGCCGGTGGTCTTCTCGCTCGGCTCCAACATCGAGCCGCGCCGGGACCACCTCCAGTTCGCCGTCGCCGCCCTGGCCTCGACCCCGGGGATCGAGCGGGCCCGGGTCTCCCCGGTCTACGAGAGCGAACCCATCGGGGTGAGCGGCCATCCGGACTATCTCAACGCCGTCCTGACCGCCTGGTCGGCCCTGCCGGCGACCGCCCTGCTGGAACGGGGGCTGACGATCGAGGCCCTGGCCGGACGCCGACGCGGCAGGCCCCCAGCAGACGAGGCGGCGGGCTCCGCACCGAACCGGACCAGGCGGACGCCGGATCAGGTCCCCGGTGACCATCCCCCCCGCACCCTCGACATCGACCTGATCGCGGTCGGGGACCAGGTGAGCGCGACCACCGCCCTGATCCTGCCCCACCCTCGGGCCCACCAACGGGCCTTCGTCCTGCGCCCCTGGCTGGACCTCGACCCGACGGCCTGCCTGTCCGGTCGCCCAGTCGCGGCCTGGTCGGAGGAGGTCCGGGACCAGACCATCCGCCAGTGGCCTAAGGGGCTCTTCCTGCCGAGGGAGGGGACCGACGGGGCGGTCGGCGGTGACGACCGCGGACAGACCCCGGGTTGAGCAGAGTCCCGGGCTGACTCCCGGCGCCGACCCAGCCCGATGAAGCCCTCACCGGGTCGGACCTCGTCGCAGATGCCGAGTCGAGGCGCCTGCCTCAGACCGAGATCGGGCCAAGGCCAACCCCGTCGCAGATGCGGGAGTCAAGGCGAGCCCCTCAGACGGGAACCGACCGTCCCACCACTTGGCCACCGCCCTCAGACGGAGTCGGTCGGCCGACCGCCTGGACCAGCCCGGCGACGGCGATGGCGGCGCGGTGCTCCGCCACGGTGTGGGTCCTCACCCCCCACACCCCCCGGCTCGCCAGCAGGGCCGTGACCGCCGCCCCGGCCGCGTCGCGCTCCCAGGGCTCGGTCGGCCCCGGGTAAGCCTCAGCCAGAAAGCGTTTGCGCGAGGCCCCCCAGAGCACCGGGAAGCCCAGACCGGCGATGGCATCCACCCCATCGATCAGGGCCCAGTTCTGCCGGGCGGTCTTGCCGAAACCCAGGCCGGGGTCGAGGATGAGACGCCCCGGCGCCACCCCGGCCGCCAGGGCCCGCTCCGCCCGTCGGGCCAACTCGTCGCAGACCTCCGCCACCACCTCGACGTGGTCGAAGCGGTGGTCGAAAGGGGTCCGCCAGTGCTGCAGGACATAAGCCGCCCCTGATCCGGCCACCACCTCCAGGATCGCCGGATCGGCCACCCCGCCCGAGACGTCGTTGACCAGGAGGACCCCCGCCCGGATCGCCGCCTCGGCCACCGGGGCGTGGACTGTGTCGACGCTGACCGCGAGGCCTGCCCCGGCCAGGGCGGCGACCACCGGCACCACCCGGGCCAGTTCGGTCGCCTGGTCGACCGGCTCCGCCCCCGGCCGGGTCGACTCCCCGCCGACGTCGATCAGGTCGGCCCCCTGCCCGCTGAGCTCGATCCCCCAGTCGATGGCCTGGCGGACCCCACGGTGGACGCTGTCGGAGAAGGAGTCCGGGGTGACGTTGACGATCCCCATGACACGGGTGGGACCGGGGCGCAGGAGGTCCGCCAGCCCAGGCGAGCAGACGGCCCCGTCGACCGAGGCGACCGCCACCGCCTCCACGCCTGACCTGACGCCCTGGACTCCCCCGCCATCGGGACGGACCCCGGCCTCGGCTGACTGTTGACAGCACCTGCCTGACTCCGTCGGATCACCACCAGTCATGCGCCGTCCTTCTCGCCCTTGGGAATGAAGACATTGCGGACGTAACCAGGCAAAGCCTTGGCGAAGGCGACGTCCCCAGTCCACAGGTTGGTGCAACCAGACATCTGAGCCGTCGCCAGATGGAGGGCGTCGACCGAGCGCAGGGAAGGATGATCGGCCCGCAAGCGGGCGGCATGTTCGTAGGCCTCAGATGGAATCGGCCGATTGCCGACCACATCAAAGAAACGCCGGAATTCCAGTTCGGTCGTGTGGTCGCCACGCCGGAAAGGCATGACCAAACACTCCATCTTCACCAAGGGAGTGATCACGAACTCCTTCACAGCACTCGCGCGCATGGCATCCAAGGCCCGGGAATGTCGCCAATCCCGCCCTTCAACGGCGTAGATACAGAAAACGGAATCAAGATAAATCAGGCCCATAGTCCATCCCGGTCCCTCTCCCAGGAAGCTTTCTCCTCCTGAATCCCGGCGTCGATCTCCTCAGCGCTGCGCCGGGCGGCCGGGCGGTCGCGTTCCATCTCTTCCAGCAGGACCACAATGTCGGGTCCATAGCCCTTCCGCACCGGCCGGCCCGTCTGGGGAGCGACCAGTCGGGCTGCCACCCTTCCCCGCTTGGCGATCTCCACCGTCACCCCGGTCTGCACCAGGTTGATCAACTCTGACAAGCGATTATGCGCCTCGGTCACCCCCACGGTGATGGTCTCCGCCATGAGGCCAGCCCCCTTTCGCGCTAGAATATCACTCATTCTAGCGCGATACAGCCTCCTCCCGAGGCCCAGCCAGGTTCTTTCTCGTCCTATCTCCATCACTCGATCATCGCATCACGATCCGACAAAAAGATGATCATCCACAGGAGGCCTCACGGGGAAGGACCCACCCCCGGTTATCCACAGCGTCAGCCGGGTCAGCTGGCCAGACCGGAGCTCTCACCGAAGCGACCGCCGCCGCCCGCCTCAGCGCCCCCGTCCGGCCATGATCAGGCTCATGGCCTCGGCCCGGGTGGCCGGGTCGTGGAGGGTGCCGCGCACCGCCGAGGTGACGGTCCGGGAGCCGGGCTTGTGGACCCCCCGCATCGACATGCAGAGGTGCTCGGCCTCGATCACGACGATGGCTCCGGCCGGCTCGAGCTCGCTCATCAGGGCGTCGGCGATCTGGGTGGTCAGCCTCTCCTGGACCTGGGGACGTTTGGCGAAGACGTCGACCAGACGGGCCAGTTTCGACAAGCCGACGATCTGTTTGGAGCGGCCGGGGATGTAGCCGACATGGGCCAGCCCGGAGAAGGGCACCAGATGGTGCTCGCAATAGCTCCACAGCTCAATGTCCTTGACCAGGACCAGATCGCGGTGGTCGATGTTGAAGCGGGCACCCAAGGCCTCGGCCGGATCGGCCTCCAAGCCGGCGAAAGCCTCCCGGTAGGCCCGGGCCACCCGGGCCGGGGTGTCACGCAGCCCCTCCCGGTCGGGGTCCTCGCCGATGCCGATCAACAACTCGCGTACCGCCGCCTCCACCCGGGGCGCGTCAAAACTCATGGCTCCAACCTACTACGCCGGGGACTCGGCCCCACGCCCAGTTCCCCTGACGCTGGTCCTCGTCGAACAGCGAGGACAGGGGTCCAGCCAGACACACAGTTCTCGGCCAGGACAACCGCGACCTCGGGTGACATGGAAGGCCCCGCGACCCTCAGGGCTGCGCCGGCACCAAAGAGACGCGCTTGCCGACCGCCGAAGCGAGTCGAACCAAAGTGTCCCGGGTCGGGTTCCCCAGACCACGCTCAATTCGAGAGATCTCGGCCTGCTGGACATTGGCGATATCCGCCAGGGCTGGCTGGGTGAGATGAGCCTCTTCTCTGGCGGCTCTGAGTTCACGGCCCAGCATCTGCTGAGCTGACATCTCCGCCTTCAGTTGCCGCCCCACTTCCTCAGCGAACTGACGGGTGTCCTCACTCCAGACTTCGCTGGCATGAGCAGACAGCTCTGAGAACGACCGCGTAGGCATTCAACACTCCTTATCAGTCGAACTACTCAGTCCGACATGGCCACAACAAGGCCATTATGTGTCAAATCACATAGGAATGTCAATGCCCTATCCCGCCCGCTTCCACTCTCGGTAGTAGCGGCGAGCCTGACTGATCTCCTTCTGCTGACGACGGCCGGAAGTGTCCTTTCCCTTGTCATACCCCTGAAAAAGAAGCACCACCTTCGCTCCATGGAAGGTGCAGAAGATCCGCAACAACGGCCCCGAATCCCCTGCCTTTTCTTCGTTCAGCCATCGCCTGATCCGTATCTCATACAGACCACCACCAAGGCTCTTCCCCCACTCGCTTTTACAGATATCTGGCCCAAGAACCGCCACCACTTGAGAAAGCACCTCCGCCACAACCGCCTGTTTTCGCTCAGGCGGCCTCTCAAACCAATGCTCAAACGGGCTGTGACCTCTTCCGTCCACCCAATACTCAACCGACCACGCCACGTCTGAGGGCCCGCCGGGGCATCCCGCCTCTGAATCGCCCATGCTCTCGCCCCCCGAACCGACCGTCATAGTTGACCGTTCATCGCTTTGCGCGCTTCCTTGTGCAGATCCGCGCCAAAGGACTCCAAGAGTCCCCTGGCCAGTTCCCGCCTCCGCCACAAGGGATGCCACACATCACTAATATACAGCAATCTTTCAGAAAACTATGTGACACCTCTGCTAAAGACAGTCGTTTTTTCTGACAACCCCGGCCAAAATCCTGTTGTGATCGACTCACAGCACGCAATGTTCATTGAAGACGGCCGCATCCTGCCACTCAAACCGACCGGACTCCACCCACGCCACGGAAGGCCCCAGCCGGGCGGAGTCCCCCAGAACCGGCGCCTCAGCCCCTGGGCGGCGGCCAGTTGCCGGGAGTCTGGGGGTCGATCCAGGTGCCGGGGCCCAGCGGCCCGGGGGCGCCGTCACCAGGCACCGGGCCACCACGGCCGTCCGCGCCGGGGACCTGGCCGGGACCACCAGGATGACCAGGGGCGCCAGGCCCACCGGACCGACCAGGA
>QMCE01002233.1_pt1 | contig 10679 bp, 9 predicted proteins | sample 1821851 | NCBI WGS metagenome assembly QMCE01 (sample SAMN09453174, study PRJNA476694) | Termite gut metagenome, whole genome shotgun sequencing project. | isolation source: worker | host: Odontotermes sp. | place: South Africa:Pretoria | collected 2016-01-28
TCTTTTTTCATCTCCTCCAGAATGCCGATTATGCTGTCGGCCTCCTTCAGCGACACGTTCTCACGACTGCTGAGGAACGACACCATCTGCACGAGCGAACCGCCGAAAAAGTTGCTCAGCACACCCGTCATGTATCTATCCGTGTACTCCTCGCGCCCCACCAGCGGGTGGTACTCGTGGGTGCGGCCATAGGCGGTGTGGCCCACGAAACCCTTCCTCTCGAGGATCCGCACGATGGTCGACACGGTGTTGTAGGCGGGTCGCGGGACGGGCATCTGTTCGAGAATGTCGCCCACGAACGCCCGGTGCTTGTCCCACAATATCTGCATGATCTCCAATTCGGCCCGGGTCAACTCCTGCGGGCGCTTTTTCACTGTCGTGTCCATGATCGTAAATCTTTTGTTTTGTGCAAATGTACAACTATTATTTTAGTTTCGCAACTATTTCTTTAATAATTTTCGATGAAAATCGTGTTTTTTTGTTTATCAGCGGCTTATGGGCGGGCGGCGGCGATGGCGGCAGCGATGCGTTCGCCATCGAGGGCGGCCGAGATTATGCCTCCCGCGTAGCCCGCACCCTCGCCGGCGGGGTAGAGGTTGGCCACGGCGGGGTGGGTGAGGGTGTCGGGGTCGCGCGGAATGCGCACGGGGGTCGAGGTGCGCGATTCGACGCCCACAACCACCGCCTCGTTTGTCACAAAACCGTGCATGCGACGCCCAAAAGTGGAGATGCCAGCCCGCAACGCACGCGATACGAACGCCGGCAGCCACTCCTCCACGCGCGAAGTCGTCAGACCCGGAACGTAGGAGCTTTGGGGCAGCGTGTGCGACGGGCGGGCGCTGACGAAATCGGCCACCCTTTGGGCCGGAGCCGTGGCGCCGGTCGCGGAATTTTCTTTGGCCAACACCTCGAGCCGGCGCTGGAACTCCAACCCCGCAAGGGGGCCATGATCGGCGCGCAGGTGCTCGACGTCGGCCAACCGCACCTCCGTCACGATGCCCGAATTGGCCCACGGCGAGTTGCGCAGCGAGGGCGACATGCCGTTCACCACCGACTCGTCGCCACTGGTCATGGCCGGAACGATGAATCCTCCCGGACACATGCAGAATGAGTAGACACCACGGCCACCCTCCTGGGAGACAAGCTGGTAGGCCGCCGCCGGAAGATACTCGCCACGTCCGTCGGGGGTGTGGTACTGAATGGAGTCGATGAGCGTCTGGGGATGCTCGACGCGTAGCCCCACGGCGAAGGGCTTGGCCTCGAGCGCCACCCCGCGGCGATGCAAAATCTCGTATATGTCGCGCGCCGAGTGACCCGCCGCCAACACCACCGCGGCGCCCTCGACGAGCGTGTCGCCGCACCGCACACCGACGGCGCGACCATCGCGAAGGGGGATGTCGGTGACGCGAGCGCCGAAAACCACGCTCCCCCCGCAGCGGGTGATCGTGGCCCGGATGGCCGTCATGATTTTCGGCAGTCGGTCGGTGCCGATGTGCGGATGGGCCTGGTAGAGTATCTCGGGCGAGGCTCCGTGCCACACGAGCGTTTGGAGGGCTCGGTTGTAGTCGCCGCGTTTCTTGGAGCGGGTGAAGAGCTTGCCGTCGGAAAAAGTTCCCGCGCCGCCCTCGCCGAAAGCGTAGTTGGAGTCGGGATCGACCCCCTGGTTGCGGTTGATGCGGGCGATGTCTTTGCCGCGTTCGGCCACCTCTTTTCCGCGCTCGACAATGATCGGTTTGTAGCCGAGTTCAATGAGCCTGAGCGCCGCGAACAGACCCGCCGGGCCGCTGCCCACTATCACCACGGGGGGTTTTGCGGCGACGTCGGGGTAGTCGAAATGGAGAGGCTCGGGCTGCTGTTCGCCCTCGATGTACAGCTCGACCGTGAGGTTGACTTTGGGGGTTTTGCGCGCGTCGACGGAACGCTTCACCACCCGCGCCAGAGCCACCTGGGTATCGGAAACCCTCGCCAGGCGCGCCGCGATCGGGATATATGTTTTGGGATCGGCCGCCTGACGCGGCGAAAGTTGCAAGGAGATCGTTACGGGCATTCGGTGAGATTTTGCGCAAAGTTACTCTTTTTTCCCTACCTTTGCACAATGCGCAAGTTAGTTATTATACCTACTTATAATGAGTGTGAGAATATCGCGCCGATTATTGGGCGGGTGTTCTCGCTGCCTGAGGAGTTCGATGTGCTGGTCGTCGACGACGGGTCGCCCGATGGTACGGCCGCGATTGTCCACGGGTTGCTGGCCGCACATCCCGGGCGGCTGCATCTTGCGGAGCGCTCGGGAAAAATGGGTCTCGGATCGGCATATATCATGGGTTTCTGGTGGGCGCTGGAGCACGGCTACGATTGGGTGTTCGAGATGGACGCCGACTTTTCGCACAACCCCGACGACCTTGTCAGGCTCTATCGTACCGCCGTCGACGACGGTGCCGACGTGGTGATCGGGTCGAGGTATGTGTCGGGGGTGAATGTGGTCAACTGGCCGCTGGCCAGGTTGCTCATCTCGTGGTGCGCGTCGCGATATGTGCGCATTGTGACGGGCATGCCCGTGAGAGACGCCACGGCCGGTTTTGTGTGCTACTCGCGGCGGGTGCTCGAAACCCTCGACCTCGACGCCGTCAGAATGAAGGGCTACGGATTCCAGATAGAGATGAAATACAGCGCCTGGAGACTCGGGTTCGCCGTGCGCGAGGTGTCGATCGTGTTTGTCGACCGCGCGGCCGGAACGTCGAAAATGTCGAGCGGGATTTTTGGCGAGGCGCTCTGGGGAGTGCTTAAACTTCGGTTCAGACATATTAAGGCGCGGAAATAGTTATAAATTACGAATTACGAATTACGAATTACGAGGTGGGGGCTTTGCTTATTGCAGGAGGTGTGGTGGTTAACGAGGGACGGCGGTTCCCCGGTTGGGTGGTTGTGCGGGATGGGGTCATTGCCGAGGTGGGGGAGGGGGAGTGTCCCTTCGCCGACCACCTGGGCGGCACCCGCATCGACGCGCGCGGGCGGATCGTGATGCCGGGAGTGATCGACCCACATGTACATTTCCGCGAACCGGGCCTCGTGGAGAAAGGCGACATGGCGTCGGAATCGGCCGCCGCGGTGGCCGGTGGAGTGACGAGCGTGCTGGAGATGCCCAACACCGTGCCACCCGCCGTGAACCGCGACGAGTTGGAGCGAAAGTTCGACCTCGCCGCCGGGCGGATGCACACCAACTACTCGTTCTTTCCGGGCGCGACGGCCGACAACCTGCCCGAGATTCTGCGCTGGCAGAGGGACGGCGGACGGCTGGTGAAAATTTTTATGGGTTCGTCTACCGGCGGAATGCTTGTGGAGGACGGGCGCGCGCTGGCCGCCCTGTTCGCCGAGTTCGGGGGGGTGATAGCGGCCCACTGCGAGGACGAGACGATCATTCGCGCGAACACCGACCTCTACAAAAAACAGCTCGGCGACCGGGCCACGGCGGCGGTGCATCCGCTGGTTCGCTCGGCCGAGGCGTGCTACGTCGCCACGGCGCGCGCGGTGGAGCTGGCCGACCGGTACGACACCCGGCTGCATGTGTGCCACCTCACCACGGAGCGCGAACTCGGATTGTTCGGAGCGGGCAAGGTGGCCTCGAAACGCATCACCGCCGAGGCGTGTGTGCCCCACCTGTGGTTTGCCGACGACGACTACCCGCGGCTGGGCAACCGCCTCAAGTGTAACCCCGCCGTCAAAACCGCCGCCGACCGTCAGGCGCTGCGCGGAGCCATTGCCGGAGTGGGGGAGTGGCGCGACCGGATAGACCTCGTCGCCACCGACCACGCTCCACACACGGCCGACGAAAAAGCGCGCGGTTATTGGGAGGCGCCGTCGGGCGTGCCGTCGGTGCAATTCTCTCTGCCGGTGATGTTTACGCTCGCCTCGCAGGGTGTCGTGACGCTCGAAAACGTTGTGGAAAAGATGTGCCACGCACCGGCCACGCGTTTCGGGCTGGCCGGGCGGGGATTCCTGCGACCGGGCTACCACGCCGACATCGCAATCATCGACCCCGCCGCAACCACCACCCCGGCGGTCGACACGCCCATCATCTCGCGGTGCGGCTGGTCGCCGTGGGAAGGCGAAACCCTCGCGGCACGGGTCGCCACAACCATCGTCGGCGGCCGCATAGCCTGGGATGGATCACGCGTTGCCGAAACCCCGGCCGGAGAACGATTGGTGTTCGCAAAATAATTATTACCTTTGCGGCCGCACACCACAAAACAACTCGCGGATATGGTGTGGTAGAATGAAGCGGATATGGTGTAATTGGTAGCCACGTCAGACTTAGGATCTGGTGCCGCAAGGCGTGGGGGTTCGAGTCCCTTTATCCGCACGGGAAAGAGCAAGCCAAATGCTTGCTCTTTTTCATTATCTTTGCCCGTGTAAAAACCTCGCTGTACATGGAATCGATCAGAAAGATTTTCAGAATAGGCAACGGCCCGTCGAGCAGCCACACGATGGGGCCGAGACGAGCCGCCGAGCTCTTCCTCGAACGCAGCCCCGCCGCACGCCAGTTCCGCGTGACGCTCTACGGAGCCCTCGCCGCTACGGGCCGCGGACACCTCACCGACCGCGCCATAGAAAGCGTGCTCAACACCCGCGGCCCGGTCGAAATTGTGTGGCGACCAGACCATGTGCACGAGTTCCACACCAACGGAATGCTGTTCCAGAGCGTGCAGCCCGACGGATCGACCTTCGACGACTGGATGGTGTTCAGCATCGGCGGCGGTAACCTCGCCTCCGACGACATGCCGGCTCAAACTCCCCGTATCGACGTGTACGACCTGAGCCACATTGCCGACATCCAGCGCTGGTGCGAGGTGCGCGGATCGTCCTACTGGGAGTACGTCGAGGCGTGCGAAGGGCCCGAAATATGGGACTACATCGGCCGCGTGTGGGAGGTGATGAAAGAGTCCATCACCCGCGGACTCGAAACCGAAGGCGTGCTGCCGGGCGGCCTGGGCGTGCGGCGAAAAGCGTCGGACTACCTGATCCGCGCCAAAGGATACTCGTCGACCATGCAGAGCCGCGGTATGGTGATCGCCTACGCCCTCGCCGTGGCCGAGGAAAACGCATCGGGCGGCAAGATCGTCACCGCACCAACATGCGGCTCGAGCGGAATCCTGCCCGCCGTGCTCTACCACCTGATGCTGTCGCGCGATTTTCGCGAAAGCCGCGTCATGCGCGCCATAGCTACCGCCGGGCTGTTCGGCGCCGTGGTGCGAACCAACGCATCCATCTCGGGCGCCGAAGTGGGGTGCCAGGGCGAGGTGGGCGTCGCATGCGCAATGGGAGCCGCCGCGGCGTGCCAACTGTTCGGCGGATCACCAGCCCAGATCGAATATGCCGCCGAAATGGCGCTGGAACACCACCTGGGACTGACTTGCGACCCGATCTGCGGACTGGTGCAGATCCCGTGCATCGAACGAAATGCCTTCGGTGCGGCACGAGCTCTGGACGCCAACACCTACGCAACGTTCTCCGACGGATCGCACCGGGTGAGCTTCGATCGCGTCGTCGAGGTCATGCGACGCACCGGCCACGATATCCCCAGCCTCTATAAAGAGACCTCCGAGGGGGGACTGGCCGCGAAATAGGATAGGTGGCATCTTGTCTCTTGCGAGAGATCGATCACGCCAGCGGCGGCGCTGTTTGTCGGCGATATGTGGCGCCTTGACGATTTTTTTCACATGCTTTTTGCGTGTTCGGGAATTTTGGTTACATTTGCACTCACGATTTTTCCGGCAGGCAAAATCCACCGGGTGCTTAGCTCAGTTGGTTCAGAGCATTACCTTGACAGGGTAGGGGTCACTGGTTCGAATCCAGTAGCACCCACGGGGTTGATAATCAGTGTCTTAGACCGCTCTTGGGCGGTCTTTTTTCTTGAGAAAAACGCAAATGCCGCAGGTACCGCGGACGAAGACAAGGGTCAGAAATGATACAACCTCCCCGTCGTCCGCCACGAATCCGCCACCAGCAATCCGGCATCCGGAACAGGAAAGCCATAGCATTCCCGGAGGGAATATATATCGGTAGAAAAACGCTAATGCCGCAGGTACCGCGGACGAAGACAAGGGGCAGAAATGCCACAACCTCCCCGTCGTCCGCCGCGAATCCGCCGCGAATTGGGTTTTGTCCCGCGACGAACGACAGAAACACCCCCGCATCACCCGCCCTAATATTCAACCGCATAACCGCCGCCAGCATTCCAGCCCCCGGAATAATCCCTCACGCTATGACTTTTCGGGCCATCATCCTCTCCCGAAAAATCCGCCACCAGCGTTCCGACTCCCGGAATAATCTCTCACACTATGACTTTTCGGGCCATCATCCACATCTGAAAAATCCGCCGCCAGCAATCCGGCATCCGGAACAGAAAAGCCATAGCATTCCCGGAGGGAATATGTACGGCATCAGCTCGGTAGAAAAACGCAAATGCCGCAGGTACCGCGGACGAAGACAAGGGGCAGAAATGACACAACCTCCCCGTCGTCCGCCGCGAATCTGCCGCGAATTGGGTTTTGTCCCGCGAATACCTCGCTCCACCTGATTATTGCATTGACCCAAAAAACACCGGGCGGAGACCACGCATCGCCGCATTTAACATAATATCAATATTATGTATTTTGCATTAGCACCCATCGTGATTAGCGTTTTAGAAAAGCAATCGCCTCATTGTCAGCAAGAAACGATCTCGCGCCCGAACGGAGCGAGCGCAACGGCCATAAGTTTGAAGTGTTGAAGTCCGAACGGGATGCCGATGATGGTGACGCAGAGCAGAGCCCCGATCACGAGATGCCCCAACGCCAGACAGATACCGAAAGTGATGATCCACAGGATATTAAACAGCGTCGACAGGCAGCCGCTGCCGCCACTTCGCACAACAGTCGTCTGTCCGAAAGGTAACAGCGCAAACATCCCGATTTTGAATGCTTGAAGTCCGAATGGAATACCTATAATTGTGATACACAGCAATATACCTCCGAAAAAATAGCCAAGCGCCAACTCAAGGCCGCCGAAAATTATCCAGAAAATATTTCCGAGAAGGTTCATGCAAGAGATCGACCTGTGTTAATCGTGCAAAAGTATTGTGTCAACATTTTGACACATAGCTATTTACCTATTTCACTCAGGCGGACAAAAAGAGCGTCGATTCCGTCGAACATGTCGCGGCGAACCGCGGCGTAGTGTTTGCGAACGAGGCTCGCACTCTTCTTTTCTATGGGGCGATTCGCCCTGTCGTACAGCGAGTTACGCAGATCGACAGCGTCGCGGATCACACTCACGATCCCCTCCCGATGTTCGGGATGGAAGTAGAGCGAAAGAAAACTGTCGGTCACCACCTCGTCCATCAGGTAGTCAATGTCGCGTTTGAGCACTCTCAGGCTTGCCATAATTATCTGTGTTTAAGGCGATTACACCCGCCTCGGATTAGTTTTATAAATTACGAATCGGCACAAAGATAGTGAAATTTTGCCAAGCTACAAAAAAGCTGCTAAGTCGCCCGAGTTCATTGCCTCCTCGCCGTGGAGTCGGGCCGCCCTCTCCCCTGCCCTGCCGTGAAGATAAACGCCTGTCACAGAGGCAGTTTCGGCATCATATCCTCGTGCCAACAGACCTGTTATCAGGCCCGTGAGCACGTCGCCGCTGCCGCCTTTTGCCATTCCGGGTGTTCCGGAGGAATTGAAAAGAAAACGGCCGTCAGGTGTGCAAACGACTGAGTGTGCGCCTTTTACGATGACAACACTGCGAGTTTCGCGCGAAAGCTTTGAAGTTTTCTTTATTTTTTCTTTCTCGGTGCTCCATTCACCGACCAGTCTTCGCAACTCACCCGGATGAGGCGTCAGTACCGATCCTGGTGTTATATATTGTTGCAAATCAGTGTTTTCAGCGATAATGTTCAGCGCGTCGGCGTCCAACACCAATGGGACCGGGCGGGGTTGGGTCATATGACCACCTACGGAAGATATCGAATTAGTAATCAGCAACTTTCGAAGAGCTTCTACGGTTTTAAGATCGCGCCCAAGCCCGGGACCGATGCCGATCGCCGTGTAACGCTCCAGATCGGCTGGCGGCGCGGTGAAACAACTTCCTTCGTCCAAGCTCAACATGGCGGATGGATAGTTGGCCGTCACTGCAAATCGCTCACTTTTAGGCACATGTGCTGTGACCAGACCACAGCCGGAACGTAACGCACCGCCCACGGCGAGGATCGCGGCACCGGGCATCTTGACCGATCCGGCCACAAGCAGAGCGTGTCCGTAATCGCCTTTGTGTGAATATTTTGCGCGCGGTTTTTGCAAGCCGTCGACCCATTCTCGTGTAATATAATAATAAGGTGTGGGCGTTGCGGCGAGAAAATCCTCATCGAGTCCAATAGGGATAACTACCACATTGCCAGCACATTCGCCCGTTTCAGGAAGCAACATCGAGAGTTTCGGAAATCCGATCGTAAGTGTGGTTTCAGCGTAAACAACTGTATTTTCAGAGATGTTGTTCTGATTCGCTGTGACGGAAACATTCTCGCCGGATTTTCCACCCCCGATGCTTGGGGCGGCACTCCCCCACTCCGTCTCCAATCCGGAGGGTATGTCTATGGAAATCACGCGATTAGGTAGTGAATTCATCCACTCAATTATCCCGCGCAAGGGTTCACGAACAGCCCCTGTGACGGCTACCCCTAACAGGGCGTCAACAAGCACTGCATCTGGCTCAATATCAGGACGTTCAACCGTTATGTCGAGAAGTCTTACGTTTTGCGGCAGGCGTGCGAGATTTGCCCGGGCATCGTCGGAGAGATCTCCGGGAGCGGCTCCCAATAGAACCACGCACTCGCGCCCGGCAAGTGACAAAATGCGGGCCGCGGCAAGTCCGTCGCCACCGTTACCGCCTTTGCCACAGCAAAATAGCAACCGATGCCGGGCGTCGATGTTTCCCGCCATCCACTGTGCTATGCCGATTGCCGCGCGTTCCATCAACTCGAGCGAAGAAAAGGGTTCTCGTTCGATGGTCGCCCGGTCGGCTTCGCGTATCTGCTTGCCTGTCAGTATTTTCATGGCTTTTACATTGTGCTACGACATTGCGCTTCGGCCGATTGTGGTGCCTCCGTAACCCGGTTTTGCGATGTTCTCGGCCGCGCATATCACGACCCGACCGACGCCCTGATCGAGCGCGCGGAAAGCGTTTTCGAGTTTTGGGAGCATGCCGCTGTGGACCGCGCCCGATGATTTCAGCTCGGCAAAACGCGCCCGGTCGATGAACGGTATCAACGAAGCGTCGTCGTCGACATCGAGCATAACACCTTGTTTTTCAAAGCAATACACGAGCTCCGACGGGGCACTTTTCTCTACGTTACATCGACCGCCAGCACTTTTCTCTACGTTACATTCGGTCGCGTTATCAGCTGACAATGAGGACATTGCGACGGCGAGAGTTTGCGCCACCGTGTCGGCGTTGGTGTTGAGCAATCCGCCCGTGTCACCGTCGAGAGTTATGGGGGCAACCACGAGCGTGTGCCCGGCGGCGATCAACCGACGCGCAAACTCACTGTCGATGGCAACGGGGTCGCCCACGAAGCCGTAATCCACCGGCTCGGGAGCGCGGCGACGCGAAACTATCAGCCGTCCGTCGGCTCCGCACATCCCCACCGCGTTGCAGCCAAGCCCTTGCAACACGCTGACTATCTGCTTGTTGATTCCATTGTAGACCATTGTAACCACCTCGAGCGTGCGGGCATCGGTGACGCGGCGGCCGTCGATCATGGTCGTCTCGATGCCGAGCGCAGCCGAGATAGATGTGGCTACTTTCCCGCCGCCGTGGACAAGGATCTTGTCGCCTTCGAGCGCCGCGAAATCGGCCAGAAAAGAGTGCAGTTTTGCGGAGTTATCAACAATGTTGCCGCCTATTTTGATTATTTTCAACATATTCTATTTGCTTGTTAATCAACAATATCAACAAAATATCGTCCACAGTTATCAACAGTTATCAACAGTTATCAACAATTATCAACAATTTTTGGCGGTTTTCAACAGCCGCCTTTGGTTATCAACAATTTTCAACAGTTATCAACGGTTATCAACAGTTATCGACAGTTTTTTAACGATTTTTGATGGTTATCAACAGTTGTAAACAGTCATCAACAAATTATTCACGGGCGGCGATGGTTATCAACAACTTCTGACAGTCATTGACAAAAGTTATTAACAATAGTTATTAACAAAAGTAATTAATAAACGTTATTAACAAAAGTTATTAACAATGGTTATTAACGACAGTGTAAAACGGGGTTAACAACTCGGTGTCAGCACTTTACGGATTGCGGCGATTGCCACGTCGGCCTCGGCGAGCGACACGTTGAGCGCGGGCAACAGGCGGATCACGCGGCCACCCGACGCCGAGCCGACAAAGACCCTCGGGCCGAACAGCAGCTTGGTGGCGACGCTCTCGAAATCGGGGTTAAGCTCACAGCCGATCATCAATCCGCGGCCACGTACCTCTTTGATACCGTGGATTTTACGCAGCTCGCTCATCAGGTGGTCGCCCACCTTGCGGGCGTTCTCCATGAGGCTGTCGCGCTCGATGACGCGCGCCACAGCCGTCGCCGCGACACATGCCAACTGGTTGCCGCCGAAGGTGGTGCCGAGCATCCCTTTTCG
>QMCE01002234.1_pt1 | contig 10676 bp, 11 predicted proteins | sample 1821851 | NCBI WGS metagenome assembly QMCE01 (sample SAMN09453174, study PRJNA476694) | Termite gut metagenome, whole genome shotgun sequencing project. | isolation source: worker | host: Odontotermes sp. | place: South Africa:Pretoria | collected 2016-01-28
GTGAAGGAGAGGTCGTTGATCTGGTCCATGAAGAGGATGTCGTCAAGAGTGTTGATGGTGATAGGCTCGTCTGGACTGACAGTTTCGTTTGAGAGGGCGGGGTAGAGTTCGCGTAGTTTGTCAGGATTGCCGAAGAGGGCTGAGAAGACGCTCGCCTTGTACTTGATATTGGCGTTCATGGGGATAGTATAGCGCGAAGGAGCGGCGGGTGCAAGCGGCGCAAGTGTGAAACGCCGTGTTGTATCGCCGAATGATCCAACATAGGTATTGAAATATACTTACGCGAAGAGTAAAACACCGCAGAACCACACTCTAGCGCCGGTAACCCAAATTATGGTATAATGCAACCGCAAAAAATCTTATACATAAGGAAAACTATTTATGGAAAAGGAAAACCTATGCCCCTGCGGATCAGGCAGGGATTATTCGGAATGCTGCGAGCCGTATATTACGGGGGTGCAAAATCCCCTCACGGCAGAAGCTCTTATGCGGTCGCGCTACACAGCGTACGTGGTTCACGCGGTTGACTATATTGTCAAGACATGCGTCAAGAAGAGCGAAAACGATATAGATTTTGAGCAGACCAAGGCGTGGAGCGAAAAATCCACATGGCTGGGGCTGACCATTCTGTCAACGGATAAGGGCGGCGTGAGCGATACTGAAGGTACGGTTGAGTTTGAAGCCCGCTATGAGCAGAACGGTCTGCGCGACCGGCACCACGAAAAAGCTTCTTTCAAGAAGGAGAACGGCGTGTGGCTCTTTGACGAGGGCGTCATTGTGCCGGAAACCATAGTCCGCTCAAACCCCAAAGTCGGCAGAAATGACCCTTGCCCCTGCGGAAGTGGCAAAAAATATAAACACTGCTGTGGCGCATAATTTTTTACGTGCCTCAAAGGAGGCGCGGGGGCTTCCTGTGAAAGTACAAGAAGTCCCTGCTGACAATAGAGCTTCTGCATAACTAAAGCAGGAGATCGAAATTACAGATACTAGCCGATGAGATTGAACCTCAAACCAAAACGCCTTCTGCGATTTCTATAGCGCTCCGACAAGATTCCGAACCTCTTGAGAAAACTAATACTATGTTCGTTCGTTATCCGTGTGCTCGAAACTTCCTTGGTACGTCTCTTCTCTTCCCGCGTCAAGGGATGCTTTCTTGAACGCTCCTTAGGCAACAAGGCGTTGGTGTGGATTTGGGTAATGCCCTGTTACCCAGTATCGGTTTGCGCCTCTATCTCCTTTAACAACCTGAAATCGTGCCGCTTCCCAGGAGCAAACGCTGTGCAGATTACGGTGCGTGTTTCCTTGTCAACAACCACTTGTGTTTTCGCAGTGCTTTTTCCCCTCTTTTGATCACTTCCATCGTCGTACCGAATGTGCGCCGTTTTACTCCCGTTAATCGGCGGAGGTCTGTTTCAGACAGTTCCTTTGTTTCTTCATATTTTATTCGCAAGTGAGTTTAATACCTCGCCCCGGAGGGGCGGGTATTAAACTCATATAAAATCAATTCCCGTTGCAGCCCGCCTGCAATTCCCGTTGCAGCCCGCCTGCAATTCCCGTTGCGAATATCTTTCCCTCGCCTCGTGGTCCTAAACTTGACCCACAGAATTAAACCAACCACATACTAAGTCAATAAAGTATTGAACGTATTAAGTCCAAGCCAAATAGTTTTTACTCCCGGCTGTCCATCGCTTGAGGCTCTTTTTGGTCCCCCCAGACAGCTCAGATAGGTTACTGTGTATTGAATACTGTAAGGTTTTTGAGGATATTCTTTTGATTTGTTGGCGGCGCAGTATAATTGAGATGCTTATTAAAAATCTTCAAGAAGGGCGGCGAAGGCGGCGTCCGCTTCTTCAGGCGGGACGCTTTTCACGGTTGCACCTTTGCGAAAAAGGACAATTCTGCCGTCTGCGCCGGTAATGCCTATGTCGGCGTGCCGCGCCTCCCCGGGACCGTTCACCGCGCAGCCCATAACCGCGACCGTTATCGGCTTTTTGAGCGAATACAGCCTCGTCAGCCACCTTTCCGTGAAGGCGTGCGTGTCAAAACTGTTGCGCCCGCAGCGCGGACACGAAACGATCACCGCGCCGGGCGTGTTTTCCTTTCCGCCGCCGTCCGCCGCCTGTATGATTTCACGCGCCGCGATCACCTCATTCTCCACACTGTCGGAAAGGGATACGCGCACGGTGTCGCCGATTCCTTCGTTTAAAAGCGTGTAAAGGGCGGCGGTATTCCGCACCACACCGGCGACGAGCGGACCAGCCTCGGTAACGCCCACGTGCAATGGGACGCCGAAAGCCGCGAGCCGCCGATTCACCGCGATGGTTTCAGCCGCCGAGGACGCCTTCGCCGATATAACAACCTTATCAAAGCCAAATTCACTGAACACCGCAAGTTCCCGTTCCGCCGCTTGAACAAGCGCGTCCGCGCGGTCTAGTTCGTTCCGCTCCACACGCTGCCGCAAATCCGACGGCAGGCTTCCGGCGTTCAGGCCTATGCGTATGGGCACGCCTTTTGCAACGGCTTTTTCCAGCACCTTCGCCGTGTTTTCCTTCTTTCCTATATTCCCCGGATTTATTCTGATCTTGGCAATGGGAAAATCGAGGCATCTGAGTGCTATTGTATGATCGAAATGAATATCAGCGGCAATGGGCATAGTTGTCATACTGGCGAGCCGTCCCAAAATTTCGGCGTCGGCGATGCTCGGCGCGGCGAACCTGATGAGCGAGCAGCCCATATCCATAAGGCGCTCTATGCGCCGCACAAGCGCCTTTCCCTGTTCGCCCTCTATATCCGGCGCTTGAAGCTTGTCCTTCCACATCGTTTGTATAGCGACCGGATGCGCGCCTCCTATATATACCGGCTTAACGTGGCTAAAGCCGCCTATCTTTACAATAGAATTAAACATAGCTCATCATATCTTGTAAGGGAGGTTTCCTGCAAGGGACTATTTTGTAACACTTATAATTTATGGCAGTAAATACTACTTTAATAATTTCCTTACAGAACGAATCTCGTCAATTCTGTAACACGTACATGATTCCCCGTTCGCGGTAATACTCTTCGGAAATTGCGCAGTACGAGTATTGTTTGCGTCCGGACAAAACGCCGTAGGGGAAGAATCGTGATTTCGCGCTTTGCTCTAAATCCTGAAGACCGCGCCAGCTGCTGTCACGCCGGTATCCCGAATTATAAGCGGATGCGAATATCCGTACCATGCGAACGGGGTCGCGGCGCAGAGTTGGAAACCGCGCTTCCATGACGCGGAGGAAAACTGCAAAGTATTCAGTTTGGGTTTCAAGCGTACGTAAGTGCATAACGCGGAATATGCGCCTTTCCCGCTCATTTCGTCCGGTTTGGAAGAGAATCGGAAAACGACCCCGACAAACAGGGAGCGCGTCTTGTTCTATCATCACGGCGAATGAGGGCTTCATCTGAAATTTACCTATGGAAAAGTTGCCTCTGCCGCGCATAATGTAAAAAAGTTCAAGCGCGGAAGTTTCAGCAAAGTCACGTATGTAGGAATATCGGGTGAGTTCGGGGAATACGACGGCAAGTCCCACGTCCGCAAGCAGGGTGTCGCCGTCAAGGGCGCTTACAAGTAGGGGGCGGATTTCTTCCGCATAGATTTCAGCCTGCGCCCAGTCTTTGGCGAATTCGCACCGGTAATCCTGTCCATCGTCGTTTCCGCCAAAAACGACGAACGCCGCAATGACACCTATCAAAATGACACTGGCCGCGCCCAGCGCCATTTTCTTTCGTTTCGTACATACTGCAAACTTTTTTAAAAATTCTCTTCCTGGTGGGGAAGGGTAACGCGCGGAATTCACAATCTAATCTAGTACATAACTTGAATGATCATCACCATCTCAACAAAATCCGCTGAAATGGAAATAAGATGCTCCTTGTTCGCGCCGTACTGGAACTGTGTGACCTGTCCCTCGCCTGTCTTGATGTCGCTGTAGGGAGCGCGCGCGCCGGTAATGGAACGTACTTGACTCACAATATTGGTGAAGGCGTCTTGCCCGGCGTTTTCAAGGGACACATGGTAGGTTCCCTGCACGAGCATTACCGCCGAAACAGTAGAACCTAATGGCTGGCTAAGCCCTTTCAGATCGTACATATCCCATTCGTCGGCTGTGGGCCAGGACATTTCGACCGATGCGCCTCGGGCGCGCGAGCTGGACGAGCCGCCAATCTCCAATGTGTCGCCGCCGCCGCACGCTGCGGCCGCCTCAGCTTCGGCGCTGCTTGACCTGCTTGACCTGCTTGAGCCGCCCCCTATAAGTCCCAAACCCGTTCTCAACGCGCCGCCTACAGAAGATGGAGCGCCGCATCCAGTAAACACCACAAGTACCGTAAGTGCAAGAACAGCGCCGCTCCACATCGTTGCGTGTCTAAAAATCTTTTTCAAAATAAAACCTCCATAACTTTAGTTTATAATAGTATTTCATACAAACATCTAAGAAAGCAACTCCTACATTCGTATGAGTTTGGTCTTTTTGTCAGATTTTAGAAAGGAGATGGCGGTATTATATAATGACGCGCTGTTATATAACACTGCCATCAGGCAGAGGATCTTCGTCCGTACCCAGAAGCTTCAAGAAAAACTCTGATCGGGTGGATACGCCAAGTTTTTTGTACAAGGATCGGTAGTGGGTGTTCGCGGTGGAAAAGGAGATGTTCAGTTTGTAAGCTATTTGTTTTACACTCAAACCTTGCAGAAGCAGGCGGCACACGTCCTTTTCACGGTGGGTGAGACCGAAGCTTTCAATGTCGTCCGCCACGCTGCGAGGAACGTGGGTGGTGGGGAGCGGAGGGATCGGCTCTTTTTTTGAGGCGCGAATGAAAGTCGGTATAAACATGAGGTAGAGAATAGCCCCGGCAACAGCTATGAGGAGATACACGGCGTAGAGTATATACGCCTGCTCCCGAAACGCCTCAAGGAGCGCGGAGTGGATAAGCACCGTAACAAACGCGATACCAATAGTGATAGGTGCAATGAAACGCGAGGGGCGACGCAGCATCATAACAAGCCCGTAAAACGGATTGATTATGCAGAGAACGATTCCCCCGCCCAAAAACGCGCACGCTGGTATGGCAAGCGGCGGTATGAACAGCGAGGCGATTGCCGCCATGAAACCAAACGCCGACAATCCCACCAGCACGGATGCGCCCTTCACCAGCGAAAAATGAAAACGCCCCATCAAAAGATAAAACGTCGCGCTGATGACGGCTGCGGACAGGTACAGCGTCATGACGCCGTAACGCACGGTTTCCGCGACCGCCGTCCCAAAAAGCGTCATAAAGCAGCCCAGCGCGCAGAGCGCGTATCCTCGATACTTTTTCAAAGGCTCATCCGTTTCCGAGTCCTCAGGACTGTCCGTATCTTCTCCTGAAATAAAGTTATTGAGCGGAAGAGAAAAGAAGAACAGTCCCAAAAGGAGAATGGATACAAGCGAAAAAGAATGAAATACGGAGAAGGGAAGCTGTACGAAATCGTTATGCAGGACGGCGATAAGAATTTCGGCTACAGCGTACCCTGCAAAAATGTACCGAAGCGCGCTTGCCTGGTTGAACAAATAGGTGACGACGCCGGTTTCTACGCCTATGATAAACACACAGCAGAAGCACTGACCGTAATAGAGGACGGCGAGTAGACCCGGCGGCAGGGGCAGCAAAAAAGTGAGCGCAAAGACAAAGGCGGCAGCGACTGACGCCCGCGCCACCTCGACAATACGGTGCGGAAAGAAAATCAGAAACAGTATAGACAGAACATACCCCGCCGCGATGAGCGCAGTCATGTTTAGAATGGACAGCGGTACCGGCGTGCGTCCGAACAGAGACAGTGCAGTGCCTGAAAAATATATCACGCCCATCTGCCACGCAGAAAAGAGCGCGAAACACGCCAAAAGCGACAGCGGTACATCAAGCCGTTCTTTTGGTTTTTTGAAAGTGTTTATTGACTTCAAAAATTCGAGAAACAGTTTCACATTATCCTCCGAAGCATAACATACAAGATGTCTCCAGTTCCAACAGAAATTGCTTTCGGCGCAGTCCATCTGCTATGACGGGCGGCATGACAGGGTTGCATGCCGCCCGCCGTGTGGGAAAAACGCGCTGAGAGGCCGCGGGCGAGCTGTCATAGAGTTTCGCACAGCAGAAACGGCGGCTCATAAAAGGGGGCAATCACCACATTAAGTACATATTGTAACATAGTAAGAAAGACAGAGAGTTTGTCAAGACAGATTATCTTGTTTTTGTAATTAGGACGATCTCATTTCTCTATACGGATCAGTTATTTTCCAAAAGTTACGTCCGCGTTTTTTGTAAACCAGCCCAGCACCGCGTCGGCTCTGTTCGCAAAGGATGTGCCTATGCGCCCTTTCATGCCCGGCAGAGAAGCAGTCCGCGCGACAGAAGCGGCGTAAATGAGCAGACTGTCCCCCGCGTCTATCACTGCTACAACGGAACGCAGGTTTTCCGGCTTCACCGCCGAAATAGGTCCCGCCTTCATAGTGGTCAGGTTGCGCTGCACAAGCGCGAGCGCGCCGTCATACGCGAAATAGTCATATTGGTACAGATTATCGCCAAAGGTTAAATCTTTTTGCCGCGCGTACAGAACGAGCGAGGGCGGCGGTGATCTGTAGGAAGGATCGGGCAATGGATTCTTTGTTTGAGGGCTGTCGATGACGGCAGATGTTTCGTAAAAGACCCGCATACTGTTACGCCTTTCCGAGTAGTACTGCAGCCCGGCGAGCGTACTTATGGCGAGCATATTGTTGTACAGAGAGGCGCGCTGTTCGGCTGTCCACGCGGCGCTGCGCACGGCGGCAGGCTTTTTATACAAATAAAGGCTTTCCGTAAGGATATTGGGATCGAGATCGCGGGTTAGGGACGCGAGAAGTTTTTGTATATCCGCGCTGGCAGGCATCAGTTCAGGCGCGTCCGGTTTTTTGGCGATAAGCGTAAGCGAGCCCTTCTCAAGCAGCGCGGCTTTCTGTTCCGCCGGAATAAGCGCGTCAAGTGTGGGCGCGTCAGCCCATAAGATCGGGGCAAGAATAAGCGCCGATAGCGCCGCTGTGTGGTATGCAAAAAATCGTCTCATGGTATGTGGGATGTCCTCTCCTTGTAAAGATAAACAATATAATTATATACAATGAAAAGGGGAAAAGGTTACACGGCATATTGTAACGCGGCGTCACGCTCCGCCCTTTACCAGATACGCGGATTAAACCCGCTGTTTGGCTGTTCTGCTCTATCAAAATCATCGGCGTTTTGAACAAGAACAAACAGCTCTTGCTCTTCGGCGTATTCACGCTCTCTATCCGACGCGCAGCCTGCGACCATCGCGCGGAATATTTTGCGCGCGTCCCTGCGTCTGTCCATGTGTGCGCGAATTTTCTTGATACGCTCTCTGTGCTTATTGACCCAGCGCACCTCCAATTTCACTTTTCTGTATGGTATTTTGGACCTATCGTTTGGCATAATTCCGTAAAAATAACAGTATTTGCAGCCGTCGCTGAACGGGTAACAGCCCGTCCACGGTTCCCAGTTCATGCTTCAAGCCTCTCGCGCTCCGGCAACAGCGTGATGGTAAAAGTGACATAACCATTGTCGGGGCAGGTCAGCTTTGTTTTGCTGTGCGGGTTTTCCTCAAACCCGAAGACGGCGCCGGAATGCAGGGCTGTCTGCATTGGGAAGAGAACGGCATACGCGCCGCCGCAGAAAGCCACATCCGGGGTGTTAAGTCCTTCGCAGATGAAAACATCGCCTTCTTTGTAACCGCAGGCGCAATAGCCAGTCACTTTATCTACTCGGATTTCGAATTTCTTTGCCATGCTCTAATCTCCATTCTTGGCGGCTTTTTCCCGTTTTCATCCCACAGGGCTATATTACGGGAATTCTGGTTAAAGGTATACCCGAACATGTTAAATTTTGCGTATATATATATTCGGAATGAACATACCCTCCATAATGCCGCCAAGCTTGTTATTCAGTCCACCCATATTTTCCATGAGCAGGTCAACCTTTCTTGACATAGCGGCGACCATTCCTCCTATTTCGCCCCATCACTGTTTTCATAGCGTCGCCTCCTCATCCCTATTCATTACTACCTATACAAACAAAACCTGTTTTTGTCAAGCGGATAAAGATACTAAAAGCCCGCGTAATCCGCCCCTTGTACAATTCGTTCCTTTTTTTTATACTCTTTCTAATAATACAATTTATTTTGGAGAACATTTTATGGAAAACTTGGAAAACAGGGAAAAAATTGAGGAAAATTCTGCGCCGGATGTGTCATGCGCGCAGGACGCTCCTTTGAAATACTCGGAACAGGAACAGGTGCGGCGTGATAAGCTTAGCCGTCTGCAGGAAGCGGGCAAAGACCCGTTTGGGATCACTACGTTTGACCAGACGCATCATTCCCTTGAGATAAAAGACGCCTTTGACGCGCTTGAGGGCACCGAGGTTTCAATTGTGGGGCGGCTTATGTCACTGCGCGGCATGGGTAAGGCGTCTTTCGCGGATATACAGGACAAGGATGGGCGGATTCAAGCCTATATCAGCGTAACGGACATCGGCGAAGAAACCTACGCGGAGGTCAAGACCTTCGATATAGGCGACATAGTGGGCGTAAAGGGTAAGGTATTCAGGACGCGGCGAGGAGAAATTTCCGTTCATGCGTCGTCTGTCACGCTTTTGGCGAAAGGGCTTGAGCCGCTGCCGGAAAAGTTCCACGGATTGCAGGACACGGAAATCCGCTATCGCCGCCGCTACCTCGACCTGATTATGAATCGCCCGTCGTTTGAGACCTTCCAGAAACGCGCCGCGATCATCACGAATATACGGCGGTTTATGGACGAGCGCGGCTTTATCGAAGTGGAAACGCCCGTACTGTCAGCCATTGCGTCCGGTGCGGCTGCGCGTCCCTTCACTACCACCTCCAACGCCCTAAACCTGAGCCTGCACCTCCGCATAGCCACCGAACTCTACCTCAAGCGCTGCGTGGTCGGCGGGATGGAGCGCGTTTACGAGATGGGCAAGGACTTCCGCAACGAGGGCGTGGACACTCGCCACAACCCTGAATTCACGATGATCGAAATGTACCAAGCCTACACGGACTACAACGGGATGATGGAACTCTGCGAAAATCTGATCGCTGACACCGCGGTTAAAGTCTGCGGCGCGACAAAGGTCAATTATCAGGGAACCGAGATCGAATTCGCCGCACCCTGGAAACGGATCACTATGATCGACGCCATAAAGGAGAATGGCGGACCCGATTTTACGCGCATTTTGACGGATGAAGCCGCCCGTGAAGCTGCGAAAACGCATCATCTTGTTGACGATCTCAAGAAAAAACTGTCGGACTGCACCCGCGGCGATATTATGAACGCGGCGTTTGAGCGTTTTGCCGAGGAAAAGCTCATCCAGCCCACCTTTGTCATCGACTACCCGACAGATATTTCGCCGCTCACCAAGCAGAAGCCGGGCGATCCCACAATGACTGAGCGTTTTGAAGCATATATCTACGGGCGCGAACTCGCCAACGCCTACTCGGAGCTGAACGACCCGATAGTGCAGCTTGACCGCTTCCGCCAGCAGACGCGGGAGCGTGAACGGGGCGATGACGAAGCCTATCGGCTCGATGAGGATTTTATCGCCAGCCTTGAAGTGGGTATGCCCCCCACAGGCGGCATGGGCATAGGCGTTGATCGGCTCGTGATGTTCCTGACGGACAGCGCCTCCATTCGCGACGTGATTCTGTTTCCGGTGCTGAAACCGGCGGAATAATACAACACGCGCTGTAAAAATCCGTTGAAAAGGTGTTATCCTGCAATAATATGTTGATTTTTCCAAAAATATGGTGTAGATTAACATTGAGGAGAAAAGTATGTGTAACAAACAATTATGGATTTTTGCATATTGCGCGGCAGTATTATGTATGTCGTGCGGCGTGATGTTTGGTCCCGACGATGGGGCGTCTGGCGAGTACGGAACGATCACGCTCGGCGCGGGCGGCAGAGCAGCGGCGCCGTCCGATTCGCCGTTTGAGTTCACGGCGTTTTCTAAATACCGGCTGACCGTGCGGCGCGGCAGCGGGGCGGTAGTGGCGTCAGTAGAAGTACAAGCTGGCGGGACGCCGTTCGTCATCGCCGAGACTGGTACAGGCTACACGCTTGAGGTATACGCACTGGTCGATCAGGCAAATCAAAACAACAGAAGTTTCGCCAAATCCTACAAAGGCGTGTCCGCGCCGTTTGACCTGACGGCGGCGGGAAAGTCCGTGGAGGTTTCGCTTTCGCTGTATGAGGCGGCGCCGGTTGAGGTGGAGTACTCTACTAGTAATTTCAATTCCCCATATACTATTGGCGGTCTATCGTTCTCCTCTAATAATTTCTATGGTCTTAATTTTGACCGTTACGGGCGGCTTGTGATGGGTCGGATGATGGACGGAAACGGAAACCTCGGTCTGTACGTGGTAGAGAAAGATGAAGGGTCTAACCTGCCAATGTATGAGCTTGGCCCCCTTGGCACGAACTTCGCATATAACGCGCTGACGGACAGCGCCTTCACTAGACCTCCTGCATAACTAAAGCCTGAGGTCAAAATTACAAATACCCGCAACAAGATTGAACCTCAAAGCGTCTTCTGCGATTCCTATACCGCTCCGA
>QMCE01002235.1_pt1 | contig 10675 bp, 8 predicted proteins | sample 1821851 | NCBI WGS metagenome assembly QMCE01 (sample SAMN09453174, study PRJNA476694) | Termite gut metagenome, whole genome shotgun sequencing project. | isolation source: worker | host: Odontotermes sp. | place: South Africa:Pretoria | collected 2016-01-28
CTCAAAAAAGGAAAAAAAACCTGACCCGCACATCGGAGCATTTTGCGGAGGTCGGGCGGCAGACGCCCACAGAACGCGCCCGCGCCGCCGAAAATGCAAAAAAAGCCGCGCATACCGCCCAAAATAATGCCGAATAGTATGTACTGCTTGTTCGTCAGCCTTCGCATGAGCTACATTATAAGACATGCCTGCAAGTGACACACAAATTCGCGATAAGCTTGAGCGTCTGCTCAATCTCGCTCTTTACCTCTCGCAGCACCCCGATACACCCATCTCAGCCGAAAGCATTCGCGCCGAAATCTACCCAAACAGCCCCAGCGAATCCGCCTTTAAGCGTATGTTGGGTCGCGACAAAGAGCTTCTCGCGGCAGCCGGGCTTACCATTACCGTTACCAACGAAGGCGATTACACCTTCGAAAGCGCAAAAAATTACTACAACGATTTGAACTTGAGCTTTGCCGAACGTGCCGCCATTCGCCTTGCTGCAACAGCGGTGGCAGACGATCCGCTCTTCCCGTTTCCTGTTGCGCTCCACATGGCTTTGGCAAAGCTGAGCCGTCAACTTGACCGCGAAGGAGAAGCCTTCGGTGCTTTCGAGCAAACCGCTCATTCCAACTTGGGTACCTTTGCGACACCGGTTTTCACGCTCGACGCAACCGAACAAACAACTTCTCTTCAAGAGTATGCCGAGCTTCTGCTCCACGCGCAACGCCAGCACAAGCAACTACGCATGAGCTATCGCAACGCCTCCGGTACTGCCAGTGAGCGCGTTGTTGCACCCTACGGGCTTTACCTGCTGAACGGACAATGGTATCTGGTGGCTTTTGATGATGCTACCGATACGCGACGCGTTTTTGCTCTCGCGCGTATTCATGAGCTTACTTTGCTTGACGAGAGTTTTGAGCCGCCCACTGATTTCGATATCGCGCGCTGGGTTGAGCTCCCCTTTCGTCTTTCAGGAGAAGCAAAGCGCGATGCGAAAGCGCGCCTGCGCATTCCGTCCGGTGCCCCCGAGCGTCCCGAGACGATTACCTTCAGCAAGGGAAGCCTTGAGCCGCAGGAAGATGGCTCGTGGGTTTGGGAGATTGCCTACCCATCCGGCAAGCTTAATGAACTTGTTACCTACGCGCTTGAACACAATCTGACGTTTGAGCCCGAAGAACAAGTCGCGCGTGACCTTGAACGTCAAATGCTCGAGGCGGTGATTGCCGCTCATGTCTAAACCAGATTCCTCAGCACTTCTTGAAACAGTCCCGCGTCTTGGACGCCTTATTACCGGGCTCAGTAACCTCGACCGTTATTCAAGCATCAACATCAGTGACCTCGCAGTTCAACTCGGCGTCAGTGAAAAACAGCTTCGACATGATCTCGAGCTACTGCCTTTTGTAGGAGTACCACCTTTCGGCGGCGGCGATACCCTCCCCCTCCAGTTGGACGAGGACGGTTATCTCAATGTTTTGGGTGAGCTGCCCGCGCTCGACCGTCCGGTGCAGCTCTCTGAAGATCAAGCGCTCGCGCTTGCCATGGCGCTTAAGATCGCCGGCTTTGCCACCGACGACCCACTCATGCGCAAACTTACGGCAGCTGCCGGTACCAAACTGGATACCGCGCTCGTCGATCAACTGATAAGTATGAAGCGTCGTGGGCACAATCCACGCGTATTGGTGCTACTGAGCGAAGCCCTTGTACGGAGCGACCACACAACCTTTGAGATACGTTATCGTTCGACCAAAGGCGAATTTACTACGCGTGTGATTGAGCCCCAGGCGCTTTTCGTCGAGCGCGATGCCTGGTATGTACGCGCCTATTGCCACTTGCGCAAACACGTCCAGAACTTTCGCCTCGACCGCATCGAAGATGCAATAGCAAAAGCAACACCTGACAAGCAGAGCACCGTTTCGCGCAGTAATGCGCCGGATAGCCCGCCCCAAAAAGCAACAACGGCAAAGCAGAACGATGCCCTCGTCTCGCTTGAAACGCACAACCTCCCCCGAACGCTCGTTCGTTTCGAGACATCGGCGCGCTTCAATATCAATGACTGGCCGGGAGCGGTTATCAAAGGTCGGAACGCAAGCAGCATCACTGTTGACATTCCCTACACTTCCAGCACCTGGCTGGCACAGAGAATCACAGCTTTGGGCGGACGGGCGATTGTCGAGTACCCTGCGGAACTCCGTGCATCCATCCGCGCTTTCGCCCAAGAAAAGCTTACGCAGCTTTAGCTGCAACCGCCATTGTCTCGTTGGCACTCAAGCGCGCGTACAATCTCTTCGGTTGAAGCCGCTTGTGCCGGAATGGGAAGCGCATCAAGAATTGTGCGTCCATAGTTTTTTGTGAGCAAACGCGTGTCCCCTAAAATCACCGAACCGGAATCGTGTGCGGTGCGAATGAGGCGTCCCACCGCTTGGCGCAGCTCGATAATAGCATCCGGCAGATCATAGCGCCCCCACGCCGATGAGCCTTCAGCCGCACGACGCGCCTGCGAAAGTGGATCGTTCGGGCGAGCAAACGGGAGTTTCGGAATCACCACGCAACGCAGGGTTTCGCCCGGCGCATCGAAGCCTTCCCAAAATGATTTGGTTGCAAAGAGCGAACTATGCGCGTCGCGCAAGAAAGCGTCGCTCACCATTTGGCGTGCCGAGGTACTCGTCTGTGCCAAAAGCGGTATGCCGATTGCCTCAAGCCGCGGAGCAAGCTTGCGATAGAGTGTTTGCAAGTCTTTGTTATTCGTAAACAGCGTCAACACGCCGCCGCCACTCGCCTGGTGTACTTTGAAAAGCAAGTCCTCGAGCGCCGCCTGTTCGGCTCCGCGTACCGGCTCCGGCAAATCACGCGCAATGAAAATTTCCATCTGCTCTCTGAGGTCAAAGCTCGAATCCAGCTTCAGTGTCTGCCATTGTTCGGGATCAACCAGGTTGAGACCAACCCCGCGCGTAAAGCGCTCAAAGCTCTCTCCCACGCTCAAGGTCGCCGAACTGTAAATGACCGAATTGCTTTGTGTGTACAGCCCTTCGGCAATATCGTTTGCCACGCTCAGCTGTGAGATGGCAATCTGCGCTGTCTCGCGCGTGCCACGACGCCCGCGTCTCATGGTCGCAACGTAGACAAGCTCGGGTCTCGGTGCGTCAAGAACGATATCGAGCGCGCGAGCTTGCTCGCCAAAACCCATGAGCAAACCGACAAAATCAGAAAGTGAATTGTCTTTCTGCTCTTTGGGCAGCAGCGTGAATGCCGGAGTCAGCCGTGTGGCAAGTTCCTGGCCGGCTTTTCGGTAGCGCTCAAGTAATTCCTGCAAAACGAGACCGGTACGCAGACATTCCTGCCACGCGCTGCTTGAGCGTACGGTTTCCCCGATCCAAATATCGACCGCACCCTGCGCCGGTCCACTGTTTTGTTGCAGCTCACGCAACGCCTTCACCGCATCAAAAAAAGTATGACTTACGCGTTGAAGCTCCGGCCCCAGATCAAACGCCTCAATAGCACGTTCCATTTCGCGCGCTTCCACCGATCGAAGTTTCAAGCAGCTTTTTTTAAGCGCACCAAGTGCGCCGCCTTCGTTTATCGACCCCATAAGCCGACACAGAGAATCTATCTCTGTCTCACTCACCGACTGCGCGAGTTGGCGACGCGCTTCCGTCTCTGCGCCATGAGCCTCGTCCACAATCCAATAGCGGATCGGCGGCAAGATACCCCCGGATGCAACCGTATCACGAAAAAGCAGCGAGTGATTGGTAACAACAATATGCGAGGAGCGCGCATGACGACGTAAGCCATGTACATAGCAGCTGTGGTAGAAACGGCACTTGCGTTTGGAACAGTCGGCAGCGCTCGCCATAATGGAGCGCCGCGCCGCGCCGAAAACCGGAAAGTTGAAAGCGTCGAAGTCGCCCCAGTCGGTCTGTGCCACCCACGACACGAGATTGGCTAGATCGGCGCCGGTAAGCATATCGCGCTTACTTGCCTTCAGCTGTGTATCAAGCTTGCGCAGACAGGGATAATGCTCGTAGCCTTTGAGTGCCGTAAAGCGCAGCGGTTCCGGTAGCACCGAGGCCAACCGCGGCAACTCATGATACAGGAGCTGGTCGGCCAGGGCGTTTGTCTTTGTCGCAATGCCAACCGTAATGGTATTGCGCTGCGCCAATAAAGCGGCACACAACAGATAGGCAAGCGATTTACCCACACCCGTCCCCGCCTCAACCACCAAATGCTCGGAGGACTCTTGCGCTTGGGCTACTCGGCGCGCCATTTCCTGCTGTTCCCAGCGACGTTCAAAATCCGGATACATTTTTCCGGCAAGACCATCGGCGCTGAGCGCCTCTTCGATTTCACTCGCGTCCGGAAACGTGAGGGACTTCTCATAGGCATCGTAAAATTCATCCGGTACCGACTCACGACCCAGAACTTTTTTGCGCAAAGCCATGAGCGAAAAGAGTTTACTTTCAGAAACGGGTTTTTTCGATGCGTCCGTTTTCTGCGCGTCGCCTTGAAGACCTTCGCTCTCGGCAGTGGGCTCTTTCGACGCATCCGTGCTGTGTGCTCCGCGCTTGGCCACCTTCGCCTGTCGCGCCCGCTTTCCCTCTTGCGCCAAACGAGAAAGAGTCGGCCCGCCCGGATACGGAAGCCCGAGTGCCTTTGCCACTTTGTCAAACGCCTCTCCTGTCGCATCATCGAGCGTTGAACCGAGCACGTGATACCGACGACGCGACTTTGATGCCACTAACAGCGTATGCCCACCACTTACAATAAGCGCAACAAAAGGTGGTTTAAGTGTGGCTCCTGCCCAGGTGTTTGCGTAAAGATGTCCCTCGAGATGGTTGATTCCGTAGAGCGGAAGACCGCTCGCCCATGACAGTCCTTTGGCAAACGAAAGTCCTACGATAAGTGCGCCGATGAGACCAGGACACTCGGTCACCGCAAGGGCATCCAAGGCCGAAAGCGGTAGCGGTAGGTGGTTGTTAGGACTTCCCGCTTGCTCAAGCGCTTCCCACAGGGTTGGCACAATCGCCTCCGTATGTTTGCGGCTTGCAATTTCGGGCACAACTCCACCGAAGCGTGCATGAAAGGGGATCTGAGACGCAACGACATTAGCCGTTACCCGTTCCCCTTCGAGCACGGCAAAAGCGGTTTCGTCGCAAGATGATTCAATACCCAACACGCGAAGCGGGCGTTCTTCTCGCGGGATTGCATCCCACCAATATTCGGCTACTTCGGGACGGATGAGATCACGCGAGAAAATGAGACCATCTTCGCCCTCAGGGTAATAGTTTGGACGCACCCCCACTTCTCGAAAACCCAGCTTCCGGTAGAGGGCGAGAGCCGCCATATTACTGCGGCGCACCTCCAGTGTCGCACCACGAGCTTGAAATTCAAGAGCGCACACAAAGCATTGTTCAAGGAGTTCTTGTGCGTAACCTCGGCGACAATATGCCGCAGCCGTCACAATATCGAAAATATGCACTTCATCGCCCATAACGGCCGCAGCCACAAAAGCAACTAGATGGAGTTCTCCTTCTTTCTCCACAAACGCTCCTCGCAGAATACGTTGTGGAGCGACAAACTCGGAAAGAAGCAGAGAAGAAGTCCACAGTGGATGTTCGGTTTTCTCTTCGAGTGCCGCCAACGCAGGAACATCACTCGGAAGTAGCGCGCGGTAGCTTATAGCAGGAGCAGGTCGCCTCTCCGATGTTCCGTCAACAACTTCTTGAGCCACCTGATCAGAGGCTTGAAGCACCGACGGCTCCGCTGCGAATTCTGCCGCTTTCGGTTCGCTCGCTTTTTGACGCGCTTTTTCCGCTTCCTCGGCATCCGAAGCACGCGTATAGATGGGCAGCACCTCTGCCGCATTGCCCGTGCCCGTGGCACACGTTGCCACCAAAAACCCCTGCTCAGTACGGTGCTGAGAAGCAAGCCAGGCGTCGATAAGACCTTGCCCGCTCGGACGCGCGACGTCAAACGCTACCTTAATCTTTTTCTCATGTGCCGCTTGCTCAAATACCTCGCGATACTTGACTAGTCCATCGCCCACCACCATATGTGGCGCATCGGGATGAGTGGCAAAAGCAGACATGAATTCCTCGGCCGCCACGAAAGGTGTTGTCACACAATCAGGGCGCTGACGCGAAAGAACCACACCGTCCTTCACTTCAAAGAGTGCCGGATACACCTCTTTGCGCATAGCATCCAACACCACGGCGAGCGTTCCGCTAAAGCCTCTGCGCGCAACTTCGGCGGCAATGGCATCGGTCGTACTGACCCCATAGAGCGGACAACCGCATCCCATCGCAATACCTTTTGCGGCCGCAACGCCGATACGGACTCCCGTAAAAGAACCGGGGCCACGTCCGACGATAACCGCACCGAGATGTTCCAAATCAAGTTGGTTTTCTTGGCAAAGTTTATCGATGGTAGGCAGCAAAAGACTATTTGTTTCACGGGGGGCCTCGATGCTGCGCCCGACAAGAAATGTCACAGCTGCTCCCTCAGCAAAAACATGGTACCGGGCTAGACCGATCTCAAGAGTAGAACCCGCCGTATCAAATGAAAGCAGCCAGGTGGGAAGGGCCGTGGAATCAGTCGGCAACATAGTTGGTAGCCTTTCGTGTCAGCACACGAAGTTGCAGTGCCTGCACAAGTATCCGACCTCGTTCGTCAAGCGCGGTGCACAACAGCTCGCGCGTCTCATCGTCAACGATACGCACATCAATTTGCATCGTCGCTAAATCACCTATCGCCGCAAAACGATCGCCCCACTCAATGACAGTGACGCCTCCCGCTTCGAGCGTTGCGAAAAAATCAAGATCTTCAAGCTGATCCTCTTCTTCAAGCCGATACACATCGAAATGGTAGAGCGAAAGACGACCCCCTTCATACACCAATTCAAGAGTAAACGTAGGGCTCGTCACTGCTTCATCTACACCTAGGCCCCGTGCGAGGCCTTGCGTAAAATGCGTCTTCCCCGCACCGAGATCTCCCGAAAGAACCAGCACATCATTGGCCTCAAGCTCTTCGGCTAAGAGCCTTCCGAACTCAGCCGTTTCCTTTGCGGAATGAGACACTAACGTCAGTGCTTCGGCCATCCGGTTACTCCGGCTTCGTCTGTTCTTGAGTTGAAGATACTGTATTCACAAGCGCATCCAGCAAAGGAGCCGCGGCAAAGAATGGTTCGCGTTTAAGCAGATCATAAATAGTGGCGGCGGGATGATAGAGCGGCAGCACTTTGTAGCCATGGCGTTCAAATACGCGCCCTTGCAAGCCCGATATGCCGGCGGAGGTTTGCAAAATAAGACGTGTGGCAAAGGCGCCCAAAGTCACGATTACCCGTGGGCGAATGAGTTTAAGTTGTGCGTTCAGGTAAGCGCGACACGCAAGTATTTCTTCGTCCCGTGGATCGCGATTTCCCGGCGGACGGCACTTCACGATATTCGTGATATAGATGTCGGAACGCGTGATGTGAGCGCGCTCAAGCAAGTCATCAAGAAGCTTGCCCGCGGCTCCGATAAACGGCAGACCGCCTTCGTCTTCTTTGCGCCCCGGAGCCTCACCGACAAAAACCGCACGCGCCGCCATGTCACCATCGGCCCATACAACTTGCGTACGCGTTGGCGCCAAATCGCAGTTTTGGCATTTCATAGCCAACGATTCAATCTCTTTGAGCTTTTTATAACGCTCTTCGGTGCTTGCAAAGTCATCCATGGTATTCTCCTGCAGCCCATCTCATGAGCCGAGATACATCCTTTCCAACCGATTACCAAATCCGATTGCAATCTCGTGTTCGATTGTATCGCTTGCTCGAGCGTAATCCGCTAAAGTAATTTCCTCGCGGTGCGCAGGATGCAGAGTAGTCGCCGGAACTTCGGCCGAACCGATTACGATAAACGTATCGCCGTAGCCCACCTGCTCATTATCGGGAATCTCCGCCATCATTTGGTCCATACAGATGCGACCCACTTGTGGCATGCGCCGACCGTTACGCTCGAGCAAAAAATCAATACGATTGGAGAGCACGCGCGGAACACCATCGGCATAGCCGAGAGGGAGCGTCGCGATACGAGTCGGTCGCGAAGCGCGATAAGTGAGCCCGTAGCTCACACCTTCGCCGAATCCGATTTCCTTCACCAAAGTGGTACGCGCCTTTATACTCATAACCGGCTTGAGTTTTATATGGCGCGGCGTATCGTCCGAGCTATACAGTCCGTACAACGAAATGCCTATTCGCACCATATCAAAACGTGCTTGCGGCACAAGTACGGCTGCAGCTGAGTTGCAAGCATGCACCAGCGGTATCGTGATACCGGCACCTCGGATAAGCGTCAGTGCCCTCTCGAAACGCTTCAGCTGCTCCACAACGTCCCAATCACCCTCCACATCGGCGGTGGCGAAATGTGTAAATACTCCTTTAAGCACCAAACCGGGCAGCTGTTGAGCTTGAACCAAAATACCTGTTGCTTCTTCCGGTGCAACGCCGATACGATGCATGCCGGTATCAACCTTAAGGTGAAAATAGGCGGGGACGCCCTGCGCCATTGCGGCCCGCGAGGCGGCTGCAAGAAAAGTCGGACTGCTCGCCGTAAGTTCAACGTCGGCGGCAATGAGCTCAGGCATTATTTCAGAGGGGACTTCTGAAAGCACGAGTATCGGTGCCGTGATGCTGGCAGCACGCAGCTCAAGTGCTTCATCGGCTGTCGCAACACCAAGATAGGTCGCCTGCGCCTCCAGTGCGGCACGTGCGCAACGCACGGCACCGTGTCCATAAGCGTCGGCCTTAACAACAGCCATCACTTGTGTATGCGGTCCAACTAAATGACGAAACGTCCGTACATTGAATCGCAAGGCGTCCAAGTCTATCTCTGCCCAAGCAAAACGATGCATACCCATCTCCTATGGTCGACGTTGTTGGTGCAAGCTCTGGAGAAGCGCGCGTGACGCATCGGGAATATTTTCGATGACATCAACAGCCGTCACGCTGAGCGGCGTCAAATCCTCGGTAGCGAGAATAGCGGCATGTGCTTGGAGTCGCACGGCAAGAGCGGCACCGACCTGAGGCGCCAAGCCCTGTGCCAACAACGCCACCGTGATGCCGGCAAGTACATCCCCTGTGCCGGCGGTCGCAAGCGTCGAAGGCCCTTGAGCATCGACAATCACCCGCCCGGCAGCTGCAATAAGCGTCGAAGGTCCTTTAAAAACGGTGGTGAGCGCCGGAGAGGTGAGCGAACGCACCAAGGGAAGCGCCTGCGCCAGCGCTTGGCTCCGTTCAATCTTATGCCCCAAAAGACGCCCCAGCTCGCCTGCGTGAGGAGTAAGTACCAGTGGTCGCCAGCTCACGTTCAGCAATTCCGAGACGGAGTTCTCATAAGCATTAAGCGCATCGGCATCAAGCACGAGAGGCTTTACCGCCATTTCGGAACGGTTATCGGCCACCAGGCTTTTCACCAGCGTCGTCATGCGTGGGCTACGCCCCAAACCCGGGCCCAGAAGTATTGCATCATGAGACGCGCTCAATTCAAGCAAACGCGTGAGCGCGCGCGGAGCGATACGCCCATCAGTCGTTTCGGGCAAAGCAACCACAGGTGCCGTGAGAAGGTGCGCCCGCGCAAAACCGGCGACACTCTCCGGCGTAGCAAGCGTCACATATCCGGCTCCGCTGCGCGTTGCCGCCAAAACGGCCATAAGAGCCGCACCGCTGTAGTCACGACTTCCTGCAATGATCAACGCCCGTCCACGATCATACTTATTCGTATCGAAAGCAGGCAGTGGGAGCTGCAGCGCATATTCTTGATCAACATACATTTCCGGCGCATCCATGAAAGCTTCCACAGCTACTTGGTCCACACCTAAATCGGCCACGATGATGTCTCCCCCATGCTGAGAGGCCGGGGTCAAAGCGAGACCCAGTTTCGCTGCGAGCATCGTCACCGTCGCATCGGCATAGATAGCGTCAGCATCAGCTTGTCCGACTTTTTGGGGTCGGTAATCATGTTGAGCCACGCACCAGGGTCAAAGGTTTCGAAACTCTCGTCGAACTGTCCCTGCAAATTCGACAGTTCAAACCAATACTGGCGATAGTCCATACAGGCCGCGACGGTGTACTTGAACACCTCCTTCAGGTCGCTGATATTGCTCATGTCATACGGCTGGGTTCGGTGGCTCATTCCCGTACCCGCGTTGTATATTTCGATGTTGGCCTTGGTCTTTTCGTCGTACATACAAACATCTCCCTTACATTATTTAGGCGTCAACTTTTGTGCAACTACCGCCTAAACCATTATAGTAAGAGAAACCCGATTTTTGCGACTAAAAAAGACAACATACGAGAGAAACCCGTCGGGCGCATCACCCGGCGGGTTCTTTTTGTTGTTTCGTGGCTCTTCTCTTTGGGCCAACGTAGTCGATAACGACCGTATCCTTTATACGGTGCTCAGGTATCCGTTCAAGGACAGTGGTCACGAGATCGGCCTTCGGGTCGATTACCAGTACGCTGCGGCCGGCATTGATGTCGCTCATAATAAGGTGGAGCATGGCGGTGGACTTGCCTACGCCTGTTGGCCCCAGCAGTACCGTATGGGTCAGGCTATCCTCCGGGGAGATGCTGAGCCGGTGGCGGTTCGCCATGTCCATGCTTATGGCAAAGGTGCGGTCTTGCCTGATGCTGGCGGTGTTTTTGTACCACTTGGGTGGT
>QMCE01002237.1_pt1 | contig 10674 bp, 11 predicted proteins | sample 1821851 | NCBI WGS metagenome assembly QMCE01 (sample SAMN09453174, study PRJNA476694) | Termite gut metagenome, whole genome shotgun sequencing project. | isolation source: worker | host: Odontotermes sp. | place: South Africa:Pretoria | collected 2016-01-28
TTTTTTTTGCCTTTCAGTTAAGAAATCGGCTTCCCAATTAGATAATCTTTGTGATTTTGAAATTTTTTTACCAAATAAAATAGCGTAAATTTTTGCCAGGCTGTTCTCTTCGATTTGAAATTTTTTCACGTAACTCTGCAAATCAATAAAATTGGCTTGCTGAATTTTTCCCATTCTGTTTAATGCGTGAAAATCGTCTTTTAAGGATAAACCTATTTTTTTGACTGTGGTATCGGCAAACAGGTCAGACAACGATCGAGGAATGCCTATCTGGTTGATCCTGAATAAAAAGCACATAGAATCTGTGCTGAACTGTATAAGGGAGACTTCGTTGATTATCCCTTTCGTGAAAGAAGGTTTAGTCTCCGTATCAAACCCGATAACCGCCTGTGTTTTTAAAAATGCAACTGCTTTTTCGGCTTCATCCAGTGATTGAATGACGTGAATAGTCCCGTTGAAGTCAGCTAACGGAAGGCTGGCTACTTCCTCTTTTGATATAATTGATTTATAAATGTTCATCTACGCTAAAAAAATCATCCTCTACATTCTCTTTCTCTTCTTCGGAACGGTCAAAATCAACTTCCGAATACAGCACATTGTGCAGCGCCCGCAACGCATTCAGCAATTTTTGCCCCCAGAAATTCCGGAAATTTTCTACACAATTTGCCAGCGCATCGTTCATAATCTGTAAATCTGCCGACTGAAAATTGGCAATCATATCTTTCAAATCCTGATACGCATCAGCCAAATCTTCCGAAATAGTCGCCAATACGGGACTGTCACTATATTTCATATCGGGGTGAAAAACTTCCAAATATTCGTCGTACTGACCAATAACCACAACGACCTGCCCCCGCACAAATTCATACTCGTCTTCCGAAACAAATTGTTGAATTTCTTCCTCTAACATTGCATCGAAAGCGGGCAAAAGCGAAGTTTTTAAATAAAGCAGCGGTATTATTTTCGTCATTTTTTCAAGAAACGACTTTGTATCCTGTTGGTTGGAATTTTCCAGAAACGAGCAATACTCGGCGGCAACCGTTACAAATTCAATGACGTTTTTGGAATAAACAGGGTGTTCTGATGTTTGTTTCATCTATTTAAAGCATAAACCGTTAAAAACGGAACTTTTCAAAAATCAGTGCAAATTTACGAAATAATATAAAAAAAACGTGCGAACGGAGAAAAAATGTTGTTGTTTCGGTTATAGTCTTGCAAAAAAGAGTAGAATCGCGTAACAAGAGTAACAATACTTGCCTAAAAAGAAATTTTGGCAAAAACGCTACAATTTATTTCAAAAATCTGCCTACCTTTGTGGAAAAATACAAGTATATGGAAACTAACGCATTACAACCGTTTAATTCCATTCAGCTTCATTTGTTGAAAATGTTTGCCTACAATAAAGATGAGGAAAGTTTGAATGAGATAAAAGATATATTGCTCAAATATTACCAAACAAAAGCAGATGAAGAAATCTCGAAAGTTTGGAAAGAAAAAAATATGAGCAACCAAACAATGCACGATTTAAAAAACGCCCATTACAGAACACCATATAAATGAAAATTGTACTTGATACCAACTGTTTGCTGATGTCTATATCAATGTTTTCCGACTACTTTTGATTATGGAAAGCATTTCGTGACAAAAAATTATATTATGTTATTCTACTGATATTTTGAATGAATATCACGAAATTATGTCGCGTTTCTTTTCTGCGTCTGTTGCTGATAATATTGTAGAGGAAATGCTCCATTCCTCAAATGCAGAGCCAATTACAACGTATTATAGATGGAATTTAATTACCAATGATCCTGATGATAATAAATTTGTAGATTGCGCATTAAACGGTGGTGTTGATTTTATTGTTAGCAACGACCATCACTTCAACATATTAAAAAGTTATCATTTTCCTCCAATCAAAGTTATTGATATAGATAAGTTTAAATTGACTTTATATCCTTTATCTTGTTGATTCGTGTTAAGGAAAACGGCAAATTGTCCCTAATGAGACAAAGACAGATTGCAACACTATTATAAACCACCGCCCATTGAATCTGTAAGATATGATTACCTTCAAGATTTTATGTAAATTTATAATCGCAATTTTATATTAATTATAAAGCAACCATTACCTGTTGTCTATTTTTTCCGGATTCATATCGTGATTCATCATCCGGTAATCCGCCATTTGCTCGTATTTCGTCCCCGGTCTGCCGTAATTGCAATAGGGATCGATGCTAATTCCGCCACGTGGCGTAAATTTCCCCCAGACTTCGATATACTTCGGATTCATCAACCGGATAAGGTCTTTCATAATCGTATTGACGCAATTCTCGTGAAAGTCGCCGTGATTGCGGTAACCGAACAGGTAAATCTTTAAGCTTTTGCTTTCCACCATACGGATATCGGGAATATAGCTGATGTATATAGCGGCAAAATCAGGCTGCCCCGTAATCGGACACAGGCTCGTAAATTCGGGACAGTTAAACTTTACCCAGTAATCATTTTCGGGATGCTTATTGTCAAATACCTCCAAAATTTCGGGACAATAGTTGGACGGGTATTCTGTTTTTCCGCCTAAAAGATTCAGTTTTGTTTCCATATTTATGTTTTTGTTTCCCACAAAGACACAAAGGGCACAAAGTTTTTTTCTTAGTGAACTTTGTGTCTTTGGGGGAAAAATTACTATTTTCCTGATGTTTTAATCCACTCTTCCAAGCCTTTGGCTCTCAACTTGCAAGCCGGGCATTTCCCGCATCCTTCCGCTATAATGCCGTTATAGCACGTGAGTGTTTGTGTGCGGATAATATCAAAAACGCCCAAATCGTGCGACAGTTGCCAGACAGCCTCCTTGTTTCGCCACATCAGCGGTGTGTGGATTTGAAATTCGTAGTCCATTGCCAGGTTAATAGAGGCATTGATCGACTTGATAAACGTGTCGCGACAGTCGGGATAACCGCTGTAATCGGCTTGCGAAACGCCAATAACCAAATCGCGCACCTCAAGCGAATAGGCATAAACGGCAGCGTAGGTCAGGAAAATCATATTCCGTCCGGGAACAAACGTATTGGGCGGCGCGCCGGCAGGCTTATCTTCGTCCATAACGATTGAACTGTCGGTCAGTGAATTGTGCGTAAGATTCTTTAACGTGTCAATCTCATAGACCGTAAACGGTACTTCCGCCCGGCGGGCAATTTCGCGGGCAATTTCGACCTCATGTTCGTGCCGCTGTCCGTAACGAAAACCTAAGGCATAAACCTTTTCAAACTGCTTTTTTGCCCAGTAAAGGCAAGTGGTCGAGTCTTGCCCGCCCGATAATAAAACGACTGCTGATTTGCTGTTTTGTTGTTCGTTGTGTTGCATAATTCTTGTTTTTTACGTGGTTATCAAGTACACGGATGAAAACCTAAAAAATAGGTATGTGAAATGTGCTGGATATGCCCGTTACGATAATTTGTATTCCGATACAGAAAGTAATAAATGCGATTAACTTATTGATGACTAAATTTCCGGATTTTCCCAGCCGCTTCAAAATTCTGCGTCCTTGCAGGAGAAACGCGGCAAGTATCGCAAGCATAGCAAAAATTGCAAGCGCGATAAACAGATAATTGATACTGGTGTACAGCAAATCGCCCTTTATCGTGGCGTTTGCCGTCAGCGTGAAGATAACGGAGATGCTTCCCGCACCGACAACAATCGGAAAAGCAATCGGATAAAACAGCTTTTGCTCTATTTCGTCCATATTGATTTTGGAAATTGTATTATTGGTATCACCGGAATTCGGAACAGAAGAGGAAAGCAATTCCAGCCCGGTCTTACAAATAATAATTCCCCCTCCAATCTGTATGACAGGTATGGCAAGTCCGAAAAGTTGCAAAATAAAATGCCCGATAGCCAAACTTCCGATGCCGACCAGCAAGCAATAGAAGAAAACTTTTTTTACAACTATTTTTCGCTGGCCGTCGTCCAGGTTTTTGAAAAAACCATCAATTATAAACCCGTTTCCAATGGGATTCATTACCGGAAACAGGGCGGCAAAGGCAGCGATAAACATGTATATGAACTCGTGTATTGACATATAAATTTGATTCGGTAAAAGTACTTTTATTTGTTGAGAAAACAAAATCAGAATGAGTTTGGTTCAAAAAATGCCATTGAGCGTTTTAGTCCGGTAGAAGACCCTCCGAGTCTTTTGTTCGCTAACATTGTTATTTCGGTAAAAAAGATTAATTTTGCGCACTAATACAGCCGAAGGGGGATGAAGACTTTTATGAGGTTTCTTTTTTTCGGTAAATTTAAAAGTAGATGAAGAGAAAATTCTGTCGGCTGATTTTGAAAATGATAGGCTGGAAAGCAGTTTTGACGGTCGAGATTCCCGATAAATGCGTATTTTGTGTGGCGCCGCATACGAGTAATTTTGATTTTTTGATTGGTAAAATAGTCTATTGTGCAATTGGAGGCAAGCGTCCTTCTTTCCTGATAAAAAAGGAATGGTTTAGATTTCCTTTTAATCTTATTTTTAAATGTCTCGGCGGAATCCCCGTTGACCGGAAAAATAAAAACTCGCTGACCGGTCAAATCGTTGAGCAGTTTCATGAACGCACGCATTTTCAATTGGCTATAACTCCCGAAGGAACCCGAAAAGCCAATGTCGAGTGGAAAAAAGGATTTTATTACATAGCATTAAGTGCGCATGTTCCGATTTTGTTAACTCACATTGATTACGGGACAAAAACAGTTGGTATTGAACGGATTTTTATTCCTACCGGCAATGAAGAGCAGGATATGCACAAGATAAAGTCATATTTTAAAAATTTCAAGGGGAAAAATCCCAAAGGATTTGTCATATAATGTACGATGGCGCGAAAAAGTAATTTCTTCAAATTATTTGTACTTTCGCGCTCAATAAATTAAATGCTTATCCGCATTATTACCACGAATGTCAAAGCCAATAAAATTATCTTAGAAAAGTCCACGAATTACACGAATTAACACTAATTGCATCTTTACAAAATTATAAACCGCAGATAATTAATATATTAATTTCGTGTAAATTCGTGTAATTCGTGGATAAATTTTCTTTTATCACAACAAATAACTTCCATTAATATTAATCCTGAAATTAAGCCCGAAAAAATTAGCTGCCTTGCGACAAAGCAACATTCTATCCAGAAAAATCTCAAAATAATCCAGTACCGGACTTATTTCGGTATCGACCGTAAAATATGCAGTCAAGGTTTTTCTCTCGTTATCCAGTTTTAATTCTGTTCTTTCTACGGCGTAATTTACCCGGTCGTGAATATCGGTAGAGATAGTCTCCAGACAACGTACCCGACTGCGGCGTACATCTGTTTTGTCGGCAAGCATAACCACAGCCGCAATAGCATTTACGGGAAAAGCTGTTTTTTCATCGTGGTTACCAATAGCAGTTATGACGGCGGCAATATCTTCCGGGTTCATTCCCATCTTATCGAGAATACGAAATGCCATAACAGCGCCGCTTTGAGCGTGGTCGCCGCGATTAATTACGTTGCCGATGTCGTGCATATAAGCGGCTATTTTTGCCAACTCAATCTCGTGTTCGCTGTAGCCCAGCTCTTTGAGCAGCATTCCTGCCATTTCGGCGCATTTCGTTGCGTGTGCAAAACTGTGTTCGGTATAACCCTGCGCCTCGAGCGACGCATCGGCTTGCTTAATGTAAATGTTTACCTCTTCGGAATTTTTTATGTATGCAAATGTTGGATTAACGTTCATCTTTTTTGCTTTTTTATTTTACTGTTTTACAAAAATATGAAAAAAAAGATGCTTTCCGGTAATATATTTATACATTTGTGTTGTATTAATTCAAATAATATGGGTTCTCGGAAAAAAAATAGACATCTAAACGAATTACCAATCTATACCGGTCGATTTAAAACTCAAACACACATACAGGTTATTCGATATACAGCACACGATTTTTCGGAAAAAGAGACAGATGATATTGCTGAAATCCAGTCAAATATCAGCGCCGATAGCGTAACGTGGGTTCGGGTTTCCGGGATGACGGATTCGGATAAAATCATTGAACTGGTAAAAAGTTTTGGTCTCAGCATGCTCGATGCCAAAAGGATTTTAACAACTCAATACCTAACATCAGTAGAAGAATATGACGACAACCTGCTTGTGATAATACCAGCCGTCTATAATCTTAATGGAGAAGCAAAAACAGATCAAGTAGTTCTTCTGATGGGTAAAAATTACATTGTAAGCATTCACGAAAGCAGTCACCTGTTTTTTGAACATGTTTATAGTGAGATTCAAAACAAAAAATGCCTGAAATTCAATAGCCGAAAATCGGATTTTATACTTGCTTTGATGCTCAACGAAATAATTAATAATTATGGCGATAAGGTAGCGCAGGTGGAAAATGATTTGGAGGAGTTGGAAGACCGGCTTTTGGACATTAAACAGATACAGGATACACTCATTGTCAGCATACAGGAAAAAAGACGCGAAATGATTTACCTTCGCAAATTGCTGTTTCCGTTCAAGTTTGAATTGGCAAAATTGCTGCGAGTCGACACGGATCTCATCAACAGTCAAAATAATCCTTATTTTAAAGATATATACGATCAATTGCTTTACATTCTTCAAAATTTGGAATCCTGCCGCGAAATTCTCTCCTCGTTAATTGACCTTTACCTCAATAATAACGATTTGAAAATGAATGTCGTAATGAAGCAGTTAACGTTGGTGGCAACCATTTTTATTCCTCTCACATTTCTTGCCGGCGTTTGGGGAATGAATTTCAAATTTATGCCCGAACTTGAATTTCAGTACGGCTATTTCGTGGCGTGGTTTCTGATGATTTCCATCGGTGTATTTATCTGGTTATATATGAAACGGAAAAAGTGGTTTTGATATTTTTGCAATAAGTCTCGTAGCAGTTTATGAACGAAAGCATACTTGAAAAACTAAAAATACTCGCAGAATCGGCAAAGTATGATGTCTCCTGCGCCTCGAGCGGTACTAGTCGTTCTCATCAAAAAGGGACGATTGGAAATACTGCCGGGTGGGGTATTTGCCATAGTTTTACGGAAGACGGGCGGTGCGTTTCGCTGCTGAAAATTATGCTGACCAACTATTGTATGTACGACTGTGCTTACTGCATCAACCGGCGAAGCAACGATTTGAGAAGAGCCACACTTTCCGTTACGGAACTGGTTAACCTGACCATTGAATTTTACCGCCGGAATTATATTGAGGGGCTTTTTCTCAGTTCGGGCGTGGTACGCAGCCCGGATTATACAATGGAGCGACTGGTCAAGGCTGTCAAGGATTTGCGTTTGATACACCGCTACAACGGGTATATACATTTGAAAAGCATTCCGGGAGCAAGCCAGGAACTTGTCAGGGAAGCGGGATTGTATGCCGACCGTCTGAGCGTCAACGTTGAAATACCCAATAATCAAAGCTTGCAACGATTGGCTCCGGAAAAAGATCTTCAAAGCGTATTTCTCCCGATGAAATATATTCAGCAAGGTGTTTTAGAAAGCGCCGAAGAGCGGAAAAAATACCGGCATGCACCGCGTTTTGCACCGGCGGGACAAAGTACGCAGATGATTGTCGGAGCCACGCCCGACACTGACAAGGATATTCTGTTTCTTTCTTCTGCGTTGTATCGGCGTCCGACAATGAAGCGCGTCTATTATTCGGGATACATTCCAGTAAATGAATACGACAGCCGGCTACCAGCAATTAAACAAGCTCCCTTAGTTCGGGAGAATCGTCTTTACCAAGCCGACTGGCCGATGCGTTTTTACCAATTTTCGGTTGATGAGATTGTGGACGACAAGCATCCGGATCTTGATTTGGAGATTGATCCCAAATTGTCGTGGGCATTGCGTCATCCCGAATATTTTCCGGTAGATATAAATCAAGCTGATTACGAAATACTGTTGCGTGTTCCCGGCTTGGGAGTTAAGTCTGCCAAACTTATTGTAACCTCCCGGCGATACGGGCGTTTAGGATCCTCCCAATTGAAACAAATGGGCGTTGTGATGAAAAAGGCGCAGTATTTTATTACTTGCAAGGAGCTGCCCATTTTGACGGTGAATGAGTTAAGCCCTCAGTATGTGCGAAATAAACTGATAAAAAAAGCGAACAAAAAGGGAAATGAACAACAATTGACTATCATTTTCCCCGACTAATAAACAGGTTATAAATGTTTCCCGCAAAGTTCACAAAAAACTTTGTGTTCCCTGTGTCTTTGTGGGAAATAATTATATTTCTAAAATACTACATGTCGTTTTACAAATATGACCATCTTCATCTACGATAAAACATTTGAAGGACTTTTGACCTCCATTTTCGATGCCTATTACCGTAAAACATTTCCGGGAATGCTTTTGTCGGAGACTGACACTCCCCCACTCTTTTACGATGAAATTATCACAATTTACACCGATACGGAGAAAGCAGGCAGGGTGTGGACAGGACTGCAACGCAAATTGTCGAAAAGTGCGCTTCACGCTATTTTTGTATGTTGGTTGTCCGAACTGCCGCAAATTGATATGCTCTTGTTCTCTTACATCCGGAAAGCTATAGATGCGTCAAGAACGATTGAGCTGAATTTTGGAGACTCTGATGTATTGGAGTTTTCCAAAATTTATAAAAAAGTAGACAGGGAACGCTTGCGTGTTATACAGTTTCTTCGTTTTCAGAAAATGGCTGACGACACTTTTTTTGCCTGTATGGAACCGCTGTACAACGTATTACCATTGGTTACGGAGCATCTGAAAGATCGCTTTCACGACCAAAAATGGCTTTTGTACGATCTCAAAAGGGATTACGGATATTACTATAACTTGCAAGATGTTACTGAAGTATATTTGGATGAAAAACAGTGGGAAGCAGGAAAATTGCGAGAAAACCTGATGGCAGAGGATGAAAAACTTTTCCAGCAGCTTTGGCAGACTTATTTCCACTCAATGACCATTAAAGAGCGAATCAATCCGAAGTTGCATAAACAGAACCTGCCTGTCCGCTTCTGGAAATATTTGACGGAAAAACAAGGCAAATAAATAATGAAAATGTAATAAATCGAATGATTTTATTAAATAGATTCCTTATAATGAATATTTTACAAATAATTTAACATTATCTGACCGTTCTATTATAAAACAGGATTCTACGGAAATATCAATTCTTTAGATTTATAACACGACTCTTTTCTCAACCCTTCAACGTATAATTAACACTTCTTCCGCCTTCTTCTTCCTGCCGCAAGATATCTTTTGTAATCAAATCCTTAATATCGCGCAAAGCGGTGTCCGAAGAAACTTTTGTCATTTTCGCCCATTTCGAGGAAGTGAGCTTGCCGTAGAAATTATCGAATAATTTGTTTATTATTAAGCGTTGCCGCTCATTGATTGGAGTATTTTTGTGCTTTTCCCAAAAGTCTGCCTTGCGGAACACACTTTTAAGAACAACTTCCGTGCTAAGCAATGAATTTTTTAAACAGTTCAAAAACCAACTCAGCCAACTTGTAATATCAGAGTCGCTATGTTGCGTTTTTTCTAACGCCGAATAATATTTTTTTCTCTCTTTCAAAATTTGGTTTGACATACTGTAAAATCGTTGAGAGCTACCGTCGCTACGAGCGAGCAGCATATCGGAAATTGCTCTTGCAATGCGTCCGTTTCCATCGTCAAAAGGATGAATTGTAACAAACCATAAATGTGCAATCGCCGATTTTAATACAGGGTCAATTTCAGATTCTTTATTTATCCATTGGATGAATTTATCCATTTCCAACTTCAGGTTTTTAGCTTCAACGGCTTCATAATGAACCTTTTCCTGTCCCATTGCACCCGAAACTACCTGCATTTCTCCTGTGCGGTATTTTCCGACTTCAATTTTATACATTCCGCTTCTTCCTGACGGGAAAAGTGCCGAATGCCAGCCCCAAAGCCGGTCTTCACTTAAATCTTGCGTGTAGTTTTGAGTCGCGTCAAGTAGCATTTCAACAACGCCTTCCACATTTCTGTCGATGAACTCTAATCCTCCCGCTTCCAGTCCCAAACGCTTTGCAATAGAAGAACGCACTTGTTTCCGGTTAAGTTTTTCGCCCTCTATTTCAGAAGATTTCAGAATGTCAAGCGTCAAAGTTTCGAGCATTGCTTCCGATTGTAAAGAAAATCCCAACCCATTCATTGTTCCCGACAACCTGCCTTGCAAGTTGCGAACTTCACCAAGCACAACGGCAATCTTACTGTAATCCCAAGTAAAATCAGTCCAATTTTTTTGTTGATAAATGTATTTCGCCATATCAAATGAATTTTGCGGTAAATATACAAGCTATTTTCCGCATTTTATGCGGCGAATAAGCTATTTATTCACCGCATGAAATTTTCTTGCCATCAACACAATCTCAGTATTTAAACGAACACTTCTCCAAATGGTCATTCACATAACCGACTGCCTGTAAATGAGCATAGCAAATAGTCGTGCCAAAAAACTTAAAGCCCCGTTTTTTCATATCCTTGCTAATGGCATCGGACAGAGGCGTAGAGGCTGGTATTTCGCTCAACGTTTTCCAGTTATTAATAACCGATTTGCCTTCGGGCAAAAATGTCCTCAAATAATCACAAAAACTGCCGAATTCTTTTTGAATTTCCAAAAAATGCCGGG
>QMCE01002239.1_pt1 | contig 10672 bp, 6 predicted proteins | sample 1821851 | NCBI WGS metagenome assembly QMCE01 (sample SAMN09453174, study PRJNA476694) | Termite gut metagenome, whole genome shotgun sequencing project. | isolation source: worker | host: Odontotermes sp. | place: South Africa:Pretoria | collected 2016-01-28
TGCCGCTCCAGTCGATATCCTCGAACTTCGGCATCCAGCCGAGCACGGTTTCCTTGGCGCCGACGGTACCCTTGCAGCGTTGGACGATCCATTTCAACACGCGCATGTTGTCGCCGAAACCCGGCCACATGAATTCGCCCTTCTCGTTCATGCGGAACCAGTTCACGCAGAAAATCTTCGGCGTTGCGTCGACGGCCTTGCCCATGCGCAGCCAGTGATTGAAGTAATCGCCCATGTGGTAGCCACAGAAGGGCAGCATGGCGAATGGGTCGCGGCGCACCACGCCCTGCTCGCCGAAAGCGGCGGCGGTGGTTTCGGAGCCGAGTGTGGCTGCCATGTAAACGCCGTAGTTCCAGTTGAAGGCTTGGTACACCAACGGCACCGTAGTGGCGCGGCGGCCGCCGAAGATGAAGGCCGAGATCGGCACGCCGGCCGGGTTTTCCCAGGCGGCGTCGACCGACGGGCATTGGCTGGCCGGGGCGGTGAAGCGGGAGTTGGCGTGCGCCGCCTTGCGGCCGGCCTTGCCGTCCTCCGGCGTCCAGTCCTTGCCCTGCCAGTCGATCAGGTGGGCCGGGGCTTCCTTGGTCATGCCTTCCCACCAGACATCGCCGTCGTCGGTCAGTGCGACGTTGGTGAAGATGATGTTTTCTTTCAGCGTGGCCAGCGCGTTGTAATTGGTCTTCTCGGAGGTACCCGGTGCAACGCCGAAGAAGCCGGCCTCCGGGTTGATGGCATAGAAACGGGTGACGCCATCTTTATCGACGCGCGGCTTGATCCAGGCGATGTCGTCGCCGATGGTGGTGATCTTCCAGCCGTTCAGCGGCTTCGGCGGGATCAGCATGGCGAAGTTGGTCTTGCCGCAGGCCGACGGGAAGGCGGCGGCGACATAGCTCTTTTCACCTTCCGGCGACTCGACGCCGAGGATCAGCATATGCTCGGCCAGCCAGCCCTGGTCGCGGGCCATGTTCGAGGCGATGCGCAGCGCGAAGCATTTTTTGCCGAGCAGCGCGTTGCCACCGTAGCCGGAGCCGTAAGACCAGATTTCGCGGGTTTCCGGATAATGGACGATATATTTGACAGTCGGGTTGCATGGCCACTTGGCATCCTGCTGGCCCGGTTCGAGCGGGGCGCCGACGCTATGCACGCAGGGGACGAATTCGCCATCGGCACCGAGTACGTCGAAGACGGCCTTACCCATGCGGGTCATGGTGCGCATGTTGGCGACGACGTAGGCGGAGTCGGTAATCTCGACGCCGATATGGGCGATCGGCGAGCCGAGCGGACCCATCGAGAAGGGGATCACATACATCGTGCGGCCCTTCATGCAGCCTTTGAACAGATCGTTCAGGGTGGCGCGCATCTTGGCCGGCTCTTCCCAGTTGTTGGTCGGGCCGGCGTCTTCCTTTTTTTTCGAGCAGATAAAGGTGCGATCCTCGACGCGGGCGACGTCGGAGGGGTCGGAGAAGGCGAGGTAGGAATTGGGGCGCTTTGCCGGATTCAGCTTGATCAGCGTGCCGGCTTCTACCATTTCCGCACAGAGGCGGTCATACTCCTCCTGCGTGCCGTCGGCCCAGTGGATACGGTCCGGTTGGGTCAGCTCGGCAATTTCGGCGACCCATTTCTTCAGGCCTTCGTGTTTGACATAGGCAGGAGCATTCAGCGGTGCGGTCATGGCGATCTCTCTCTCTAGGTTACTGAAATAGCTAGGTTTCGCGTCAGTCGCCGGGAATTGCCACCAAGACGGAAAGCGGCGCGGGCCGTCGGCTGTGAAGCCCATGATTATGCAACAAATTAGAGTGAATATCTACTTGACGCGCAGGCCAGAGTGGTGTCCACGGCAGGGTCATCGTCTGTCGCATGCTATCATTTACCGTAATACAAAATTGCGTCACACCATATAAAACGGAGACGAGGCATGGATCCCAGGCAACTACGCGACGCCGCGCTGTACTATCACCGCCAGCCTAGGCCAGGCAAAATCGCGGTCACCCCGATCAAGCAACTAACCAACCAGTACGACTTGTCGATGGCCTATTCGCCCGGCGTCGCTTTCGCCTGCGAGGAAATCGTCGCCGAGCCGGGCAGTGTCAGCAGCCTGACTTCGCGTGCCAATCTGGTCGGCGTCGTCACCAACGGGACCGCCGTGCTCGGCCTCGGGGCCATCGGGCCGCTCGCCGCCAAACCGGTGATGGAAGGCAAGGGGGTATTGTTCAAGAAATTCGCCAACATCGACGTTTTCGATCTGGAAATCGACGAGCGCGATCCGGATAAGCTGATCGACACCATCGCTTCGCTGGAGCCGACCTTCGGCGGTATCAACCTGGAAGACATCAAGGCGCCGGAATGCTTCTACATCGAGAAGAAACTGCGCGAGCGGATGAAGATTCCCGTATTCCACGACGACCAGCACGGTACGGCGATCGTCGTCGGCGCCGCCATCGTCAACGCCCTGCACCTGATCGGCAAGGACATCGGCTCGGTCAAGATCGTCGCTTCCGGCGCCGGCGCCGCAGCGCTGGCCTGCCTCGACCTATTGGTGATGCTCGGGGCACCGGTTGCCAACATCTGGGTCACCGACATCAAGGGCGTGGTCTACGAGGGCCGTGTCGAGGAGATGGATGAGATCAAGGGGCGCTACGCCAAGAAGACCGAGGTGCGTACGCTCGGCGAGGTGATCGGCGGAGCCGACGTGTTCCTCGGCCTGTCGGCCGGCGGTGTGCTGAAGCCGGAGATGGTGGCGAAAATGGCCGCGCAGCCGGTAATCATGGCCCTGGCCAATCCGACGCCGGAAATCCTGCCCGAGCAGGTCAAGGCGGTACGCGACGACGCCATCATTTGCACCGGCCGTTCGGATTACCCGAACCAGGTCAACAACGTGTTGTGCTTCCCCTTCATTTTCCGCGGCGCACTCGACGTCGGCGCGACGACCATCACCGAGGAAATGAAAATGGCGGCGGTCAAGGCCATCGCCGAACTGGCCCGCGCCGAACAGTCAGAGGTCGTTGCCACGGCCTACGGCGAGAAGGTATCCGGCTTCGGTCCGGAATACCTGATCCCCAAACCCTTCGATCCGCGCCTGATCGTCAAGATTGCTCCGGCGGTGGCCAGGGCCGGCATGGATTCCGGCGTCGCCTCGCGGCCGATCAAGGACTGGACGGCCTATCTGCAGGGGCTCAACGAATTCGTCTACCACTCCGGTTTCATCATGAAGCCGGTGTTCGCCCAAGCCAAGTTGGCGCCCAAGCGCATCGTTTTCGCCGAGGGCGAGGACGAGCGCGTGTTGCATGCCGTCCAAGTGGCCCGCGACGAAGGCATCGTCCAGCCGGTGCTGATCGGCCGGCCGGCCGAAATCCGCCGGCGCATCGAGGCGGCGGGCCTGCGCTTGCGCGAAGGCGACGATTATGAAGTGGTCTACGGCGACCAGTGCGGCTTCTTCAGCCAGCACTTCGACGAATTCTGGCAGGCTTATCACGGTTTGATGGAGCGCAAGGGCGTCTCGCCCGATTACGCCCGCCGCGAAGTGCGTCGGCGGGCCACGTTGTACGGTGCGCTGATGGTCCGCCTGGGCTATGCCGACGGCCTGATCTGCGGCACGTTTGGCCGTCACGAGACGCATCGCGAATATGTGCAGAACGTGCTCGGCACGCGGCCAGGCCTCGACCGCTACTATGCGATGAACCTGCTGATGCTGCCGGGGCGCACGGTCTTCATCGGCGACACCTACGTGAACTACGATCCGAGCGCCAGCCAACTGGCCGACATGGCCCTGCTCGCCGCCGAGGGCATCCGCAATTTCGGCATGGTGCCGAAGGTTGCGCTGCTCTCCCACTCCACCTTCGGCACCGAAAACACGCCAACCTCGCTCAAGATGCGCGAAGTGCTCGACTTGCTGCAGCAGCGCGCGCCGGAACTGGAAGTGGAAGGGGAAATGCACGGCGATGCCGCCCTCGACGAGCAGATCCGCCTCGCTGCCTTTCCCAACTCTCGCCTCAAGGGGCAGGCCAACCTGCTGGTGATGCCGACGCTGGACGCCGCCAACATCTCGTTCAACCTGCTCAAGGTGGCGGCTGGCGACAACTTGACCATCGGGCCGATCCTGCTCGGCGCGACCAAGCCGGTCAACATCCTGACGCCGACGGCGACGGTTCGCCGCATCGTCAACATGACGGCGCTGACGGTGGTTGAAGCAGCTTGAATATTGGCTTTAAGTCATTGGCCTATCTATTTATTTCCATTGAAAAAGTCGGGCCGCCTGCTAAACTGCGATACATTCGCATGCGGTTGGCAGGAGATCATCGATGAAGAGGATTTTGGGGGCGCTGATTGCCGCCTTGCTGGGATTGTCGGCGCCGCTGCACGCCGCAACCACGGCCGAGCCGCCGGCAGTCAAGAAGGTCGCGCCCAAGGCCAGTAGCAAAACGGCCATTAAGCCCAAGGCCAAAGCCAATACAACCAAAGCCGCCGCCGGCAAGGCGGCGCGGCGCGCGGCCATGGTCGACAGCGATCCCGGCCGTCTGGCCCTGCGTTCCTCGTCGGTCCTGGTACTCGACCAGACGACCGGGCTGGCAATCGTCGAGAAGCAGTCGGATAGCGTGCAGCCGATTGCCTCGATCACCAAGTTGATGACCGCCATGGTCGTGCTCGACGCGGGTCTCGATCTGTACGAAGTGATCAGTATCGGCGAAGAGGACGTCGATTCGCTGAAAGGCTCGACTTCCCGCCTGCCGGTTGGCACCACGATGACGCGCGAGACGGCCATGTTGCTGGCCCTGATGTCGTCCGAAAACCGTGCCGCCAACGCGCTCGGGCGCCATTATCCCGGCGGCCTGCCGGCCTTCGTCCGAGCGATGAACCGCAAGGCCTTCGCGCTTGGCATGTACAGCAGCCGTTTCGAGGAACCAACCGGCCTGTCCAGTAACAACGTATCGACCGCCCACGATCTGGCGCGGATGGTGGCCGCCGCCGCCGATTACCCGGAAATCCGCCACTTCTCGACGACCGCCGAGGCGCGGGTAGAGTTGCGGGGACATATCCGCGATTTCGTCAATACCAACACCTTGGTGCGCAGCGACAACTGGGAGATCGGCCTGTCCAAGACCGGCTACATTTCCGAGGCCGGCCGCTGCTTGGTCATGCAGGCCAACGTTGCCGGCAAGCCGGTGGTGATCGTGCTGCTCGACTCGAACGGCAAAATGTCCCGGGTCGGCGATGCCAACCGGATCAAGCGCTGGATGGAAAGCGCCAGCATTGCTAGCGGCAGGCATTCTGCCTGATTACGAGTCAGAGGCGCTCGCCTGTGCTCAAAAAACGCACGCTGAAGGTTCTGGCATGTATCCTGCTGACCTATGGCTTGCTTTGGTTGCTCGCCGCATTTGTCGTTCCTGGTTCGCGGCTCGGATGGCTACTCCTTGCTCCGCTGCTGAGCGTCTATCTACTTCATCATCGGCTAGGCGTACCCGGTCTGATTGAGCATAACGGGCACTGTGGCTGGGGTTGGTGTGCGCCAACCTTGCTCGGAAGTATCTTGGCGGCAGCCCTTTTCATCATTGGTGCTTGGCTTATTGCCTGGGCAATCGCTTCATTGACAGCCCGTCGGACTGCACGTTAGCGCTCCGGATTCCCGGGCCGCCGCGAGCGGCCTCGATCATTTCTTGCCGCTGTAGCCGATGGCGTGTGAGACGGCGTTGGCGGTCCGGCGCAGCTCGCCGACCCAGTCCGGGTTGTGGCGATCGGCCGGGGCGGATACCGACAGGGCGGCGACGACGTTGCCCTCGTCGTCGTGGATCGGGGCGGCAACGCATTTGAGCCCGATCTCGGCCTCCTCGTCGTCGTAGGCGATGCCGTGTCGGCGCACCTTGTCCAGTTCCTTTTCCAGTGCCGTCAGCGTGGTCAGCGAATGCGGCGTTTTGCCCGGCAGGCCGGTACGCTTGGCGTAGTCGCGTACCTTTTGAGGATTGTCGGCGGCGAGGAACAGCTTGCCGAGCGAGGTCAGGTGCAGCGGCGCGCGGCCGCCGACCAAATACACGACACGGACCAGCGCGCGCCCCGAGGAAGTGCGTTCGAGATAGACGATCTCGTCGTCGTGGCGGACGCCGAGATTGATCGCTTCACCGATCTGCTCGTGCAACACCTGCATGAAGGGCAGGGTGACTTCGCGCAGGTTGATGCGCGATTTGACGATGTTGCCCAGTTCGAGCAGGCGGATGCCGAGACGGTAGGTGCCGGCATCCTGGCGCTCGACGAAGCGGGCCTGGGTCATGGCGGCCAGAATGCGGTGGGCAGTGGACGGATGGAGGTCGGTGGCGGCCGCCAAATGCTTCAGGCTGGCGGCGTCCGGCGACGCGGCGAGAGCGCCAAGCAGCGACATCATGCGCTCGATGACCTGGATGGAACCGGGTGCCCTGGCGGGAGCACGGGCTTCGTCGGACAACTGGATTCCTTTATTGCTGTGGTTTGAGTAGCATTGGCTACTTTGCCTTCTTGTGCGGCGCAATATTAGCATGCGTGCAGTCCTCTACCTACCCTGTCTCGTCGCCCCGATGCGTCCCGCCGTGGATTTTGCCGCGTTGCGTTTTCGCCCCGGTTTCCGGCTGGACCGGGAGGCGTGATCTGCCGGTCGCTCAAGGCGGACTTCACGAACGATACGCAACAAGAAAGAGAGCTTGACCATGGAATTCGCTGCTGACGGCCCACGAGCTATCCCCCTGTGGATCAACGGCCACGCCTATCTGTCCGTCGGCGAGTCGTTCTACGATATGGCGCATCCGCAGCACGGCGAGATTCTGCATCGGGTACCGCTATGCGGCGCCGCCGAGGCGGCCGAGGCGGTGGCCGCCGCCCGCGCCGCCCAGCCCGCATGGGTGGCGATGGGGCTGAATGCCCGCCATGTTTGCCTGGGTGCGCTGGCCGACGGATTGGAACGCTACGCCGGGCACTTCACCAAGTTGCTGGCGCAGGAAATTGCCCTTGACGAGGCAGCGGCCGCCGTCGAAGTCAGCGCCGCGGTAGCCGCGCTGCGCGCCACCGAAGTCGGCGAAACCGGCATCGTCGCCGTCGTCGTCGATGCACAGCGGCCGCTGTCGGCTGTTGCCGCGGCGCTGACCCCGGCGCTGCTGGCCGGCGCGGCGGCGGTGGTCAAGCCGAGCCCACGGGCGCCGGCGGCGGTGTTCGCGCTGTGCGAATTGTCCGCCCGCGCCGGCTGGCCGGCCGGCGTGCTCAACCTGGTGCAGGGTGACACCGCCGCCATCGCCGGCTTGTGCGCGGCCGGTATCGACCGCTTGGTCTATCGCGGTGACGCCGCGCTCGGCGAGCAAGTCGGCGCCATCGCCGCCGCCGCCGGCACGGTCTGCGTGCGGCAGACCGTGTGACGCCGCGCATCGTCTATCTCGAACGCGCGACTCGATCATCGCCGAACCGCCGCCGGCTGGGTGCCCGATGGTCGATCCGCTGCCATGCCATCCTCCGGCATTGGCGCTCGACAAGGGAGTCTCCATGACCATCCGCTTTGCCGTTCGCGGCGATTACATTCCGCTCGATCAATTGCTCAAGGCCACCGGCCTGTGCGCTTCCGGCGGTGCCGCGCATGCTGCTGTCGGCGAGGGCCGGGTCAAGGTCGACGGCGATGTCGAGACGCGCAAGCGGGCCAAGCTGCGCGCCGGCCAGCGCGTTGAGATCGACGGCGACAGCGTTGAGCTGACGGCCGAATAAGGGACTTCGGCGTAAGGGACTCCCGGCGCCAAGCGGGCGCTAGCCCGCTTGGGGTGGGGTCAGGGAAGCAGGAAGGAGGCTTTCTCGCGCACCTTGGTGTCCGGGTTGTCGATCGCCGTGATCTCGAAATGAATCGGATTGGCGCCTTGCCGGCCGGCCTCGGGCGGCACGCGGACCACGGCGTTGAAGCTGTGCAGCGTGGCGGCCGGAACGTCGACTTCGTCGCCATCGGCGATCTCGGCGCTGGGCAAGCCGTCGACGGTTATCCGGTAGCGTTGCGCCCGTTCCTCGGTGTTCATGATTTGCAGCATGTAGACGTTTTCGATGCGGCCGTCGTCGGCTTCGCGGGCGAGCACGGAGCGGTCGCGGATGATGTCCACCTTGAGCGGCATGCGGTGGGCCAGGAACCAGGCGGTGAGGCCGGTAATCAGCAGCAGGATGGCGGTGTACAGCACGATGCGCGGGCGCACGACATGGCGCAGGATGTCCTGGCGCGACAGGTGCTGGGCCATCGCCGTCTCGGTCGAGTAGCGGACCAGGCCGCGCGGCTGACCGACCTTGTCCATGACCTGATCGCAGATGTCGATGCAGGCGGCGCAGCCGATGCACTCGTACTGTAGGCCCTTGCGGATGTCGATGCCGGTGGGGCAGACCTGCACGCACAGGTCGCAATCGATGCAGTCGCCGCGCTTGGTCGTGGTCGGGGCGGTATCCTTGCGGCGCGCGCCACGCGGTTCGCCGCGTTCGGGGTCATAGGAGATGATCAGTGTGTCGGGGTCAAACATCACGCTCTGGAAGCGGGCGTATGGGCACATGTACTTGCACACCTGCTCGCGCAGGAAGCCGGCCATCAGGTAGGTGAAGCCACCGTAGAAGAAAATCCAGAAGATTTCCCAGCCGCCCAGGGTGCCGTGGCGTACCGACATTGTCAGTTCACTGACCGGGGTGAAGTAGCAGACCAGCGTGAAGCCGGTCCACAGCGCCAGCGCTCCCCATAGCAGATGCTTGGTCGCCTTGATGCGCAGCTTGCTAGCGTCGAGCGGTCCCTTGTCGCGCTTGATGCGGGCATTGCGGTCGCCTTCAACCCAGTTCTCGATCCACATGAAAATCTGCGTATAGACCGTCTGCGGGCAGGCATAACCGCAGAACAGCCGGCCAGCCACGGCGGTGACCAGGAACAGCGCGTAGGCCGAGACGATCAGCAGGGCGCTGAGGTAGATCACGTCCTGCGGCCAGAAGACAACGCCGAAGATGTAGAACTTGCGCTCGACCAGGTGCAGCAGTACCGCCTGGCGGCCGTTCCACTGCAGCCACGGGGTTACGTAGAAGATGACCTGGGTGAGCAGCACTAGCGCGATCCGCCAGTTGTCGAAATAACCGCGGGCGCGTTTGGCGTAGATGACTTTGTGCTTTTCGTAGAAAGAGACGGGGGAGGGATCGGGTTCCTGGCGGGGACGGGTGGGTTGGCTCATTGAATGGGTGGGATGCGGGTGATTGATTCGGGGGCGATTGATCGGGTGGAAACTGGTCGAGCTGATCGTCCGGACGATTCGGCGGCACCAAGCTAGCCTGCGGGGCGAGTTGGAAGGGGAATGCCGCCGGATTGTCCGCCGGTCGATCGCCGCGGCGCTACGCGCGTGAGGTGCGCGAGCCCGTGGTTGCCGCCGGTTTCCGGAGCATTCTGAATCAAGATACGTGCCTGGCAGGCTTCGTCTCTATAAGTCGATAACGAATCAATGACTTATGTTTCCTACGCGCCATCGCTTATAGGGGGGGCAAGGGTTTTGTGCCATTATTGACAGTATCGATTGACGAAAATGACAAATCCGGCGTGAACTTCCCCGTCCTCAGCGAACTGCTGTCCTTTCTCGACGGCCTGCCCGAACCGCGTATCGTGATGGATGCCGATTACCGCATCGTCGCCGCCAATGCCGCTTATCTGCGCGAATTTTCGGGCGGTATGGCGGTCGCCGGACGTTTCTGCTACGAGGTTTCACACCGCTTCGACGTACCCTGCGACCAAGCTGGCGCATCCTGCCCGCTGAAGCTCAGTCTGGAAGCCGGGGTATCGCAGCGGGTACTGCATCTGCACCATACGCCGCGCGGCGACGAGCATGTCGCCGTCGAAACCATGCCGATCCGCGACGACAAGGGGCGGATCGCCTATTTCGTCGAAACCATGCGAGTCATTCGCCAAGCCAGCAGCCAGCCGGCGGCGCAGGGTCTGGTCGGCCGTTCGCCGGCCTTCGTCGCCATGCTCGACAAAGTGCTGCGCGTCGCCCCGTCCGACGCCGCCGTGCTGCTGCTCGGCGAGACTGGCACCGGCAAGGAGCTGGTGGCCCACGCCATCCACGAGGCCAGCACCCGCGAAGCCGGCCCCTTCGTCGCCGTCGACTGTGCCGGCATGACCGAGACGCTATTCGAAAGCGAACTGTTCGGTTACGAGAAAGGCGCCTTCACCGGCGCCACGCACCGCAAGCAGGGGCTGGTCGAGGCCGCCAGCGGCGGCACGCTGTTTCTCGACGAGATTGGCGAATTGCCGCAGGCGCTGCAGGTCAAGCTGCTGCGCCTGCTGGAGACCGGCACCTATCGCCGGGTCGGCGGGTTGGAATGGCTGCCCGCCGATTTCCGCCTGATCGCCGCCACCCACCGCGATCTGCGCGCCATGGTGCAGGACGAGACCTTCCGCCGCGACTTGTACTTTCGCATCAATACCTTCCCGATCCACACACCGGCGCTGCACGAGCGGCCGGAGGACATTCCGCTGCTGGCCAATTCACTGCTCGAACGGGTCGGCCGCCAGCGCCGCCGCCGCTTCTCGCCGGCGGCGCTGAGCTGGCTCTCCGGCCGCCGCTTTACCGGCAACATCCGCGAACTGCGCAACCTGATCGAGCGGGCGACGCTGCTGGCCAACGGCGAGTGGATTGATGTCGCTCATCTCGACGATCCGCTGGATGTCGTGCCG
>QMCE01004087.1_pt1 | contig 10671 bp, 8 predicted proteins | sample 1821851 | NCBI WGS metagenome assembly QMCE01 (sample SAMN09453174, study PRJNA476694) | Termite gut metagenome, whole genome shotgun sequencing project. | isolation source: worker | host: Odontotermes sp. | place: South Africa:Pretoria | collected 2016-01-28
TGCTTGTCGGAAGAAGGAGCATGGAAGAAGTATACAATAAAAGTCAATCCGCTTGCCGATTCATCCTGTATCAAAATAGATGATAAGAATAACGGAGTGCCGTATTGCGATGGCGATACCGTTACTTTAACCGCAAGTTATGATTGTCCGTTGGAAGATAAAGACCGTTTGACTTTTGTATGGAAATTTGACGGTAAAGAAGTGGAAGAAAATCCGTTTAAGCAAGTCTTGCCGGGGCGTGAAGAGCCTTATGAAATTTATATTTCTGCATATTTAGACGGTGCACTATGCTTGTCGGAAGAAGGAGCATGGAAAAAGTATACGATAAAAGTTAATCCGCTCGCCGATTCGTCCTGTATCAAAATAGATGATAAGAATAACGGAGTACCGTATTGCGATGGCGATACCGTTACTTTAACTGCAAGTTATGATTGTCCGTTGGAAGATAAAGACCGTTTGACTTTTGTATGGAAATTTGACGGAAAAGAAGTGGAAGAAAATCCGTTTAAGCAAGTCTTGCCGGGACGCGAGGAGCCTTATGAGATTTATATTTCTGCATATTTAGACGGCATACTATGTTTGTCGGAAGAAGGAGCATGGAAAAAGTATACGATAAAAGTCAATCCGCTTGCCGACTCGTCCTGTATCAAAATAGATGATAAGAATAACGGAGTGCCGTATTGCGATGGCGATACCGTTACTTTAACTGCAAGTTATGATTGTCCGCTGGAAGGCAAAGAACGCTTGACCTTTGTATGGAAATTTGACGGAAAAGAAATCGAAGAAAATCCGTTTAAGCAAGTCTTACCAGGGCGCGAGGAGCCTTATGAAATTTATATTTCAGCATATTTAGATGGTGTACTTTGCTTGTCGGAAGAAGGAGCCTGGAAGAAATATACAATAAAAGTCAATCCACGTATAGACTCAACCTGTATAAAAATTGAAGATAAGAATAACGGAGAACCGTATTGCGATGGCGATGAAGTTGAATTAACGGCAACATACACCTGTCCGGGTATAGATACTTCCAACTTGATCTTTGTCTGGTACTTTGAAGATGAAAACGGCGTTTCCCAACGAATTGAAGATAATCCATTCAAACGTAAATTTTATGCCAAAGATAGCAAGCCGACTACTTATAAGTTTTATATCTCCGCTTACAATGACCTATATTGCGAGTCATTCGATGACGCCCGGAAAGAGTTTTCAATTGTCGTCAATCCGAGCTTTGACCCTGACGACTTTATTGTAGACGGAGACCTAACGATTTGTGCTAAAGATTCAACAAAACTGACCGTTACTGCTAATGGTGTTATCAACCCGGTTTACCGTTGGTATCGTACAGCAAATGATCTCAATGAAGATCCGTTTTGGGTAGGCGCGACTTACCAAACACCGGCATTAACCGAAACTACGGAATATTATGTAACAGTCGAAGGCGTTAATTTCTGTGAAAGCAAAAATCGCAGAAAAATTACCGTTAAGGTTGAGAAATTACCGGGTTGGTTAGAAGAACGTCTTCCGAATCTTATTGAGTGTGCCGGAAACGAGGTTACTCCAGGTGAATTTACCGGAACAGATTTAGATCAAACAAAAGTAACCTGGACAAACAGTAATCCAAACATTGGTTTACCGGCATCCGGTACGGGTAACATCCCTCCTTTCATCACGAGATCAGATATTACCAAGCAAGAATTTGCAAGAATCATAGCAACCCCTGTTTCCGAATTTGGTTGTAAAAACTTGAGTGCGATTGATACCTTTACAATAACGGTTAATCCGCCTTCTCCGCTGCCGGTTACCCAGGAAGTTAATATATTATGGGATTCACTTCCGGAAAGTATTGAGGAAGGAGTGATACCTACCGGCGAGTATACCGTTTACTGGTATACCGATACAACAATAGTCGATACAACCGGTTTAACAAGACCTCCGGTGCAAGGATTTCCTGCAAAATTAGATACTCTCAACACCTATATCTATTGGGTTAAACAAGTATCGAAAGCCGGCTGTTCAAGTCCATTTAATGAGGTAACGGTGAATGTTTGGTATGCTTATCCTCCGGCTGTTTCCGATACGGTCGTATGTAAAGACGAGCCGGTTGATTTGAATGACCTGGCAAAAGCTGATGACGGTTATACACTCCAATGGTACACCGATAACGAAGCACCAAAAGGTACCGGAAGTATAGAAGCTCCTGTCGTGGATACAGAAACTCCGGGTGTTAAGAAATTCTATGTATCGCAAAAACGGAACGATCCGGATCCGGACAGAAGCCCTGAAAGCGGCAAGGCTGAAATCACAATCACTGTTTTTGGCGTAAGAATGCCGGATGTAAGCGATAACGGGTTAATCCATTATTGTGCGGGTGATCTTTCCGATGCCTTGAAAATAAAAGAAGACAGTTCGGGTTATTATCGTTTCGGCGGATATACCTGGAGTTTGAACGGTCAACCGCTTGAAGTAGCTGATGGAACTAAAACAGTTCTATGTGGTCAACGACAACCTTACCTGCTACTCTGACGAGCCGGCAGTGATAGAGGTTCAAATCGGACAGAGCATAGAATTGACGATAGAAGCAACTCCGGGCGAAATAGTGCGTGAAGGAACGGAGATTAGTTTGATTGTAACCTCTTCCAACAACGACCACGGAGCATTTGAATGGTTCCGGGATGGGCAAGCACTTGAAACAACTTTCGATGCAACGTTGTCATTACCGGACTTCTATGAGTCAGGCGAATATAAGGCAATGACTACAACCTCTCATGACTGTCCGGGAGTTGCATCGGTATATCTTGTAGCCGAAGTATTCATACCGAATATTATCACACCATACAACGAAAATAGTTTGAACGATAAGTTCATGCAAGGAAGCCGCTCCATACAGCGAGTGGAGATTTTCAACCGCTACCAGCAAAGAATCTATGAAGGCGATGAGGGTTGGGATGGAACTTTCCGGGGTCAGTTAGCTGAGCCGGGAACTTACTTCTACCGCGTCGTGATGAAAGACGGAAATGTTCGTAAAGGAACAATCGAAGTGGCGAAATTCTAAATAAAATAGGGGGATGATTTATTGTCCCCCTATTCATATTTACACGTTAAAAGAATGCAAAAAAAGAGACTGTCTAAAAAGTCTTTTGAACGTAGATGACGCAGATTTTTATTTTGTTGAAAGCAAGATGATTGCAAATTATGAAAAAGAATTTTATCTGTGAAAATCCGTGTTATCCGCGTTCTTTTTAGACACTCCCCTTTTTTATAGAAAACGCATATCTATCTATTCTCTCTTCCTTCTATATTCCATAAGCCTTTCTTAACCTCTCCACATCCTTATTCCAAAGTGCAACAAGTTCTTCTTTTTCGTCCGGATCGGCAAAATCGGTAATGGTCAATATTACATCATTAGTTAGCTCTACCAAAGAGATGTGAAATTCAAAATAGGTTTTATCCCTCTCATCCTCTCCCAACCAGCAAAAGCGTATGTAGCTCCCGCTGCGGCTTTGTATAAGTTCCGCTTTTTGCAATGATTTCCCCCACTGGAAGGAGTATATATTATCCTCTACCGAAACCTTATCGGCAAACCACTCGGATAGACCGACAGGCGTACTGAGGCTGCTCCAAAGAATATTAACCGAAATATTGTTCAATACATACTCTAACTGAAATTTTTCTTTCATACGCAGATTTTTTTAGTTATTGCTATTTTTTTATAGGTTGCAATATAGAGTGTTTTTGATAGAAAAACAATATTATGACAGAAATTTATTCTCTTTTTCACGATGTTGTATTATTAGAAACAATCTTTTTATTTTATTTCAAAAAAAAACAACACATATCTTTGAAATATCATTTTTATTTCTTATATTTGTAAATTGAAGTCAGCTACCAAATAATTATTAATTAAAAAACATTGCCTATTGACACACTCCTACTCTTAACTTTAAATAGCAGAGATTATGGAAATGTTAGAAAAATTGACTGATGAAGAATTAGTTGAATTGTATGTAAATGATACAAACGAGGCATTTGACATATTGTTGTTACGACACAAAAGCAAAGTATTTTCTTATATATACCATTCGGTAAAGGACAGGGATTTAGCTAATGACTTGTTTCAGGAAACTTTTATCAAAGCCATCACAACTATTCGACAGGGACGTTATACGGAAAAAGGCAAGTTCATTGCATGGATTTCCCGTATTGCTCATAATTTGATTATTGACTACTTCCGTCGCGAAAGAAATGAAAACACCATTTCAAACGAGGAAAGCAGCGTTGATTTGTTCAACAACATGAAGTTGTGCGATGAGTGTATTGAAGACTATATGGTGCGCGAGCAAGTTTTTGTAGATGTTGCCAAACTTATGGAGCATCTCCCTGAAAATCAAAGAGAAGTGCTTAAAATGAGGTATTTCGAGGATTTGAGTTTCAAGGAAATTGCCGACAACACAGGCGTCAGCATCAACACTGCCTTGGGAAGAATGAGATATGCCATTCTCAATATGAGAAAGCTGGCAGAAGAGAATAAGATTTTATTGGATTGTTGAGTATATTTGAAAAAGTAGGTAAATTCTATTTAGTTAAAATTGAATAAAGAGCTTTATAATAGGCTCTTTATTTTTGAAAGCTAAGAGATTGAGAGTAAACAAATTGGACATTTCCCACAAAGGCACAAAGAACACAAAGTTTTTTGCCCGTTGTGCCTTTGTGGGAAATAATCTTTTTCATATTTAGTTAAAATTGAATAAAGAACTTTATAAGAGGATCTTTATTTTTGAAGACTAAGAGATTGAGAGTAAACAAATTGGATATTTCCCACAAAGGCACAAAGGGCAAAAAACTTTGTGATCTTTGTGCCTTTGTGGGAAATATATCATTTTAAGTTGCTTGTTTTAGTGCCTAAAACGGTAAAGATATGATGTATAAAATTTTAATTACCACATTATTATCCCTATCCCTTTTTTCTCTTTGGGGACAGCAGACTACCATTTCCGAAAACGAAAAACGAATTTCCGTCTTGTTTGATTCATTAAAAATAAGTACTTCGGACGATGAGAAAAAAGAAATAAACAGCAAAATAACAAATCTTTTTACAGAAGAACTAAAAAATCCAGGATCCTTTTCCGCCCTTTATTCTTCCTTAAATTTCGTTGGAAAAGTTTTTTCGGACGATGGTAAAGTAAAAATATATACGTGGAATTATCCGCTTGCCGGCAAAACATATCATTATGGCGGATTTATCCAGTACAAGACTAAAAATAAAACCATCAAGACCATTCCCCTTGCCATAAAAGACGAAGCTTACCTGCCATCAGGCAACAAACAGATAGCTCCGGATGACTGGTATGGTGCGTTGTATTACAGGGTGATTCCGGTAAAATACAGGAAAGAAAATTATTATATTCTTCTGGGTTGGGCAGGAAATAATGCAGCATCAGATTATAAATTAATTGAAATATTGAGTTTCGACGAAAAAGGAAACGCCGTTTTCGGTAAACTGGTATTGAAGCAGAAAAACAAAACACGTCAACGATTCGTTTTAGAATACAGTGCCGAGGCAAAAGTTTCTTTAACGTATGACGAAAAATTGAAAAAAATCATATTTGACCACTTAGTGCCTTCTGAACAGATTTATACAGGCGTGTATTCCTACTACGGACCGGATTTTACGTATGATGCTTTCTGTTTGAAAAAAGGAAAATGGGAGTTTGAAGAGAATGTGGATGTAAAAAACAAAGAGTGAAAGTGAAGAAAAACATAATATTAATCGCAATGATGACTTATTTATTAACAACAGTCGGTTGTAAAAACGAGGGGGAGTCTGTCTCTACGCGCAACAATGAAAATTTTTCGTATTTCATCGACCGTTTTGCCGATGTGGAAGTGCTGCGTTACCAGGTTCCCGGATTTGAGGAATTAACCTTGCAACAAAAAAAGTACATTTATTATCTATCGCAGGCCGCTGTTGAGGGGCGCGATATTTTGTTTGACCAAAACAATCAGTACAACTTGCAAATCCGTAAAACGCTCGAAATTATTTATTTGAATTATAAAGGCGACCGTGATAGCGAAGATTTCAGGCAATTTGAAATTTACTTGAAACGGATTTGGTTTTCAAACGGCATACACCATCACTATGGTATGGATAAATTTGTTCCCGGATTTTCACAGGACTTCATTATCAACGAATTAAAAAACTTGCCGGTTGAAGTGTTCGGCTCAAACATTCCGGTTATAAACGATGATGAATTAGTGAGCAAAGAACTGTATTTAAAGGATATTCTTTTGCCTGTAATTTTCGACCCAAGTATAGATGCGAAGCGAGTAAATCAAGCCGAAGGCAAAGACTTGATTCAGACATCGGCCAATAACTATTATCATTCTTACTATCATTCTAATTTAACACAGCAGGAAGTTGAAGATTTTTATAATGCAAAAAGAGATCCTAATGACCTAACGCCCGTTTCTTATGGTTTAAATAGCCAATTAGTAAAAAATGAAACAGGAAATTTAGAAGAATTCGTTTGGAAAATAGGCGGAATGTATTCTACGCAAATCGAAAAAATTGTCTATTGGCTCGAAAAAGCAAAAGCCGTTGCCGAAAACGAGCAGCAAAAAAACATAATCAGCTTATTGATAGACTATTACACTACCGGAGATTTAAAAACTTTTGACGAATACAGCATTGCATGGGTAAAAGATACGGCATCACACATTGATTTTGTAAACGGATTTATCGAAACGTATGGCGATCCGCTTGGAATCAAGGCAAGCTGGGAGTCTATCGTCAATTTCAAAAACGTGAAAGCGACCAAAAGAACCGAAATTATCAGTCAAAATGCGCAGTGGTTTGAAGATAATTCGCCTGTGGATAAGCGTTTTAAGAAAAAAGAGGTAAAAGGTGTTTCTGCAAAAGTAATTACTGCGGCAATGCTTGGAGGCGACTGTTTCCCGCCAACCCCGATAGGAATTAACCTGCCGAATAGCAACTGGATACGTCAGATGCACGGTTCCAAATCCGTAACGATTGAAAACATAACGGATGCCTACGATAAGGCTTCGAAAGGAAACGGATTTGCACAGGAATTTGTGTGGAGTGAGGAAGAGGTTAGCCTGCTGGATAAATACGGATTTGTTACCGGCAATATTGAGGTGGATTTACACGAATGTCTGGGGCACGGCTCCGGACAGCTATTGCCGGGAGTAAGCCAGGATGCGCTGAAAGCCTACGGAGCGACCATCGAAGAGACTCGTGCCGACCTTTTTGCGCTGTATTATCTGGCAGATGAAAAAATGGTCGAATTGGGGTTACTTCCCGACAAGGAGGCTTACAAAGCCGAATATTACCACTTTATGATGAATGGACTGATGACCCAGCTCGTGCGTATTGAGCTTGGCAGCAATGTCGAGGAATCGCACATGCGGAACCGGGCGCTGATAGCGCATTGGGTATTTCAGGAGGCGAGCAATGAAATCGGGCGGTTGATGTCAACGAAAAATGTATCGCCTGGATATAAAATTCCACCTGCTGCCGTAGAATTAGTAGAAAATGGAGGAAAAACTTTTGTCAAAATAAATGATTACGAAGCTCTACGCAGAATGTTTGGAAAATTGCTTGCCGAAATCCAGCGCATAAAATCCGAAGGCGACTTCGGAGCAGCCCAAAAATTAGTAGAAGACTTCGGAGTGAAAATAAACAGAAAAATTCACACAGAAGTGTTGGATCGCTACCAAAAACTAAACCTTGCACCATACAAAGGTTTTGTAAATCCGGTTTATACGCCGGTTTTGGATGAAAAAGGCGAAATAACTGATGTAAAAATAGAATACAACGAAGGTTTTACCGAACAGATGTTGCGCTACTCTAAGGAATATTCGGGACAGTAAGTTTCTTAAACCAGGATTTTCATCAAATTTATAAGATTACCAGGATTATAAAATTAAAAATTATTGAATAGACCTCTTCGGAAAATCAGAAAATTTCTTTGCGTCTTTGCGAACTTTGCGACTTCGCGTTAAAATAAATTGAATGCGCTTGCGCTTTTGGAGTTAAACGCAAAGTTACAAAGTTTTTTAGCATTAATTATTTTCCGAAGAATTCTAATCTTATAAATCTGATGAAAATCATGTTTTAAGACAAACCTTTTCCCTTCTGCATTTGTTATATCTGAAACTTTAAAAACATCGGAATATGAAATTTGAATTACCAAATCTCCCTTATGCAGAGGATGCTTTACAGCCTATTATTTCCAAACTAACGTTGGGATTTCATCACGGAAAACATCATTTAGCCTATATAAACAAGTTGAATGAGTTGATTGAGGGAACTCGCTTCAAGGATGAAACATTGGAAGAGATGATAAAATCTGCTGACGGTGCGATATTCAACAACGCATCGCAGGCTTGGAACCATACCTTTTATTTTGCGACCTTTTCTCCTAAAGGAGGCGGCGAACCGAGTGGAAAATTAGCTGAAGCGATAAATAAGCAATGGGGTAGTTTTGAGAAATTCCGCCAGGAATTTAGCGATGCCGCAATGTCGTTGTTTGGTTCAGGTTGGGTTTGGTTGGTCGAGAATAAGGACCGTAGCCTGACAATCATAAAAGAGAGCAATGCCGGTAATCCGTTACGAGAAGGACATACCCCGCTCTTGACTTTTGATGTGTGGGAGCATGCCTACTATTTAGATGTTCAAAATCGCAGAGTTGACCATATTAAAGGTTTATGGGAGATTATTGATTGGAATATTGTGGCAGGTAGAATGATAAATGAGTGATAAGTAAAAGATGAGTGATAAGCAGCAGAAATGCAACTATTGCTCATCTCTTATATTGTTCTTTTACATATAAAAAATGAATTTCAATCGAATAAAAAAACGAAAAACTTAACTAATCAGGAACCAGATAAACTTGTTTCTTAAATTTTAGCTATTTGACAAAGCCAACTCAATTCATAAAATTATACCATGTAATTAAAAAACGTTGGCGGGAAGACTATGTTTTCGTAAAAATCTCAATAAAAGCAGGAAAATATGTATTGCGGCGATTGTGCACGCACCACTTTAGAGGACTCTCCTACCCTACTGTCAAAGACTATACAAAATTACACTTTTTCTTAAACTCTCACCAGTTATACTCAAACAGAATTAGTTTGCAAAAAGGTTTCCTTGTAAATTAATTCATTCAAACTAATAACTTGAGTTTTAGATAAGGGATATATCGGAGATGGAGCTGTCAAATCCCGTTAAAGTTTTGCACCAACGAATCATTCAACCGCTTAATCCCTCCTTTTGTCGGATAATTACCCGTAAAATACCAATCGCCGCTGTGTTTTGAGCAGACTTTTGATAATGCTTCCCGCTTTTGAAACACAATTTCGACAGGACAGTTTACCTCTCCGGGCGTAACTAATTCTACAATTTTCCTTGAAACTTCCTGGTCAGAAAAAGGCTCGTACATTTCTGAAACATAATTGACTAATTCTTCTTTTTGTTTAGACTGTTGAGCAATACATTTTTGGTAAATCTTTTCGATTTTATTTTTGTCCGAAAGTACTAATGCGGCACGAAATGCGATTAAATCACCAATATCCGACATATCTATCCCATAAAAATCAGGGTAGCGGATTTGAGGAGCAGAGGAAACGATTATCAGTTTTCGCGGACGAAGCCGTGCCAAAATCGTGATAATACTTTGTTTGAGCGTTGTTCCCCGCACAATGCTGTCGTCAATCACCACCAAATTGTCGATTCCGGGACGAATGGATCCGTAAGTAATGTCGTAAACGTGGTTTGCCAACTCGTTCCGCTCGCCTGTTTCACTGATGAAAGTGCGAAGTTTGATGTCTTTTACGGCAACTTTTTCCGTGCGGATGCGTTGGGAAATTATTTTTGATATTTCAGGCGTGCTTTTTTCTTTCAAGTTTCCTATCGCGCGGATTTTTTCCCCGTCCAAGTAATCATTCAACCCCTCAATCATTCCCATAAAAGCGATTTCTGCCGTGTTGGGAATAAATGAAAAAACGCTGTTTTCAAGGTCATAATCTATCGCATCAAGGATTTGCGGCACAACGGCACGTCCCAACTCTTTCCGTTCGCGGTAAATATCCCGGTCGCTGCCGCGCGAAAAGTAAATCCGCTCAAAAGAACAGGGCTTTTTCGCCGGTAATAACCATTGGGCAGGAAATTTCGCCCGAAGCAGAAATAAAAAGCGATCCGCCGGGATTAATTTCTTTGACACTATCTATATCAACGTTCATAACCGTCTGTATGGCAGTCCGTTCTGATGCAATAACGATAATTTCCTCATCGGCATAATAAAACGCCGTGCGAATGCCCCACGGGTCGCGGGCGACAAACATTTCGCCCGTTCCGGTCATTCCGCAAAGCACAAAACCGCCGTCCCACACGGGCATACATTCGCGAATCATTGCCTGTGTACTGCCTTCATTTTTATCGAGCGAAAAACCTAATTGTTCAAGTAAAATGGTGGTGTCGGAAGTCCGGCGCGGATGCTGATTGAGTGATTTGAGGCGTGCAAAAACCTCATCGACATTTGTCAAATTGAAATTCCCGCACAGAGCGAGCGTATTTTTGCGGTAGTTGCTTCTACGCAAATGCGGGTGTACATACGTCAAGCCCGAACGACCGGTGGTGCTGTAACGCAAATGTCC
>QMCE01009443.1_pt1 | contig 10668 bp, 13 predicted proteins | sample 1821851 | NCBI WGS metagenome assembly QMCE01 (sample SAMN09453174, study PRJNA476694) | Termite gut metagenome, whole genome shotgun sequencing project. | isolation source: worker | host: Odontotermes sp. | place: South Africa:Pretoria | collected 2016-01-28
CATGCGTTAGATACAGGAACCACAGAAAATGAGATTATGGGTTCGGCTGAGCAAAATCAAGGTGCCGCAACGCAGCAGGCAAGCGCGAATACGCTTGAATACTACGTTTTCAATGGACACGGCGATACTGTGGCCCTGATTGATGCCAACGGCCAAGTGATTAGGAATTACGAATACGACGCTTTTGGCAACCAACTCAACGCAGACCAGAATGACACAAACCCTTTCCGCTATTGCAGCGAAATGTACGACAAGGAAACTGGTACCTACTATCTTCGCGCGAGAAGTTATAATCCTTTGACGTCACGTATGCTATCGGAGGATACGCACTGGCATCCCGGCAACATGATCTATGGCGATAATCCTTTGAAGATCAATGAACGCACAGATGCATCAGGTTTGCATACATACACTCTTGTACCAGACATAACAGCAATCATGCAAAGCGGAAATCGCTACGTTTATTGCATGAACAACCCAATAATGTATCAGGATTATAGCGGAGAGTTCGTCATAACTACAACAGTTTTATTGGTTATTGGCGGCGCTGCCTTGTTTGGCACTATCGGTGGATTTATTGGAAACCACATGGCAAATCAACGCGGCGCTACTGGCTGGAGTAAAGTGGGATATATAGCTGGTGGCGTAGGCATTGGTGCTGTCGGTGGTGCGGCATTGGGAGCAGTTGCGGCTCCGGCTGTCATTGGTGCAACTGGAGTCACTGGTGTATCAGTTTCAGCGGCTGGAATATCTACTGTTGTTGGGCCGGCAGGGACAATAGTATTGGGCGAAACAATGTCTCGTGTTGAGTGGTTAGCAAGGACGATAAATGCAGAAACATATAAAGGCTTGCAATCCTACAGCCAAGTATCTGCGAAATTTGGTGATTTCGCAGCAAACATGCTTGGCAAATTCGATAATGCTAGTTGGCTTATTGGAAAAATGATGCAGAATTACAAGATATTAGACTTTGGTATAGACTGGGGGAGGGCAGTACGGTCGAGTAGCTACCTTATGGAGCGTGTACTCATGTTCTTATATCAGAACAAGGAAATTGTTCAAGATTGGTTGAAATAGGGGGTGTACATATGTTATCAGATAGCTTCAAGGCAAATTTATCAAAATTATCCAGTTCTCTCAACCTGCATTTTGAAGAAAAGGCCTTGTCACACGTTGTATTTGAATATACGCTATGGAACGAACAGATAGCAATCCATGTTTACATTGAAGAAATGGACAGCTACATAGAAGTCGAGGTTACAGACAAAAGGGACGGCAACTTTACCTACACAAGTAGGCTACAGCCAAATGTTGAAAGTGCTTTCGAAAACATTTTTGATTTCGCGAAAGAGTTTATGACAAAAGAAGACTTTGAAAAGCAAAAAGGTACATACTTAAGAAAACGTCGGTCGCTTTTTCAAAGGAAAAGCAGCGCATATTCTGACCTTATTGCCGAAATGTATTGCAATTTAGTTAAACATGTATACAGAAAGATATTCTTACCCTAATCTCTCAATTGGATAATTTAATAAGCCGCCGGGAATATCGATTTAACCGGCGGTTTCCTTTTTGCACACGATAAATTGTACAGTAAGGAGGGAACTATTTACTCAACTGGTTCAAACTCAACTATCTGAGATAATCTATCGGGCATAGAGGTTGGATTTGATAAGGGCATGTCGCCGAACTGGCTTGATAAAGGTTTATTGAAGTCAATAAAAAACAGAAAAAAAGCTATTCTTGTTTTTGAGCCTTGTATGATATTAAAGTTATCATATAAGGGTTTGCAAAGTACTTTGGTGCCATCCTCATTCAAAAAATGTTCGTCGTATGCTATTTGCCAATTACTTTCAGATAGACTATCATATTTTTGGGTAAAAGCCGATATATCCAACTCATGAGGTGACACATCTATTAGAGGTTCTATAAGTTGTACATCTTTCAACGAACTGACCTCGTATACGCCAAGAAGTTCCATAGCATTTTTCGATTCCATAGATGAGCAACTCCTTTTTGTTTTTTATGAATGTGAACAACCGTTTTGGAGATGTTCCAAAGCGGTTGTTCTTTTTTTCAAATCTTAGTCTCTGTTTTACCGAGAAGCCACATAACGCTGACATTCAAGACCTCTGCCAATATCAGTAATTCATAATCATTCACAGGCCTTTGCCCATTCTCCATCCGTGACAAAGCCGGTTGCGTAATCTGCATATCATGAACCTGTAATTGCGCCAATAAGTCGCTTTGACTCATCGGCGGTTTGTGGATAGCTCTCGCTATGCGGATTCTGTCACCTACAATATTCTTTTCCATAATCGGCACCTCTCCTATGTTCACTATTGATTTTATATCCTTTTGTGTGCTAAAATATCCATTAAAAGCATATAATATGCTTTTAATGGATATTTTTGAGGAGAGTAAAATTTTTGGACTTACTAAATCATCTCCAAAGCTTAAACCCCGCCGAATTTGACAAATACACGCCACCCAGAGGCGTTCAGCTTTCCCCCGCCCAAGTGCAAACGCTGCGGCACTTCGTCCGTCAGCTACCCCAAGACCGAAAAATGCTGCTGTACCTTTGGCGGTTTCTGTTCGACATGGACATTAAAACAATCCGCCGTTACGCCGGCATTGAACACGCTAATGGTGTCATTGAAGCCTTTCGCTTTGCCTGTAAGCGCTGCCTTGAAATGGACAGGCATATCTCCAATCTCGGCTTGCGGCCTGTGTTTGAGGCTCTAATCCTTGAATATGAGATACTTTTTGTGTCAGATAAAAAGGGGATATGCTGGTATCGGAATTACTGGTTCGACGCGGATATCGCGCATAGCGCGGTCTCGGAGTTTGAGGAGCGTGAAGATCATAAAAAACGGGGATAGCGGCAATGGCGACTTCACCCCTGCCGACTGTCCCCGATTCCATTTTTGCGGCATTGTCGAGAAGCACCGCCGCGCTCCCCGCCCGCAGGCGGCGTTCCCCCGCGAAAGCGGCCCACGAGATACTTTGCCGCTTGCGGAAAGTATCAGAGTGGGTCATGTGCTTTGTAAAAGCACATGACCGCGCCCCCTTCCCACGCGCCGTGTGGACACACACGCAAATTTTCGCAGGATACAAACAAAGCCTTGACTTCGGGATTCCCTTAGTCTATACTAAAGGAGTCCCAAAGTAGGAGGTGAATACTTGGGAGGCAAAAAAATGGGGCGTCCTACGGACAATCCGAAGCCTTACCACATGACCGTAAAATACGACGAGGAATGCAAAACCATTCTTGAGCAGTATTGTGAACAAGAGAAAATCCCTCGTATGGAAGCGGCAAGGCGAGGCATTAAGAAGTTAAAGGACGACCTAAAAAAATGATGGGAAGCGGCGCTCTCCCGGAAAGAAGCAACGCCACTTCCCGCCACGCGATCACCACAAGGGCAACCCGCATAAATATTTTACCATGTGCGGCGCTTCCTTTCAAGGTGTTGCGTGAAATTGACATCGAAAGGAGTTTGTATGCAGAGCGTTTTGGAAGAGTTATACATGGGCAATATCGGATTTGACTCGGGGCGATACCCGCCAGATTCACCTTTTGTCCAAGCCGCCCGAAAGAAAGTAGACAGCATGGAAAAGCTTTCGGCCACACTGAATGAGGATGAAAAGGCGTTGTTCGAGCAATACTGCGACGCGGAGGGCGAAATCCAAGGCATCACGCGCTACGACACATACGCAGCCGCTTTGAAATTCGGCGTCCTGCTGATGACTGAGATTTTTTATGGGCGACTGCCGGAATGATAACGGGTAAGCGAAGAAATTGATATCTTCGTTTCAAAGAGGATTGCGATAAAAGCAGTCCTCTTTTTATTTTCCGAACTTGCGCCGCGTAAACCAGCGCACAACCTTAGATTTGCTCAAAAAGTCCAGCATGGACTTCCGTTCATCCTGCGAGGTCTTTTTGAGGTCAACGGCATTGAATTTCTCAATCTGTGTAACAAGCCGATTTAGAAAGCCTTGTCCCTCTGCGGATAAGGCTGTTTTTTCGCGCTTAGAATATATGTCTTGCGCCATTTTCTCAAAACGCTTGGATAGCCGAAAGCGCAAATAATCATCCGGGTCTATGCTCGCTTCCTTTAATGACGCTATGTATTCGTCCCGCTGTTCCTCCGGGACTTTCTTAATAGTGAGCTTGTCAATCGAAACTTTGTAGGCTTTGTTGACGATCTCCATGTTTTCCGATATGGTGCGGTCAACAAAAACCTCTAACCCTGCAAGCAGTTCCGCGAAATCCGGATGGGCGATTACTTCGCTTAACAGCCGATTGTTCAGCTTGCCGCTAATTAGCTCGGCAACAGCTTCATCGGAAAGATGGAGTTTGTCAATCTCTATATTTCTGTACTGTCGGTTATCAGTGAGGTCAAACAAATAATCTGTAGAAACGCCATAATAGCGTGCCAGCGTAAAAACATCCTGATAGCCAATATGAGCGCCTTCATCATTTTCAAGGCGGTTCAAAGTGGTTGTCGGGATTCCAGTCTCATTCGACAACTCGGCTAATGTCAGCTTCCGCTCGTCCCGCAGGTCGCGGAGTTTCTCCTGTAATGTCAATTTCGTTTTCATTCCACCATTATACAACAAAATACCGCAAGTGAACAGCCGCGTATTCCATATTTGGAAAAAACGGCTGTTTTGCTCTAAAAATCCGTATTCGGGATATACGGCACGGGACATGCCGTTGCGGTAAAATAATCGCAGTAGCTACTGAAAACCGCATAACGAAAGGAAATTTCAACATGGAAGATAAACTGCGCTTGCTCACAATCAAACAGGCCGCGAAAATAATCGACGGCCTGACGGAGTTCCGTATACGCCAGCTTTGCCGCTCCGGGGAACTGCCCTGCTTCAAATCCGGTCGCAAATACCTGATCGATGAAAAGGCGCTTATTGCCCTTGTTATGAGACGGTGAACATGGACTACATGCGCCAGCTCAACGGCTTCTGGAATTGGCGCAGGACAAGCATCCTCACGCACAGTCAAGCGGATTTGTATTACACTTTGCTTGCTTGCGCCAACGCCGCCCGGTGGAGATCGCCGCTGTCTATCCCCAATTCCACGATCATGGGCATGTGCCAGATTTGTAAGAGCGACTTGCACAAGAACCGTCTCGCATTGATCGAAAAAGGTCTGATCGAGTATTCAAACGGTTGGAAAGGCACGGCGGGAAAGTATGCCATTACTCCGCTATACGAAACCAAACCGGATACCAATGTGGAAACCAATCAGGAGACTAATGCACGGACTAATCAGCGGAACATATATAAAAAGAAAACAAATATAAATACAAACACTGTTCCGCGCAACGCTTCTTATGACATTGAGGAGATAGAACGGATGATAAACAGCCCCGAATATATACAAAATCTCTTTAAGGATGAGGTGAAAAGTGAAAAAGACGAATAGATGTGTTGTCCGCAATCAGGCTTACCGCCGCGCGGAGTTTTCCATCCGCGAACGCCACAACGAGCGCAAGAACGCCGATTACCAAAACGGCGATATTGTGGCGGAGCATTCCGCGCTCAACGTGCTTTACAAGTCCTGTGAGGGTACATACGAGCAGGAGTTCGCCCGCATGGTGGACGGCGGCGAAATCAGCTTGCGCGGCTTGAAGCCTGACGCCAAAGTCTTTGACGAATTGGTATTTGATGTAAACAGCGCATACTTTGAGAACCACGGCGGTTTTGATTACGCAAGACAATTCTTTGCGGAAGCATACAAACTGGCTGTGAAAGAAGTCGGCGGCGAAGAATATGTTTTATCGGCGGTACTTCACGCTGATGAGCGCAACCGCGCTCTATCTGAACAACTTGGTCATGATGTGTTCCATTATCATCTGCACGTTGTCTATGTGCCGGTGGTGGATAAGGAAATACGCTGGTCGAAACGCTGTAAAGACCCCGCGCTCATCGGCACGGTCAAAGACACGGTAAAGCAAGTCAGCCACTCAAAGAAATGGCCCAGATTTAAGGGTGATAACGGTCAATGGGTCAACGCATATTCTCTCTTGCAAGACCGATTCTTTGAGCATATGCGGGCGGCTGGATATGACGGTTTTGAGCGCGGGGAGCGCGGCTCGACCACTGAGCATTTGGAAACGCTGGACTATAAAATCCAGCAAAATAAAGCCCGCGCCGCCGCCCTCGAACAACAGGCCGCGCAACAACAAAAACAGCTTGCCGATCTGGAAGCCAAAACCAAGATTACCCAAAAGAATGCCGATATCTTAGCTGATATTGACGGGATGGGCAAGCCCAATCGGCTTAATTCTGGCTTTACAGTGACGATTGACGATCTGAAAACGCTGAAAAAGTTAGCCAAAGAGGGGCAGAAATCCCGCAATATCATCAAGGATTTGCGCCAGCAGAACAATACCCAAGCCGCTGAAATCTCCGATATGAAAGCGGAACTCAAAAAATACGGCGCGGGTTTAGGAATCACGGACACTATGCGCTTCTATCAGGCACGGCAACGCGCACCGCACCGCATGGACACGGTGATTGCCGACATCATGAGCAAACCGCCCGAACAGTCCCCAAACCACTCCCAAACGCGGGAGAAGCAACAATCACGAGACCTTTAACCCTGTTCTTTGTTTGAGGCCGGGGTGCGGGGTGTCCCCGCAAAAGCTACCCGCTCCATGAATCCAGCGTAGCCGGTTTTGCCGTAGAATGAACGGGACGGCGGCGGGGACAGGGTTCATCCCTGTTCCCCGTCGTCGGCGCGGACATGGCACGGCAAAAATCCGGGCTGTCAAGCGGATCGTGGAATACCGCAACCAGTGTCGCAACACTGGTGAGGATATGCCGCGAAAGCCGCTTGACTGACCGGATAGGCGCAGCGGCTCCCCCGTGAGGCATCCTGTTTCTGATATGGCTATTAACAAGTCCCTATGTGGGATGGAAAGGACAAAACGGTTGAATAATACAGAACGCAATGATCGCATGAAAATAGATTCTTTCCCTTTAACCGCTTCTGTTTCCAACACTGTAACAATCGGTAAAGACATTTATGTGATTGAACGGCATTTTTCCGGTGAGCGGGATGTCAAGGAAGCCGTTTATACAGTGGTCAAAAACGAAGCTTTCCGCGCTTCCAATTCTTGAAATATTAAGGAAATGATGGTATACTGTTCCTACGTGACGTCAAAGGAAAGCCGTTGTTTCCGTGTTTAGGAGGACACAATAATGGAACAACCGTATTACAATGCTGCAATATATTGCAGGCTTTCCCGAGATGATGAAAGAACCGGCAACTCTTTATCTATCCAGAACCAAATCACCCTGTTGACCGGGTATGTGCAGGAAAACGGCTGGCGTGTAGCAGATTGCTACATAGATGACGGGATCAGCGGGACAACATTCGAGCGAGGCAACTTCAAGCGGATGCTTGATGACATCGAGCAGGGTAAAGTCAACATGGTAGTTACAAAGGATTTATCCCGTTTGGGCAGGGACTACTTGAAAACCGGCTATTACACAGAAGTTTACTTTCCCGAAAACGGTGTGCGCTACATTGCCCTAAACGATGGGATTGATACGCTCCATCGCGGCGATGCGCTGATCCCATTTAAAAACATCCTGAACGAGATGTACGCGAAAGAGATTTCACGCAAAATCCAATCCGCTTTCAGCGCAAAAATGGAGCGCGGAGAACATCTGGGCGCATATGCTCCTTTGGGGTACATCAAAGACCCAAGCAGCAAGAAACTCGTGATTGATCCCAAAAGCGCGGAAACGATCCAACTGATCTTCGATATGTCGGCGCAAGGCTACGGTTTGGCAAAGATTCGCAACGCCTTGATCGCAGGAAATTTTCTTACACCAGCAGCGTACCTGCACACGAACAACCCCAAGTATTTCGCAAAAAAGTTTAAAAATTCCAGTGAGCAATCCTTGTATGAATGGTCGAGCAGCATGGTATCCCAGATACTGAAAAACGAAGTATATGTCGGGAATACAGTTCACTACAAGGAAAAGCCCAAAGCGTTTAAGGACAAGCGGCGTCAGTCAAATCCAAAAGACCAGTGGTTGCGAACTGAAAACACCCATGAGCCAATCGTAAATTTCGAAGTTTGGAAAACGGTGCAGGAGCGTTTTAAGAGCTGTGTAAAGCCGGACAGGACGAATCCCGAGAGTGTTTTCGGCAATATCGCCCGTTGCGCTGATTGCGGGAGCATGATGTGGCTCTCCCCCATCCAAAGAAGCAAGGTGACCGGGGAGCGGTTAAAAGCGGGAACACGGTACATGCGCTGTATGGCGTATAATCATTACGGCAAAACGAAGTGCAGTATCCATAATACCAACTACAACCGTCTCTGTCAATTTGTTTTAGATGATATCAGGCATTACGCGACACTGGCGATGAAGCAGCCACAAACCCTCATACGCGCTTTGAATGACACCGACAACGTATTGAACCGCAAGCCTGTACAACGCGAGTATGATGCGAAATCAAAGCGTCTGGCCGAGCTTGAAAAACTATTACAGCGTCTCTTTGAGGAAAGCGCGAACGGTTCGCTGAGTGACGCAAACTACACGCGATTGGTTACAAAGTATCAACAGGAACAAGCAGTGTTGTCGGCACAAACTGAGGAACTGGCCGCACAGCTTGCAGCGTATGAACACGATGCCTGTAACAGCGTAAAATGGACTGACCTTATAGCTAAATACGCTGACTTGCAGCAACTGAACGCCGGTATCGTTAAGGAACTCTGCGATAAAATATTGATTCATCAGGCAGAAATGGTAGACGTTCTACCGATTTATCGGCGGAGCCCCCATTGTGGACACGAAAGGGGGGCGGAAATCATGACAACGCTGAAAGAGATGTACAATGTCGCTGTTTATTGCCGCCTTTCAAGTGACGATGAAGCCTACAAAGAAAGTGGCTCCATTAAAAACCAAAAGACATTGTTGACGAAATATGTTGAAGGCAATAACTGGCATGTTGCAGATTACTATGTAGACGATGGGATTTCTGGTACGACCTTTGAACGTGAAGGCTTTAAGCGGATGTTGGTAGACATTGAGCAGGGCAAAATCAACATGGTAATCACAAAGGATTTATCCCGTTTAGGAAGGGATTACTTGAAAACCGGCTACTACACCGACATCTACTTTCCCGAAAACGATGTGCGCTATATTGCCCTGAATGACGGGATTGACACAAGCAACCAAAGTAACGATATTGCCCCGTTTAAGAATATCCTAAATGAGATGTATGCTCGAGATATTTCTAAGAAGATTAAGTCCGCCTACAAGGTAAAATGTGAACGCGGAGATTATCATGGTACATTCGCTCCGTTTGGCTATGCCAAAGACCCGGAGAACAGCAAAAAACTCGTAATTGACGAAGAAAGCGCGGCTACAGTTCGGTTGATTTTCCAGCTTGCAAGTCAAGGCTACGGTTGTGCAAAACTCCGCCATCACCTTGTAGAACACAAGTTTTTAACCCCTGCGGCCTATTTGCATCACAAGAATCCCACATTGTACGCAAGTAAGTTTCAAAACGTCCCACAAGGAGATCCGATTTACTATGCGTGGGCAAACGGCACGGTGACAAATATTCTTCATAATCAGGTTTACATCGGAAATATTGTGCATTACAAACAGTTGTCCGTTTCCTACAAGTCAAAAAAGTGCCAGCCGCAGCCAAAAGACAAATGGATGATTACAGAGAACGCTCATCCGCCATTGATTGAGCCGGAAATGTGGGAACTTGTGCAGGAACGCATGAAGCTTCGCGGCCGCGGATTCCAGAAATGCAAATATCCCAACATATTCAACCGCATTGTACGTTGCGCTGACTGTGGTTGGAATATGCGGCTTTCCTCCTACAGCACAAGCAAAACGGGTAAGCGGTACTATGATAACCGTTATTTCGGTTGCGGAGCCAATCATGATTATGGCAAAAGCAGATGTTCCGCTCATACTACAAGTTACAAGATTATATATCAACTTGTGCTGGAGGACATCCGCCGATACGCTAAACTGGCGGTGGAACAGCCTGACGCTCTGATCAGCACACTCACGGCGACGGAAGATGCAAAACGGCAAGTTTCCCAATGCAGAATGCAAGAGGAATGCACACAGGGAAAAAAGCGTCTTGAGGATTTGATAATCCTATTGCAAAAGCTGTTTGAACAAAATGTTTCCGGTGTACTTAACGACTCCAATTATGCCAAGATGTTCTCAATGTACCAAGCGGAACAGGAGCAGTTGGAGTTGCGTGTGAAAGAGCTTGACAAAATGCTTGCCTTACTCCGGCAAAACGAGGATAACGGCCAGAAATGGATTGACTTGATTTCCAAATACGCGGATTTACAGGAATTAGACGCGCCAATCGTCAACGAGCTTTGCGAAAAGATTCTTGTGCATGAAGCTCAAAAGATTGATGGCGTCCGAACACAAAAGATTGAAATTTTCTATCGCTTCATCGGCATTGCGCCAAATATCGAGAATTAATAACCATTAGGATGACCACGGCGATCCGCTTGTCTCGACACATTTTTATATAGGTCAAGTCAAGCGGAATTACGACCCCGCCACCGCCCGCATGCTCACCGAGGATACCTTCCGCGGCCAACTTGGCGACCCGCTCAGCCTCCACCTGTACACCTACTGCCGCAACAA
>QMCE01002241.1_pt1 | contig 10666 bp, 9 predicted proteins | sample 1821851 | NCBI WGS metagenome assembly QMCE01 (sample SAMN09453174, study PRJNA476694) | Termite gut metagenome, whole genome shotgun sequencing project. | isolation source: worker | host: Odontotermes sp. | place: South Africa:Pretoria | collected 2016-01-28
ATTTTCTTTGTCTGCACCGCCACTTGGTCGGGGTCCAAGCCTGTCTATCAACAACACTTTGGTCTAACAAAGCCTTTCTATTATTAAAACGCTGAATTTATATTATTTTCCGAAGAAGTCTAATTTTGTACAGGGATAATTCCAGAATTTTCCAAACCCCAAACCCGATATTGTGCGCCGTAACATTGTCCCCTGCCCCATATTCCTTTTACCGCACCCCATGAGGAACAGGCCGGAATTGAAGGTGTCCGCCGACAGGGTGTTTTCCTTTGCAGTCACAAGTGGCAAAATGATCGCTCCAGACCCAAGTTAAGTTGTCTTTATTTTTATGATACCATTTTATTACGGCGGCCTTAAATTTTTGCCGGTTTGCGAAATTTTCATTTAAATGCCGCCAATAAGAACAGTAGCCGCACCCCTCTTTATCAAAGGGAACTCCCAAAAGTTCAAATGTGGGAATATCGTGTATTATTTCGCGAAGAGCATTAAATGCGATGTCAGCTACCGTATAATGGTAACCCGATAAAGGAGCTTCAGCCGCAGTTAAAGTGGTGTCGTCGAGTTTGTCCATGAGTAATTCTATGAGCCCAAACCCGACCACTTCCCAAAATAACGGATCACCGCAAGAATCCGTTTCACAAATATAAGGCATTTTTTCAATAAATTTTAAACTGTCCACGAGCTCAATCATCGTCTGTATTTCAAGTTCCAGCTCTTGTCCGCAAGCGACCAGTTCGTTGATCTGTTTTTGATTTACCTTTTTATCGATTATTTTCTCATTTGTTTTTTTATGAGAAGTGACCGGATTGGAAAATGTAATTGAATAAATGGTATTCATGTAAGCCGTTTTGACGATGGAATCGCCTTCCCAGTCCGTGAAATCTTCTTGGGATTGTTGGTAAATGATTTTTAAAAATTTGCCCTGATTCATATAAAATCTTTTTGCTTCAAAACCGATTTCACCTAAATCTATGGCGCTAATCAGTACCGGCTTTTTATTCAAATAATATCCGTCAACGCTTCCTCCGCAAAACGATTTATGCGGAAAGGAAACCTTTACAAGTTTATTTTCATTTTTCAGTTGATTTATGGATTTTACATATTTTTCGATTTCGGGTGCGGTCAATTTAATCGTTTGTCCGAAAGTTAAGTTTGTCAGCAGGAGGAACAATATGGAAGTTAGAGGTTTCATTGGCAGTCCATTTTTCGATGAGCCTTACAGACGGTTCATTTTTTAATATGGTTCCGTTAGACCAAAGTGTCGTTAATAATAAAGTTAAATATAATATTTTTCCCGCAATTGAGTTCCATTTTTTATGAACGCAGATTCTCAACAGTTTGCACATCAGTTTAGCTTGACATTTTCCAAAGGTGTGCCGCTACCTAGTGCGCCCCTACTTCACACAGGGACACGGGATGAATATGAAAACCTGAATTTTCCTGTTCCATGTCCCTTATCCCATCCCCCTGATTTTTATACCCGAAGAATCCGGGTGTTTTTTATATTTTTAAGACGTTTGTATATGCTGGAATAGGTATCACCGCACACTTGGAAAATCTTACATGCCACCGCGAACTCAATTGATGCGGTAATAGGCATCACCGCAGATAAAGAAAGTTTTACATACCGGATTGTTCTATGATAATGCGGTAATAGGCATCACCGCACATTTGGAAGATATTACATGTTTGATCGAACTACATAAATCCAAGAGGATCAAACAGGCTTGAATCCCGACTTCCTCGCGTTATTACATGGATTCCAATTCTTTATTTTTGGTTTCCCGGATGTAGCGTACCACAAAGAAGATACTCACGAAGGCAAAGAGCGTGTAAAATCCGTAGGCACCGCCGAGCCCGACGTTTGAAGTAAACACCGGGAATGTGAAACTCACGAAGAAATTCGCAAGCCATTGAGCGAGCCCGCAAACGGCGAGAGCCATCGCACGAATCCGGTTGTTGAACATTTCTCCAAGCATGACCCACATTACCGGCCCCCAGCTCATACCGAAAAAGATAATGAACAAGTTTGCCGATGCCACTGCGATGTAAGCGGCGATTCCTGCAAGTACCGGGTTCCCGTTTGCATCCGTTCCGGCGGTCGCAAAAATCACGGTGAGTAACAAAAGCGAGAAAAACATTCCCGTACTTCCGACCAGGAGAAGCGGTTTCCGTCCGATTTTATCCACAAGAGCGATGGCGATTAAAGTCGTGGCGATATTGATGACGCTCGAAAGCACGTTTAACATCAGGGAATCGCTCTCGTTAAACCCGACACTTTGCCAAAGTACGTTTCCGTAGTAGAAAATAACATTGATGCCGACGAGTTGCTGCAAAACCGCAAGCCCGAGTCCGATCCATACGATCGGTGCAAGTCTTTTCCGTGCGTTTTTAGTGACTTCGAGTAAATCGGAAATCCGTGCCGGGGCATCTACTTTGATGGTTTGTTTGATCGCGTTAATTTTTTCTCCGACATCTTCGGCAATGAGTTTCATGAGAATTTTGGAGGCTTCCCGTTCTTTATTTTTAGCGACCAGATAACGCGGTGATTCGGGGAGAAGCAGAGCGGCGAACCCGTAGAGAAGTGCCGGAATCGCTTCGATCCAAAACATCCATTGCCACGCTTTAAACCCGAGGAAAAAATTACCGGCAGCAAAACTGCCCGCGGTTTTGAATGCATCCGGGTTGCTCGAACTTAAACGAACCAATTCTGCATTTACGCTCAAGTGTTCGGCAATGAATACAATCGCATAGTTGGAAAGGAGGGCTGCAAAAATACCGATCACGATGGCCAGTTGCTGAAGGGAACCGAGCCGGCCGCGCAGGTGCGCGGGCGCAGTTTCGGCGATATAAGCGGGGGCGATAATGCTTGCCGCTCCGACTCCCACACCGCCGATCACGCGCCACATGATAAAATCGGGAATCCCGAATGGGAGCCCCGAACCGATGGCACTCACCAGGAAAAGAATACTTGCAATAAGCATACACCGGACACGCCCGAACTTGTCGGCGATGCTTCCGGCAAAATAAGCACCGATCGCCGCCCCAATCAACGCCAAGGAAACCGAAGCGCCGATTTGAACATCGGTGGCGTGAAATGTGGATTTTAAAGCGGGAATCGTTCCGTTAATAACGGCGGTATCGAAACCGAAAAGGAACCCGCCGAGAGCCGCCGCACCTGCAATCAAAATGATATAGGCAAGCGAGGGCTTTCCCGAAAAAGAAGAACTCATAAGAAAACCTCCATAGCTTAATCTTGGAAACTTAATCAAAAAACGGAGGTTACAGGGAACTTTTTAATAAAATAAAGAAAAAGTTTGGCTCTGTTATACCAAAGTATTGTTGACAAGCAGGCTTGGACCCCGACCAAGTGGCGGTGCAGACAAAGAAAATCTTTCATACCCTGCGCCCTCCCGTCATCTTAGACAAGCGAAGCGCGATCTGGACAATGTTGCGGCGCACATTGAGAAAGTCTTACATGCCGGATCGGACTACATGGGTGCGCAAATCCAAGGAGGAATCCAATATCATTCCGCACTTGATGCGGACCAAGTGGCGGCGCAGATAAAGAAAGTCTTACATGCCGGATCAAACTAAAATGATGCGCAAATCCAAGGAACTACAAACTCGGATTTGTTCTTTTTTGGACCCCGGGTCAAGCCCGGGGTGACGAAGGTCTACGATTCTTTTTTCGGAACGGGAGCGACTCCCTTATTTTCCCCGGTTGTGCGCCGCTACATTTTTATAATGGTTATGATCCTTGAGAGAGGAACTGAAAAAATGCTCGCCGGAGCCGTCATCTTTGGCGACAAAATAAAGCATATCCGTACTTTCCGGGTAGAGAGCGGCTTCGATGGCGCGCCTTCCCGGGTTGGAAATCGGACCGGGCATGAGCCCCTTGAATTTCCGGGTATTGTAAGGATTATCGCTATTGAGCTGGCTTTTATAAATCGGGCCCGTTAAGTTCCTGAAAATGAACCGCACCGTCGGGTCGGCACCGAGAGGCATTCCGATGCGAAGGCGGTTATGAAACACGCCGGAAATCAGCGGTCGCTCTTTCGGGTTTCCGGTTTCCTCTTCCACCACGCTCGCGAGAGTGAGCACCTCATGCCAGCCTCCGAGTGTTTCAAAAAACGGCGACCCGGTTTGGGAAAGTTCGTCTCTGAGCCGGAGATTGGCTTTGACCATAATGCGAATCGCCTCTTTTTCATCAATTTCGTAGGGGAAAAGGTAGGTATCCGGCAAAAGATAGCCTTCGAGAGAGGCCGCTTTGATTCCGAATTCGCGGATAAATTCGGGGTCGTAAATCCATTTTTCCCAAAGATCGGCCTTGAATTTCGGGAATGCTTTTTGAAAATAAGCGGGAATTTCCCAGGAAGCCCGGCCTTCGGGAATCGTCACTTTTTTAACCGGACCTTTTCCGTCTTCAATCACGCGGATCACCTCTTTTATATTCAGGTGCGGCGGAAACTCAAACCATCCCGCCATCAAATTGCATTTTTGGTAACGGCACCAGTATTCAAAGAACTTTTGGTTCGAAATAACGCCGTTTTCTTCGAGAATATTCCCGATTTTGGCGATACTTGCCCCGGCGGGGACCTCTAAAATCACGTTTTCCGGGTTCGATGAAGCCGAATTAAGAGATTTTTGAACATAAACGAAAGAAAGTAACCCGGAAAAAACGAGCAGGATGAGCAAAAAAATGAATATTTTCTTCATAATTTTACAATATAGAAGAAAAAACTTGCCCGTTTGCCAAAATAATGGGTATATTTAGAGTGAACATTTCATGATGTGTTTTTGAGGTTATTATGAAAAAAATGGCTTTTGTACTTTTGGTTTTTTTAGTGGCTTTTTCTTTTGCGGCTCCCGCCAGCGGAAAAGTAAAATCCAAACGCGGCGATATTGAACTTTCCAAAGCGAGAGGCGGCAGTGATATGGTCTGCACCGCCGGGTTCCACGATGAAATGCAGCTCCTCCAAACCGAAGACAGTTGGGCGCTTGTTAAAGCCTCCTGCGGTCAGGGCTGGGTGCCGATGGGAGATGTCGAACGCGTGCAGGCTGCCGCCGGTGACAAATCCATGCAACTCGATCAGGTGGACGTTCTTGGCTGGATCGACAACCCGTCTGCGGTTTTCGTTTTGGATAACAACATGAACGATTTTGCCGGCGTGAACATCGACCGTGACTTCAAGGAATATCTCCAGCACACGATGGACCGCGAACAGATGGAAATGAAGAACAACGAAAACTAACGTTTTTGTTGTTTGTGAGAAACCGTCCGTAACAGGGCGGTTTTGTTGTTTTTAAATTTCCGGTTTATGTTTTTTGGGCAACAGACTTTGGATTCCGCATTCCTCGCGTTTTTCTGCTGTCAGGACAATCGCGAGGAGAAGCTTGGGCCGGAATGACATGTTCCGGAATTCCGCAACGTTAGCGAGGAACCCCGTCGAGTGAAGATGTACGGATACAATTACGAATTACGTAATTCGTAATTGTATAACTATCCACCCCAAACCCGATACCCTACAACAATCTCGCAATCTCCTCTTCGGAGAGTCCGGAAGATTCAGCGATAATAGACGGTTCAATTCCTTTGGACAAAAGAACCTTCGCCATTTCACGCGCTTTTTGGAGTTGACCTTGAGAGAAACCAACTTCAATACCTTCTTCTTTTGCAACCTCAATGGCTTCTTCCGTGTTCCATTCTGTAAGAATCATATTACCGCACCAGTTGAGTTCGAACGGGCATGTAAGATGTTTTAAATGTGCGGTGATACATATTCTCTACCTCCGAAGAATGAGTCTCCAAAAAATTTACCAAAATGTTGCGGCCAATGCAAGTGCGAATCGCGCGGCGAATAGATTCCGCAAGATCTCGAGTTTCATGATAGTTATGCTTCACCTCGGCAGTGAATTCCTCATAACCGTTCAGGGTTTCACTTCTTTGTGCAATTTCAGGGTTGGCTCCCCGGTTGATGTTATAAACCCTCACAACAAGTTCCAAATAAGGTGCACCCGTTGTTTCGGTCTTGAATGCTTCCGACAATTTCATTTCCCGATATTGAGGGAATTTCTCATCTCCGTTGTAGAGAACAATAAATTCCGGCGCAGGAACTTTAATTTGAATTTTCCGGTATAAATCTTTGCGGTTGGTCAGTTTTTCATATTCCCGAGCCATATAGAGTAACATGCGAAGCGGCATGTTTTCATTGATGGTGGACTGGTGTTCAATGAGAACCACCAATTTACCGTCTAACACGAAAGCGATATCGTTGATTTGCTCCATGTAAAGTGCGTTTGAAAGCGTAATGATTTCAATTCCAGTATTTTCGGGATAGTCTGTTCCGTTGATGGCGTTGTAAAGTTCCAGAAGATTCTTTTTTTCTCCGAAGAGCAGTGTAAACACGCTATTCTTATACTCCCGATTGACATTCGTCTTGTTATATTCCATTCTTTCCCCTTATAGAAACGGCAGGCGACATTGTCTACCTCTTCTATAACGCTGGAAACCGAATTTTGTCCTCAAGAAAATGAAAAAAGTGAAAAAATCGCCGGGCATGAAAGGTTGGGGGTTGGTACATGGGGTTTAGGGGCCAATTACGACTAAATGCGATCATTGAGAGCATTTAGGATTCCGCAGCGATAGCGAGGAACCCCGTAAGGGGTGAGGAAGTGCGAATAGCACTGACGAATCAATTACGTTTTCGTCGTGTGAGTTGGATTTTTCTTGATACCCGTGTCATTCTGAACTTGTTTTACCGCATAAATTAAGTTCGTTCAGACATAATAAAATGTTCCAAAAGTGCGGTGATACTTATTACCATATCAGTTGAGTTCGCACTTGCATGAAAGACTTTCTTTGTCTGCGGTGATACTTATTGCGCACTAATTAAGTTCGATCCGGCATGTAAGATTTTCCTTGTCTGCGTCGCCACTTGGTCAGCATCCAAGCCTATTTGTTCTTCTTTGGATTCCGCATCAAGTGCGGAATGACCTCTTTACCGTCACCCTCCAACTTGATCGGAGGGTCCAAAAAAGAACAGAATCCGTCCTAATTAATCCTCATTGGATTTACCGCATAAATGTTGTCCGATCAGGCATGTAAGATTTTCCTTGTCTGCGCCGCAACATTGTCCGACTCCCTCGTGTTTTTACGCAGTCAGAACAATCTCGAGGACAGGTTCGAGTGTGATGATACAGGCGCTAGTCGATCGCAAAAATCCCGTTTGACACCCAAAGGGAAAGAAGCAAAAGAGAAACTTTTACACTAAACCCGGGTTATTTGTGAAAAAAACGGGTTTTTTCCTAAAAATAGGGGAAATAGACGGTGGAAGAACCCACTAGTAATAACTATATTTCAACTGCGCAAATTGCGAAAAACTTACGGATAATAATGATTATAGATGAAAATGTTTTCAAATACGAGTTCAAAAGCTTGATAGAACGCATCGGTGCCGATAAGGCGGCTATTGGAAAGTGAATAAAAAATGATTAAGCAATCGTAAAAAGCAAGTAATTCATGATCTCTACTTCTGAAAATAATAAGCGCATCGCCAAAAATACCATGTTCCTGTATTTCCGGACACTCTTGGTGATGTTCGTGACTCTTTACACATCGCGTGTGGTACTTAATACACTTGGAGTTGAAGATTTTGGTATTTATAATGTGGTGGGGGGAGTGGTTATGATGTTATCCTTCCTCAATTCGTCGATGGCATCGGCTTCCACCCGGTTTATCACTTTCGAATTGGGAACCGGAAATCAAGAATTATTAAAAAAAGTATTTTCGGTTAGTTGTACTTTACATTTTTTGATCGCCGTAATATGTGTTTTGCTATTGGAAATTGTTGGTGTATGGTTCTTGAATTACAAAATGAATATTACTCCCGATCGAATGGGAGCCGCCAACTGGGTATTTCAATTTGCCATATTCAGTTTTTTTGTTACGATTATTTCGGTGCCTTATAATGCCGCTATTATTGCGCATGAAAAAATGAGTGCATTTGCTTACATTTCCATTTTGGAAGTTTCATTAAAGTTGTTCATTGTTTTTCTATTGAACTGGATTGATGTTGATAAATTAAAACTCTATGCGGTTTTGATGTGTTTGGTTTCGGTGTTTTTACGTTTGATTTACAGTAGATATTGTAAAAAACATTTTGAAGAATGTAGAAAACATCAATTTTTATTTGACAGCGATTTGTTTAATAAAATGTTCGGCTATGTTGGTTGGAGTTTATATACTCAGCTATCTTACTCTTCTTACTTGCAAGGGATTGGTATTTTATTAAACCTGTTTTTCGGGGTGGTGACCAATGCGGCCAGAGGGATTGCGGTACAGATTCAACATGCGGCGTTACAGTTTATTACCAATTTTCAAATGGCTGCTAATCCGCAAATTATTAAATATTATTCGCAAAAGCGGCACGAAGAAATGTTTAACCTGGTGTTCCGAAGTTGTAAATTTTCTTTTTTCTTGTTGCTGACGCTGTGTATCCCGCTTCAATTTTTTATGGATGTGGTATTGCGGCTTTGGTTAAAAAATGTGCCTGATTACGCGGTTCTTTTTTCCCGCTTGGCTTTAGTGATTTCTTTAATTAATATCATCACGCTTCCTCTGCAAACCATTGTGCAAGCAACCGGAAAAATAAAAATAAACAGTTTATTGATCGGTACTTGTAATTTAATGATTTTACCTCTTTCTTACCTCTTTCTCCGGATGGGGAATTCTCCGCAAACTGTTTATTATGTGTGTATTTTCTTTTATGTATTGGTATTGGTTATCCGGTTATATGTAGGGAAGCATTTGGTGGACTTCCCTGTGGTGCAATTTTTATTGAAAGTTCTCCTTCCGTGCATGGGAATCACATTGGTTATCATTATTATTTGTTATTTTTTAAATATGTATTTGGAAAGAAATTTTGTTAGCTTATTGTGTTTTTCTGCCGTTTCAACATTACTAATCGGTATTTTAGTGTTTTTTGTCGGATTCAATAAAGTTGAAAGAAATGTTATTATTGGAAAAATATCAAATAAATTGAGGAAACAATGAAACAGAAAGTAAAAAGGATGTTAGCTATTTTACGGTATTTGCCTTGGAGTATCTATTTTAATTTTCATTACCTGCCTTTAAAGCAAGCTTTGAAATTGCCTATTTTATTGTATAAGCCAGAGTTAAGGCGCTGTAAAGGAACTGTTTCCATAGAGTCGGATAATATTCGGCGTGGTATGATTTGTTTGGGTTTTAGGCGAGGAGCTTTGTTCCCTGATAGCGGAATCACTTGGGATAATCATGGAGGAAAAGTGGTGTTCAAAGGGACATGTGCCATTGGTAATGCTTCAGCTATTATCGTAAGAAAAACCGGGAATATTATTTTTGGAAATCGTTTTGTAGCAACCTGTTCATTTAAGCTTTATTCTTGCTATCAAATCGTATTTGAAGAAAAAGTGCGTTTTGGCTGGGATAGTATTGTGGTGGATTCTTCGCTTCATAAAATAAAGAATATGGAAAATCAGCAAATCGGCAAAGGATTTGCCCCTATTTTGTTTGGTAAAAATAATTGGGTGTCAAGTCGTTGTTTTGTTTTACAAGGGACAAAAACCCCTGATTATTGTATTTTTGGAGCAGGTTCTATTTTGAATAAGGATTATAGCTCCAATCCGACTCATATTTTAATGGCGGGAAATCCGTTAACTGTAAAAAAACAGGGAATATGGAGGGATCTTGCCGATGATGCACTTGAATATGAATACCTAGAGGATTTTTTAGAGAAAAATGATTCAAATTACCGATAAATCAAAATGCTGTGGCTGTTCGGCTTGCGCTTCGGTATGTGCAAAAAATGCCATTTGTATGCAACCGGATGATTTAGGTTTTCTGTATCCCACAGTGGATACGGAAAAGTGCAACGATTGTGGTTTGTGTGAAAAAGTATGCGCTTTTAACCCCGGTTATTCCAAAGAAGAAAATCTGAAAACACCGCTTGTTTATGCTGTAAGGCATAAAAACATAAGAGAAATCGAGACCAGCCGTTCCGGAGCCGTGTTTATTGCACTCTCCGATTGGGTTTTAAATAATGGCGGAGTCGTTTATGGTGCCGGCTATACGGATCATTTTCGTGTGGTACATAAACGAGCAAAGACGAAGCAAGAACGTGATGAGTTTAAAGGTTCGAAATATGTGCAAAGCGATATGAGCGATGTTTTCAAGCAGGTGAAAGTCGACTTGAAGGCCGGTTTGAAAGTTTTATTTTCCGGAACGCCTTGCCAAACTTCGGGCTTACGGGCAAGTTTGCTGAAAACAGACATGACGAATTTGTATCTTTGCGACATCGTTTGTCACGGTGTACCCAGCCCACGTTTTTGGAAAGATTATTTGGCTTTTATTGAGAAGAAACAGAAAGACACGGCAATAAAAGTAGATTTTCGTGATAAAAATCAAGGGGGAAGGCCGCGAGAACATTTTTGGGAAGCGCAAAAGGAGAAGGGTGTTCCATAACAAATCGGTATTCCTTTCATACGAATCAAGAGACGAATCTGTTTTTTTATGAAAGCCTGCGTGCCCAAGTCGCGCAAATCCCTTCGCTATTGTGATAAACGCCTTTGTCGTGTTTTTAGGAAATGCCCGCACGGGCGTTTCCGCCCAAAGTTTTTGCCCCGCTCT
>QMCE01002242.1_pt1 | contig 10664 bp, 6 predicted proteins | sample 1821851 | NCBI WGS metagenome assembly QMCE01 (sample SAMN09453174, study PRJNA476694) | Termite gut metagenome, whole genome shotgun sequencing project. | isolation source: worker | host: Odontotermes sp. | place: South Africa:Pretoria | collected 2016-01-28
CGTCAATTCTATCACAGGTATTACCAAGCCGATTGGCTTGTGGTTGTGGCTGCGGGGACACAAAAAATCCCCCCGTAAAACACATTATACGAGGGGGCTGCTATATGCCGCATCATCATAACCATTCCCAAGGGAATGAGGGGAGTATCAGCATCGCGTTTTTCCTCAATCTCTCGTTTACCTTGATCGAGCTGGCCGGCGGGATTTTTACGAACAGTATCGCCATTGTTTCCGACGCCGTTCACGATTTCGGGGACAGCTTGTCCCTTGGGCTGGCGTGGTATTTCCAACGGCTCTCCAAGAAAGGGAGTACAAAGCGGTATTCATACGGCTATAAGAGGTTCTCGCTGCTGGGCGCGATCATCAATTCCGTTGTACTGGTTGCCGGGAGCGCCTATATTCTTTCGGAAGCGGTTCCCCGCGTTTTCGCGCCTCAGGAAACCGACGCGTCGGGTATGTTTATTCTTGCAATCATCGGTATTCTCATTAACGGAGCCGTCGTATTGCGTACCCGGAAAGCGCGTTCAATCAACGAAAAGGTCGTATCGCTCCATCTTCTGGAAGATGTTCTGGGTTGGGCCGTGGTCTTGGTCGGATCCGTTGTTATGCACTTCACCGGACTTACCGTACTCGACCCGATCCTATCCGCCGTGATTGCCGCTTTTGTGCTGTTCAACGTGTTCAGAAATATCCGGCAGGTTTTGCCTATTCTGTTGCAAGGTACGCCCGCTGGAATTGAACGGGAACGGGTAGCCGGAGCGATCACGGCGCTTAAAGAAGTGCGCGGTGTCCACGACTTGCATATTTGGTCTTTAGACGAGGATTATCATGTTCTGACCGTCCATATTGCCCTTACGGAAGCTCTGCCCGCGCGGCAATCGGCAGAATTGAAAGACACAATCCGCGCCCTCCTGAAAGAGGAGGGTGTCCAGCACTCTACAATCGAAGTTGAAGCGCCGGACGAAGCGTGCCGCTTCGCGGATTGTGTCTGATATGAAAGGTTAATTCGCGAAGTCGTCCAGCGCGTCTTGGATTTCGTCGCCGTACTCGTCAAAAGCGTCCTCCACGTCATCCCAAGTGTCGTCAAAACTCTGCTGTAAACCGGTGGCAACATCCGCCTGAACGCCGTTGTAATAATGAATCCATACCCATTCTCCGGAAGCGTTCTGCTCATATTCCGAATCTTTTTCCTGCGCCTGCTCGATGTTCACCCTTATATAGTTTCCGTTGTACTTATAACCCCAGCCCTGCATAACAATCATCGCGTCGGAGCCCTTACCCATCGCGTCGTCAAAGGTGATTTCTACGTCCGCGCCGGGATTCTCCCCGAAAAGCACGTCATGCCCATAAATATTGTGCCCGTCGTCCGAGATTTTCGCGGTGGCGTCAAACAGCTTTTTAGCCCACGCCTCGTATTCCTCGTCGGTCAGATAAGAACCGTCGGCTTTGGTAAAACGTATCACGCCGTTTCCGTATTCGCCCGTATCGCCATAAGCTTGGTTCTTTTCCTCATCCACCGTGTATTCCCATTCGGGTTCGACATCGGCTTGTTCGACGCCGCGCCGCTTCATTGCCGCGAAAGCCGCGGCTAAACTGAAACTGTTGCTTTCCACGGCGTTGTCAATGATATCGTCAACGAGTTCATCGACGTTGGAATTTCCTGAATCGCCGTTATCATCGTTTGTCTGAGCGTTATCATTACCTTTTGCCGTATCGCCGTCCTGTGAAGTGGGTGAATTGCCGCCGCAGGCGGCGAGGGAGAGCGCCAGTATCAGCGCGAGGGTGAGGATAATTGGCTTTTTCATTTTCGGGATTCCTCCTATATTTTATTTCCGCATCCGCCGCAGAATTTTGTGCCGGGCGGATTGCTAAATCCGCAGGAAACGCACTTGCCGCTTGGCGCCGCCGCGAGATTTTCGCCGCAGTTGTTGCAGAAACGAACGCTTTGCGCGTTCTTCGCGCCGCATTTCGGGCATTCCTTCAATTCCATTGAAGCGCCGCAGTTGTTGCAGAATTTCCCCGATCCGGCGGGTTTTCCGCAGGACGGGCAGACGGTGGTTTTGCTTTCAATCTCGCCTTGCCAAACCGTCGCGGATTGTCCCGCCTCGTCGATATTGCGCTTCATCGCCGCCGCGTGAGCCTGCGCCACATAAATTTCCTGACGGGGGGCGCAGGCGGTGCAAAGACCGGCGTCCTCATTCCAGCAATGGTCGCAAACATATTTATTGCAGTGGGGACAGCGGTGGAAATGCTGTTTGGCTTCATTCTGCGCCCGTTCAAACGATTGCTCGTGCTCTTTCTGCCATTCGGGGGATTTCCCCTCAAAACGCTGAGACAGAATATTGCCGCCCTGTGATGCCGCGCTGCCGACGCGTCCCGCCTGACCGCCTAAGAATGAGCCGACAACATTGACGCCTTGCCCAAAGCCGCGCAAAAACCCTTTCTTTTTGTATGTAGCGCTTTCGATAAAGCTGGTTTTATACCCGTCGTTGCATATATCGCAGTAGAAGGTAAACTGAAAACCAGCGTCGGTGCTGTTATCTTCGTAATTTCGTGTAAATGCCTGTAACACTTACTGACCTCCTTTTTGAACTAGCTCAATTTGCTTTTTAGCCGATTTGATCTTCTTGCCGCAGACGGTGCATTTGCCGTTTTCAAAGAATTGAAGCTCGCCGCACCGTTTATTATCGCAGCGTACATGGAGCGTTTTGCCGCAAGCCTCGCATTTCGCGCCGCCCGCAAAAACCGGTTGCTTGCAATAAGGGCAAGCCGTAATCAGCGCTCTGCCGCAGCCGGAACAGACGGCGTCGCCGCGCTCAACAGGTTTCAGGCAGTTGGGGCATTGAAACCCGAACGGACTGCGACTCCCGCACTTCGGGCAAAGGCGGCTGTCCCGTCCGATAAACTCACCGCAACGCAGACAGGGTTGCTTATATGTAGCCACGCCTTCACTCTCCCTGACGCGCGCCGCACTCTCCGCAAAATCGGATACCGGGAGCAAGTTCCGCGCCGCAGGAGGTACAATGCTTCGGTCCGGCGGCCAGCGGCGACCCGCATTCCTGACAGAATTTAATGCCCTCCGGATTTTTATTTCCGCAGGCGGGGCATCTGCACTTTGCGTCTTCGGCGGCTTTGGCGGCGTCCGCTTCGTTCTGCGCCTTTTTCGCTTCGTCAAGCGTGACCTGCGCCGCCGCGACGTTTTGCCGGATGAGTTTCAGCTTGGCGTCCTGCGGCCACACGGACGGTTCGCGCTGATAGGCTTGGCTCCCGATTTCCAGTAAAATTTCACTTTCCTGCTTTTGCAGGTCGGCGAGTTCCGACTGAGCGGCAAGCAATTTGCCTTCAGGCGTGTCTTTCGGAACGACGTTCTTCGCGATACCGCCGAGCAAGCTGCCAAGTCCTCCGAATAAATCGTTTGCCATAAGGAAAATCCTCCATAAAAATCTTTGATCAGCATGTAACAAGTGGGAAAGCGGCGTGTGCCCCGATCATCGGTATCCTATTTATTCTTTCCGGAAACCGGGCGCATACAATTTATTATCCCGCTGTCGTTTGACGAAAGCCATCCTACCTAGGTAGGATATTTGCGGGAAGCCAAGTAGGATATTCACGGTGTTTATGTTATCTCCGGCAGGGGAGCTCTTGAACGATTGGTAGGGGTATGGTATACTTCCCTACAAAGGGGAGGGGAGGCCATGGCACGATATAAGCGCGGAGTATTCGCAGCCGTTGCGCTGCTTATGCTGTCCGCTGCGTTAATTCCGGCACAAGCAGAAACTGAGACTGCCCTTGTGACGACGCGGACGGCGCTGTTGGAAGCGATCCACACCGCCAAAGACGGAGATATTATCCGTGTCGGAGACATAGAGTTTCACGATTATCCGTCAGGATGGCAAATTCTCAACTCCGCAATGCGCGTTACCGTGGATAAGAGTATTACGATTATAGGCGCGAAGCCGGACGGCTCCAAAGCGGTTTTTACGAACGGCAGCGTTATTATAGACGGGCCGCAGGGAGATGCGCAAAAAATCTCATGCGCTTTCGAGAATATCCTTTTTGACGGCGGTGTCAACGGAAGCGAGCTGGTTTTGGAAGACTGGAGTTACGCGGATGAAATGGATTTAGAGCCGCGGAAGGCCCAATTTGCCGTAACATTTTTGGGCAATGCAGACGCCGCGTTTACAAACTGCGGATTCACGCGGTATATGCACGAGACCGGCAGCGCGATGTTGTGCCTGTACGGGGACTATGACTGGGCGCAGCCCGGAGAATTCTTATACAACTATCGCTACAACAAATTCTGTGATCTGAATCTTTCGCTCACAAACTGCGAGTTTGCCGAGAACACCGCCTATTACGCGGGCGGCGCGGTTTATCTGGACGGAGAAAGTATCACTCTCAACGCGGAAAGCTGTGATTTTGTCAACAACAACAGTTCGATAGGCAGCGTAATGAATAATGACGGATTTGTAACTTTTTCCGGCGGAGGCGGAGGCGCGATTTACGCGTATCGCTCGCAAGTCTCGTTCATGAACTGCGACATAACGGGTAACACCGCAAACCGCGTCTATGACAACGCGCACAACGATCGCACTTTTGGCGGCGGCATCCACATCCAAGCCGGCACGCTCAACATGACGAACTGCATCGTTTCCAATAACACCGCGAGCAAGGGCGGAGGACTGTATATCCTGATGACCGAAACCATGATAGACGGCTGTGACATTTCGGAAAACAGCGCATCGACAAGCGTCACGGTGCGTGAAGAGGAGTATGTCTGGCACAACGAAGAAGAAGCGTATATGGGTCCGCCCGACGAGGTAACGATCGGCAAGGAGCTTGCCGGAATGCGGAGCGATGTCGGAAGGGGCGGCGGCGCTTATATAGAAATAAAAAATCCTGTTTCTATAACGTTCCAGAACACAAGTATTGTTAATAACTCCGCGCAAAACGCTTACGGAGGTTTTTACGCGAACTATAATGATTGGGATGTACCTCTTGACGGTTTTGGTAGAATTGACTTTATTTTCTGCACCTATGCGAACAACCGCTGCGAGTATAACTATAGCCACATCAAAGATAGGGTTCTTTGGGGCGATGTACCCGCCGATCAACCGGTTACGGACAATATCATCTGGTTTACGATACCCGGCGATGTTTGGGAGATTGCTTATGCCGTGCCGTTTGGCTGTGTAATCTCCGATGAAGATTTTGGCGCGGCTTATCCCCGGTATGAGCTGCCAAGTGAGGGCAACGGATACACCTACTTCGCCTCGCCGCGGCAAGCGTCTGACGACGGGGTGCTGAACGGGTCGGAATCTATGCCGGTCTATGAAATTCCCGCCGGTGCTGTAAAAACGCTTTTTAACGGACGGTTCGCGGCCGTCGACGGGCGGCTTTACGCCGGAAGGAACGAAGCGTTGCGGCATAAAAACGCGGGACGCGGTTTTTTCGTATGGGGGATTATACTTATTGTATGCGGCTTATGCGGCGGAGCGGTATTTCTGTTTTTTCGCCGCCGCCGGATACCCGCGGAGGGTACGGAGCCGGAAAAGCCGGAGAGCGCCGAAAGCCCGGCGGTTAGCGTTGCCTCGGAATATAGTCTGACCGCTAGGGAAACGGAAGTAGCGACTCTCTATATCGGCGGAAAAACGCAAAAAGAAATTGCGGAGGAGCTGTTCATCGGCGTAACGACCGTCAAAACGCACTTGAAAAACGTTTACGGTAAAGTGGGCGTGAACAATAAATTCGAGCTGATCGAGAAATGGAAGCCGTGAAGCCCGGCAAAACTCCCCGCCAGTGCGGCGGGGAGCGTAAGGAACCATAATTATCTAAACATTGCGTTTTTTGCCGTCGACGTAAGGCGGTTTTTTTGCGCAGGGACTTTAAAAAATCTATACCGTGTTATTATGCGATTTGCACAAGGATTCTTTTGCCGAAATCCGTTTTTACTGTAGTTTTAAACAAAAAGCTATTGACACCGGCGCTTAACCGTGGTAATATGATTTTGTCGATATTTGTAGATTTATGTCATGCGGGAGACTTCTTCCCAAACAAGACGGTAAAACCATGAGAGTAACGCAATTCATGATGGAAAGGGGTAGGTTTAGAAGCGCGCCCAAATAAAGGAGGTGAGGCTCCAAACGGCGAACTGCTTTACCGTTAAATTACCATAACGGTAAACCGGCACTATCCCAATTAAGGAAAGGACTTGAAGCATGAGAAAGTTAAAAACGCTCTCTTGGATCATCGCTCTATGCGTGATACTGAACCTTTTTACGATCTTACCTGTTTCCGCGGCGGTGGAGGATGATTGGCAGAACGGCGCGATCCTCTACCCCGCGCAAGAACAGCTTATCCCGGCTGGCCCGATTTGGGTGCAATGGAACGCGATCCCGAACGCCGCCCGCTACATAGTGTATCTCGACAATAACCCGGGCGAAGTGGTAAACCCCGGCAATGGCGGAACTCTCGAATATGAGGTCTATACCATTGACGTGGCTACCCACAACGTTTGGATCGAAGCCCAATTGACAAACGGGCAGAGCGTCGTTACCAAACCCCGTACATTCTATGTCAGCAAGAAGGGTATCGGCTTCTTCAATGATCTTACCAATATGCAGAACATGAATCTAAGCTGGTACTATACTTGGAATATGAATCCTTCCAACGCCTCCGCGGTGAGCGGTCTTGAATTCGTACCCATGACTTGGAGCGGCCCGCTGAACCAAGGACAAGCCGCGAATTTTAAAACCGTTCTCGGCACCAACGAGCCGGATCATGAGGGACAAGCCAACACCCCCGCAACCAACGTTGCGAGAAGCTGGTGGCCGAGTTTCGTGAACTCTGGGTTAAGACTCGGCTCCCCCGCGGCCGCATGGGAATACGACAACGCGCCGGGCCAATGGCTGTACGACTTCATGGAACTGATCAAACAGCCCGACGGCTCATATCCGGTCGATTACATCGCAATCCATGACTATCCCGGCTGGCCGGGCGACACCGACGGCGGCGATCAGATCGCGGCTTTCAGGGGTAAGATCGAAGATCTCTGGAATCGCTATCACAAACCCATATGGATCACCGAATTCGCGGTAGCCAACTGGCCGAGCAACCAGGACGACATACAGCCTTGGGGCTACACCAAACAGCATGTTTACGACTACATGGACAAGCTGCTTACCTATCTGGACGTTTGCCCGTACGTTGAACGTTACGCATGGTTCTCGTTCGGCGATCCGGACGGCAATCCGCAAGGCGAGAGCGCGGGCAGCCACGCCGCACTGACGGTGCGCACCACCGGTCAGCTTACTCCTCTGGGTGAGCTTTACCGCGACAAAGGCAATCCCGTAAGAACCTCCATCTCCGATACCGCCCTTCCTCCCGCGTACGGTCAGGCGGCAAAGAGCGTCATTGACGTGAAAGCCGGAGCGGGCGGCTCCGTCATCGGCGGCGGCGCGTATAACCTCAATTCGACCGTCACCCTTACGGCCACGGCGAACGTACATTATCTGTTCGACGGTTGGTACGAGAACAACGCGCTGATCAGCGCCAACGCTGTCCTGTCCTTCACGGCGGCGGCGTTCAGAACGATTGAGGCGAGGTTCGTCATAGACCCGTCTAACCCGCCCCCGGTCACCACGATGCGTATCTATGATCCATGGAATGTGTTCGGAGACGGCGCATTCGCGTACTCCGGCGTTTGGATCGACCAGTGGTATGAGATGTGCGGGCCATGGCCCGGAATACCTCTGGAAAGAGACGGAGACTGGCTTGAACTCAAAATCGACCTCAACACAATCGCCACGTTTATCATAAACGACGGTGATTCCGATCCTCTGACGCAATTGAAATACGTATGGGACGAGGGTCTGCATAACAAAACCGACCTTTACTTCTACGTCGATCCGGACGCGCTCGCGTATAACAGCGACGGCGGAAGTAAAAACCGTTACCTTACCCAATGCAAAACCGAAGAGGACGCGATCAACGGCGAGGGCTTTACGCCCGGCAGCCCTGTCCTCAACATTTACGATCCCACGAACCAGTTCGGCGACACAGTCTATTGGTACGGGCTTGACACAAACTGGTGGGATTGGCCCGCGGGCGCGTTCCCGGGCAGCGCTCTGCAAAAAAACGCGGACGGCTGGGTTTCTCTCGAATACAATCTGGACGTTCTGAACTCGATTCTTTTCAACAACGGCTCGGACGATGTTAAGTATGTCTGGTCGCGTGACCGGCATGTGTTCAACGAGTATTGGCTGGTCGTAGACCCCAACATGCCCGTGCATTACGCCGATAACGGCTCGGCCGAACGCTTCCTTGTTCCGTATACCAGCAAAGCAGCCGCGTTAGCGGGTGGCGGCGGGGAGCCGGAATCCGGAAGAGGCGGCCCGTATATCCCGCCAGTGACCGTCGCGCCCGGCGTGAAAAACCTCAATATCAACGCGGCGTTTGACAACGACGCGGGAGCGAATGCTGTTTCCACCGTTACGGGCATTACCATTAACGGTATCCCGGTTTCCACCGCGCCCGCGGGCGTGGCTTCCCCGGCCGGTTCCGATTACTACTTCAACTTGGTTGAAAACGGAACGGCGCAGGCAGCCGGAGACAACGGCGCAAATCCGGACAGCGCTCAGCTTGCCGTTATCCCCGCGACAGACAAGCTGGTATTTGAAATCACGGGCAACCCCGCGGCGCTCGCTGCCGGCGGCGTGCTTTCCGGCATGTCTTCCGCGGACGTATACAACACCATCATGGGCAGTTGGGGCGGAAAACCGTGGTACGGTATCAATGTCTTTGGAAAGTTCTACTCTCCCGACATCACGAAGTTCGTGGTCAACGGCGAAACGCTGACGATCACCTTCACGATTCCGATTGAAATCGGCGAGCCGGATCCCGGCGACGACCCGCCCGTTGATCCCCCGGTCGACCCGCCGGTTGATCCGATTGAAGTGGAAAACGTAGCGCTGAACAAACCCGTTACGGTCAATGTCCCCGTTATCGGCAATGTACTTTCCGGCAACGACGGAAACCCCGGAACGCGGTTTGAATCCCAGCACGGCGACGATTTCGAAATGACCTACACCATTGACCTTGGTTCGCCGCATGTGGTCAACGAAGTAAGAATTACTTGGGAAGCTGGTGTTACCACCGCGACGAATTACGTCATCGAGGCCGCAACATCCGAAAACGGGCCTTGGACAACCGTTTTCAGTAAAAACGATCCCGAACCCGTCATGGACGTGACCGAGGGCTTTGATGCCATTACGGCGCGTTACATCAAACTGACGGCGTATGACAAAACCGGCGGTTACGGGTATTCGTTCTGGGAGTTTGAGGTTTACGGCGCTGCTGGCAATCCTTCCGTAACCGTAGACAAAACAGCTCTGCAAGACCTCTACAACTCAGTCGCGAACAAGGCGAACGACAATTATACGGACGCCACTTGGGCGGCGTTCCTCGCCGCGAGAAACGACGCATTATCGGTTCTCGATAACGCTTCCGCCACACAGTCGGCGGTCAATGACGCGGCAGCCGCTCTTCAATACGCACTGAACGGTTTGACACAAAAAGAGCCCGATGTTCCTCCCGTTGACCCTCCCGTTGACACAGAAAATGTCGCGCTGAACAAACCCGTCACAGTCAACGTACCCGTCATCGGCGACGCGAATTCCGGCAACGACGGCAATCCCGGAACGCGGTTTGAATCCGAGCACGGCGGCAATTATGAATTGATCTATACCATTGACCTCGGCGACGTATACTCGGTCAATGAAATCATGATCAATTGGGAAGCCGGCGTTACCGCATCAACGAATTATACCATTGACGTCGCAACATCAGAAAACGGCCCCTGGACGACCGTTTACAGCAAAAACGACGCCGAGCCCGTTACGGCGGTAGCCGAAACCTTTGACGCCGCAGCCGCGCGCTATGTAAAACTGACAGCGTATGAAAAGATCGGCCCGTGGGGCTACTCCTTCTGGGAGTTTGAGGTTTACGGCGCTCCCGGAGCGCCTGCTGATCCCGTTGATAACATTGATCCGGGTGATATTGATCCTCCCGTGATTCCCGGCGACGCCGAACGCTATAATGTCGCTCTGGGAAAAACGGCTGTATCAAGCGCTCCCGGCAATGGCGCGGACAATTTTGGGCTTGACGGCAACATCGGTTCCCGCTTTGAGTCCGAACAAAGCGCGGAGAATTTCGAACTCACTTACACCATTGACTTAGGCGCGATCTTTACCGTAGACGAAATCAAAATTTTCTGGGAAGCCATTACCACGGCGGCGACGAAATTTAAAATTGAAACCGCCGAATCCGCAAACGGCCCCTGGACGGAAGTTTACGCAAAGACAGACGGCGATCCCGTTATGGAAAGCGCCATAGGTTTCTCGGCAGTGAACGCCCGCTACATAAAACTCACGGCATACGAAAAGACCGGTCCTTGGGGCTATTCGTTCTGGGAGTTTGAAGTTTACGGCTTCTAAGCAAGTTCCTTTCTAATCAGCGCAAAACCGCCCTTACCGGAAATTCCGGCGAGGGCGGTTTATGATTGCTTATTCGTAAGCGTCAAAGCAGCGCCCACCTAAGAACCATCGCGAAAGGAACGCAGTTACTGTTTACTCCGGTAACTTACATATATCCGGCACGGCGGTTCC
>QMCE01002243.1_pt1 | contig 10664 bp, 12 predicted proteins | sample 1821851 | NCBI WGS metagenome assembly QMCE01 (sample SAMN09453174, study PRJNA476694) | Termite gut metagenome, whole genome shotgun sequencing project. | isolation source: worker | host: Odontotermes sp. | place: South Africa:Pretoria | collected 2016-01-28
TGTTCTACCATTGAACTACACCCGCATGTAATAATGTGACCAATTGATATCCATATTGATATGAGTGATAAGGGTATAAATAACTTTATCGGGGTGACAGGATTTGAACCTGCGACCTCTTGGTCCCAAACCAAGCGCGCTACCAAACTGTGCTAATGAGAGGTATTCTTTTTTAGTTGTTTTAATCGCTTATTTGCCTCTGATTCGTTTGTGAAAACTCGGTCGTTTATTTCTTCTATGTTAAACGTCGTAAGTGCTCCAAGATCATAATAAATGGAGTTTTTATAAACAGAAACAGACCACAACTTTCTTTTTTTTATCACTAGGCGGTCTTCTATGCCGTTTTCATAAAGGCTTTCTGTCTCAATTCGCCACACATCTGTTCCTATTTCAAGAGGCAGGAGAGCAAGGATTTGTTTTATGACTTCTTTTGTGTCCACGGTTTTAACTCCTTTCTAGCAAATTAAGCGTTTGTGTTGTGGCCACGACAATCAAACCGTCCATCGAGTCTTTGATCAGTATATTCTTGCCTTTTAGTCTTTCTGTGATTGTCCCCCGTCTCCACTCGTTATTGTTGACTCCTCTTTGATATTCAACGATGTCTCCTATTTGATAATCCTTGAACATTTTGTCAATTTCGTATTTCATAAGTTTACTCCTATTTCCAAAATTCTTCAATATCTGTTTCTCTCACCAAAAACATTTTCGATGAATCCCTCTCTCATAAAAGTATGTAGGTTTTATGGTTTATCTCTACGTTAGCATCTACAACGTAAAAAGCCTCACCATCTATTTGAGCTCTCGTCGCTTCACTTGCGTTGCATAACACTTTGTTTGACATCTTGTTTCTCTTTTTTCTTTTTTAAGTAGTTTATTATAGCTTCATTGATTTCTCTTGTAGTTAGGCTCGTTGCGTCAATTTCAAGTTTGTCGATTTTCTTTAAACAACGTTTACTTTGGACAACAGATCCTAAATCGTCGAAACTAAGAAATAGTATTCTGTAAGTTTCTGAGTTCTCTAGCACCCATAGACTTTTGTTTGTGCGTATGTTGACAATCACACCTACAGTTTCTCCGTATGCTGTCGGTTCGTTAAATTCAACCACATCTAAAAGTTTAAAGCCCACTGTGTTTTTCTCCTAGTTCACGGTCTTGTCTCAAATTCGAGGATTGCATCTTGTTCTTCTTTTGTTAGTTTAAATGCAAATACAATTATAGGTTTAATACGAGTACTTTGGAAGATATTAGGATCTCCGGTTGTTGTAGCCATTCTTAATCCATTAAAATAATAAATGCCATTAAAATTCGTTATGGTTCGGTTCTTATTTGATATGACTACGTCGGTGTTAATCACATGTATTATACCCCCTTTTTGTTCAGATTAACAACGCCTTTTATCGAGGTCTCTCATCTTCGCTCTTTTACATACCGGCTCAGAGAGTTTTGTTGATATGATTCCTCAGACGTTGCCCAACATTACCTACTTCCGATTCGGTAATATCAGTTCGCATTCCCCTAGGTCCATATTGGGCGCACGCGCAATTCCCAATACTTCGTGTTCTTCTCGAACAACAACCCCGACGCAGTATACCTTACCACCTTTATCGTGGCTGGTGGGATTTCGTGAACGTGAACCACTGTAATCCCATATGAGCAAGACCTGTTTAACTTGCTTGCCCCTCCATCTGTTGTACAAGAATCGCGAGAGTTTTGTTCTCTTCGTTACGATACCCGAGAACCGGCTTTATTGGCGACCCGAGGGGGATTCGAACCCCCGATCTCTAGCGTGACAGGCTAGTATTCTAACCAACTGAACTATCGGATCAAATCGCCTACTACAACTTGTGTGGAGCTGTAGTAGGCTACTATAAGTCCCAGCTGCTGATTTCCACACACTCAGCAACTTTCGATAGTATCGTGTAAGACCTTTTCAACTCACACGTCCACACATCCAGAACTGACTCTGTCGCAATAATCCCCGGATATGCTTCTCCACGGGCAGAGTTTTCCTTTCTTTTCGATTTCTATTTGGCATTTTCTGCATTGTTTCTTCGTCCAGAAAGGAAGACCACACCCACGTCCGCAAGGATAGTCCGGCGGGGTGTTAATGCAGTTTTTGCAACGCACGGTTAAGGGATGCTCTTTCATAAGAATTCTCCTAGTATTAGTATAGCAGGTTCACAGAAGTTGTAAAGTTTTTTCGGCTTCTTCTTTTAAACGATTCCCTGCTCGTTGTTTTAGCAGTTCTTCTTCTGATAGAACTGTATGGTTATGGCGAATACGTTCTTTAAACTTTTTGAAAGTACTGATTAAGACTCCTTCTCGTATAATTTTAAAGCCGTGTTTAGAGTTAGTCCAAAGCCATATGAAACAATTCCCGGTGTTTATATAAGCGTTAAGGTCTCCTTGGTAGTACCCTGTTGTAGTGAGAGTGTACAGTATTTTTGGAAAGTTTTTTGGAATTTTGTCAATCTGAGAGGATCCTAGGGTTACTGGAGTTCTAAATACTGTGTGTATGAAAGGATCTTCTTTTTGGTTGATGCAGCATTTTTCGTTTTCACAATAGTGTTCAAGATAGTGCCTGTTGTATCTATAGATTAACTCGTATTTTTCTGTTGAGGTTCCACAGAGGGGGCATTTAAATAGCATATCAGGTCTCCTGATGTTATTTTTCTTTGGGGAAATTTGCGTTTATGTAGGATACAGGGCATAAATCTCGAGTTAAGCTTAATCCGTTGTCTTGTGTTACTCGGAAGAGGTAGCCGCTTTCAAATCGTAAATCATTACGAAAAATTAATCCTTCTTCTTGTAGGATTTTGTTAAGTTTGTCAGCGAGGAGGTGTAGTCTTTCGTGTTTTTCAACTTTTTTAGGGTCTTCGTGAGCATACGGAAGTTCTTGGTCATCAAGAAAATCGTCACGACTATTGCATCTTTCGCTTATGTAGGTTGTTTTGGTTTCTGTCTCTTTTTTCATTGTTAGATCCTCCATATTTGAAAATTTATTTCGTCGCAGTCTCTGAAAAGGCGTATGAAAATTTCTTTCACGGTTTCCCAGTCTCCGGTTGCGATTCCACACCCGTAATAATACGGGACCCCGATTGTTTTTATGTTGTTATTCAGTGCGAATGTACGGATTTTCTTAAAGCATGTTTTAATTGCTTCATAATCTGTCATGAAATTTTGTGTTTGCGAGAAACAGTTTGCTATTATTTCGGAAACCTCATCACACATTATAACATCTCCTAAGTTGTTTATACCCTTTTGGCAATGTTTTTCTACGTCTGGGAATTTCTTTTTAATCTGATAAGCGATACCACCGCCGAACACACCTTGTAAATTGCATTGGTGTGCGATTATTTCGCATTTGCTTTTTAGTAAATCTCCATTATGGTATGTGATCATTTTTTATTTTCCCCATTGTTCTGCTAATTTTCTTTCGAAGAAGAAATGAACACCGTTGGAGCACTCGTTTTGCCAATTCTCGTCGTAAAGATCTGGATAAACTGTTTCTCCTGTTTTGTACGAAATACTTTTTCTATGTGGTCCTGTACTGCCATTACCTTCTATAACTTTTGCGAATTCGGCACGACATTTATTTTCCGGTAAAGAGCAGCAGCTCCATTTAGCTCCTGTTATGTCTAGTTTGGCAATCGTTCCGTCGTTTAGTTTTTTGTAGACGAACCCATCCCAGTTTTTAGGGATAACTTTTTTCTCGAAGAACGGTTTAACAGTCTTCCATTTTAAGTTTGTGCAGAATTGGAATGCCCAATCGTCTATATACTCTATGCTGTAGGGCAGAGTTATAGATGTTAAGGCCGAGCAGTTGTAGAATGCATTATTGTCAATAAAAGTTACACCGTTTGGAATTTTGATAGACTTTAAGTTTTCGCAGCCGAATAATATGACTTATAAGTCTTACTTATCGCTATATAGGTCATCGCATTCATCTTCTTCGCCAATGCCGGCTAGTGTTACTCGCTATATCGTAAATACACCCGATTAATATATGTGTTTATCACATTCGTCCGCTGGTGCACCTTGGTTTATTTTCGTGTTAACGTGCTTGTTGTTGCTGCTTATCGGCGTTGTCTTATGCTTACTATATAATGCCTATTATAATATGTCAATACACTAGAATAAACAAAATATACCGCCAACTAACGATTATATAAATCTAATAAATAGTTTGATTAACTTTTGGCTCCGCGAACAGACGTATAATTAACAATTTGGTTAATTATAGTTGTTTGTTCGACTTTTTCTTTCTGAAAGCGGCTGCTCTTTAATCCAGCCGCATTCCGTGCCCGATGAACCGGCCTGGGCTGTCAAGGTATTCTCCCACGCGCTTAACGATTTCCCCAGCCGCTGCTTCATAGATTTCTTCGCCAAACGCCGCAGAGGAATGCTTGGGATTTCGCGTCGTAAAAATGCCGTATTGCATTTCGTCCACGGCCAAGCTCAAGTCAACCGTATCGGGATGCGAGGCCAGCAAATGGGATGTTTCCCACCCGCCGGCATGGTCCCCCGCGTTATCGTACTTGTCTTTAAGAACTAAATAATCCGTGACTGCCATTCCGCCGATCCGGCGCCACGCCTTATCGTACGCCCATTGATTGTATGTGATTATCGCGCTCCTCGCGTGCTCGATGAGCGGGTAATGCCCAGCGATGAACACGGCCAGCTTAAATCCGTAGGACGCCGCCTGCGCCATGATGTGTATCAGATGATGCTGGTAATGCTCGAGCTGCTCCATGCCGGAATACGGAAATCTCTCGCCGGAAAACAGTCCGGCGTCAATTTCTAGCCGTTGGGCAATACCCTCCTTGTATTGTTCGTCCGTTTCCAGCAGTGAGTTTACCCGGCTTTCGCCGTAGAAAACGACCGGGAAAACCACGCCGCCGCGCTCGGCGCACCTGAGCGCCAGCGCCTCCGCCTGCAAGCCGTCCGCCCCCAAGGGGTTGTGCAGACTGTGCCATTCCAACGCCCCCAAAGGAATATACGCCACCGGCGTTTCGCTTCTGCGCGCTACAACTTGCGCCGGCCGCAGCATTGCAATCCTTGTCTCATCCACTGTTGTCTATTGCCTCCTATCCCTTGATGCCGCCCGTGATCATGCCTTCCATAAAAAGCTTCTGGCAAGCGAAGAAGAGTATGATGACGGGGATGACCGATATTACCGCGCCGGCAAACAGCAGGTTGTATTTATCGCCGTACGGCGAGAGGTATGTTTGCAGACCTACGGTAAGCGTAAAGCTCTCGTTTTTTGACATGACGATGAGCGGCCATAAAAAGTCGTTCCACGCGGTCGTCGCCTGCAATATAATCATCGACGCGAAGGCGGGCTTCATCAGCGGCGCCATGATGTTCGCGAATATACGCAGCTCGCCGCAGCCGTCGATCCTGGCCGCGTCCATAAAGTCGCTCGAAATATTCTGTGCGTATTGCATGAAGAAGTAAATAGTGAACGAAGAAACCACAAACGGCAATACCACGCCTGCAAAGGAGTTCAGCAGGCCAAAGGCTCTCATTTCGTTGTACAGGGGAATCATGAGGGTCTCTATCGGAATCATCATGGTGCTCAATATCATGACAACTAGCAGTTTTTTGCCCCTGAACCGGTACTTCGCCACGCCGTAGCCCACCATAGCGGAAAACACTACGGATAGAGCCGTGAACGCCACCGTGATTATCATGCTGTTAATAAACCAAGAAAAGTACAGCCCGTCGTTGTCGGTTAGCAGCAATAAATAGTTTGAGAAATCCAGCATTTCCGGCTGAATTTGCAGGGCGATCCCATTTTTGAACACCAGGCTCATGTCCTTTACCAGCGAGGTTACAATCAAATAGGCGAAGGGCGCAAGCGAGCAGATGGCGAAAACGCCCAGAATAGCGGCTGTGATAATGCGGTAGCGCAGGTTGCGTTTTGTGGAACTCATACCAGCTCATCCCTCCTTCCAATCTTGAACGCCCTGATGTAGATGAGATTGATGAGCATTAGGAAAGCGAACAGCGCGACGGCAATAGCGGAAGCATAGCCCATGTCGAACTGGCCAAAGGCGTTTCGATAAATATAAAGCACTATCGTCATCCCGATGTCTCCCGGCGTCTTGCTGCGAGGCCACAGGACGTAGCTTTCTCCAAACATTCTCAGGCCGCCGTAGGTGAGTATCGTCGTAACGAAAATGAGAATGGGCTTTACGCCGGGCAGCGTCACATGCCAGAACCGCTGAAAAGGCGAAGCGCCGTCCACCTTGGCGGCGTCGTAGAGCTCCTGCGGAATGGTTTGCAGCGCTGAAAGGAAATAGAGTAAATTCGTCCCCAGCCAGCGCCATGTGGAGGTGAGCACCAATGCGATAATCCCCGTCAATTGGTTGTCGAACAGCCATTCGCGCGGTAGGAAGCCCAGCGTCTGCATGACGCTGTTAATCGGCGTATCGGCATTGCCGGCAAAAAAGAGCCTGAAATAAATTCCGGCCACTATGATGCTTGTCAGCGCGGGAAGATATAGCGCCGAGCGAAACACATTCCTCAAAGGCGTAAGCTTGTTGTTCAGTATTACCGCCAATATAAGCGCCAGGGGGACGTTGATTATGATGATACCGAGCGTGAAGCCCAGGCTGTTTATTATCGCGGCCACGATATGCGAATCGTCGAGCAGGCGGATATAGTTGTCCAAGCCCACAAATGTGTAGTTGTTAATGCCTTCGAGCTTCAGGAGGCTGGTATAGATCATATCGGCCATGGGATACAGCATGAACAGCAAAAAGGAAATGATAAAAGGCGCGCAAAAAATATAGGGCGCGTTTCGCTTCGTAATAAGTGTTTTGCGTTTCATATTACCCTCCTTGCGCTGGAGAACAGGGCTGTCATATTATTAGTTATATGACAGCCCTGTATAATTTCAGCCTATCTGGCGCTCTCTATTTCCGCCTTCGCGGCGCTCAACGCTTCTTCCGGCGTGGCGCTCTTATCGCCTAATACCGAGAAGAGAACATTGTTCGCCACGAGCGTATTCGCCATTGAAAACTGCGGCGAGGACGTTACGTTCGCGGGGTGGAACTTATCCCTCATTTTCAGAACCTGATCAAAGATGTCGGGCCCAAAATATTCCGTGTATTTGTTTGGCTCCTTCATTACGTCGGTTTCCCAGATATCCCATCTGAGCGGGTCGAACCCAAGTACGCTCCAAATCTTCGCGGCGCCTTCTTCGCTTATCTTCGCGTCGGCGAGGAAACGCTTGGCGAGATCCGGGTTTTCGCTCTGCGCCGTGATGCTCGTGCCCGTGCCGCCGAATACGGGATAGACGCTGTTTTCATCCCAAACGGGCGGAGGCGCGATTTGGATTTTTCCCGAAAGCTCCGGCATGAAGTCGGTGAACCTGCCCATGTACCACAGGCATATGACCATGGAAGCGGCGCCGCCCTGCCCGAAATAGCCGTAATACTCCTCGCCGTGGAACCAGCCGCCCGGCGTTAAAACCGCGGTGCCGTCGGCCAGCATTTCCAGCATGAAATTGAGCGTATCGGCGTTTGTCTGGCTGTCGATTACGCAGTTGCCCTGGGCGTCAAAATAGTCGCCGCCCTTTTCGCCGGTCATGATGTAGTAGCTCCATTGGTCGGTCGTCTCGAAGGTGATGATGGGTTTGCCCGTGGCTGCGAGGAGCTTCTTGCCGGCTTCGTGCAGGTCGTCCCATGTGACGATGTCGCTGACGCTGATACCCGCTTGATCCAATAGCTCGGTGTTGTAGAACATGGCGGGAGCGCCCACATGGTATTCGATACCGTAGTAGTTACCGTCGTATTTGTAGATATCCAGCACTGGCTCGAGGAAGCTACCCTTTTCCGGCTCGATGATGTCGTTTAGCGGTACAAAAGCCGAATCGCCCGCTTGCATGAAATCGCTGAATCTCGCGACGTTTATATCCACGATATCCGGCGCGCCGTCTCCCGCTTGCAGCGTCATAAGCAGCTTGGAGTGCATTTCTTCGACGGAATAGGTTTCGGTGGCCAATACGATTTGCTCGTCGGGATGGGCCGCGTTCCAAACCGTAACGGCGTCCTGCATAAACTCGCCGTGCTGTTCAACATAGGTCCAAAAGGTAAACTCTGTTACAGCCGCAGGCGCTGGCGCGGCGGGCTCGGCGGCGGGAGCAGCCGGCGCTGGCGCGGCGGGAGCGGGCGCGGCGGGAGCGGGAGCAGGCGCCGCTGGGGCGGGGGCGGCGGGTGCCGGAGCTGCGGGCGCCGCGCATGCCGCCAAGAAAGCTATCAGCATCGCGAGAGCCAACAGCAAGCTCAGTTTTTTCGTTTTCATCTTCCCAACAACCTTTCATACAGAACTTATTTTATATCAAACGAATTTTAACGCCAGCGGCTTTAAAAATTCGATTAATATGCGGTTAACGCGCCGTCTTCCCAAAGCGGATCACGTTCCAGCTGGCCTTTCCCAGCTCGATGGAAAATTCGCCGTTTCCCAAGTCCTGAGCGGAATTCGCGCGCAAACAAGGCGCTACGGCGTCCGGGTTGTCGACGGTATTGACTGCCTTAAGGTTTTCCGACTCCATAGCGATATGCTCTTTGACCGAATAACCCTCGAAGCTTCTTAAGAAACACGAGACATTCAGAGATTCCTCGAGATTTCGGTTCACGGCGAACAGCGTAACTTCTTCTTTCGCTTCGTCCATGACGGCGACGGCATCGACGTAGGGTACGTCCGAATAATCCTTTGAATCGTATTTAGGCGAAGAGACGATTGGCATGAGCGCCGTCCCCCTGCCAAACGTGGAGGCGTGCAGGAACGGGTAAAAGATCGTCTGGCGGCATACACCGCCGCCCGCCTTCGTCATAATCGGCGCGATGACGTTGACGAGCTGCGCCATGCAGGCCATTTTCAGCCTATCCGCATGCTTTAAAAACGTAATGAGCATACAGCCCACGACCAGCGCGTCCTCGAAGGTATAGATGTCTTCCAGCAAACACGGAGCCGTCTGCCACGGGTTGCCCTTCATCATTTCGTCGTCGTGTTTGTTTGAGTGATACCAGACGTTCCACTCGTCGAAGCTGAGCATAATATTTTTATCGCCGCGTTTCTTGGCCTTCACGTAATCGCATACGGCGACGACCGTCTTAATAAAGTGATCCGTCTCCAGCGAACGGGCAAGGAAATTCGGCGTATCGCCGTCTTCGTTGCTGAAGTATTGGTGCAAAGAAACGTAATCCGCAACGTCGTAGGTATGCGTTAGCGTCTCTGCCTCCCATTCAGGGAAGGTATCCATAAATGTATGCGAGCTCCCGCAGGATACAAGCTCTATATCGGGATCGATCATTTTCATCGCTCGCGCCGTTTCGGCCGCCAGCCGCCCGTATTCCATCGCCGTTTTGTGCCCCGTCTGCCAGGTGCCGTCCAGTTCGTTGCCTAGGCACCAAACCTTGATGCCGTGCGGCTTTGCGTATCCGTGCGAGGCGCGCAAGTCGCTCCAATAGCTGCCCGCCGGGTGGTTGCAATATTCTAATAAATCGAGCGCAGCTTCCGTGCCCCTGGTACCCAGGTTCACGGCCATCATTGGCTCCGCGCCCACACGAGAGCACCACGCGGCGAACTCGTTTGTACCCACTTTGTTGGATTCGAGCATACGCCACGCGAGGTCAAGGCGCGTGGGGCGGGATTCTTGCGGCCCTACGCCATCTTCCCAGCGATATCCGGATACGAAGTTGCCGCCGGGATATCGTATTATTGGGATTTGCAGCTCTTTTACCAAAGCGGCGACGTCCGTACGGAAGCCGTATTCGTCGGCTTTTTCATGGGACGGCTCGTATATGCCCGAATAAACACCCCTTCCGAGATGCTCCACGAACGAGCCGAATACGCGTTTATCGACCGCTCCGATAGAATACGCCTTCTCGATCGTTATGTTCGCTTTTAATGCCATCGAATTCATCTTCTTCCAATGTCGATTTATAGTATTTCTTGGATCGAAAAAAACACCCGATTAACCATTGTGTTTATCATACCCGTCAGTAAGTGCGCCTAGATTTACTTTTGTGTTAATCCGGCCTCTAAGACCGTTCTTGAGTGAGATTACAACTTCAATATATATGCTGCTAGCACCTATGTCAAGGCGTAAATCTAATAAATTTATATAGATTCCTAAATAACATCAGCTGATAAATGTACGAGTTAATCATCCGCACGCATTGTATATATTTGGTTAATCATATTGTTCACTTGGTGATTTGTTGCTGTTCGTTAATATCTGTTTAGATGTTGAGTAACCTCGTGAACATTTGGGTAAGTGATATCACCTGCTTATGACAAAGGAGAAGTTTTACTATAGTTACTCATTTCTTTTCAGTTCTGGCAGGGGGTGGCTTCGGCGATTCCGATTCACGACAGGGCTACCCGCCACAAAGGCGGTGGCCCTACCCGCAACAGCGACGGCTCCGGCAACGGGCTGGGAATCGGTAAGGATGGCGATCCATCGCCGACGTTAACATCTGGCGACAAACACGCGGCGGCTGTTCTAGCCAATCGCGCGCCGTGTACGCAAATCGCCAGCGGAAAAAGCACCGTTGGAACCTTGATGGCAAACGCCGGCACGAAGATGTGGCTCGGAAACCAAGAAGCTTTCAGCGGCGATTATTTTCCGATACAGAATTATATCGTGCGGC
>QMCE01002345.1_pt1 | contig 10663 bp, 5 predicted proteins | sample 1821851 | NCBI WGS metagenome assembly QMCE01 (sample SAMN09453174, study PRJNA476694) | Termite gut metagenome, whole genome shotgun sequencing project. | isolation source: worker | host: Odontotermes sp. | place: South Africa:Pretoria | collected 2016-01-28
GGAAATTAGTCGTGTTTTCCGAATCGCAGGAAACAACCGATTATCTTTCAAAAGAACTGAAAAAAGCAGGTTTCGATAAAATTTTGGTTTGTAGCAGCAAAAACCGCAAGGATATTTTTCCGCTTATTAAAACGAACTTTGATGCAAATCTTAAAAAAGAAATGCAGAAGGATGATTATAATATTGTGATTTCTACCGAAGTATTGGCAGAGGGAGTGAATATGCACCGTGCCAATGTGATTGTGAATTATGATACGCCTTGGAATTCCACACGCCTGATGCAGCGTATCGGGCGTGTAAACCGTATAGGAAGTACAGCAAGAGAAGTACATATTTTCAACTTTTTCCCCACAGCCAAAGTAGAAAATGATATTGAATTACAGAAAAAGGCAATTCTTAAATTACAGGCATTCCACAGTGCATTGGGCGAAGACAGCCAGATTTATTCCGATGAAGAAATTGTAGAGAGTTTCGGACTTTTTGACCATGCAGCACAGGAGGAAAAAGACGAGAAACTGAAAATTTTGCTTGAACTTCGTAAATTCAAAGAGGAAAATCCTGAACTGTTCAAGAAAATCAAAAATATGACCCTCCGTGCTCGCACAGGGAGAGAAAATATAGAACTACACGATACAACTATTGCTTTCATTCGCAGTGAAAAACGAAACTCGTTCTTGTTGATTAAAGAAAACAATGAACCACAGGAACTCACATTTTTACAGGCAGAAGAAATTTACCGAGCCAATAAAGAAGAAAAGTCTGTTCCTCTTACAGATAATCACCATGCGCAAGTAGAAAAAGCAATCGCACTTTTCAAGCAGCAATTAGAAATTGAAAAGCAGTCAGAGCGAACCGTCGTTATCAATAATAGCCCTGCCGAAAAGGTGGCAAACAGTTATCTTGAAGCAATCATTAGTTTGCAACTTGCCAGCAAAGAAGAACAAGAATTATTACTTTTGGCAAAAGAAGCATTGAATTTGGGTAGATTTCAAAAACTTTCAAAGGAAATCAGTAAGTTACAAAAAGGTCTGAAAAAGGTTTCAATGCCGCCGGCCAAACAACTTGATGCAGTAATAGCAATTGCTAAAAAATATCCTTTGAAGGAAAGCGAAGACAAGCAAGAACAGGATGAGACCGATAATAACAATAAATTTGTACCTGAAATAATTATTAGCGAAAGTTTTAACTAAAGGAATAGGTTATGAATCAACAAAATTTACAGCAAGCATACAGTCGCCAAAATTGGCAAAATTGGCTCATGGAAATTTTCGGCACTCAAATACAATTTGAAACGCAAGCCGAAAGTGTCGATGTTGATCATGACAATATAAAATCCATTCAACGTTTTGCCTCTGTGAAACTTGCTGATGGTAAAACCCTTGCTGTCCTTGATATTGAAACACTCGCGGGTATTCAAATTGCACGTAACCGTATAGGTTTACGAAACTTAGTCGAAAAGCTTATCGATCATGCCCGCTATCATGGTATCTTAGCATTTTATCACAGTGACACTTTGGTAGAATATCGAATGTCTTTCATCAGCAGCGAGCCAAAGATAAATGAAGATGGAACTTTCTCCATAGAAAAAACTGCCCCCAAACGATACACCTATGTACTTGGCGAAAACGAAAAAACAAAGACACCTGCTGACCGTCTGAAGATTATTGCTGATAAGCAAGGAAAGGTTACTTTGGAAGATGTGAAAAACGCCTTTTCTGTAGAAATGCTTACCAAAGTTTTTTATAAAGAATTATCGGATTGGTATTTTTGGGCGTTGCAAAATGTGGATTTCCCTGACGACTTGGATAAACAAAAATTATTGAAAATAGATGAAGATAAACGAAACGAGGAGGAGAAGAAATTAACCGAACTTCGTAATTCCACTTCCGTCATTCGCCTGATTACTCGCCTGATGTTCGTGTGGTTTTTGAAGCAGAAAAAATTGATTGCTGATGAACTTTTCGATACGCAAGAACTTGAAAAGATATTGAATTACAGTGATAAAACAGGCAGTACATTCTACAAAGCAATACTCCAAAATCTCTTTTTTGCTACGCTGAATACTGAAATGGGCGAAAAGCGAAAATTTGTCAATCGGCAAAGTGGCATTCAAGGCTTTTACCGCTATGAACGCTTTTTTAAAAACAAAGAACGCTTTATTGAACTCACAAAAGATAAAACACCATTCCTCAATGGTGGGCTATTTGAAAATCTCGATAAAAATGTGGGCGAGGAAAACGAAATACGAATTGACTGTTTCTCAAACAGAATTGATAAAGAACAAATTTTAAAAGTTCCCGATTTTCTATTTTTCGGCGAAGAAAAACAAATAGATTTAAATAAAATCTACGATACAAAAGGTAAAACCTACAAAGTACGCGGGTTAATAGATATTCTAAAAACATATAATTTTACGATTGAAGAAAACACGCTCACTGACATAGAAGTTGCTCTTGACCCCGAACTTTTAGGTAAGGTGTTTGAAAATCTGTTGGCAAGTTTTAATCCCGAAACGCAAACCACCGCTCGCAAGCAAACAGGCTCATTTTACACGCCACGTGAAATTGTGGATTATATGGTGAATGAAAGTTTGGCAGCCTACTTACAAGAAAAAGTTGGCGATGATTGGGAAAGTAATGTGCAGACCATTTCAGCTCTCAATGAAATAAAAATCCTTGACCCCGCTTGTGGTTCAGGCGCATTCCCTATGGGAATTTTACAAAAAATGGTGCAAGTTCTGCAAAAACTTGACCCTAAAAACGAACTTTGGAAACAACGGCAACTTGATATTGCAGGCAAAATAGAAGACGACCAAGCACGGGAAATTGCCATTACTAATATTGAAGAAGCATTTGAAAATAATGCACTCGACTATGGGCGGAAGCTATTCTTGATTGAAAATTCCATTTTTGGCATTGATATTCAGCCGATAGCCGTACAAATTTCAAAATTACGATTTTTTATCTCCTTGATTTGTGAGCAAACGCCCAATCCCCAAAAACCGAATTTAGGCATACGCCCTTTACCCAACTTGGAAACCAAATTTGTAGCGGCAAATACACTGGTAGCACTTGACAAACCGAAACAGAGAGTGTTAGGAATGGATGTAGTAGAGCCGCTCGAAAAAGAACTTGCCGAAGTACGACATAAACATTTCAGCGCACGAACACCTGAAACCAAGCGTAAATACCGTGAAAAAGACAGTAAACTACGCACGCAAATAGCCGAGAAACTGAAAGAAATCGGATTTAATAACAACACTGCCGAAAACATTGCCAAGTGGAATCCTTATGACCAAAGCGAATACGCAAGATGGTTTGATACAGAATGGATGTTTGATGTAAAAAAAGGATTTGATATTGTGATTGGAAATCCACCATGGGTATCCTTAAAAGGGAAACAAGGTGTTACAGAAATAAAACGGAATAATTTGAATGTATTGCTGCAACAATACAATGATGCCAATACATATATGCCAAATTTATTTGAATTCTTCATTCTATTCTCATTAAAAACAATAATAAAAGGGGGTATTCTTACATTTATTGTTCCGGATAGAATGGGCTTTAATATTGCTTTTTCTGCATTAAGAAAAAAAATATTATCAGAATTTAGATTGCTTGAAATTATCTATAAGTGGAAATTTGAAATGATAATCGCCGACACCATGACTTTTATCGTAAAAAAAGAAAAAAATGACGATTACTCATTTAAAATAAAAACAAGACCTGAAAATCCAAGACTATTTTATTCAAAAAAGGAAATTTTGCGAACGCAATTATCTGAATTTAGGGGATTTGACAATGAGGCAATTCAAAACTTGGTAAATAAAATAATACATCAAGGAAAACCTTTATCAGATTATTGTAAATCAACTTCTGGATTTGGTGGAAAGTCGGATTTGATTACAGATATTAGAATTAATGAGAAGCAAATCGAAGTAGTTAAGGGTCGGAGTATTGCAAAATTTTGTTTGCAAACAAAATATTTTTTTGAATTTCGAGATGAAAATATTACAGGGAGAACTCGTGATGAAACCAAATTAGGGAAAAAGGAAAAAATATTATTGAGGAAAACAGGTTCAGAAATAATTGCGACATATGATAATACCGCTATTTATCCTGAGCAATCCTTATATTTTTTATATGATTTTAAAAATGATCCATTATTCTTGCTTGGTATACTAAATTCAAGATTGATTAATTGGTTTTATTGTAATCGTTTAATAACAAATGAAGATAGTACTCCACAATTGAAAAATATTGATTTAGACAATATACCTATTCCTTCGTCTTCAAAGGATCAACAGCCGATAATTTTGCTTGTAGATTATATTCTTTATCTAAAAAGCGCAAATAATTCCCCTGTTTCAGACATAGTGAATAATGAAATAATAGCTTCCTATTTCGAGAAAGTGATAGATGCTTGTGTGTATGAACTCTATTTTGAAGAAGAAATCAAATCAGCGCAAGTAGATGTTTTGGAACTCATCGGTAAGTCGCTCAATAAAGTATCGTCATTGCCAATCGAACAGCAAATACTTCGCCTGTTTGAAGAATGGAATGATTATAGAAACGAAGTCCGCAACCGTATCATTTTGCAGGAAACAAGAAGTGCAAGCGTTGCACAGATTGTAAAATCAGCAAATTTGTAAACTATGAAAAAGATTGATAAAATACGGATTAAGAATTTCAAAGCATTTCCCGAGTTGCAAGAATTTGATTTGAAAGGGAAAAATTTGCTTGTTTATGGAAATAATGGTTCCGGCAAATCTTCGCTGTATTGGGCTTTATACACTTTATTGCAGAGCAGCGAAAAATCTGTAGCACGAGTGAATGATTATTTTGCAGTATATGATGAAGCAAATGAGAAAACGTTTCAAAGTTTACGCAATATCTTTTCAGCAGAGATAGAATCATTTCTCGAAATTGAATTGCAGGGTGAGCCTCCAATTAGAATAGAAAAGGATAATATTGTTAATACTCAAACCGCAATCGTAAAAGAGGCAAACAAAGCAAGTGATTTTATCAATTACAAATTATTGCATAATTTTTATAATTCAACACATAAGCAGCAACTAAATTTATGGAAAGTATTTGAAAGAGATGTTTTTCCGTATCTTTCTGATAGTAGTAAAACCTTTTCGGATAGGTTAGAGGATATAAAAACAAATGTTCAATACGATGGCAGGACACGAGGATATTCTGCGCTCTTATCAAAAATAGTGTCATTTAACACCAAAGTAGAAGAATTGCTTGTGAAAATTACAATGCAGGCAAACAAAGTACTAAAAGAAAAATTTGACACACAAGATGTTCTAATTAAATTAGAATATGTAGAAAAATTAGCATGGTCAAAAGATTTTAATGAGCCTTGTATAAAGATGTTCATTGAGGTTGAAAAGAGTGGTGTTTTCGTGTCGAATCATAGACCACAATCTTTCTTGAACGAAGCAGCATTAACTCGAATTGCTATATCTGTTCGACTTGGTGCTTTGCTCACTCGCCTTGCAAGTAGTGAATGGAAGATTTTGGTTTTAGACGATATGCTTATCAGTTTAGATATGTCGAACAGGATGATAGTATCGAAAATAATTTTGGAAGATAGCGATTTGCAGGACTTTCAAAAAATCATTCTTACGCATGACAAAGGTTTCTTTGATATATTGAAATCAAAAACAGATTCTTCCGAGTGGGAGTATTTGGAATTTCATAAAGACGAAAAAAGGATTGACTCAAAACCGCAAATTAAAATCAATAAAACAGAATTAGAAAAAGCAAAGGAGTTCCTTCGAGAGAATGAATTTGATGCTTGTGCCAACTATTTGCGAAAAGAAGCGGAGATTATTCTAAAGCGCTATTTAAATAAAGAATTGAATAATCAGTTTGAAACATTATCAAATTTGATAGGACAAGTCAAAAATAAAATTGAATCCGAACGACTTGCAAGATTTAATAAATTGTTTCAAAAGGGAACTTTGCCATTAGAAAAATTGAAAACAGATTTAGATGCAGATGCAACATTGACACCCGATGTGAAAGGACAATTGCAAACAGTCAGAAGTCATTTGGTGAATTTTTTGATACAGCAAAGCGAACAGGAAGTCAAAGTGTCAAAATTGCTTGAAGAATTAAAAACAATAAAAGACAGAATTTTAAACCCGGGTTCTCATAGGACATCAATGCCATATTATGAACAAGAATTGAAAGATGCAATACAAATTGTTGAGCAACTTCATACATTGTTGAATCCTACTCCATAAAAAAATGAACGATATGAGTAGATTAAGTGAAACATTGGATAGATTATTTGTTCAATCGAGAGGCGAAATAAATTCCAGAATTGAACAAGTTTCCTTTTGCGTTGATATATCTGATACGCAAGCAAAAGCATATTGCCATTGCCTTAAGATTGATGCTAATGGTAATCTACGCCTTAAAGACTTAATTGATTTCATTGATGATAAAATAGTTGAATATGCTATTCCTAAAAAAGAAATTGATGATGCAAAAAAATATTTTAATGAAACAGGTTCGCCATTAAAAATAAATGCCCTTAGAAAGAAATCGGAAAATCTTTTTACTGATTTAGAAAAAACAGGGGAAGGAGGGGAAATATTATTGTATATTCTTATTCAAGAATTTCTCAAATTTCCACAACTGATAAGTAAAATGTCATTGAAAACGTCAGGACAATTACATTATCAAGGAGCTGATGGAATACACGTCAAATATGATACAGCTACAAATTGCCTGAATTTATATTGGGCAGAAGCGAAAATGTATCAAGACTTAAACACTGCAATAACAAATTGTTTTGACAGCCTAAAAGGTTTTTTGTTAGATCCGCAAGGTTGTGACTCGACCCAAGAAAGAGATATACAATTAATTACAGGCAATATTCAAGCAAACATAAACGATGCAGAGTTAGAAGACCTGTTAGTTGGATATTTTGATAAAGATAATGACCTTTCAAACAAAGTTGTGTATAAGGGAGTTTGTTTTATTGGTTTCGACTATGATAAATATCCGTCAGTGAGTGATTTGTCAAAGAATACAGAAGATATTAAAAATGCAATTATTGCAGAACACGAGAGGTGGTACAGCGCATTAAGTAGCAAAATTAAATCTCATACAAGTCTTGAAACTAAGGAAATACATATTTTCTTAATGCCATTCCGTTCAGTAGCAGAATTTAGAGAGTATTACTTAAAAACAATAAAATGATTGCCGACAAAATATATAATTTGGATAGTTTCAAACGACAATACGAAGCATTACTCGTATTGTCAGTTTGTGATACAATTCCACAATTATTTTGGGAACAAGATAGGCAATCATTGTTGGACAAAATTGATTGGAATAATATGTTAGGCATTGCTTCTATATTATGCTATTCTTCAAATAGCCAACATTTAGATGCCGCGTTACGAATTGCTCAAACTTGCTTAATACAAGAAAATTGTACGGAAAATCAAAAAAACGCCTCTGCGTTCGTATTGGATGCTTTGACAAACAAACCTTCTATCAAAATGGCGATACAGAAACAGTATCTCAATGATAATTATAAAGACAATTACCCTCTAATGCTTAAATTCCAACAATATCAATCTGATTTTGACCACACTATTTTTATACAGGGCCAATTACTATCTTTAAACAGATTTCAAAAAGAAGTTTATGAAGCTCATAAAAATAATGAAACAATTAGCATTTCCGCACCGACTTCTGCTGGTAAATCATATATTTTATGTGCTATTTTGCTTGAAGAATTATTAGTCGGACATAAAAATATTGTCTATGTAGTGCCGACCAGAGCATTGATAAGTCAAGTAGAATCAGATTTAAGAAAACTTGTGAAAAGTTATCAATTAGAATCAACCGTAAATATAACAACAGTCCCGCCACAAGAGGATTTTGACCAAAATAAATCAAATGTTTTTGTTTTCACACAAGAAAGGTTGCATTGGTTTTTAATTAGCAATAATAATGTGCCAATTCATTTACTTGTTATTGATGAGGCGCATAAAATTGAAGACGGGAATAGGGGTATCTTATTGCAACAGAAGTTAGAAGAAGTCGTACAACATAATCCATATGTTAAGGTTTATTTTTCAAGTCCATTTACTTCTAATCCTGAGATTTTACTCGAAAATGTTTTGAATAATAGCAGAAAAGAAAAGATAAATACGCAATTCGTTTCTGTCAATCAAAATCTGATTTATACTTCGCAAATTCCTCGAAAATCAAAAGAGTGGCAATTGAATATATGCACTATTAATAAATCTATTCCAATTGGGAAACTTGTTTTATCGGATAGACCGACAAGCGAATTACACAAAATAGTTCATATTGCAGAACGTTTTTCAGACGAAAGCGGTAGTTTAATTTATAGTAATGGTGCAGCCGAAGCAGAAAAGATAGCATTACTCCTTTTTGATCTTTTAAGTACGCAAACGACATGTTTAGAAATAAACGAATTGATTCAATTGGTAAAGAAAACGGTGCATAATGAATATGCCCTTGCCAAAGTGCTTCAAAAAGGTGTTGCTTTTCATTACGGCAATATGCCATTACTAATACGGCAGGAAATAGAAAAATTATTTTCCGAAGGAAAAATAAAATATCTTGTTTGTACCTCAACATTGTTGGAGGGAGTTAATTTGCCTGCAAAATCTATTTTCATAAGAAAGCCAACACGAGGCCGAAATAATCCCCTTAATCAAAATGATTTTTGGAATTTGGCAGGCAGAGCAGGAAGATGGGGAAAAGAATTTAGTGGGAATATTGTTTGTATTGAGCCTACGGATTGGGATATTCAACCTGAACCCAATAAGTCTAAACAAGAAATCAAACGAGCCATAAATATTATAGAGGAAAAAGGTGATGAACTTTTGACTTTTATTCGCAGTGGAGCCCCACGAAGCGAAGCAAATAAGAAAGGAGGGCAAGACTTAGAATTTGCTTTTGGTTATTTTTATATAAAACACATTCTGAATAAAGAAGCAACCCCCTCAAGCTCATTTTATAATGAATTGTTACAGGAACTTACAGAAGTATCCCCAAAAGTTCAATTACCCGATTATATTATCAAAAGGAATCCCGGTATTTCGCCCCTTGCACAGCAAACATTGTTTGATTATTTCGGGAATAATACAGACAGGATTGAAGAATTAATACCTGTTTATCCAAATGACACTACTGCATTTGATGAATATATGAAGTTGGTAGGACGCATTGGAAAAACAATATCAGATTATCCTTCTATCCTAAATGCTTCTCGTTCAATTCTACTAATAAATTGGATGACAGGAAAACCATTGTCATATCTTATCAGTCAAAGTTATAAGTCTTATCAGAATAATCCAAAGTATAAGAATATAAAAACACTTCCTGTTGTGATCAGGGAAGTTATGGAAAATGTTGAAACTTTTGTGAGGTTCAGATTTGCAAAAGATTCAAGTTGTTATATTGACATTCTTCGATATTTTTTGGAATTACATAACCGGCAAGATTTAGTAGATAACATCCCACAATTAAGCCTGTGGTTAGAATTTGGAGTTTCACAAAAAACTCACCTTTCTTTATTGTCATTAGGGTTAAGTCGTAACACGGTTATAGAATTAACGACTTACATTACTCGCACGGAAATGTCAAAAGAAGAAAGTTTAAATTGGTTGAGAGAACAAAATTTAGAACAATTAGATTTGTCGCCAATTATTAAAGAAGATATTAAAAAGGTATTGTAAAAACTAAGCATATCAAGTAATATGAATGTATCTGTTTACACCATCAGCCCCCATGCCATCGACCTTGTAGCAAAGATTGCCGAAAAGGTTGGTAAGTTGAAAGATTTAGGCGAATACAGCCGTAATTTGCGGTTGCGTTTCTATTCAGTCGTCTTTGGCGATTGAGAACAATATGTTTACGATGCAAATTCAGAAATTTCCATTTGCAAAATTACCAATATAAATACCGATAACAGTTATGTCCGAACAACGAAATAGAATATCCACTGCCGAACAGATAAGGCAACTCATCCCGCAAGGTGAAACCACCACAGTTCAATTCAAACTTCGGTCGGAGGATGCCTATAAGATGGGCGTGGAAATGGTTGCTTTCAGTAATACACAAGGTGGTGTATTGTTCATTGGCATAAATGATAAGACTGGAATCATCTCTGGCTTGTCATTCGAGGAAATACAGCAAACGAATGCACTTCTTGTGAATGCTGCATCTGAAAATGTGAAGCCTGCCATCGTCATCACCACCGAAACGGTAAATGTAGATGGACAAAACATTATCGTTGCAACCATTCCCAAAGGCAAGGACAAACCATACAAAGACAATAAAGGTATTATATGGGTGAAGAACGGTTCGGACAAGCGCAAGGTCTTTTCTAATTCCGAATTGCGTGTGATGATGCAGAGTTGCGGTAACCTTTCACTCAAAAACTTCCTTTATGAACGATACACCGAAGAATGCCAAAAAGCAGGTATTACCAATGGCACGGTTTTAGACCGGAATATGGATGAAATCGTTCAGGCGATAGACAAAAACTTCACGATTGAAAAACTGCTACAAAATCTGCAATTAATGGATGTACAAGAACAACTTACGTTGTCAGGACTTCTATTATTAGGCAAAAGTATTCAACGATATAG
>QMCE01003230.1_pt1 | contig 10662 bp, 10 predicted proteins | sample 1821851 | NCBI WGS metagenome assembly QMCE01 (sample SAMN09453174, study PRJNA476694) | Termite gut metagenome, whole genome shotgun sequencing project. | isolation source: worker | host: Odontotermes sp. | place: South Africa:Pretoria | collected 2016-01-28
CCTAATCGACGAAGTCCGGGAACACGGGTTCAAGCGCGGCGTACAGGCGATCGAAGAGCTTCTTGCGGGAGCGGTGGATCTTCACATGCTCCGGATTCGGCCTCACCGTGTCGACGATGCGGAAGAAGGAGTTCACCACCGAGAAATCCTTGTATATCCCCGATCCGACCCCGGCGATGATCGCCGCGCCGATGGAGGTCGCTTCTTCGAGGTAGTTGGGGATGTCGACGTCGACTTCGTAGACATCGGCCATGATCTGCCGCCACAACGCGCCCTTCGCGCCGCCGCCGATGACCGAGAGCCGGTCGATGGCCATGCCTTGCGCCCGGAAGATGTTCAGGATGACGGCCAGATTCATGGACACGCCTTCGAGGACCGAGCGGACGAGGTGGCCGCGCGTGTGCGCCATCGTCAGGCCGATGAAGCCGCCGCGCGCCAGCGGATTCCACCTGGGCGTCCGTTCGCCCAGGAGATAGGGGAGGAAGACAAGACCGTCGCACCCCGGAGGGGCGGAGGCGGCGGTTGCGTTCATCGCCTCGTAGGGGCTTTGTCCGGCGGCTTCGGCCCGGGCGGTTTCCTCGTGGCAGAGCTCCCGTTTCAGCCAGGCGTAGGACCCGGCCGCCGTCTGCATCGTCCCGGTGGGGTGGAAGGCGCCGGGAACAGCGTGCGCCCAGGTGAAGGTGCGCTGCTGCGGGTCGTAGATCGGCTCCGTCGACGTGGTGGCTATCCACGAGGACGATCCCAGGTAGTTGTAGGTCAGCCCCGGCGCGACCGATCCGGCCCCGACGCCGGCGGCCATGCCGTCTCCGGCGCCGGCGACGACGGGGATGCCCGGGCGGAGTCCGATGGCGTCGGCGGCTTCGCGGGTCAGTTCGCCCACGACGCCGATGGAGGGGATGATCTCCGGCAGCATCTCCCGCTCGATTCCGGCCGCGGCGACGAGTTCGTCCGACCAGTCCCCCGCGACGAGATCGTAGAGGTTGGTGCTGGAGGCGTCGGTGGGTTCGGCGATCATGCGTCCGGTGAGGCGGAAGGTGATGTAATCCTTGGCGTTCAGCATCCGGTGGGTTTTCTTATAGAGTTCCGGCTGGTTGTCGCGGACCCACATGAGTTTGGCCGCGCCGTAGGAGGCGCTGGCGCGGTGGCCGGTGACGCGGTAGATCTCGTCCGCGCCGCCCTTTTCCCGGAACGCCTGTTCCTGCGCGGTGGAGCGCTGATCGGAGTAGAGGATGTGCGGCCGCAGGGGGACGCCATGCCTGTCGACGCAGAGGCAGCCCATCATCTGCCCGCTGAAGGAGATGGCCGCGACGCGCGAGGGGTCGTGGCTGGCCATGAGCGTTTGCGTGGTCGCGCGGACGGATTCCCACCAGTGCTCGGGGTTTTGCTCGACGCGGCCGCCGGGCGCGTAGGCGGTGGGATAGGCGTGGGAGGCGCTGTCGATCAGGCGGCCGTCCTCGCTGAAGATGGTGGCTTTGTTGCCGGTGGTTCCCAGATCGTGCGCCAGCAGCAGCTTGCCCATGCGCTCTCCTATGAAAAAAACAAGCCTCTCGTCATGATGCGCCAGCAGCGCGTTTGAAACACCACGGGCGTATGCAGGGGCGGAGCAACTATGTTGCCTCCTATGAAAAAAAACAAGCCTCTCGTCATGATGCGCCAGTAGCGCGTTTGAAACGCCACGGGCGTATGCAGGGGCGGAGCAACTATGTTGCCTCCCGTTTCAGGATAATGTGTCCACGATGTTCCGCGCCGCGCGTTCGGCGGCCCGCATGACGCTCTCGGCGGTGAAGCCGCCGATATGGCTGGTGCAGACGACGCGCGGGTGCGCGGTGAGCGGCGTTTGCCCGGGCGGTTCGGCGGCGAAGGCGTCGACGCCGTAGCCCAGGAGCCGGCCGTCGTCCAGAGCGGCGAGGACGGCGCGTTCATCGACGGCGGAAGCGCGGGCGGTGTTGACGAGGATGGCGTTCCGCTTGACGCGGCCGAGGAAGGCCGCGTCGACGAACGGCGCGTCGCCGCCGGGGATGTGGACGCTGACGACGTCGGCGATCCGCGCCAGCTCCTCCGCTTCCACGTAGCGGAACCGCTCCGGCCGGAAGGCGGCGTCGGGATAGAGATCGCAGCCGACGACGTTCATGCCGATGCCCAGCGCCATGCGCGTCAGCATCCGCCCGATCTGCCCCGTGCCCACGACGCCCAGGGTCGCGCCGTCGAGTTCGACGCCCTGACGCCGCTCCCAGCCGCCCGCCTTGATGGAGGCGTCGCAGGCCGGGATGTTCCGGGCGACGGCGAAGATCAGGGCGAGGGCGAGTTCGGCGACGCCCCGGGCGTTCGCCCCCGGGGTGCTGGCGACGGCGATGCCCCGCGCGGTCGCGGCGTCGATATCGACGTTGTCGACGCCGACGCCGTTCCGGCTGATGATTTCCAGATCGGGCGCGGCGTCCATGATGTCGGCGGTGATTTGCTCGACGCCGGCGAGCCAGCCCCGGCACCCGGGAAGGGCTGCCTTGAGGGCGGCCGCGTCCGGCATGACGCCGGGACAGGGGATGACGATGTCGAAGCCCGCGTCGCGCAGGGGGGCGAGCGCGGGATGGTCCGCTGTCTTGAGCGAACGTGGCGTGACGAGAATCCGGGTCATTTCATGCCTCCAGGAAAAGCGATAGTATACCAGGCGGAGAGGAGAGAGGCAAAGGGGCTGCCAGAAAAAGCGCCTGCGACGGGTTTGCAGCCGCCATCGCCCGATCCGCTGTTCAAAAAAGATGTTACGCTGACTCAAACCCTGCCCGGCCGCGCCGTTTTCCAGCGCCGGTTCTCCACGCCCTTGACAGAACAGCGAAAAAATTGCACATATCGGGAAACAGCCTGGAGCGTGCGTTTCACATTTCACGCAACCGCCTTACTCAAAAACCTCATTCCGAGTGAACAAGGACTTCAATGGACAGCAAGGAAATGCGCGCGCGTCTCGCGGCTTCGGCCGCATCCGGGCAGCCTTTTTGGGGGAGCGTCGTTTCCGGCCCAGGCGATGCGGCAAGAGCGGGCCGGCGCGGCGCGTCGTGGGCGACGGTGAGCCACGCCGGCGCCCTCGACCCGAACATCCCCGCCTCGGCGATCGGGCTCCTGCCCTATGCCGACGCCAACGCGGAAGTGCTGGAGCGCCGCCTGCTGGCGGATGAATGGGACATGCCGGTGTTTGCCGGGGTATTCGCGTCGGATCAGTTCAGCACGTTCGAGGCGCTGTTGCCGGCGTTGCGCCGGGCCGGTTTCGCGGGGGTGCAGAATTTCCCGTCCGTCGGCCTGGCGGAGGGGACGTTCAACGCGTTTCTGCGGGAAACAGGCATGGATTACGATCGCGAAATCGCGATGGCGAAGACGGCGCACGCTCTGGATTTTTTCGTGTCCGCGCTTGTTTTCACGCCGGGGCAGGCGGAGGCGATGGCGGCGGCCGGGGCCGACATGCTGGTGTTCCACCCCGGCGTCAACGCCGACGGCGAATACCGCGGCCGCGCCGCCGGCACGCTGGCTCGCCTGGCCGACGTCGCCGCCGCCGCCCGCGAGAGTTCGCCCGGCATTCTTCTGGCGCGGATGGCGTTCGAGCGCGAGGACGCTCCCGCCGTCCCGGACGACGTCCCCCACGGCATCCAGTACGACAGGATCATTGAGTAGCGGAGATTGCTCCCCATGCGGCAGGAAGTGAACGAGACATTCCACGACATCATCGCCTCGGGCGCGAAGCTGATCGGCGCGGCGGTCGGATCGGGCATGGCCGCCCGGCATCTTCTCGCCGGCGGCGCGGATTTCGTCCTGATAGCGACCGGCGGCCGTTTCCGCATCGCCGGCATTCCCTCCTGCGGCGCCTACACGCCGATGGCGAACGCCAACCGTCTCATCCTCGACACCGCCCTCCGCGAGGTTCTGCCCCGCGCCGGCGGCAAACCGGTCATCGTCGGCCTCTGCCCCACCGATCCGGCGAGCGATCTCGACGATCTCCTCGCGCGGATCAAGGCGGCCGGCGCCCACGGCGTCAACAATTTCCCGTCGATGGGATTCTACGACGGAGCGCTCCGGCGTCTTTTCGAGCGCTCCGGCTACGGCTACGGCCGCGAGGCCGCCTTCACCGCCAAGGCGGCGGCGGCGGGGCTGTTCACCCTGCCTTTCGTGTACGGGGAGGACGACGCCCGCCGCATGGCCGAAGCCGGGGCCGACGCGATATGCGCCAACCTCAACCTGCCCGTGGGCGCGTCCTCCCCCGGCTTCGCCCCGGTGTCGATCGCCGACGCCTCCTTCGCCTGCGAGAAGATGTTCGCCGCGGCCATGAAGGTCAACCCCGACATCATCCGGCTGTTCTACTGCGCCGGCCCCATTTCCACGCCGGAGGACATCGACGCCGTCCTCCAGAACACGGGGGCCGACGGCTACATGGGCGGCTCCGTGATGGAGCGCATCCCGACGGCGGCGGCGATGGAGGAGATCAGCTCGCAATACAAGAAAATCATCCACCTCAGCCACGAGAACAAGACCCTCCGCCGCGAACTCATCCGCAAAAAGGGCTTCGACGAAATCGTCGGCCAAAGCACGATCATGCAGGACATGTACGACGTGGTGAACAAGGTCGCGGACAAGGATATCGGCATCCTCATCACCGGCGAGAGCGGCACCGGCAAGGAACTTGTGGTGAAGGCCATCCACTACAACAGCCGCCGCGCCGACCGCCCGTTCATCAAGGTGAACTGCGCCGCCATCCCCGAGGCGCTGCTCGAAAGCGAATTGTTCGGCCATGCCAAGGGCGCGTTCACCGGCGCGATGGAGGACAGGATGGGGCTGTTCCAGCTTGCCGACAAAGGCACCCTGTTCCTCGACGAAATCGGCGAAATGAGCCTCGGCACCCAGGCCAAGCTCCTGCGCGTCATCCAGCAGCGCGAACTGCGGCGCATCGGCTCCGACCGGGTCATCAAGCTGGACTTCCGCCTCATCGCCGCCACCAACGTCAACCTCCGCGAGCGCGTGGCGCAGGGCCGTTTCCGCGAAGACCTCTACTACCGCCTGAACGTCGTCTCCATCCACACCCCGGCGCTCCGGACCCACAAGGAGGATATCCCGGTCCTCGTCTCGCACTTCCTCCGCCGCATCGCGGACAAACTGGAGCAACCCCGCTGCCGCCTGGATCAGGAAGCGTTCGACGCGCTCCAGAACCACGACTGGCCCGGCAACGTGCGCGAACTTGAGCACGCGCTGGAAAGCGCCTCGGTGCTGTGCTCCGATTATTTCATCCAGCGCCGCCATCTGCCGGCGGCGGTCCGCGGCCTTGAGGCCGCGCCCGTCCCTCCCGCGCCGCGCGACAGCGCCCGCGTCTTCGCGGACGACGTCGCCGCCGCACCGCGCGTCGCCCCGCCCGGCGCGTCGCGCGCGCCGGGCGACGAGGAGGGCAGCATCCGCGCCGCGCTTGCCGGTTGCGGCTGGCGGCGCGAACAGGCGGCGGCGGTTCTCGGCATCTCGCGCAAGACCCTGTACAACAAAATGCAGCGGTACGGCATCACCAGCGGGTGATTACCCAAATAAGGCAAACATTCCTTTATTGCCCATTTCGGGCAATCGCGATGCCACGCCGTGCGCCCATTCCCTTCCTCCGCTGCCGGCGCGGTAAAAAGCGTAGGCTCCACAATGCGTTTGGTTGTCATAGATTACGCTGCGCTCAGTGCGATGCGACGCCATTGCCTATCGAATGGCAATGAAGTTGCTATGTGTGCTCAACGGCTATAGGCACGCTTTTCGTGCACACATACACTCACTCGCAGGAGCCTCCCAATGCCGAATTCCTACCACCCCCGCACTGAACCCACAATGTACTTCATCGGCGTCACCACCGGCAAATCCTCCATCATGAAGGTGTTCCCCAAGTGGGCGGAATACCTGGGCATACGCGCCACCATCGAAGGCTTCGACTTTCCCCAGCACGACAACCCGGAGCGCTACCGCGAGGTCGTCTCGTTCATCAAAAACGATCCCATGTCCCAGGGCGCCCTCGTCACCACGCATAAACTCGATCTTCTCAAAGCCAGCCGCGACATGTTCGACATGCTCGACCCCTATGCCGGGACCCTGGACGAAATCAGCTCCATCTCCAAGCGGCGGGGAGCGCTGTGCGGCCACGCGAAGGATCCCATCACCAGCGGCCTCGCCCTTGAGCGCATCGTCCCGGACGGCTACTGGCGCGACGCCGGCGCGGATCTCCTCCTGCTCGGCGCCGGCGGCTCCTGCCTCGCCCTCACCATGTACCTGAAGGAAAAGAAGGACAGGGGCGGCGACGTCCCCGCCCGCATCATCGTGAACAACCGCAGCCAGCCGCGCCTCGACGACATGAAGAACATCCACCGCCATATCGGCATGAATATTCCCGTCGAATACAACCTCTGCCCCGCCCCCGCCATGAACGACGCCGTCGTCGCCTCGCTGAAACCGGGCTCGATGGTCGTCAACGGGACCGGCCTGGGCAAGGACGGTCCCGGCTCCCCCCTCACCGACGCCGTCCAGTTCCCGGAAAACGGACAGGTGTGGGAATTCAATTACCGGGGCGATCTGGTCTTTCTCGAACAGGCCAAAGCGCAGGAGAAGGCGAAGAATCTTCATATCGTCGACGGCTGGGAGTATTTCATTTACGGCTGGACCCGCGTCGTCGCCGAAGTCTTCGATATCGACATTCCGGTTTCTGGTCCCGGCTTCGACGACATCTCCCGCCTCGCCGCCGAAACCCGGTGAGAAAGGGCGACCGTGGCCGCGATTGAAGCGAAACCGGAAAGGGTGGCGGGGCCGCTGTTCGAGCGCCTCGCGCGCGTCCCCCAACGGGGAGCGATCACGCTGTTCTGGCTGGGCCAGGCCGGGTTCGCCCTGCGCTCGGCGGCGGGTCTGGCGGTGATCGATCCGTATCTTTCCAACTCGTTGGCGGAAAAATACCGGGACGCCCACTTCAAGCACAAGCGGATGATGCCGGCGCCCATAGAGCCGGACGAAATGCGCGGCGTCGATCTTCTTCTCGCCACGCACGCGCATTCGGATCATCTCGATCCCGGGGGCGTCGGGAACATCATGGCCCTCAATCCCGACTGCCGCCTGGTCTGCCCCGCCCGTGTCCGCCCCGTCGCGCTGGAGCGGGGGGCGGATCCGGACCGGACCGTGGGGATGAAGACGCTGGAGACGCGCCGTTTCGGACAGATTTCGCTGGAGCTCCTCCCGTCGGCGCACGAAAGCGTGGACATCGACGCTGCGGGGGACACGCTCTTCGGCGGGTTCGTCATCGTCATGGAAGGCGTGCGCGTCTACCATGCCGGCGACTGCGTGTCGTTCGACGGCCTGGCCGCGATGCTCCGGGATCGCAAGGTGGACATGGCCCTGTTGCCGGTCAACGGCCGCGACGAAGAACGGCGGTCGCGGGGAGTGCCGGGCAATTTCACCGTCCAGGAAGCGGCTGAATTGTGCCTGGAAGCCGGAATAGGGATGCTGATTCCCCATCATTTCGGCATGTTCGACTTCAATACCGTCGCGCCGGAGATCATCCGTTCCGTTCTGGAATCATACCGGCCGAGGAATCTTCGCTGGCGCCTTCCGGACGTTGGCGAATGCCTGTCCGTCTTCGCAAAGTAACCAATCGGAGAACACCCATGTACAGTGAAACGCAGGTCAGGACGGCGGAGGCGTTGCGCGCCGCCGGCATTATTCCCGTGCTGGTCATAGAGGACGTCGACGAGGGATTGAAGCTGTGCGAGGCGCTGCTGGCGGGCGGGTTGCGGGCGCTGGAAATCACCTACCGCACCAAGGCCGCGCCGGACATGATCCGCGAGGCGCGGAAGCGTTTCCCCGACGCGCTCCTGGGGGCGGGCACCATTCTCCGCAAAGACCACCTGAAACAGGCGTTTGATTTCGGCGCCTCGTTCGGCGTGGCGCCCGGGTTCAATCCCGCGATTGTGGAAGCGGCGGCGGCGGCGGACTATCCGTTCAGCCCCGGCGTGTCGACGCCGTCCGAGGTGGAGCAGGCGCATGAGTTGGGCGTGCGCTTCATGAAATTCTTCCCGGCGGAGGCGCTCGGCGGCGCCGCGATGCTGGGCGCGATCATCGCCCCGTACAAGCATCTGGGGATTTCCTTCATGCCCACCGGCGGCGTGAACCCCGGCAACGCGGCCGACTATCTGGCCCTGCCCCAGGTCGCGGCGGTCGGCGGCACCTGGCTTGGCAAGGCGTCCGACGTCAAGGCGGGCAAGTGGCCGGACATCGAAGCCGACGCCCGCGAAGCGGTGGCGCTGCTGGCGAAAATACGGGCAACGACCGGAGCGCGGTGAAGCGCGGGTCTCCCCGATGGAAGCGGCCGCGGACAAGGCATTGTCCGCGGTTGTTTGGCAATATGCAACTGTAGTCCTAACGATCGGCCGGGGAAGCGGTCAGCCCGGCGGCGATATTTCTCACCAGGGGTTTGGCGTGATCGTAGAATTTCCGCCACCCCGCGCAGAGATAGTTCACCGGCGCTCCCCCCTCCGCCGGAACGAGAAAACGGTGGCGCGGACATTGCCCCCAGCACAGCAGGCCGTGCGGACACCGGAGACACCGCTCCGGCAGCGTCTCCCGCTTGCCCAGCCCGAACGCCATCTGCCGCTCGGAAAACGCCATCTCCCCGAGGGTGAATTCGTCAACGCCGCCGAGGCGGTACTCGGGATAAACGTAATGATCGCACGAATACGCGGAGCCGTCCCGCTCCACCGCGAGGCCCTTGCCGCAGATGGGGCCGGTCGGGCAAATCTGCGCCGGCAGCCGCAGCGTCTGCGCCACCGCCGTCTCGAACCAGTTCACCAACACCCGCCCCAGATCCCGTTCGGCCCAGAGATCGAACGCCCGGCAGAGATGTTCGCGCGGCAACTCTTCCTCCCGCCAGAAATGCGGCGCTGTCGTGGCGAACCATGTCGGCTCCACGCAGGGATTGAACTGGATATAGTCAGCGCCTAATTCTTCGGTGAGAAAACAATAGACCGCATCCGGATGGCGGCTGTTTTCCCGGTTGACGGTGGCGAGGATGGAAAAGGGAATGCCGTGCGCGACGAGACGGGCGTGCGCCGCCATGACCTTCGCGAACGTCGGCTTGCCCGACGCGTCCCGCCGGTAGCGGTCGTGGAGCGCTTCCGGCCCGTCCACCGAAAGCCCGACGCGGAATTCGTGTCGCTTGAGAAACGCCGCCCAGTCATCGTCCAGCAGGACGCCGTTGGTCTGCAAGGTGTTGGCGACGCGTCTCTCCGGAGGCGCATACTTCTGTTGCAGCGCCACCGCCCGCTCGAAAAAACCGATGCCCAGCAGCGTCGGCTCGCCGCCCTGCCAGGAAAAGACGACCTCGTCGGCGCCGTTCCCTTCGATATACTGCGATATGACCCGTTCCAGCATGTCGGGCGGCATGGACGGCGCTGGTTCCTGCCCGAGCAATGCGCCCTTGTGGAGATAATAGCAATAGTCGCAGGCAAGATTGCAGGCGGAGCCGCCCGGTTTGATCATGAGGTGAAACCGCCGCCGCCCGCCGTCCGGCCGGACGGCGAGAGGCGACAGACGCATGGGAATGGTTGTGCTTTTTTTCATGAGTTGCTTTCATTACAGGGGATAGGGAATTGAGAAAATCGGCGGCGGCGGAAAGAAATGCCGAAACGGTGGTGTGAGCAGCCTTGATTTAGAGCATTTTCGCCAGCATTGCCGCCATCTGTTCCGGCGGCTCGACGCGGCCGCCGGCAATCCACGCCAAAAACACGCTGATCAAGCCGCCATCGCAAAACAGCGCGGCGTACCGGTCGATCTTTCTTCCCAATTTCCCGGCAAGAAGAGCATCGACCTCCACGAAATAGCGGTTGTCCGCCGCAAACGCCAAATGCAACAGCCCGTCGCGACGCAGCGCGTTGATGAAGACGATATGCTCTTCTTTCCAAAAGGAGAAGAAGCGCTCCACATACTCTGCCGTATCCGTGGAATCTATGGAGAGTATTTCGTCCACATACTCGGCGTACGTCGCGTCCAAATACGATCGCAGCACATCCCCCTTGTTGTCGAAATACCGATAAAACGTGCGTCTGTCGATGCCGGCCCTCTTGCAAATCATGGTCACGGAAATATCCCCGTACGGGATGGACGCGATCAACTCGGCAAAGGCGGCAAAGACCCATTTCTGCGATTGCAGCGCTGACGGATGTGTGGCGACTCGCATACGCACTCCTATGAAAAAAAACAAGCCTCTCGTCATGATGCGCCAGCAGCGCGTTTGAAACACCACGGGCGTATGCAGGGGCGGAGCAACTATGTTGCCTCCTTTCCTGCTCTTTCCTGATGCCGCAAAACAGCACGGATTGCAGCACTTTTTCCTCATTTCTTGACTGCGCCCCGTTAGATAGTATACTGCTAAAAAAAAGTGCCGCAAGTGTGGCACTTTTATAACGCGCGCAGCAGGAGCATCCATGCTATCAGAATCGCAGAGACTCGAAGTCGTCGCCGAAGCCAAGCACCGAAGAAAAGCCGTTGTCTGGGAAGTGTGCGGATTACTGCTGGTGCTGGCGGTCGGCGCCGTGGCGCTGGTCGCGGCGATCCAGACCATACTGGCGAAACGGGGCTGATCCAGGGCACGGTGGGGAATGTCCAGTCGGGCGTGGCTGTGTCGGA
>QMCE01004439.1_pt1 | contig 10659 bp, 7 predicted proteins | sample 1821851 | NCBI WGS metagenome assembly QMCE01 (sample SAMN09453174, study PRJNA476694) | Termite gut metagenome, whole genome shotgun sequencing project. | isolation source: worker | host: Odontotermes sp. | place: South Africa:Pretoria | collected 2016-01-28
CGATAAAAGCTATTATTGAGGTTGAAAGAGGAAAATTCCACCGCGTCGCGTATCTTGGGGTTTATATACCATGCCGCGCCGCTTTTGGTGAAATATTTCGTGCGATAATAGTCGTTCAGGCCGCGCTGGATGCTTATGGCGTCGTAGCGGCCTTTGTTGGCGATTTCCAGAACTCGGGTGGAAATATCGGTGGCGATTATTTTGAAATCCGAGAGCTCGACGCCTTTTATACCGTTTCTCTGCAAATAATCGTCTATACACATGGCGGTCGAATAGGCCTCCTGGCCGGTGGAAACCGCCGAGCACCAAATCCTTATGCGGGATTTCCGGCCCGATAGCAGCGCTTCGACAAGCGGTGGAAGCACCCTTTCCTCGAGCGCTTTCCAGGGGGTAGCGTCGCGAAACCACAGCGTCTCGTTTGTAGTCATGGCATTGATAACCTTTTGAACCGCCATAGGGTCGATACCGGATTGGATATGGGCGTAGAATTTTGTAAAGGACTCCAGCCCAGCATCCGCCATCATTTTGGCAAGCCGGGTTTCAAAGAGATACGCCTTTTCGAAAGGCGCTGTTCTTGACGAGAAACGCGCGGAAAAGCTCGAACTCGCTTTTGCTAATAGGATTGTACGGCAAACGCGTAAACATATCATCCATTATTGGCACGCTTTCTAACCGCGCCACAGAGCCTTTCCAGCTCGGGTGCGATATCGCCCAAATCACATACGCCGTCCGCAAGCCCCGATTCAACGGCGGCGCGCGGCATGCCATAGACGACGCAGGTCTTTTCGCTCTGTACAAGGCAATAGCAGTTGTGCTTTACCTTCAGCCGCATGAGCCCTCTTTCGCCGTCGCGCCCCATCCCGGTCAAGACGACCGCCAGAACGTCGCGCGGCGGCAGATTGTCGGCTACGGATTCGAAAAGCGCGTCCGCAGTCGGCCGGATGCCGTTGACAGGCGGAGCGTCGATAAACGCGATTTTTTTCTGCGCGTTCAGCGCCATATGAGCGCCGTCGGGCGCTATGTAAACCGTCCCGGGCACAACGCCCTCTCCGCCGTCTGCGACTTTTATACGAAGGTTTGCCTTTTTGTTCAGGCCAAGCGCGAACGATTCCGTAAAATGCGGCAGCATATGCTGTACGACCAGTATAGGAATGGGAAACGACCCGCTTAAGGCTGTTAAAACCGTCTCCAGCGCCTGCGGCCCTCCCGTAGAGGACGCGATTAATACGAGCTCCGGGCGGTAAACCGGTTTGGACGGATGTCTTTTCACCGCGCCCTGCAGCTGTTGGCCGCCTTCTTCACGCGTCTTGGCGGCGGTTTTTATGATCCCCTTTAGCGCGCTTTTTATTTCGGCCAGATTCTCTTTGTAGCTGCTGTAGATGGGCTTAACCATGCGTAATGCTGCGCCCTTTTTGGCGGCTTCCGCAAAGAGCGCTTTATTTCTGTGTGATGGCTGCGCCGCGAAGAGCACCACGGCGTCGGGCAGCTCGCGCAGAATCGACGGGATGAGCGCCGTCGTTCCCGATTTTGCCAGCTCCGCGTCCAAAACGACGATGTCGAATTTTTCATGCGCGATTTTAGCCATCAGCTCATCCTTGTCGGCGGCATAGGCGCTCGTCGCGTTGCCCGCCGCCCCGGCGACGGCTTGCGCGTACATCTTTTTGTAGACCGGCGAATTGTCGGCGATCAGAACTTTTACTGCTTGCGGCGTCATTCGATCTTGAATCTGGAAACGTATGTTTCCATTCCGTTCGCGGTATTGAACAGCTCCTGGCTCGCCTCGCTGGTATGGATCGCGCTCTCCTGTACGGAAATCGTTTCGGCGTGTATGAGCTGGATGTTCTTGGATATATCCACCAGGCCCGCAGACATTTCTTTGGCGGCGCGGTCTATTTCGCGGATGTTGTTGGAGGCGCGCTCGGAATTCATCGCGATTTCCTGCGTCCCGACGACGAGCTCGGCCGTGGAGCGCGCGATTTCGTTTACGCCCTTGGTTGAATCGAGTACTGTCCTCGAGACGGACTGCGCGTTTTCGGATATCCTGCCGATTTCCAAAGTGATTTCGCTCATCCGATGGGCGGCGGACGCGGATTCCAAGGTGATTTGGTCGGAGCGCTTGCCTTGCTGCGTAACCTCAAGGTTGAGGGACTGCATGAACTCCGCCAAGCCCTCGGTTATCTTCGTTATGACAGAAACCGCGCCCACGGCCTCGGGCATGCTCTTTTGCATGTTTTCGATTTGGTCGGCGATTTCGCCTGTGGCGTCCGCCGTTTGCCTGGCCAAGTCCTTTACCTCGCTCGCTACGACCATAAAGCCCTTGCCGGCTTCGCCCGCGCCCGCAGCCTCTATAGCGGCGTTTAGGGCGAGCATGTTCGTTTGGTCGGCGATATCGCTGATTATGTTGACGATCTTACCGATTTGCTTTGAGGCCGTCTCAAGCTCCCGGATGATCTGGTGGGCGCTTTTGGCCTTGTCATCCACGGCGGCTACCTGGCGCATGGCGGCGGAACAGTGCTCGTTGATCGATATTATGGACTTGTTGATTTCGTCCACGCTCTTTGCGACGCTGTTGAAGGTGTCCGAGACGAGCGTAACCGAGCCGGAGGCCGTCGAGATGCTGTTTTTGATGCTGTCGACAAGCTGGCTGGATTGTTCGACGCGCGTATTCGTCTCCTCGGCGGCCGCCGCCACCGCGCCGATCGTCGAGTTGATCTCGTCTATGGAGGAAGCGACGGCGCTGATATGCGTAGTCGCCGTGGAGAGCGAATGGGACGACTGCATCATGCCGGACGAAAACTCTTCGATAGTTGCGCTGACGAATGAGGTCTGCTCGTTCAGGCTCTTGCTGTTTTCAGCCATCTGCGAGGAGATCATAAGCATATTTGAGGCCGAATCCCGCATAGTCGAGCTCGTATCGACGATGGTCGATATTGTCATCTTATTGTAATTCAGCAGCGAGTTGGACGCGCTGTAGAGCTGCCCTATCTCCGCGCCGTACTCCGCTTCGGGCAGCGAAATGGAGAAGTCGCCCTGCGCGGCCTTGGACAGCACATCGACGCCCTTGAGTATCGGCTTGCTGATATAGATGGAGAAGGAAACGCCCAGCGTAAGCGAGATAAGCACTCCCACAGACGAGAGGATGATCATGAATGTAAACGCGCTGCTTGCGCTCATGGATGCCGCTGTCATCAGCTCGCTTCCAAGCCCGAGCCGGATATTGTTCAGCGTCGTCAGGTAGTCGAGGCACGCTGTGGAAACGGGCGCGAGCGTATCGTTTATATAGGCGCGCGCCTTGCCGAAATTGTTGCCCGAGGATAAATCGGCTTGCAGCAGCGCTTGAAACGGCCCCATAAGCCCGATATACGTATCGAACGATTCCATCAGGGCCGCGTGAACGGGAATCGCCTCCTGCTTTTGAATCGTCTTGCCGAATTCATCCATATACGCTTTGGCTTGGTTCGTTTCGTAGATAATCTCCTGGACTATCGAGCCGCGCGAAGCGGCGTCGCTCGTGAGCGTGCGCTGTCCGTCGGTCTTTGCCTGCTCCATTAGCGTTTTTGCCTGCGTAACATAATCCAGAGGCAGCAGCGCGCCGTTATAGAGCGAGTCGATCGTCTTTGCCATATTGTTTATCTCGAACAGCGCCGTCAGCAAGACGCCTATCGTTATAAGGGTGACGATCATAAACGCCGCGATGAGCTGGGTTCTTATGCGCATGTTCCTAAAAGGGTTTTTCATCAGGTGATACCTCCCTGCGGCTCGCCGCCGTTTTTAAATCGGTCCAATATGGATTTGATATCCAAAATCCTATACAGAGCGCCGTTTACCTCCGCTACGCCCGAAATATAAAGCGCGGCATCCTCGCCCTGGGCCAGCGGCGGCGGCACTATTGCCGCGTCGTCGATTTCGATAAGATCGCCGGGGCGCTCGATAATCAGGCCCATTTGGTCGTCCTCGCCGGCAAAAGGCTTGAATACGACGGCATTGGCCGTATTGGAATCATAGCCCGAAGCGCCGCGCCGCTTTAATAGGGAGGCTAAGCAGAGAAGCGTTATGACCTTCCCCTTTAGGTTGGCGATACCGGCGACGGCGGCGGGAGCCGTTGGCACGGGCGAGATTTCCATATTGCGCGTGATTTTTTGGACGAGGGCGGCCTCGGCGGCATAACGCTCGCCATCCGCGTAAAAAAATAGGCTTAGGATAGCGCGCACCGCCTTTCCGCATTCGCAGAATCCTTGTTGCTTCGCCCGCTCTCGCCCGCGGCGAGCAGGATGCCCTTTGTATCGAGGTGTATCAATATCTTTTCGCCGTATATGCTCGTTCCCAATATATAATCGCCGTCGACGGTTCCGATGTCAAGCGGAAGCGCCGATTGGATCTGGTCGAGAACATGCGCCGCCAGCAAGCCTGCCGCCTGCCCGCCGGACTTAATCATCAGGAGATAGAGCCACGTTTTAGCGTAGGGGCGTTTTTGAACGGGCGCAAAGTCCTCCGGGCGTATGATGCGTACAGTCCTGCCCGCGATATTGGCGTATTCTCCGCCGTCGATTTCTTGAATCCAGGGCGGCTCTATGCGCTCAATGCGCTCTACGCTTTCCTCGCTTACGGCATAGTATTCCGCGCCCGAGCACTTAAAGACTATGACCTTTGTTAGATTGTCGGCGGCTATTTCGGCTTCCTCCGGCGGCATTTCGACGCCGTCCAGCCCCGCCGAGCGCATAAGGCCGCTGGCGTCCAAGACCATGATCGCGTTTCCGGAGCCCAATACGGTTACGCCGCTATAGCGGCAAGTATCCTTTAAGTATACGGGTAGCGGCTTGATCAGCGTCTCCTCCGTTTGGACGGCGTCGTCGATAAGAAGCGCGAAAAACCGGGCGCCCGTCTTCATGACCAGGCATTTTGTGGCCTCCGCGTTTGCGTATGCCGGAAGCTCGCCGGCGGGCGCGTCCCCGCGAAGGGTTATCAGCGGGATAATCCACCCGTCGAGATTCAAGATGGGCGAGCCGTTGACCCACATGAATTGTTTGGAGGATTTGGCGGAAACACGGACGATCCGCTCCACGTTGATTTCCGGCACGGCGTATGGGACGCCCTCGATTTTTATGATCAGCGTCCGGATTACGGAGAGCGTGAGCGGCATTTTCAGGCGCATCGTCGTGCCTTTATCCGGCGCGGATTCGATTTCTATGGCGCCGCCCAGCGCCTCGATATTCGTCTTGACGATATCCATACCGACGCCGCGCCCGGAAACGCTTGTTAGCTTGGAGGCCGTTGAAAACCCGGGTTCGAATATCAAGGCGAACAGCTCGCGCTCGGACATCGCGGCGAGCTGATCTTCCGAATGGAGCCCGCGCGCAAGGGCCGTTTGCTTTAAATTCTCGGCGTCCATGCCCGCGCCGTCGTCCGAGACATCGATTATCGCCATGCCGTCGCGCATATGGGCGTCCAGCGTGATCGTACCCCTTGGCGGCTTGCCGAGCTCTTGGCGCCGCCGGGCGCTTTCTATGCCGTGGTCGGCGGAGTTTTTGACGAGCTGCGTAATGGGATCCGACAGCGAATCGAGCATATACTTATCGAGCGCCACGCTCTCGCCTCGGATTTCAAGGCGAATATCCTTTTTCAGCGCTTTGGCGGCGTCGCGGATCATGCGCGGGAATTTATTGAATATGACGCCGACAGGCTGCATCCTCGCGCGCATGACTTTTTCTTGAATCTCGCTGGTGAGCCGGTTTATGCTGTTTAAAACAGGCGCCAAGCCCGCGATGGCTTTTGTGTGGCCGGACGTTAGGGACAGGAGCTGGTTGCGCGCCAAAATCATTTCGTTTGCCAAGTCCATGAAGCCGTTTATGAAAGAGATATCGAGCCGGATCGAGAAATCGGATTTCGGGGCATATGGATACGGCTCCGCATCGGACTGCGGAGGAGGCGTTTGGCCTCCCTGCCGTCCGAGAATCGTTTCCTTTGAGATTGGGTGGATAAACCGGCTTTCGAGCTCGACGGCGATAAGAAAAAGCTCCGGCTCTAAAACGCTGCTGATGAGAAGGGAAAGCGTGGACGCGGCGCGGCGCGATATCTCGCCAAGCACATCCTCCGTCAGGGCGGATGGCGGCGGAGGATTGATTTGCGCGCCGTCAATCGATATTTTAATGATGGAGCCGATCGAGAGAATCTCCTCGAATAGGCCGGCCGGCCTCTTTGTATACCTTCCGAGGCCTGTATTCATATCGACGCCGATATAGTACAGCTTGTGGCCCCGCTTTAATGCCGCCTTCAGGGCTTTCTGGGTTTCCGCATCCTTCAGGTCAAAGGTCATTTGCGTTCCCCAGGCGATTTCGGCCGTATTCTTGGTATAGGAATATCGACAGAGGAGCGCAAGAATTTGGGCGGTATCCACGCTATCGATATCATGAAGATTGTCCGCGAGCCTTTTGAGGACATCCACGCTCGCGAGCGCGACGTCGGCAATCTCTTCGGTCAGCCGCAGATCGCCGTTTTTTATCCGGGAAAACACGCTTTCTAATTCGTGCGCCACGGCGACAAGCTTTTCGAATGAAAAGAAGCTCGCCGTACCCTTTAGGCTGTGAGCGGCGCGAAAAACGCCGTCCAAGAGCGAGGGCGAAGCGCCGAGCGCATCGATATCCAGAAACGCGGATTCGATGGTTTCGATGTGGACTTTGGCTTCGCTCTCGAAATCTTCGTAGAATGCGGCGGCGTCTATATTGCTCATCGGCTATTCTTGCTATGCATAAGCAATCCTTTATGATATTCTTACATATATTATATCTTAATCAATTGGCTTTGGAAATAACTTCTTTTATTGATTTATAGCTGGGGGCGAAGCTGGTGGCGATATTTGGCGGCAGAAAAAGCCGGGTGCTCATCGTAAGCGGTGATCCCCTCGTGCTGGCGGGGCTGAAAAAGGAGCTTATGCGCGCCTTTGAGGTCAATATCGCGGCGCCCGGCGGCGCGGCTTTGACCGTATTCAACGCTTGCGGCGCGGACGCGGTCCTCGTATGTGCGGATAGCGGCGATATGTCCCCGTTCGCCGGCTTGGCCCGCGAGGCTTCTTACAAGGGCGTCCCGGTCTTGGTTTTGGCGCGGGGCGACGACGAGGCCGTCGAAGCGGCGGCTTTTGCCATGGGAGCGGCCGATTACGCCATAAAAAGAAGCCCCGGCAACGACGCGCTCGTTAAGCGCCTGCGGCTGCGTATCCGCGAGAATACGCCGTTGGGCGCGGGCGGAGCCTTGTCCCCGCCGGAGGACGCCCTTCGGGGCAAGACGCTGTTGATTGCGGAGGACGTGGAGCTGAACCGCGATATTTTGGCCGCCATGCTCTCCGGCATAGAAGGGCTTACGCTCGATTTTGCCGAAGACGGGGCCCAAGCGCTGGAAATGTACAGAAATAACGCGGGCCGGTACACGATGGCATTCTTTGATATCCATATGCCAAACATGGACGGGATATCGGCCGCCAGGGCCATACGCGGGCTATCCCCGGAAGCCGCGCGGCTGCCCATATTCGCCCTGTCGGCGAGCGGTCCGGAAAGCGAATCGATGCGGCTGTGCGAGGAAGCGGGCATGAACGGCTTTCTGTCAAAGCCGGTGGATTATGATGAGTTTTTAAAAATATGCGCCGAGTATATTGCCTGGGTGGGCGGACAAGGTAAATGCAACATTAGCCAGAGTAAATAAGCAGTAGTTGCGCTTATAGCGACGAACACAAGAGCAAATCGAAAGAAAAACGAGAAAAGCATGCAAGGAAAGCGCTGAGAACAGGAAACATGCGCAAAAAAGTACGATCTCACGCCGAGGGTACAAAAATCCATCTTTTTCGGACGGAGAAAATGCGCCCTCTAAAAAGAACATCAGTTGAATGAGTCTTGCGGTATAGGTGCGCCCAATCCTGCAACCGCTATCCACCTTGTGTTCAATTGGTTTGCAAGGACGCATTGAAACTCATCGAGGCAACCGTTGCATACATATGGCGGCTCATAAAGCTTTTCGCAAAGCTGCTCAATGAAGTCGGGGCAGACTTCATATTTAACTTGGCAAGTTACCCGGCGTTGATCCGGAGCGCATTTTTCGGAATTTGCGCTTGACAGGCTTGAGTTTCTAAGCTATACTTTGGCTAGCAAGCATTCGCTAGCCAAAGGAGGCCATAATGGAAGCCATAGATACGAAGTCCCGCATACTCTCGGCGGCGCTGGAGCTGTTTTCGACAAACGGCTACGAGGGCGTTTCCGTAAAGCAGATCGCCGAGGGCGCAGGTATTAAAGACAGCTCGCTCTACAAGCATTTTAAAAGCAAACAGGAAATATTCGATACGCTGCTGATCCAAATGAGCGCGCGCTTTGAAGAAACGGTGGCTTTCTACAAGCTGCCGCAGGGTGAGATCGAAAATGTCGCAAAGGAATACGGCAAAAGAGATCTTGTCTGGCTGAAAAAAGCCTGCGAAGCGATATTCCTATTCTTCTTAAAGGATGAAAAAGCGTCCAAATTCCGAAAGCTGCTCATGATAGAGCAATACAAGAATCCGGAAGCGGCGAAGACCTTCCGCTCTTGGTTTGCGGATGAGGCGATGCGCTTTCAGGAAGCGCTGTTCGCACAGATGATGAAGCAGGGGTATTTTAAAGCGGCCCCCGCGAAAATTATCGCCTTGCAATTCTACGCGCCGTTCTTTCTGCTGCTGTGCCTATACGACACCTTGCCGGAGAAGGAGGACGAAGCGCTGTCCCTTTTGATGGCGCATGTGGATCAATTCGCGAAAACGAACCAGCTGTATGATGAATTTGGAGAAGGCCTATGAACATCCATTCGCTCTTAAACGAGGGCGCTCACGATATAATGAAAACGCTCGGGCGCTTCTATTTTAACAACAAACGGGGCGTTGCGTTTCTCGCTGAAACCTTGCCGCAAATAAAGAAGGGTATGCAAACGCGCGACGCCTACGAGCAAAAAGGCCTGCACATTCCAGCCTTTCTCATCGCCAGCGTCGCCTCGCAGTGCAACTTATTCTGCGCAGGCTGCTATGCCCGCTGCGGTGGCGCGTGCGGGGGGCGCGAAAATCAACCGGATCTTTCGGACGGCGAGTGGAGTAAGGTCTTTGCGGAGGCGGCCTCGCTGGGAATTTCGTTCATATTGCTCGCCGGGGGCGAACCGCTTATGCGCCGGGACGTTATCGAAGCCGCCGTACCCTTTAGCAATATGATTTTCCCCATATTTACGAACGGCCTGCTGTTGGACGGCGATTATATTGAGCTGTTTCATAGGCGCCGCCATTTGATACCCGTTTTAAGCCTCGAGGGCGGCAAAGCGGAAACCGACGCAAGGCGGGGCGGCGGGGTCTATGATAAGATCACCGATGTGATGAAGCGCCTTAAACAAAAGAAAATGCTCTTTGGCGCGTCGATCACGGTTACGTCGGGGAACATCGGAACAGTCCTTGAAAGCGCCTTTATCGGCGGCTTGCGCGAAAAGGGCTGCGGGCTTCTGGTCTTTACGGAATACGTGCCGCTCGAGAAGGACACGGAAGCACTCGCGCTTTCCAAAACGGAGGCGAGCCGCCTGAATGCCGGCGTGGCTTCGCTCAAAGCCCGCTTCTCGGATACTATCATCCTCTCCTTCCCCGGAGACGAGGCGCTGCTTGGCGGCTGTCTAGCTTCCGGACGCGGCTTCTTTCACATCAACCCAGGCGGCGGCGCGGAGCCGTGCCCGTTTTCCCCATACGCGAAATATAACGTAAAGGAAACGCCTGTTAAGGAAATACTGCAGTCGCAGTATTTCGCGAAGCTGCGGGCGCTTGCCGCCGAAGAGGAAAGCCACGTGGGAGGCTGCGTGCTTTTCCGCAAGGATGAAGAAGTTCGGGCGATTTTGGGGGCGTAGACTGCCTGAATCTGTATGTGGCAGCTCCTATTATCCTATAGTTTCGGCGCTTTCTCCGGCCTTCATCAATTCCTTGCGCCCGTACAGCGCAAAGCCGCCCGCTATCAATAGAATCCCCGTAATGACCAACAAAAGCTCGATGCGCACGACATCGCCCAGCGGCCCGAATATCGCCATCCCGAGCGGCATGGCGAGCCCGTTGATGATCATCATCACGCTGAACACCCGCCCCATCAGCTCCGGCGGAATTTTCGTCTGCAAGAGCGTCATCGCGGGCGTATTATATATGGGCATGGACAGGCCGCAGAGCACCATTACGCCCAAGTATAACCAGAAGATCGGAATCACGCCGAACAAAAGCGTCGTCACGCCGAAGCACAGCCACGCCAATACCATCGTATGCGACTTGTTCTTAAACCCGCCCCATGCGGAGATGACGACGCCTCCCGCCATCATACCGGCGGAAAACGCAATTTCTATCGCTGTCAGCAGCCAAACGTCGTCGCCAAACGTACGCACAACCTGAAGCGGCGTCAGCATCGCTGCGGGCGAGGCGAATATCCCGAACAGCGCGGAGGCGATAAACAGCGTTTTCAGCCACGGCTGCCCCCCCACAAACCGGAAGCCTTCCGCCATCTCGTGGTAATACGCTCCGGCGCCTTGCACGCTTTGTTTTTTGTGCGCGACGGTCGGGACTCTGACGAAGAATAAGACAGTGGAAATACCGATGGCGGCGGTGATGACGTCGATGAAGAAGATCTGTTCTATCGGCAAAAA